>ERZ1106963.274-NODE-274-length-80601-cov-5.510503_pt1 | contig 80601 bp, 57 predicted proteins | sample MGYA00403681_ERZ1106963 | MGnify/ENA primary metagenome ERZ1106963 (study PRJEB35170, sample SAMEA104062407) | human gut metagenome | biome: human gut; feature: human-associated habitat; material: faeces | place: Denmark | collected 2012-05-03 ...
AGGCGGAGAATCCTGCGGAGCAGGATTCTATTGTTGTACTGTGCGGCTCAGACCGCTTCCAGCAGGAGCGCGTGGGCGATGCCTGGGACGCTCTGCCCTTCGTTGTAGCTCGTTTTGGAAAGCAGCGCGCCGGTGGGGACGAATAGAATCCGCTTCCACTTTTTTTCGGAAAGCTGCTTTAACAAAAATGCGGACAGAACGGAAGCGCTGCAGCCGCAGCCGGAGCCGCCCGCGTGCGTGTCCTGCTTTTTGCAGTCGTAAATTTCGATGCCGCAGTCCATATGGCGCTCCCCAAGGTCGATACCGGAGGTCTGTAAAAGGTCTAAGAGGACGCGCTGTCCGACTTTTCCGAGATCACCGGTTACAATTTTGTCATAATCCTTCGGTGAAGTGCCGAAATCTTCGAAATGCTGCCGGATGGTGTCCGCGGCGGCGGGAGCCATGCAGGCGCCCATGTTCATGGAATCCCGCAGACCGTAATCGATAATTTTTCCGGGAGTAAGGCCTGTGATCATCGCGCGATCATGCCCAGAGGGAGCGTTTGCGAGGATGAACGCACCGCTTCCGGTCACAGTCCAGGAGGCGGAAAGCGGCCGCTGATTGCCGTAGCCGAGCGGAAAACGGAATTCCTTTTCTGCGCTGGCGAAATGGCTGCTTGTGACGCAGGCGGCAAAATCCGCAAAGCTGCCGGAAACGGCGAGGCTCGCGAGTGTGAGCGACAGCCCGCAGGTGGAGCAGGCGCCGTAGAGCCCGAAAAGCGGGCGTTCATACTGCATCAGCCCAAAGCTTGTGGCGATACTCTGTCCGAGCAGGTCACCTGCAAAAAGATATCGGATATCCGTAGAATGCAGTCCAGCCTTTTGGAGCGCCAGATGCAGGGCGTCGCGCTGCAGACTGCTTTCCGCATCCTCCCAGGTATCGCAGCCAAACAGGTCGTCTTCTCCTGCAAAGTCAAACAGCTCCCCGAGCGGTCCCTGCTTTTCTCGGCTGCCGACGACAGAGGCGCTGGAGCGGATATAGACCGGGACAGGAAGACGGATGCTCTGCCTGCCGCAGGCAAACAGTGCTGCAGGGCGGGAACAGAAAGAAGTTTCAGTCGTTTTATTCATGGTAATTTTCTAATCTCCCTTTCGAAAACGTTTCTGAGAACAGTATTGGTTCATTTATGAATTTCATACCAAAAAAGAACTGTACAAACCGGAAAACCTACTATACAATAAGGGCTGATTAGATGCCGGGATGCGTAGGTGAAAAAATCCGTAAGGTATCTTTTGATACCTTATAACAGGAGCAAAAGAAGATGGCAAAGGATAGGACAAAAGATTTGACCCAGGGAACTCCCTGGAAGGTGATTGCCGGGTTTTCACTGCCGGTAATCGGCGGAAATCTGTTCCAGCTGTTCTATACGCTGGCAGACAGTATGATTGTCGGAAGGACGCTGGGGGCGGATGCGCTGGCTGCGGTCGGGGCGACGGCGACGATCGTATATTTTGTGCTGTGCTTCATTCAGGGACTGACCGGTGGATGTGGAATTTTACTGGGACAGGCATTCGGCGCGGGAAATGAAAAGCAGGTACGCGAATCCGTATCGGCGTCTGTATGGATCAGCGCGCTGTTTACAATCGTATTGACGGTTCTGTGCTGTAGCATGGTGCATCCGATTCTGCGGATGTTAAACACGCCGGTGGATATTTACGACCGGACGTATACCTACCTGTTTATTATCTTTCTGGGAAACGGCGCTACGGTCTTTTATAATATGATTTCCAATATTCTGCGCGCGTTGGGAGATTCCCGGACACCGCTGTATTTTCTGATTTTTTCTTCGCTGTTAAATGTTGTGCTGGACGTGGTATTTATCGTTCCGTTCGGCATGGACGTGGCGGGAGCTGCATGGGCGACCGTGCTGGCGCAGGCAATTTCCGCGGCATTGTGCATTGTGTTTGCGCTGAAACGTTTTACAATCCTGCATCTTTCTGCGAGAGAATGGCGGTTTTCTGCAGAGGCGGCATGGCGTCATTTAAAAGTCGGATTCCCGATGGGATTCCAGATGTCCGTCATGTGTATCGGTCAGCTTGCGATGCAGGCGGCGGTCAACCGGATCGGTACGAGTGCGATTGCAGGCTATACGGCGGCAAACAAGGTGGATCAGCTCTCCGTTTTAGTGGATAACGCGGTCGGAATCGGCATCGCCAACTATGTTGCACAAAACTATGGTGCAGGTAAAATGGACCGGATCAAAAAAGGCGTATGGCATTGCTTTTTAATGCTGACGGCGATGAATTTTGCGATGGGAGCGCTGCTTTTACTGGGGCAGAGCTTCGTTGTCCCGATGTTTGTCACAAACCCGACGGCGGAAATCATGCAGTATTCCAAAGATTATCTGTTTACGGTTGTGCCGTTTTATTTCTTTCTGGGGGCGCTGCTTGTTTACCGCACCGCGATCCAGAGCGTAGGCAATACCTGGGCACCGTTTGCAGCCTGTGTGATTGAGCTGGCTGCGAGAATTCTGTGTGCGTCTGTGTTGTCCGTTCCGTTTGGCTACCGTGCCGTCTGCTTTGCAACTCCATTTGCATGGCTGACCGCCCTTTCCTTACTGATTCCGGTTTATATCGTCCTGATCCGGAAGCTGGACGGTGGACAAAGCACCCAAACAAAAACCTGAACAGGAGGTATCAATGCAGAAAGCAATATTAGTAGGGGTTAATCTAAACGAAAATCTGGATTTTGACCATTCGATGGAGGAGCTGGAAAACCTTGCGGAGGCGTGTGAGATCGAAGCAGCGGCGCAGGTTGTGCAGAATCTTCCGATGGTCAATAATGCCTTTTATATCGGGACAGGAAAGGTGGAAGAGGTCAAAAATCTGGTTTCCATGCTGGATGCAGACTGCGTGATTTTTGACAACTCCCTGACACCGTCCCAACAGAGAAACCTGCAGAATCAGCTGGAGGTTCCGGTCTGGGATCGGACGAACCTGATTCTGGAAATTTTTGACAGGCGTGCTCGGACAAAAGAAGCCCGTCTGCAGGTCGAAAGTGCGAATCTGCAGTATCTTCTGCCGCGTCTGGTCGGAATGCGGGATGCGCTTTCCAGACAGGGCGGCGGCGCCGGAGCGGGCGGCGGCGCCGGTGCCGGCGGTGGTCTTTCCAACAAGGGTGCCGGTGAAAAGAAGCTGGAGCTCGACCGCAGAAGGATTGAAAAGCGTATCAGCGAGCTGAACCGGGAATTAAAGGTCATGGAAAAGGACCGGGAGACACAGCGCAAGCGCCGGAAAGAAAGCGAACTGCCGTCGGTGGCTCTGGTAGGCTATACAAATGCGGGTAAGTCGACGCTGATGAACAAAATGTTGGACATCTGGATGGGCGACACGGAGAAAAAGGTTCTGGAAAAGGATATGCTGTTCGCCACGCTGGATACGACGGTGCGCAGAATCAGCCCCGGAGACAACCGGGATTTTCTGCTGTCGGATACGGTAGGGTTTATCAGCCAGCTGCCGCATACGTTGGTCAAGGCATTCCGCTCCACGCTGGAAGAAGCATGCACGGCAGATCTGCTGCTGCAGGTGGTCGATTTTTCCGATCCGCATCACCGGGAGCAGATGGAGGTGACGCAGGAGACGTTAAAAGAGCTGCAGGCGGGACAGATTCCCTGTCTGTATGTGATGAATAAAGCCGATCTCGTGATGGGAGAAAGCGAGCTTCCCAAAGTTTTAGGCGATCGGATTTATCTGTCTGCGAAGCAGGGAATTGGGCTTGCCGAATTGCTGGAGCTGATTCAGAAGAAGCTGTTTGGCGATTACCGGGAATGCACGTTTTTGATTCCGTATACGGATGGTGCGGCGGTTTCGAGGCTGCAGGAGCAGGCGCTTGTGCGCAGCATTTCCTATGAGGCAGACGGCGTGCTGATTTCCGTGTCGTGTAAAGAAAGCGACGCCGGGCGGTATGCAGCGTATGAGGTAAGGGCTTTAGACGATGCAGAAACGGCATTTGAAGGGGAAGACGCGTAGGGTGGCGGCTGGCAGCTTATGATATGAGGCATGTACGGATGGAAAGTGTGCAGCCATTGTGTTTCGAAAGCAGGCTTGCACAGAAAGAAGGCGAAGTATGGGTGTCAGAATGATGGAGTTTAAAATGGAGCGCCCGGGTCTGTTAAAAGAGGGCGACCATGTGACCGTGACGGAGGGCGTACTTCCGAGCAATTATTATTATACGATCGATCCGTCCCTTGCGATGTCGGGCAATTATCCGTTTCGGGAGCGTTTGCTCGCGAGGGAGGGAGATGTGACGAGCGTTGTAGAAAATCCAAGGGGATTTTATGTGACTGTGGCATTTTCGGAGTGACAGTACAGGAAAAAGCGTGCTATACTAAAAAACGAAAGCCCCGAAGCGGGACGTACCCAGAGGAGGAAAAAGACATGTTTAAAGTAATTTCAACTGTGAAAGCACCGGCTGCAATCGGCCCTTATTCTCAGGCGATCGTTGCAGGAGATTTCTTATTTGCATCCGGACAGATTCCGATCAACCCGGCAAACGGAGCGATCGAAGCGGAAGGCATCGAGGCGCAGACAGAGCAGGTCATGAAAAATATCGGCGCAATTTTGGCTGAGGCCGGAACCGACTATACCCATGTGGTAAAGACAACCTGCTTTTTGGATGATATGGGCGATTTTGCCGCATTCAACGCAGTATACGAGAAATATTTTACCGGAAAGCCCGCAAGAAGCTGTGTTGCTGTGAAAAAGCTTCCCAAGGATGTTTTATGTGAAGTAGAAGTAGTCGCTTATTTAGGAGAATGATCCTATGAAAAATCTGGTACTGATTGGCATGCCCGGCGCAGGAAAAAGCACGGTCGGTGTCGTGCTTGCAAAGCAGCAGGGATATCATTTTGTGGATTCCGATCTGGTCATTCAGGAGAAAACCGGGCTTTTACTGCATGAGATCATCGAACAGCAGGGTGACGACGGCTTCCGGCAGGTGGAAAATCGGATCAATGCGGATCTGGCAGTCAAGCATTCTGTCATTGCGACCGGCGGCAGCGTGATTTATGGGCGGGAAGCCATGCAGCATTTGAAAAAAATCGGTGTTGTGATCTATCTGAAGCTGTCGTGCGAATCCATCGCAGCGCGTCTGGGCGATTTGCGCGAACGCGGCATTACGCTGCGGGAGGGACAGACGCTGCAGCAGCTTTACGATGAGCGTGTCCCGCTGTACGAGCGTTATGCGGACGTTACAGTGGACTGTGAAAACAAAAGTATTCGGGAGATTGTTGCAGAGATTGCGGCAAGACTGCCAAAGTGACAACAGGGGATCAGACAAATGAAACAGCAGCTTGAATCTGTACGGAGCGGCTTTTTGCTGCTTCTTGCCGCATTTATCTGGGGCATTGCCTTTGTGGCGCAGAGTGTTGGAATGGATTACATGGGGCCGTGTACGTTTAATGCATCTCGGTTTTTAATTGGCGGCATTGTGCTCCTGCCGGTGATCTGGACAAAAGAACGGATGGAAGCCAAAAAAGGCGTAGCAGAAGCTTCTGCGAAAAAGAATAAATCCGGAGTGCTTTTGTCTGGCGGCGTATGCTGCGGTATCGCGCTGTGTGCGGCAAGCCTTCTGCAGCAGTTTGGTATCCGGTATACGTCAGTGGGAAAAGCAGGATTCCTGACGACGCTCTATATCGTTATCGTACCGCTGCTCGGGATTTTTGTGCGCCGCATTCCAGGTGTGAAGGTATGGTGCAGCGTTGTGGTTGCGTTAATCGGAATGTATCTTCTATGTATTTCCGGAAGCGTTCGGATCGGACTGGGGGATGCGTTGGTGATTGGCTGCGCGTTTGTATTTTCCATTCATATTCTGGTGGTGGATCATTTCGCAGAGCAGGTGGATGGCGTAAAGCTTTCGTGTCTGCAGTTTCTGACGAGCGGTGTCATCTGTCTGGTGCTTGCGTTTTTGACGGAGCATCCGTCCTGGGATGCGTTATTTGCCGGAATCGTGCCGGTTTTATACGCGGGCGTTCTGTCCAGCGGCGTTGGGTATACGCTTCAGGTTGTCGGACAGAAAAAAGTGGAGCCAACAGCGGCATCCCTGCTTTTGAGCATGGAATCTGTTTTTTCCGTGCTGGCAGGCTGGGTGATTCTGGGACAGAAGCTTTCGGCGCGGGAGCTTTTGGGCTGCGCGCTCGTGTTTGCAGCGGTGATCTGCGTACAGCTTCCGGATAAAAAGAAAGCAAAGCAGGTGGAAACAGCCTGAAAAGTGGCGTGTATTGCACGAAAAGATGTATACTTCAGAAGGGAGAAGACGGGGATGAAGGGACTTTCAAAAGAAGTAAGGGAGATTATGAAAGAATACATCGGCGACAACAGTGTAGCGGGTGTGACAGTGCTGGCGGTGCAGGATGGAAAAGAAATCTGCGACTGCCAGGAAGGCATGGCGGATATCGAAAATGGACGTGTGATGAAGCGCGATACGATTTTTCGGTTATATTCCCAGACGAAACCGGTTACCGGAGCGGCTGCGATGATTTTGATGGAGCGCGGCAAGCTGGATCTGTATCAGCCGGTTGCAGAATACCTGCCTGCATTCCGCGAACAAAAAATCTGGCGCAACGGCAGATGCGAAGCGCTTTTGCCCGGAGAACGGGAGATGCTGGTTGTCGATCTTTTACGGATGACGTCGGGGCTGATTTATGGCGATACGACGACGGAGCCGGGGCGGATGTATGAGCACGTTTTCGAAGAGGGAAAGGAACGGATGCATACGCCAGAGGCGATGACGACAAGGAATGTGGCGGATGCACTGGCAAAGTGCCCGCTGCTTTATGCGCCCGGGCAGGGCTGGCAGTACGGTTCCTCTGCAGATGTGCTCGGTGCGGTTATTGAAGCTGCGTCCGGCAAACGGTTCGGGGAATTTTTGCAAGAAGAAATTTTCGAGCCGCTTGGAATGAAGGATACGGCGTTCTGGGTACCGGAGGAAAAGCAGGACCGACTGGCGGCAGTCTACCAGACTGAAATTGACCAAAATGGTCAAAACGTACTGAAGCGCTATACGCAGGATCATCTGGTCGTTGCAAACCGGATGGAAAAGTCCCCTGCCTTTGAGTCGGGCGGTGCGGGACTTGCTTCGACGCTGGATGATTATATGAAATTTGCACAGATGCTGATGCAGGGCGGAAGCTTAAACGGCGTGCGGGTGCTGAGCGAAAAGACGACGAAGTATTTTACCAGTCCGGAGCTGATGCCGGTTTCTCAGAAGGTATTTTCTGAATGGGTCGGACTGGACGGCTACAGCTACGGCAACCTGATGCGCGTCTGCAAAAATCCGGCGCAGTGCGGCTATCTTGCAATGCAGGATGAATATGGCTGGGACGGCTGGCTGGGCGTTTACTTTGCAAACCTGCCTAATGAAAAGACGACCATCCTGATGGGGATGCAGAAGGTGGACGCAGGCACGTTTTCCATGACCCGCAAAATCCGCAATCGGATTGTGAGCAAGCTGTAAAGAAAATAGAAAATTCCGTTTCGCCGGGAAATTGCTGCCTACCAGAAACAGGAGGAAAAGAGCGTATGAAGGATTCCTTGTTTTTTAATTCCAACCCGGAGAAACCTGGTTTTCTGAAGTTTATTGCTGCCGGAAAAGTACGTTTTCACGGAATTGCATTGCAGTTTAAAACCGTGTAAAATGTATAATTAGCTTTTACAATCTTAATGGAAGGACTGTAAAAATGTATCAGAGAAGATCAAATCTGCAGAATCTGATGATTTTGCTGCTGGACTGTTTGACGATTGTCGTGAGCCTGATTCTGGCAAACTATATTCGAAACGGTCGGCTGTTTGAGAGCGATGATGCCCGGATGGATTTCGGTCTTTTGCTCGGAGCAGTGCTTGTCGTTTTTCTGGCGATGAACCTGTTTGGCAGCCTGTACCGGGATATGATGCTGCGGGGACCGCTGCATGAATGCATGTGTGTGATTCGCAATAATGCAATCAGTTTTGCGGGTGCGGCGGTTGTACTGTATTTTATGGGACTGCTGGATGCTTACTCGCGTCTGGTGTTCTTCTATTTTCTGCTGATTGACTGTATCCTGATGCTGATTGTGCACCAGCTCTGGAAAAAGTGTCTGCCGTCTTTGTACCGGATTTTTCGGGAGAGCAGGAAGACACTGTTGGTTGCGGACGATGTGTTCGCAGTGCCGCTCGTCATGGATATGAAAAACTTTAAGGATAAAGTCGTCATCGTGACGGGCGCTTCGTCGGGCATCGGCGAGGCGATGGCGAAGGAGTATGCCGCGCAGGGCGCGAAGGTGGTGCTCGGGGCGCGCAGCGTCCAGAAATTGCAGCTTCTGGCGGGCGACATCCGCTCGACGGGCGGCCAGGCGGCTTACTGCGGCGTGGACGTGACGAAGCCCGCCGAATGCAAGGAGCTGATCGACACCGCCGTCCGTGAGTTCGGGGGCATCGACGTGCTGATCTGCAACGCGGGGATCTCGATGCGCGCGTTGTTCGACGACGTCGACCTGGATGTACTTCGTCAGCTGATGGACGTCAATTTTTGGGGAGCCGTTTACTGCACCAAATATGCCCTACCCTATCTGCAAGCCTCGAAGGGATCGATCGTCGGCGTATCGTCGGTGGCCGGTATCCACGGTTTGCCGGGACGCACGGGCTATTCGGCTTCGAAATACGCGATGACGGGATTTATGGAGACTATCCGTATTGAAAACCTGAAAAAAGGCGTGCACGTAATGATCGCGGCCCCCGGCTTCACGGCGTCGAATGTCCGCTTCTCGGCATTGACGGCCGACGGATCGGCTCAGGGCGAATCTCCGCGCGAGGAAGAGAAGATGATGAGCGCGGCCGAAGTCGCGCACCGGATCGTTCGGGGAATCAGCCGTCGCAAACGCACCCTGTTGATGGAATTCAACGGAAGGGCTACGATGTTGATTAAAAAATTTGCGCCCGGATTGCTGGATAAGCTCTATTACAACCACATGGCCAAAGAGCCGGACTCTCCGTTCAAATGACGGACGGTAGTTATCGACAGGTTGTAAACATTCTGTCGACCGATTTCGATAAAACTACAAACAACAAAAGAGCGCTTATAAACATAAAGCGCTCTTTTGTTTATAGTTTGTCAACTTGTTTTCAACAATGAGAATAGGATCGCGGACAGCCGCGAATCGCATTGTCCGCAACAGCGACAGAAGGTTAACGTTTCAATAACGGTTTCAGGAATTGTCCCGTATAGCTTTTCTTAACGGAGGCGACCTGTTCCGGCGTTCCGGTTGCGATCAGGCGCCCGCCTCCGGAACCGCCCTCCTGGCCGATGTCGATCAGGTAGTCCGAGACCTTGACCACATCCAGGTTATGTTCGATCACAATCACGGTGTTCCCTTTGTCTACCAGCTTGTTCAGTACGTCCAGCAATACGCGCACATCTTCGAAATGAAGCCCGGTAGTCGGCTCGTCCAGAATGTAGAGCGTCCGGCCGGTATCGCGTTTGGCCAGTTCGGTCGACAGCTTGATCCGCTGGCTTTCGCCGCCGGACAGCGTCGTACAGGGCTGGCCGAGCCGCAGGTATCCGAGGCCCACGTCCTGGATTGCTTTCAGTTTCATGTGAATCGACGGGATCGCTTCGAAAAATGCGGCCGCCTGGTTGATCGTCATGTTCAGCACGTCGTCGATGTTCTTCCCTTTATATTTTACTTCGAGCGTCTCGCGGTTGTAGCGGTGTCCGCCGCAGACGTTGCACTTGACGTAGACGTCGGGCAGAAAATTCATCTCGATCGTTTGTACGCCGGCTCCTCGGCAGGCTTCGCAACGGCCCCCTTTCACGTTGAACGAGAAACGTCCGGCTTTGAATCCGCGGATCTGGGCGTCGGGAGTCGATTCGAACAATTTGCGGATATCGCCGAAGACGTTCGAATAGGTCGCCGGATTGCTGCGCGGCGTCCGCCCGATCGGCGATTGGTCGACGACGATCAGTTTGTCGATGTGCTCAATACCCTCGATCCGGTCGTGTTCGAGCGGCTGTTCATAGGAGTTGTAGAGTTCACGGGCAATGGCATACCGCAGCGTGGCGTTTACCAGCGAGGATTTGCCGCTGCCGCTGACCCCCGTCACGCAGATCATCTCGCCGAGCGGAAAATCGACGGTTATATTTTTCAGGTTATTTCCCCTCGCCCCGTGTACCACGATGTGTTTTCCATTCCCCGTGCGGCGTTTTTCGGGCAGTTCGATCCGCCGGCGGCCGGTCAGGTAATCGGCCGTGATTCCGCCGGACTCCATAACCTGTTGCAACGTTCCGGATACCACGACCTCTCCGCCGCGGACACCGGCTCGCGGCCCTACGTCCACGACCCAGTCGGCATTGCGGATCATGTCTTCGTCGTGTTCCACGACAATTACCGAATTCCCCGCGTCGCGCAATGCCTTCAGACTGTTGATCAGTTTGATATTGTCGCGCTGATGCAATCCGATGCTCGGTTCGTCGAGGATATAAAGCACGTTGACCAGTTTCGACCCGATCTGAGTCGCCAGCCGGATCCGCTGGCTCTCCCCGCCGGACAGCGAACGCGAGCTGCGGTTCAGCGACAGGTAGCCCAGTCCGACGTCCAGCAGAAAACGAAGTCGTTCGCGGATCTCTTTCAGAATTTCGTGTGCGATCTGCTCCTGTTTTTTCGAAAGGCGTTTTTCGATGCCTTCCATCCAGAGGGCGAATTCCTCGATACTGAGCGCCGACAATTCGGCGATGTTTTTTCCGTCGATTTTGAAATAGAGCGCTTCCTTGCGTAGCCGGCTGCCTCCGCAGACGCTGCATACGCGCCGGACGACGAATTGTTCCTTCCATTTGTCCCCTTTGCTGGACGCAGAATCGTCGCGCTGCTTCTCTATATAATCCGCTACGCCTTCCCACGAAACCATGTAATTGCCCGTACCGCCCAATTCGCGCGCATCGATTCGCAACGGTTCGCTGTCTCCGTACAACACGGCATTCAACGCCTCCTCGTTCAGCGATTCGATCGGATCGTCGATCGTAAAGTCGTATTTCCGTCCCAGGGCTTCCAATTCGGCGAAAAGCAGGTTGTTGCGGTAGCGCCCCAACGGTTCGACCCCGCCGTCGCGGATCGATTTGCCGCCGTCGGGAACGATCCGCTCCATATCGAACACGGCCTCTTCGCCCAGCCCGTTGCAGTGCGGGCAGGCCCCTTGCGGCGAATTGAACGAAAAAGAGTGCGGAGCCGGCTCGTTGAACGCGATTCCGCTGGTGGGGCACATCAGGTGCCGGCTGTAAAACCGGACGTTGTCGTCGTCGTAATCGTACACCATCATCGTGCCCTTCCCTTGCCGCATCGCCTCCTGCAAGCTTTTCAGCAAACGGCTGCGGACATCCGGTTTCACGACGAGCCGGTCGACGACCAGTTCAACGTAGTGGATCTTATAACGATCGAGTCGCAACCCCGCGAAAATTTCTCGGATTTCGCCGTCGACCCGGGCATACAGATAGCCTTTTTTAGCCAATCCTTCGAACAATTCCCGGTAATGTCCTTTGCGACCGCGCACCAGCGGAGTCAACAAGGCGATTTTCCGACCGTCGAAGTTCCGAAGGATCAGATTGCCGATCTGATCGTCGGTATGGTGTACCATCTTTTCGCCCGTTACCGGAGAATAGGCATCCGACGCGCGGGCGAACAGCAGCCGTAGGAAGTCGTTGATTTCGGTTACCGTTCCGACCGTCGAACGCGGATTTTTGTTCGTAGTCTTTTGCTCGATGGAGATCACGGGACTCAGCCCGGTGATCTTGTCCACATCGGGACGCTCCATCGTTCCGACGAACTGCCGCGCATAGGTCGACAGCGTTTCCAGATAGCGGCGCTGTCCTTCGGCATAGATCGTATCGAAAGCCAGCGACGATTTCCCTGAGCCCGAAAGCCCCGTTATGACGGTCAGCGAATCGCGGGGAATCTCCACATCCACGTTTTTCAGGTTGTGTACCCGCGCTCCGTATATTTTTATCGTATTGTTCTCAGACATTGTATTTTCTTCACGCCCCGCGTCCGGATTAATCGTCGGTACGGAATCCTCCGTTGGGCACCTTGATAACGAAACTGCGGCGCGCTTTATTATCGTAATCGTAATCGCGTATCCAGTGGTTCAGTTCCCGCAACATCTTGTAGGTCGTCCCGTTGCTGCGCGCTACGGCGGACCAGTCGATGGCCGCATTGTCCACGGTGACCTCGTGGTAATCGGTCAACGGTTGATAATAGTCCTCCCGTGCGATCCGGTATCCGTAGGTTTCCGGGTCGGAAGCGATCAGTTTGAAAGCGAGTACCCGGAAAACATACCGCATGGTCTCGTCGGGCAGAAACAGGTCGTAATAGGAATTCACGCCCTGTTTTTCGAGACGCCTGGAGACGCCGGCTATCCCCGCGTTGAACGATGCCGCCGCCAGCGTCCAACTGCCGAGACGGGCTTTCGCATCCGCCAAATACTTGCAGGCGGCTTCGGTCGCCCGTTCGATATGGTAACGTTCGTCGACGCCGCCGGACATGAACAGTCCGGCCGATTTGGCATAAGGAGGCATCAATTGCCACAGTCCGGCGGCCCCGGCTCCGGAACGGACATCCGGATCCAGTCCGCTTTCGGCCATGCAGAGGTATTTGAAATCGTCCGGGATACCGTATTTTTTCAGGATCGGTTCGATCACCGGAAAGTAGCGCGTCGTCGCCAGCAGCGTTTGCGTCGTCCGCGAGTGCAGGTACATCGTCGTCAGCACTTCGCGCAGCAGGCTCTCACGGGTATCGTAATTTCCGAGCGGCACCGGCTCGCCGGCAAAATTCAATTCGCGGGGAAGCGACGGAACGACGACCGGAGCGCACGGATCGGTCGTCGCAGGCATCAGCGGAGGTTGGGCGCAAGCCGCGACGGAAACCGTCAGCAGGAGCGTACAGATAACGTATTTCATAGGTGTTCGATTTCTGATTAATGTACAAAGATACGAAAATATTCGCTACCGGAAGCCCCGGCGAAGCCGCGCAATCCCGATTTAACGGTAACGCCGGCAAGTTTATTGAGCTAAAAAAGATGATATGTGCCGGAAATAACTTATTTTTACGAAAAATAATTTCCATCATGTTGGTAGCAGGTCATTATTATACGCTCAAAGTCAATCGGATTTCGGACTACGGACTCTATCTCGCGGACGAAGACGGGAACGAAGTGCTGTTGCCGAATCGTTACGTATCCGTCGATTACAAACCCGGGATTTCGCTGGAAGTTTTCGTTTACCACGATTCGGAAGACCGGTTGGTGGCTACGACCGAACGCCCGCTGGCGACGGTCGGCCAGACGGCCTGCCTGAAAGTGGTCGATAAAACGGTTCACGGAGCATTTCTGGACTGGGGGCTCCCGGCCAAAGACCTGTTCCTGCCCAACCGGAATCAGTCGTCGCGCCTGGATATCGGGAAAAAGTATCCGGTCTACCTCTATACGGACAACATTACCGGACGCGTCGTTGCGACGACTTACCTGAAAGGATTTATCAACAACGTCGAGCTGACGGTATCCCCGCGCGAGGAAGTCGATATCCTGATAGCCACCGAGACTCCGATCGGATTCCGCGTCGTGATCAACGACCGGCATTGGGGTATGATCTACCGCAACCAGATTTTCCAGCCCGTAGCGGTCGGCGATCGAATGAAAGCTTACATCGTTCGCATTACCGACGACAATCGGGTTGACCTCGCCTTGCAGGGCCAGGGGTACGACGAAGTTAAAAAATCGGCCGAGCGGCTGTTGGAGATCCTGCGTAAAAACGGAAATGCGCTGCCGGTGAATGACGACAGTAAACCCGAAAAGATCCGGCAACTTACTCAGATGAGCAAAAAAACGTTCAAGCGCAGCGCCGGTTACCTGATGAAACAGGGGAAGATCGCCATGGACGGACAACAGATCCGTCTGACCGAATCCGACTGACGGGCGGGTTTACAATAAATCTATTTTAAAAATCGTTAATTATAACGGTATTTTTAGTCCATTTGGATAATTCGGAATTGTCGGAGGCATGACAAATGAACTGGGTCTCGATGCTGTTGCACGCCTTGTTGAATTTGCACACCATAACAGGCTTTTTTCCGTCGTTTCCGGGATTCGGCTTAGACTGCAGCAGTACGTTGTACTTCAGCGTGCGATCGTCATCCCGGACTATAACGGCGCTCGCCATGTCATTACCGGACGGCAAATGATAAATTTCCAAAATGACATATCTTTCCATAACCGCAAAACCGATTTACAACCGGCGCCCCTCCGGTTTTTTGCAACAAAAGAAAAGCGTGGGCCTGTAGACTTATTCAAGCTGATAAGGTTCTGGCAAACCTGCGAATGTTAAATAAGCAACAGCCCACGCTATACTTAACAGTATAGGACGTGAGAGAATTTTGCTTATTCTCCATTCTTTTGAATTTACCAGATTCTATCAACGAGAATAAAGCCTAACACTTTCCGTGTTCAAACAAGCTCGTCGCCCGAAAGCAACGAGACAAAATTAACATTTTTTTCAAACACTCCGTGCAAAATTCCTTTTTTTGGGCTGTTGCTATAATAAAAATAGCACAATCTTTCGAAAAATCCGCTATTTTATATTTATAAGATCATTGTAAATTAAATAAATATTGTCCGATATTTTGTTAAACTGAATCCTCGATTTTCCCGAAACGGCTCTTCCCGCCAGTCAACGGCCTCATTGTATTATTTGTCAGCCGGTTGCCCGGGCGATACCGGATGCTTCCTTTCCGTCGAAAACGAATACGGAAAATCTTCCGGGGCGATTCCCCGCTTTTTATTCGGAACGCGATCCATCTTCACCTGCAATTTACCTCCCCGCAGCAGATTGCCGTGGGTAAGGTGATTTTTCGTATATTTTTCTCCGTTCAGCGACGCGGAACGGATGTAACGGTTCCCGGGGCCGTTCTCCGGCGCCTCGATCGTGAACAACTTCCCGTTTTCGAATCGGAGCACCGCCTTGCGGAACAACGGCGCTCCCATTACATACTGGTCGGTACCCGGACAGACCGGATAAAAACCGAGGGCGGAAAAGACATACCAAGCCGAAGTTTGCCCGTTATCCTCGTCTCCGCAGTAGCCGTCCGCCCGGCTGTTGTACAAACGGTTCATCACCTCGCGGAGCCAGTACTGCGCCTTCCACGGCTGGCCGGCATAATCGTACAGGTAGATCATGTGCTGCACCGGCTGATTGCCGTGAGCGTAGTTTCCCATATTCATCACCTGCATCTCCCGGATCTCGTGGATAATTCCGCCGTAATAGCTGTCGTCGAACAGCGGCGGAACGTTGAATACCGAATCCAGCATCTGCACGAAACCGTCCGGACCGCCCATCAGATCGACCAACCCCTGCGGGTCGTGAAAAACGCTCCAGGTATAGTGCCAACTGTTCCCTTCCGTGAAAGCGTCGCCCCACTTCAGCGGCGAGAACGGGCTCATAAACGCCCCGTTGCGGTTGCGGCCGCGCATCAGACGGGTCTCCGGATCGAACAGGTTCCGGTAATTCATCGCCCGCTTCTCGTACAACTCGACTTCTGACCGGGGCTTTCCCAATGCTGCGGCCAGTCGCGAAATGCACCAGTCGTCGTAAGCATATTCAAGCGTGCGCGCGGCGCTTTCATTGATTTTGACATCGTAGGGAACGTATCCCAGGCGGTTGTAATATTCGTATCCGAGGCGTCCGGTAGAAGACACTTTCGGATGAACGGCCTGCGTGCCATGCACCAACCCTTCGTACAGCATTTCCGCATCCCCGACCTTCACGCCTTTGAGGTAAGCGTCCGTTAGTACGGAAGCCGAATTGTTCCCCACCATGCAGCCGCGGTGACCGGGACTCGCCCACTCCGGGAAAAAACCGCTCTCGCGGTAGGTGTTCAGCAATCCTTCCTGCATCTCCCGGCTCTGCGACGGATACATCAGGTTCAGCAGCGGAAACAGGCTGCGGAACGTATCCCAAAAACCGGTATCCGTGTACAGGTAGCCGGGCAACACCTTCCCGTTGTACGGACTGTAATGAACGACCGTTCCCCGCGCGTCGATCTCGTAAAATTTCCGCGGAAACAGCAGCGACCGGTACAGGCAGGAATAGAACGTGCTCAGTTGGTCGTCGCTGCCGCCCTCTACGTATATGCGGCTCATCGCTTCGTTCCAGGCCGATTTCCCCTGCGCGACGATCCGGTCGAACGAGTTACGGCCGAGTTCCTGCAGGTTCAGCTGCGCTTGCTCGAAACTGATAAAAGAAGAGGCTACCCGCGCATGCACGACCTCTCCGCGCCGGGTGCCGAATCCGATGACGGCTCCCGTATGATCACCGGTTTGCTCCGAAGCATCGGTCATCGAACCGTTGACGACCGTTTTGCAGAACGTGAAAGGCTTGTCGAAAACGATAACAAAGTAGTTCTTGAAATTTTTCGGAACGCCGCCGCTGTTGCGGGTCGTATAGCCGATGATCTTGTTCTCCTCGGGAATGACGCGCACGAAGGAACCCCGGTCGAAAGCATCGACGACTACGTACGAGTCCCCTTTCGGAAACGTAAAACGGAACATGGCGGCCCGGTCGGTCGGGGTGATTTCCGTCGTTACGTCGTAATCCGCCAGATAAACGCTATAATAGTACGGCTTGGCCGTTTCGGCTTTGTGCGAAAACCAGCTTGCCCGTTTGTTCTCATCGAATTCGGGGCGGCCGGTCAGGGGCATCAGCGAGAACTGTCCGTAATCGTTGATCCACGGACTGGGCTGGTGCGTCTGTTTGAATCCCCGGATCTTATCGGCCGTGTAAACATAAATCCAGCCGTTTCCCATTTTGCCGGTCTGGGGCGTCCAGAAGTTCATGCCCCACGGCCTGGCGATCGCCGGATAGGTATTGCCGGTCGACAGTTCGTAAGTAGACTGCGTTCCGATCAGCGGATTGGCGTATTCTACCGGATCGAAAGCGCGCTCCTCGCCACGGGTGTGCATCGTAACAAGCACGGCCGTCGCCGTGAGGCACAATATCTTCGTTATCTTCATATCGTTATTACTTTTTGTCCGGCACGGAAAACGTCGCCGTGGCGCAGTCCGTCCGGCTCATCAATCTCGTCTTTGAATACGCCGTCGGCATTCGCTTCGCGCACGATAGTTTCTTTTTCGTACCGGAGCGCTACGTACTCCGGTCTGCTGCCGGTATCAAATATAGGATATTTTTCCGAAATAACACAATCGAACACGGCCGACTGTCGTTCGAAATCTTTCTGCCTTTTTACGGAACGGCTCGTTTTACGCCCTTTAAAAACGAAAACGGATCGCGGATTCGGCCGGTACGGAACATAATTTGCACAGGCGTACCGAAAACGACTCGATGCAAAAAGGAAGACAGGAAGCGTTTAGCGGCGGGGTGCTGTTTGCGAGCGCCGTTGCCTTCCGGATGCGGGAACGCGCCCTGATCCGGTCGCCGTGACGCTGAACAACGGCAGGAAAAAAGCGCTCTACCAACTCAGTATCGCGGCGATCTTCGTCCATATCGCGGTCTCGATCGGCTGCTACGTCGTCGTAGCGACCGCCTGGGCGGTTCCGGCGAAAAAACTGGAACGGTCGATTGAAAAATAATGTTACCGAATCGCCCTTTCGCAAACGAAGCGAATCTAAAATCGTCCGTCGAACGGAATACGTAAAAAGGACGCTGAAAAGCGTCCTTTTTATGACCGTGAGCTGTTTACGAGACTTGAACTCGTGACCTCTTCCTTACCAAGGAAGTGCTCTACCACTGAGCTAAAACAGCAATATTTCATATCGAAACCTCGGGTGCGGCACCTTTGGTTTTGCGGGGACAAAAGTAATATTTATTTTTAAAATACCAAAACTTAGCCCGAATTATGTACGAAGAAATTCGATTACCGCCGACATTGCCGTTCTTTCCGGAGCGGAACGCTGAGCCCGAAGTACAGATTGGCCGCGGAAGCTTTGATCGGAATGAACTGCGGATTCACCTTGGTAAACATATAATCGCTGCCGACAAAGAAGTTGATCCACGACGGGCTGAAGTTAAGCGCGAAACCGAACGTCTTGAAAGCGCTGTGAACGAACGAATAGCTGACCGTCGCGGCGAACCAGTCGATCGGACGATAATTGACCGAAGCGGTCAGTTCGGTATAGATTTTCGGCTTGTAGATGCGGGTGCTGGAAAGCAGGCCGAAGCCGACCCGGTTCTGCGCTACGGAATACTCGGCGCCCACGTTGATCGTACTGCGCAGCAATGTAGTGCGACTCCGCGAAGGGGTCTCCGAAAAATGAAACAGGTTTTGCAGGTTGCCGGTCAGGTCGTCCATCTGGTCGCTCATCGAGTTGTCCGGCTGATCGTCTCCGATCGGCAGGTCGAAACCGTCGAAATCGAAATCGCCCTTTGCCGCGCCGTTGACCGTCGAGCGTTTGCTCCACGTAATGAATCCGAAATCGATCACCGCTCCGGAAACCGTAAAATTGTCCAGTACTTTAAAGGTCGCTCCGAAATCGATGGCGCTTCCGTAACCGGCCGCTCCGGGCGAATGATAGTCGAACCCGTCGATGTATTCCCGGTCGTTCTTGTCGGTGCTGAATTTCGGGCGCAGCCCCTGTACCGAAGCGGACATATACCCTTCCGAAGTAATCCGCCATGCGTCCCCGTTCATAACGGCGTGCAGATTATTGAAATAGACGTCCGCATTGCCGGCTCCGACCAAGAACTTATATTTTCCGCCGATCGTCCAACGACCGTTCAGCGGGTGCGAGTATCCGACCGATACGTCTACGTAAAAGTCGGCATATACGTGCAGTTTCTTGATATCGTAAGTCGTTCCTTCCGGCCCCGAGCCGTATTTCATGAATTCGAACAGCGATTTGGGAACGTTGCCGCTGACGGTTCCCTTGACTCCGATACCGATCGTCCAGAAACCGTGCCCGGAAAACCAGCCGGCCGAAACGATCTCGGTCGCTATGTCGGCATTCAACTGGTTGTTCGTCTTAAGTCTGCGCAGGAAAGATTCAGCAGGAACCGACGGGTCCATAAAAGTCACCAGGCGTCCGTCTGTCCGGTAAAACAGATCGCCCAGAGCCATGCCGTTCGAGGCGTACATCGCCGAAACGGAACCCGCGGCCGGGATGGCAACGAATCCCCGGACCGGACGGAAGGCCGGATTCATCGAGGTTCTCAGCGTAGCCTTGTCCATAAAATATGCGGTGCGCAGTTGCTGTGCCGCAGCCGTCAGAAAACCGCACGACAAGCAGGCGAGCAATAGGAATTTCTTCATAATCGGGTCGGGAGTTTATAACCTCTTTCGGTTGTCTTATTCGTTGGTGGTGATATTGATTCCTCCGCTCTTGCGAAGTTTCAGCGTCAGCTTGGCCTGCTGATCCGGTCGCAGGTGCCGTCCGGCCAGCGCGTCGTCGCAATAAGCTTCGAGCCGGATGCGGAGGTTACGGGCATTTTTCATTTTAGGCATGTCCGCTTCTGTAATGACGAACGATACATCGCTGACTTCGCCGTCGGTTCCCAGACCGCCGCCCTTGACCTTTTGCGGCTCGAAATCGATTCCGACCGGAACGTCCGCCGCATCCGTAACGATCAGGTTCATATCGAAATTCAGCGGCAGGGAGTTGGTCACACGACCGTAAATTTCGGCCGAGCCGCCGGAAAACAGGTAATCGATCAGATCCGCGTCGAATACTTCGTCGACCGTCTGATCGGTCTGTCCTCGGAAATCGGCGGCGGGAGCGAGCGGAATCTCGGCCGTGTAGGCGATCCGGGCGAAAGCGTCTTTCGGATAGAAGCAGGCGCGCGAATCGGTCAAGTCGGTATCCGTGCGTACCTCCGTACGAATCGCTATATCGTCCGGAGAGATCCGGATCAGATCGTTGACCGGACATGCCGTGAATGTATATTCCGCCGGAACGTCACGGTCGGAAGCGCCGAGCCAGATGTTGCTGACGGCGGTTTGTCCGTAAGCGCCGGGAGCATTCATCGTGATGCGGTCGACCGTAACCGACTCCGTAGCGCCGGAGCGATCGTTGACCGAAGTCATCGCGAACGATGCCCGTAGCGGGATCCCGATGTTGCTCTGCGCCGTCAGCCGGATGCGCGGATCGGCAAAGCTCAGCACGTTGTCGTCGCCGTCGAACAGGTCGTCGAGTCCTTCGGTCGCGATATCAACCTGTCCCGCCGTAAAATTATCGTCGATCAATCCGTAAATCACCCGGAAGTCGGGCGACGAGATCCCCCCTGAAATTCGGAGCCCGGGACTCCCCGAAACGGACAGCGAAGAACCCTTTTTGATCCGGAGCGAAGCGTTATACGCGATCCGGTCGTCCGCGCCGACGACCGCTTTTTGCAACAGGAGGCGTACCGTTTTCTGGCTGCCGGCCAGTTCCCGCATCGGGATCGTACAAGTATATTCGGAACCGGTGAAACTGCCATCCTGCCCGGTTTCGGCAGCCAGGCGGTATCCTTCCGGGAAAGATGCGCGGAACACCATTTCGGCATCTCCGCCGTCGAGCCGAAGGTTGTCGACGGAAAGTTCCAGTCCGAGGCGCGACGCCCCGTTGCGGTTATCGAACAGAACGGAATCGAGCCGGGCGATATCGTCCGTCGTCAGGTTGAGTTCGACGGCGGATTCGCCGAGTTCGATCTCGGCATCCTCCGGATAATCGTGGGGATGTTTTCCCGGGACGAGCGGAATGTCGAGCCGGGATTCCGGAAATTCGGAATCCCCGAAACCCACTCCGCCGGGCATATCCACGTCGATCCCGCCGGAATACCGCGCCACGTAATTTCCGGCGTCGTCGATCGTGATCTCGTCGTTATCCCCGACGTTGATAATATCTCCCGCAGAAATAACTCCCGTCCCGAGCGGCAGGGTCAGGTCGTTTCCGATCGTAATATCGTCCGTATCCAGATCGGACAGATCGTATTGCTTGTCGATACACGAATATTGCCCCGCGAAAATTGCAAGAACAGCAATTCTGCAGGCTCCTCGTAGTATATTTACCATGTCGTTCGGGATTAGCGTATGTAACAGGATACGAAAAAACCGCTCTATGAGCGGCCCTGTGAAATCAGAGCGGAAGACGAGATTCGAACCCGCGACCCTTAGCTTGGAAGGCTAATGCTCTACCGACTGAGCTACTTCCGCAAAATCATTTCGTCGATTCTCCGGCGCGAACCGGATTCACTGTGGGCGGAGATGGATTCGAACCACCGAAGTCGAAAGACAGCAGATTTACAGTCTGCCCCATTTGGCCACTCTGGTATCCGCCCGTTTTATAAGAACCGTTTCGAAAAACCGCCGCCGTTTTCCCAGCCCGGCGGGCACAAAAGTAAAAACGATTTTTGAATTCTGCAACGACCATACGCTGTTTATCGAACTTTTATACGTATTTTATCGTTTCGCAGCACGTTTCGCCGCATCTATAAATCTTGCAATAAGCCATTTAGGCACCTAATCGCATTCCCGGACAAAATGAAATCCGGAAATCCGCGCCGAAGCGGATTTCCGGATTCCGGAGGTCGTGTCGATAAATGCGTTATATTTGTACCTGTCAAAAATCGCAGACATGATTTATCGAAGCAAGGCCCCGCTACGAATCGGCTTCGCCGGCGGAGGAACGGATGTCAGTCCCTATTCGGATATTTACGGCGGAGCCGTCCTGAACGCGACGATCTCCCTCTATGCTCGCGCCAGCATCGAACCGCTGTCCGAACGGAAAATCGTCTTGCAGACGCTCGATCAGGGACTCGCCTCTGAATACGGCCTGCACGGGGATCTGCCGATCGACGGAAATATGGATCTGCTGAAAGCCGTCTGCAATCATTTCCGCAGCCGTCACCGGATCGACGGGGGATTCCGCTTGTGCACCTATGTGGACGCTCCGGCCGGATCGGGACTCGGATCGTCGTCGACGCTGGCGGTAGCCATTGCCGGTGCATTCGTAGAGTGGCTCAGGCTGCCGTTGGGCAGTTACGATATCGCCAGTCTGGCCTACCGGATCGAACGGGGCGAACTGGGGATGGCCGGCGGAAAGCAGGATCAGTACGCCGCCACGTTCGGAGGCTTCAATTACATGGAATTTTTCAAGGACGATAAAGTGATCGTCAATCCGCTCCGGGTGGACAAGGCTTGCACTAACGAACTGGAGAATAATCTGTTACTTTTTTACACATCGCAAAGCAGGATCTCCGCCAGAATCATCGAAGAGCAGCAGCGCAACGTGACGAACAACGACAGGGACTCCGTCGGGGCGATGCATGTCATCAAAGAGCAGGCGACCGAAATGAAGGAAGCGCTGCTGACCGGACGGATCGACCGGATCGGGGAGTTGCTGCACGAAGGGTTCGTCTACAAAAAAAAGATGGCCTCTTCGATATCGAACCCGCTGATCGACCGGATCTACGAAACGGCGCTCGAAGCCGGCGCGCTGGGCGGCAAGGTACTCGGAGCCGGCGGCGGCGGGTTCATGGTCTTCTATTGCCCGGATTTCAAGCGCTACCAGGTCATGCAGTCGCTCGCCCCGTTCAACGGGATTTTCAAAACTTATCAATTCGTAAACGACGGTTTATTTACATGGAGTATATGAGTATGGAACAACGCGAAGGAATCGTACTGGCGGGAGGCCTCGGAACGCGCCTGCGCAGCGTGGTCAGCGATCTGCCCAAATGCATGGCGCCCGTGGCGGGACGTCCTTTTTTGTACTATTTGTTAAAATATATGGAAGTCCGGCGCTTTACGCGCGTGGTACTCGCCCTCGGCTACATGCACGAATCGGTGCAGCGGTGGCTCGCCGGCGAAAAATGGGATTTTGAGATACGCTGCTCGCTGGAGGAAACTCCTCTGGGAACGGGCGGAGCCGTCCGGCAGGCGCTGAGCCGGACGGACGGAGACGAAGTCTATATCCTGAACGGGGACACGTTCTTCGACGTCGATACGGACGAAATGGCCCGCGTACACCGGGCGAGCGGAGCCGCCGCGACGATCGCGCTGAAACCGATGACCGATTTCTCGCGTTACGGCGTAGTCGAAACCGATCCGCAGGGGAGGATCGTCGCGTTCCGCGAAAAAAAATACTGCCCGCGCGGACAGATCAACGGCGGCGTCTACCTGGTCGACAAAAAATCGGGACTGCTGGACTTCCCGTCCGAACGGTTCTCGTTCGAAACGGATATTTTGCAGCAACGGGTGCGGGATTGTCTGCTCACCGGATATGCGAGCGACGGTTATTTCATCGACATCGGCATTCCTGAAGATTACGAAAAAGCCGATACGGATTTCAAAACGCTGTTTCCGCGATGACCGTGCAAACCGCTTTCGACACGCTGTTTCTGGATAGGGACGGGGTCATCAACGTACTGCGTCCGCACGATTACGTCAAATCGTGGGACGAATTCGAATTTACCGATGGAGCGATCGAAGCGCTGAGGATGCTGAGTCCGCTTTTCCGGCATATCGTCGTCGTCACCAATCAGCGCGGCGTCGGGAAAGGAGTGATGACCGAAGAGGCCCTGCGAACGATCCACCGGAGAATGATCGAAGCGGTCGCCGCCGGCGGAGGCCGGATCGACGCCGTTTACTACTGTGCCGACCGGAACGAAGACAGCCCGAACCGGAAGCCGAATACCGGTATGGCCCTGCAAGCCCGCAGGGACTTTCCGGACATCGATTTTTCGAAGACCATACTGGTCGGCGACAGCGGCAGCGACATGGAGTTCGGCCGGAGAATCGGAGCCCGAACGGTGCTGATACATCCGGACGATCCCTCCGCGGCGTTCGGATCCTTGTACGATTTTTCGCTGCGGTACTGCGAAGAACACGGTTCTGGAGTTTAAAAAACGCGAAACCGCTCGGATCATACCGCAGCCGAATCTCTCCTGCGGTCGAATTACGGAGAAGCAGATATTCCGAACGAGCAAAAACATTGTCGATCCGGATCTTATGCGTACATTTGTTCCGTAAACGAATCCGATCCATAACAGCCCCTTTGCATGAAACCGATCCTGAAGACTCTTTTGATCCTGTTCGCGTTATCGCTGCCGACGCAGCGGCTCGACGCCCAGATCTACGCGAAACTGAACGGCCTTTACGCCTTGGTGGGCGTTATCAATCCGGCCGTGGAGTTCACCGTTTCTCCGAAATCGACTTTCCAGACCGAAATCGTTTTTTCTCCCTGGAAATACGTCAACGACCACGGTGTCGACAAGCCGATGAAATTCGGAATTCTCATGACCGAATACCGCCGCTATTTCAAGCAACACAACCGGGGCTGGTATCTCGGCGCCAACATGGGCATGATGGGATTCAAAATGTCGAAACCGCAGTTTTCGGACGGCTGGTTCCTCGAAAACCGGTACAGCAAAGGGTACGGGATGATGATCGGTATCTGCGGCGGCTTCGAATACCAGTTCGCCGACCGTTGGCTGCTGGACGCCTATTTCGGATGGTCATACATGCTAAGCTGGTACAACGGTTATAGCCTCGACGGCACGATCGACCTGTATCCCCACCGTCCCGTACAACTCGAAAAGCCCGATCCGTTCAATGGCTCGCACGAGTGGCTGCCGAACAAGATCGGGGTGTCGATCGGATTCATGATCTTCAACCCGGCGCGCCGGGGACGCACGGGAAGTTCCTGCGCCGTAAGATAGTTATTCCGTTTTCGGCTTTCTGAACCGGAATCCGTTGATCAAACCGGATATCCCGTAAACCATGCTGGTAATGCCGAACAGAATGAACGCCGTTTCGGCGACGCTGAACGGGTCGAACAGGATGACGATTCCGCAGATCAGGATCAGTACCGGCACCACGTAGAAGAAACCGGGCACCTGCGTCCACCGGCGGGCCGAAGCCAGCGATGCGATTTGCTGAATCCCGGCTATCACCAGCAGCGCTCCGAGCACATACATCAGGATGTTGACGAAAAAGGCGGGCATCACGATCAGCCACAGCCCGAACAGCGCGCTTCCGGCGCCTTCGATCGGGAACGCCGCATCGGGATAACGTTCTTTATCGCGCATCAGATAACCGATCATCGCGATCAGGCCCGGCACCAGGAACAGCACGCCGATTACGATGACCAGATAATTGATCGTGGCGGCCGGCCACAAAACCAGAATCAGTCCCAGCACGATGGCGAAGACACTCCGCAAGGCCGGATTATTGACGACTTTCATAATTTTTTCGGTTTTATCAGATTGTTGAAACGAATATACTGCCAATCATGGAGATAATCAAGGGATCGGTCGGTTTTTCGTATCAATAGATCGGTTTTTTACAAAAATGTTTTTGATTTTTTAAAACTATTCCTACCTTTGAACCGTAAACAGAAACGAAAATGAAAGCATTCCGTTTGAATAATTGGTGGTGGTGCATCCTACAACTTCCTCAGTCGTAAGGTTGCGGACTCGCGTATCTGTTCAAAACGAAACCAAAGATAACAAAGAGCCCTGTCGTACTTACGACAGGGCTCTTTCCGTATGACGACTAAAACAAAATCATAAAAACGAAACCGATGAAAACATTTCAAGTAGACGAAAACGGCTATTACGGCAGGTTCGGCGGGGCTTACGTTCCCGAAATTCTTTACCGATGCGTAAAAAACCTGCAAGACAACTACCTGACCGTTATGCAGTCGGAAGCGTTCCGCCGCGAATTCGATCAACTGCTGCGCGACTATGTCGGTCGCCCTTCCCCGCTCTATTTCGCACGGCGCCTGTCCGAACGGTACGGCTGCAGGATCTACCTCAAACGCGAAGACCTGAACCATACCGGAGCGCACAAGATCAACAATACGATCGGACAGATTCTGATCGCGCAACAGATGGGCAAAACCCGTATCATCGCCGAAACGGGCGCAGGGCAGCACGGTGTGGCTACCGCTACGGTCTGCGCGCTGAAAAACATGCGGTGCATCGTCTACATGGGCAAGACCGACGTAGAACGTCAGCACACGAATGTGCAGAAAATGAAAATGCTGGGCGCCGAAGTGCGCCCGGTCACTTCGGGCAACATGACGCTGAAGGACGCCACGAACGAGGCAATCCGCGACTGGTGCTGTCACCCGACCGACACGCACTACATCATCGGCTCGACGGTCGGCCCTCACCCTTACCCCGATATGGTGGCCCGGCTACAATCGGTCATCAGCGAGGAGATCCGCAAACAACTGCAGCAGCAGGAATGCCGCGACTATCCGGACTACCTGATAGCCTGTGTCGGCGGCGGCAGCAATGCGGCCGGAACGATTTACCACTACATCGACGACCGGCGCGTGAAGATCGTACTGGCCGAGGCCGGTGGAAAAGGCGTCGACTCGGGATTGTCGGCTGCAACCATTCATTTAGGCGAAGAGGGTATTATTCATGGGGCCAGAACACTGGTCATGCAGAACGAGGACGGACAGATCGAAGAGCCCTACTCGATCTCGGCCGGATTGGATTATCCGGGCATCGGTCCGGTTCACGCGAACCTCGCCGCGCAAAAGCGGGCGACCGTGCTGGCTGTCGACGACGACGAAGCGCTGTATGCCGCATTCGAACTGACGCGTCTGGAAGGTATCATCCCGGCCCTGGAATCGGCCCACGCGCTGGGCGCGCTGCCGAAAATGCATTTCAAACCGGAAGACGTCGTCGTGTTGACCGTATCCGGCCGGGGCGACAAAGATATCGAAACCTATATCAAACAAATGAAAAACGATGAAAATATTTCGTTATAAAACCGCCTGCAAGCAGGTTCTGGGGGATCTGCATACGCCGGTAAGCATCTACCTGAAAGTCCGCGACATCTATCCGCAGTCGGCCCTGCTGGAGAGTTCCGATTTCCATGCCGGCGAAAATTCGCTCTCTTATATCGCGCTGTGTCCGCTGGCCAGCTTCGACGTGAACGGCGATGTTTGTACGATGTCTTTCCCCGACCGCACGGTATTCCGCGAGCCGGTCGGCGAATCGTTCTCCGTGACCGACGCGCTGAACGCATTCCTGAAAAAATTCCGGATCGAAGGCGAACAGGCCGAACGCTGCGGCCTGTTCGGATACACGGCATTCGACGCCGTCAAATACTTCGAGAAGATCCCGGTGATCGAAAGCCACGACGCGCAGAACGATGCGCCGGACATAATGTATATCCTTTATAAATACTTATTAGTATTCAATCATTTCAAGAATGAATTGACGTTGATCGAGCTACTCTCGGACGGCGAAAATACGCGTCTGCACGAAATCGAAAGCGTGATCGGCAACCGCAATTTCGCTTCCTACGACTTCTCGTTGCGAGGGAAAGAATACAGCACGATCACCGACGAGCAATACCGGGAATTCGTTCGTAGGGGAGTCGCCCACTGCCGCCGCGGAGACGTTTTCCAGATCGTACTGTCGCGGCGATTCGTGCAGCCGTATGCCGGGGACGACTTCAAAGTCTACCGCGCGCTGCGCAGCGTCAACCCGTCGCCCTACCTTTTCTATTTCAATTTCGGAGGGTTTCGCATTTTCGGATCGTCGCCGGAAACCCACTGCAAAGTGCAGAACGGCCGCGCCAGTATCGATCCGATCGCCGGTACGACCCGGCGCACCGGCGACGCGCTGAAAGACAAGCAACTGGCCGACGCGCTGCTGCGGGATCCGAAGGAGAACGCCGAACACGTGATGCTCGTCGATCTCGCCCGCAACGACCTGAGCCGCAACGCCGTAAACGTGAAAGTAGATTTCTATAAGGAGCCGCAATATTACAGCCACGTGATCCATCTGGTTTCGCGCGTCAGCGGCGTGATCGAACCGGACAGCAACCCGGTTCAAACATTCGTCGACACCTTCCCCGCCGGCACGCTGAGCGGCGCGCCGAAAGTCCGCGCCATGCAGTTGATCTCCGAGATCGAACCGCACAGCCGGGGCGCCTACGGCGGCTGCATCGGATTTATCGGACTGGACGGCAACTTGAACCAGGCGATCACGATCCGCACGTTGGTCAGCCGCAACAACGAACTATGGTATCAGGCCGGAGCCGGGATCGTCGCACAGAGTATCCCGGAAAACGAGCTGCAGGAGGTGAATAACAAACTCCGCGCGCTGAAAAATGCGATCGATATCGCCGTCAACCTTAAAAACTAATGTCATGAAAATACTTTTGTTCGACAATTACGACTCGTTTACTTACAACCTGTTGCATATCCTGAAAGAGTTCGGCGCGGACACGGAGGTTTTCCGCAACGACCGGATTACGCTCGATGAGGTCGCGCGATTCGACAAGATCATCCTATCGCCGGGACCCGGCATTCCGCAGGAGGCCGGCATCCTGCTGCCGCTGATCGAACGTTATGCCGCCGAAAAAAGCATCCTCGGGGTCTGCCTCGGCGAGCAGGCGATCGGCCAGGCATTCGGCGGGACGCTCGAAAACCTCGAAAACGTCTATCACGGAGTGCAGACCCCGATCAGGCTGCTGGCCGCCGATTATATCTTCGACGGACTGGAATCGGAAATGCAGGTAGGACGCTACCACTCGTGGGTCGTACGACGCGACACGCTGCCGGACTGTCTCGAAGTGACGGCCGAAGACGCCGACGGACGGATCATGGGATTGCGCCACACACGCTACGACGTGCACGGCGTGCAGTTTCACCCCGAATCGGTGCTTACGCCGCGGGGCTGTGCGATCATCGAAAATTTCATTCGTAATTAATCATCTGATATAAAGCCATGAAAGAGATCCTATATAAACTTTTCGAACACCAATATCTGGGACGAAAAGAAGCGCGGGAGATCCTGCAGGGAATCACGCAGGGCAAATACAACGACGCGCAGATCGCCTCGTTGATTACGGTATTTCTAATGCGCAGTATTTCGGTCGAGGAACTGATCGGATTCCGCGAAGCGTTGCTGGAAATGCGGATTCCGGTCGACCTGAACGAATTCGGGCCGATCGACATCGTCGGAACCGGCGGCGACGGCAAGAATACGTTCAACGTTTCGACCTGCGCCTGTTTCGTCGTGGCGGGAGCCGGCTATCCGGTCGTCAAACACGGCAATTACGGCGCGACATCGGTCAGCGGAGCGAGCAACGTGATGGAACAGCACGGCGTGAAATTTACGGCCGATAACGATTCCCTGCGTCGGTCGCTCGAACGGTGCAACATCGCTTACCTGCACGCCCCGCTGTTCAATCGGGCGCTGAAAGCCGTCGCCCCGATCCGCAAGGCGCTCGGCGTTCGCACCTTTTTCAACATGCTGGGCCCGTTAGTCAACCCGGTGATGCCGACATACCAGTTGCTCGGAGTCTACAACCTGCCGTTGCTGCGCCTGTACAATTACACGTATCAGGAGAGCGGGACGCAATTCGCCGTCGTGCACAGCCTCGACGGATACGACGAGATTTCGCTGACGTCGGATTTCAAAGTGGCCATGCCGGACAGCGAAAAGCTCTATTCGCCCGAAGAACTCGGATTCGCTCGCTGTCGGGAAGCCGACCTGTACGGCGGCGACACTCCGGAAGAAGCCGCCGCCATTTTCGATCGGGTATTACAGGGCACGGCTACGCCGGCGCAGTCCAATTGCGTAATTGCAAACGCGGCCTTCGCGATCCGGGTAATGCGTCCCGAAAAGTCGATCGATACCTGCATAGCCGAAGCCCGCGAGTCGCTCGCGGCGGGAAAAGCCCTGCATACATTCGAAAAATTCGTCGAACTGAACAGCTAATACGATGAAAGACATCTTACAGGAGATTATTGCAGCCAAACGGATTGCCGTGGAACAACTCAAACGGACGGCCGACCGGAGCGCATTGGAACGTAAAATAGACGAGAACCGTTCGCACAGGTCGATGCGCGAAGCGCTCGCGGCATCGACCTCGGGCATCATCGCCGAATTCAAACGGCGGTCCCCGTCGAAAGGATGGATTAACCGGGAGGCCGATGTCCGCACGGTCGCGTCCGATTACCAGGCCAACGGAGCCGCCGCCCTGTCGATCCTAACCGATACGCCCTATTTCGGAGGTTCGGCCGAAGACCTGATCGCAGCCCGTCCGCAGATCGACATTCCGATTCTGCGTAAGGATTTTACGATCGACGAATTTCAGCTTTACGAGAGCCGGGCGATCGGGGCCGACGCGGTATTGCTGATCGCAGCGGCGCTACCGCTCGCCCGTTGCCGGGAACTGGCGGCGACAGCGCATCGGCTAGGACTGGAAGTATTACTTGAGATACACAGCGAAAAGGAGCTGGATTACATCTCGGACGAAGTCGATATGATCGGCGTCAACAACCGCAATTTAGGTACGTTCGACACTCGCGTCGGGAACTCGTTCCGGCTGGCAGGACAGCTACCGCAAGACCGGCTGTTGGTGTCCGAAAGCGGAATTTCGGATCCGGAAACCGTGAAGAAACTGCGCGAAGCGGGTTTCCGGGGCTTCCTGATCGGCGAGAATTTCATGAAAACTGCCGACCCCGGATACGGACTCGACACATTTATTAAAACTTTAAATCTATAAAACCATGATCTTTAAGGTGTGCGGAATGCGCGATCCGGAAAATATCCGGCGGATCGACCTAAGCGGGGCCGACTGGATGGGATTCGTTTTTTATCCCCCGTCGCCGCGTCGGGTGGAAAGCCTGCCCGCATTCATGCCGGAATACGCCCGGCGGGTCGGAGTTTTCGTTGACGAGCCCGTGGAAAATATTCAGGTACGCGCAAAGGAGTTCGGACTGAATTACCTGCAACTGCACGGTTCGGAATCGCCCGACGACTGCCTCCGACTGCAAGATCGGGGACTCCGTGTTATCAAAGCGTTCCGGATCGGGACGGCGGGCGACCTCGAAGCGACCGCCGCTTACGAAGCCGCCTGTTCCTACTTCCTTTTCGATACGAAAACCCCGGCCTACGGCGGTTCCGGAAAAACTTTCGACTGGACGGTACTCGACGCTTACCGCGGCCAAACGCCGTTCCTGCTCAGCGGCGGCATCGGCCCGGAACACGTCCGGGCTTTGAAGGCGTTCCGTCACGACCGGCTGGTCGGATACGACCTAAACAGCCGATTCGAACAGGCTCCGGGTATCAAAGACGTCGAAAAAATAACGCGATTTATTCAGGATATGAAATGTAAAAAATAAGAAAACATGAACAGAATCAATCGACTTTTCAGCCATGCGGATAAAAAACTGTTATCCGTCTATTTTTGCGCCGGCTACCCTACCGCCGACAGCACCGCCGGGATTATCCGCGCCCTCGAAAACAGGGGAATCGACCTGATCGAAATCGGCATCCCGTTCAGCGATCCGATGGCCGACGGAGAAGTGATCCAGCACGCAGCCACGCAGGCTCTTCGGAACGGCATGAGCCTGAAACGATTGTTCGGGCAGCTTTCGGACATCCGGAAAACCGTCGAAATCCCGTTGATCCTGATGGGTTATCTGAACCCGGTGCTTCGGTTCGGGTTCGAAAACTTTTGCCGGAAATGCGTCGAATGCGGCATCGACGGATGCATCATCCCCGACCTGCCGTTCCAGGAGTATCAGCAGCATTACCGCAGCATCGCCGAACGCTACGGCCTCAAAGTGATCATGTTGATCACACCGGAGACCAGCGACGAACGTATCCGGCTGATCGACAGCAATACGGACGGCTTCATCTACATGGTTTCATCGAGCGCCACGACCGGAGCGCAACAGGACTTCGACGCCCGGAAACAGGATTATTTCCGCCGGATCGACGCAATGCGGCTGCGTAACCCGCGGATGATCGGATTCGGAATTTCGAACCGTGCGACGCTGCAAGCCGCTTACGACCATGCGTCCGGCGCCATTATCGGCAGTAAATTCGTTTCGCTGCTCGGCGAGACGAATACGCCGGAGCAAGCGATCGAACGCCTGCTGGAAACACTCGAAAAATAAACGATCCGGGAAGCGAACGATCAGCCGTGCGACGGAACTTTTGTTCGCGCGGCCGATCGTTTTACCCGTTCGTACAGGTGCGCGATCTCCGTACGGGCGAACACGTGCTCCGTCAGTGCATCCAACGCTGCAAATGCCACGGGCGTAATAGGCACTGTTTTCGACGCAGCGGAAACACTGTTCTAAAGGATTTCGAGCAACCGATCCGGCTCGTCGATGATGTATTTCGCGCCGTGTTCCTCAAGTTCCGCGCGCGGACGGAATCCCCACGTAACGCCGACCGAACGCAGTCCGCTGTTGGCCGCGGTCAACATATCGACTTTGGAATCGCCCACATAAAGGGTTTCCGTTTTTTTGCAGCCCGTTTCGCAAAGAATGTCGAACACGATGGTCGGGTCGGGTTTCGGCTCGATTCCTTCCCGTTGGCCAAGCACGACGCAAAACGTACCCGCCGGGAAATAACGGTCGATCAGTTTGGCGGTGGCCGCCTGATATTTGTTCGACGCGACGGCCATACGGACGCCCCGTTCCGCGATTTTCCCCACCAGCGATTCGATCCCCGGATAGGGCCGGGTACGATCGGTATTGTGTTCCGAGTAATAGTCCACGAAATCCCGCCGCACCCGCATGACGGTCTCTTCGTCTCGCGCCGCTTCGGGCAGGGCGCGTTCGACCAGCCGGGTAATGCCGTTGCCGACGAAATAACGGTATGCCGAACGTTCATGCGCCGGATAGCCGTTCTGTTGCAGCGCATGGTTCGTAGCGGCAGCCAGATCGTCGATCGTATCGAGCAGCGTCCCGTCAAGGTCGAATATAACCAGTTTGGTATCCATGAAAATCAGATTTATCCTGCAAAAGTAGCCTTTTGCAGAGAGCTATCCTAACGATCCGGCGAAAAACAGCCTTCCGGATCAGAACGGATACCCGATCGCCACGTGGAATCCGAGTCCGTCCTTGAATTTCGAAATGTTGTAATACCCCGGCTTGTCGGGATTCGGATAAGGGGTGTGCAGCGCAATGCCGAGATCGGCGCGCAATACCAGGTAGCTGATGTCGTAACGGAGCCCGAACCCGGTTCCGAGCGCGATCTCGTTGAAGAAACCGCGCCATTTGAGCACGCCGCCCGGACGGTTCGGATCGTTTTTGAGCAGCCAGATATTCCCGGCATCCAGAAATACGGCTCCGCCCAGCCGCCCCATAATCCCGAAACGGAATTCCACATTGGCTTCCAGCTTGAAATCGCCGGTCTGGTCGAGATAACTGTTGCGGTCGTTCTGGGCCGGATGATAACTGCCGGGGCCGATCGAACGGATCGTAAACGCCCGGATGCTGTTGGCCCCGCCGATATAAAATTGTTCGCTGTACGGCATGACGCTCGAATTGCCGTAGGCATACCCGGCTCCGACCAGAAAACGGTAAGCGAGCCAGTTGTTCTTATCGCCGAGCTTCTGGTAAAACTTCACCTCGTTCACATCTTTGATAAACTGCGAGAACTGGTTATTGAACAGCCGTTTGGTTCCGTGCTGACCGCAGGCTTCCCAAATCGCGTACAGCAGGTTGCCCGCCGAGGTGACGGTGTTCTGCCAGAAAAAACGGTTGCGCCGGTACGTCCGGTCGTACGTGTAGGAATAGCTCATCGCCGGAATAAACTGATCTCTGAAACTCAATGCGATGGCCGGGTTCTCGTCCATCGTCTGGTCGAACGATTCGGTCGTATGGAGCAGGTTGTTGTACGAGAGCTTCAGCAGCGAAAGGGAGTGGTAGCTGTACGGCGAAGTCTGGAAATTATAACCTATCGACCCGCTGAAAGAGATCAACTGGAAGAACTTCGGCCGGTTCATCAAATCGACGCCCAACTGGAAAGATGTACTGGACGGATAGCGGCTGCCTTTGGTGATAAACCGCGGCAGCAGCAACCGTTGCACATTCAGCGTAGCGTTCAGGCCGAATTCGTACGAATTGAGCAACGACGTTTTGGCGCCGCCCGAGTTTTTATTGCCGGTTTCCCATTCGTAGTTGCCGTTCAGCCGCAACGAGAGTATCTCGCCGCCCCGGAACAGGTTGTTGTTGCTGACTTTGAAGGCCAGTCCCGGGCCCAGGAAGCTGTTCGACTTCGAAGTGACGTTCATCTCCAGTTCCGCTTCGAGCGGATAATCGAATCCGGCAGACAAATAGACGTTCAGCGTATCTTTGCCGTCCAGCGAGTCCAGCGGCGTGACGCCGAGGTTCACCGAACGGAAAATGCCGAGTTTATTCAGGTTGGACAACGTCGTATTCTGAGCGTTCACCGTAAACAGGTCGCCCGTTTTCATCGTAATGGATTTCGCCAGCAACTTCGGCCGGATCTTCAGCGGTTTCTGGTAAACGACCGTCTGGCCGGGCAAGTGCAGCGTGTCGGGCGCTCCGCCGCGGATATTTTGCAGCGATACGGTGATGCGTCCCACCCGGTACGGAACCAGCGCCGGGGCCGGAATCCCGGGAGTCAGCCTCATCCGCAGATCGACGCGGTTTTTCTGTTGCGTCGTATCGGCTTGATAATCGATGTATTCCGGTCGGAAATAATAATAACCACGATTTCGCAACACGTTCGTAATCCGGGTTCGTTCGGCCGACAGCGTATCGGTATTGTACTGCGCGCCCACGCGTAGCAGCGAGGTGCTTTCGAGGCTGTCGACCAAACGAGCCATCCCTTCCTGTACCTGCGGATAGCGAATTTCCATGTAGACCGAAGGCTGTCCGACCCGGATCGAATAGCTGATTTTCGCCTTTTTCGGATTACGGCGCGGCAGCAGTTCGTAACCCGCGTCCGCATCGAAATAGCCGTAATTGCCCAGCACGTCGTCGACATATTTCGTCCGGATTTCGGGCTGCACTTTCGAAACCAGCACAGGCTGTTTCGAGAGCTTCCGGTACAGCCAATATTTAAACCCCTTCTCTTTGGGCGTGTAAAGATGGTTGTAAGCCCATAAACCGACCGGGAGCGGAGTGCGTATATACGGGGAGTATAACGGATTGTTCGGTTTTACCGAAAGCGGAGCTTTAATGGCCGATTCTACGGTCGAAGAGAGCTCTACGCCCGAATCGGGACGGATCGCTATCTTCTTGACGCCGGTGTACAACACCTCGTCCTGCCCCAGCCGACTGGTCGTCGAACAACCGGCGGCCGAAAGCGCGACGGCGATCCCGATGATTCCGTAACGAACGATTCTATTCATGGGGCGACTGTTTTGGAGGGGTTTGCGGCTGAACTTTATTGCGCATGATGCGGAACAGGTCGCCGAGTTTGAGCATCTTCTTTCGGATGACAAAGCCCACGCCGGTTTCGGTGATCTCGCCTTCCAGAATACTTTCGTACCCGGTATGCCTGAATATTTTCAGGAACATGTTGTCGCGTTTGGTCAACTGGTACTCCAGCGCCACGTCGTCGATCAGGTTCTCTTTCAGGTTCTCGGTCGGATCGGCGTCGGTGCTGAACTTGCCGCCGATCACCGCCTTCACGCGGTTGTTGAACAGACTTTTCGAAAGCTGGTACGAGTAATCCGTCCGGGAATTGACGCCGCCGGAGGCCGCGTCGTCGTAGGTATCGATTCCGAAACTCAGGTCGACTCCCTTCAGGCTGTTCGAGGCCCACTGGTTCAGTTCCTTTTCGATGAACGAATTCAGCGGATTCGCCGAATTGACCTTAGCCGTCGTGCCGGGGCCGGAATACGTATTGTACACCAACAGACTCATCGCCTGCGTAGCCCGTTGTTCGGCGGTCAGCGACGAAAGCTGGTTCTGGATCGTCAGGTCTTCCGGAGCCGACAGGTCGAACGTCACGGAAAGGTTTTCGAGCGTATTGCGGATATTGATGCTGATGTTGAAATTGACCGGACGACTGGAACCCTGTCCGTCGTCGGCCGTAACGCTGGTGCGTACCGTTTCGACGGCCGTGATGTTCAATGTCGGGTCGGCGATCTGGCCGATCCACTCGACGTAACTGCCCTGCGTAATCTTGAAAATTTTCTGGGAGATCACGGGCGGATTGTAACGGACGGTTCCGCCGGTCACTACGTATTTCCCCGAAAAACGGCTGTCGCCGAGACGGTTCATCGAATAGGTCAGGTTTCCGCCTCCCTGCAGGTCGACACGATTCTCCCCGTCCGCCGAAAGGTTGACGGCCATCCGCACCGAATTGTCGACATTGACATTCATCAGGACGTCCATTCCGGCGATATCGAGCACGGGCACCGGCCTGTCCTGCCGTTGAGACACGGTATCGCTGAACGAAACGAACGTAACCATGTTCTGGGCGCGGTTTTTCAGTTCGGGCGGCGCATCCTGCATGACGTAATTGACCTCCGTTCCGCGCAGCAGGTCGACGCTGCCCCGGATCATCAGGTCGTCGATTTCCCCTTTCACCGTGGCCTCCATATCCATATAACCCTGCCCGTATACCATCGACCCTCTGTTCTTCGCGACGCTGATAAACTGGAAATCGGTCGCGGCGATCCGCAAATCCGTCGTAATGTCGGCGAAATCCGCAATGTCCACTTCGCCGTCGATCGTCAGCGGTTTTTTATTCGGGGCGATGATCCGGTAACCCGTAAAACGCACCCGGCTGCTGTCGATCACAATTTTTTCCGTTCCCAACCCGAAAGTCGTACCGATCATAGGCACCTGCACCTGTGTTCCGGCGAAGTGAAGCGCCCCGTCGATCTTGGGTTTTGCGGAAGTTCCGGCCAGGGTCAGTTTGCCTTGCAGCGCACCGGAAAGACGCACGGCGTCTGGCGGCAGGAACGCATTGGCCGGAGCGAGCGGCAGGCCGGGAATCGACACGGTCAGTCCGAGCGGATTCTCCGTATCCCCGCCGCGGTACACGCCGTCCACGCTCAGCGCTTCGGCGCCGTCCAACGAGAGTTTCGCGGAGAGTTGCTGCTGTCGCTGTTCTCCCTGTCCGTAACGGAAGGCCAGCTCGGCGTTTCCGATCCGTTGGTTTTCATACCCCAATTCGGCCAGCGAAACGGAGCCGTTCGCTCCGACCGCACCGCCGCCGACGCGCAGCGACAGATCCGCTCCGAACGTCCCGCTGAAGGGAGGGGCCCCGAGGAACAGTTTCAGCGTCGATGCGATGTCGATCCCGGCGACATGCAACGTTACGGCCCCCGGCTCCGCTCCGGCATCCGACCGAACGGCGAACTGCTGTCCGTCGCGCGTCAGCGAAAAATCGGCGAACAGTTCCCGGTTCAGCCGGTAAGCGATGTAATTGTCCGGATTGACCTGCCAACGGTTGAAACCGAGCACCGGATTTTCGAGCATCCGCACGGCGATCGTACTGTCTTCGAGCGACGCCTTCAGCCCGAAATCGAACCCGCTTTTCCCCTCCCTATTTTTCTGCAGGAATTTTACCAGCGCCACGTTATCCAGAATATTGCCGTAAACGGCGATCATCGCCGCGTCGTCCATCCGTCCGGGATTGTTCGCCATCCGCAGCAGGTAATTTAACTGCCGTCCCCGCTGCATCACGCCGAACGTCAGCGTATCCAGCAGCAGATCGCCCGACGCGAACCGGTCGACGCGCAGCCGGGTCGTAAACGGCGTGCTGTCGCCGGACGCGACGTTCAGCGACATCCCGGAAAAACTCATGCCCCGCATCTTCAAAAAGCCGTTCACGACATTGTTCGCGCCGGCGCTGCCGGTCAGCCGGAACGGCGGCAGTTGCCGTGCGACCAGCTCCATATCGAGACTCCCCAGCCGAAGCTGCTCCGAAATCAACGCAACCGCACGCCCCGCCTGCTCCGCCAGCGAATCGACCGGAACCGGAGCTGCGAAATCGAGCCGGAAATCGCCCGACTGCACCGCCGCCGCTACCTTTTCGGCAGCTATTTCCGCCGAAACCGACGTTTTGCGAATACGGTTTTCGCGCCATTTGTCCCACAGCACGATTTGGTCGGCGGTCGCTTCGACCCTGCGCGTCCGGGCCGAATCGGACGAAACGGCCAGATCGAGGGCCACGGATATCGCCGTCTTTTCCGGCGAAAGGTTCATCCGGTACAGGTTGCAGGTATCGACCGTACCCCGCACCGTTACGGCCTGCTGCGTCTGCGTCAGCAGGCCTTCGATATCCAGTCCGAATTTCAGCGCCTCGCTCTCGCCGGTCAGACGGCCTATCAAACGGTGATCCCGCAGCGAAGCATCCAGCGCGATGCCGCCGTAATCGTAACTTCGGTAAATAAAACGGTCGATCCGCACGGCGGCTTCGGCTACGGTCGATGTATGCAACGGATCGAAACCCGAACCGTCGGCCGCCACCCGCATCGTCAGTACGCCCAGCGAATCGTTCGGCAGAAAACGGTCGACCGGGAAACTGTCGCAGATCAGTTCTGCGTTATAAAGCTGCTTTTTACCGTTGAATTCCCCCTTTACGGTCGCCGTTCCCGAACCTACCGCAAACGCCGCTACCGGATAAAACGTTCCCTGCCGCATCCGCAGCGAACCTTCCAGCGCCATCTGTTCCGGAATCCGGAGCCGGCGGCGCAGCGCGGTGTCGGGCAGCAGATCCGTCAGAAACTCCAGTCGGCTGAAACTTCCCTTGAAACGGCACAGCCCTTCGATGCGGGACGGATCGGTCGCCGAAGCGACGTCGGCATTCAGGGTAAGCAGCACGTTCCCGGGAACCGCGATCCGGCTGTCTGCGCGCAAGCGTCCGAGGGTTCCCGCGAAATCGCCGGACAGTTCGAGCGAACGCGTCGACAACATCTGTCGTATATTCTTATCCGCAACGGGCAAGACCGCCTGTAACTCGCGCAACGCCACCTTTGCCTCCAACCGCAGGTTTACGCGCGCGTCCGGAGCGAGCGCCAGCGCCGAAGCGTCGGCCCGCAGATCGACATGCAACGACGACTGTCCGGTCGTCAAGCTGAAATCCGACAGAGCGACCTGCGTGCTGTCCATCGAAAAAGCGCCGCTCAAATCGGCTACCTGCAATCCGCTCCGTTCGACGGCCGAAAAACGGCCGATCCCGATCCGTACCGCAGCGCCCCGGTTATAAATCGAGTCGGCCGACAGATTCAACTGCGTCAAGACAAGGTGGTCGAAATCCAGGCCTTCTTTCGGCGCACCCTGCAAGGCGCCGTACGTCACGGCATTGTCGGATAACCGCAACCGGTTCACCGCGATCGTCCACGGTTCCGTAACCGAATCTGTCGCGGCCGTGCGGACGGTGTCCTGCACCGCCGCGATTTTCGTCGTATCGGTCAGAAAGGAATAACTCCCCCCGTCCAATACGATTTCCGTTACAGCCACCTGCTGCCGCGACAAATCCACCAGGCAGTCGGCCAGATTTCCCTGTTTCAGCAATACGTCGAGTTCGGTAATGCGGGGCTTCGTTTCCATCGAAAAAGCGATGTCGTCCAGCGCGAGTTTACTTACCCGTATTTTCCAGGCAACCGGCTTTCCTTCAGCCGTCGCCGAGGTATCCGACGGGCCCTCTCCGATCGACAGCCGGACGGTTCCTTTTTCCAATTCGATTCCGGAGATATCCGCTACGGAGCCTTTCAGATCGATCCGGTCGGCAGCCAGACTGAAATGCCCGACACGGGCGTACAGACCGAACTGCGCCAGCGAATCGGCATAATTCACCGTCGTCCCGTCGAACCCGAAACGATGTACGACGACTTCGCCGCGCAGCAACGGCCACAGGGCGACGTCCGCCTCGAGCCGGGTACAGTAGGCCATCGTATCCAACACCGGGGTAGACACCATCACGTCGTCGACGACCAGCCGCAGCGGAAACGACAGGCGTATCTGGCGTACGGACAGGCGCATTTCGGTATTCCGGGCCACGTAAGACTCGGCCTGCCGACGGATAAAATTCTGGATGCCGGGAATATAAAGCAGAAAAGGCAGGACGATCAGCAGAACCAGTCCGCATAAAACGACACGGAACGTATATTTTATAATCTTTTTAAACATCTTATACGGCGGAAACAGGTGCTCCTTAACTAACAATAATTTAGCCAATCCGGAACCAAAACTACAAAATTTTTGCGGGAAAGCGTACGACCCGCGGTAATTCGGCCCGACAATGCCGGATTTCATGAAAAAATCGCTAATTTTGGACGCTAAATCAACGAAGAGAAGACGACCATGAAAGAGGAAGCAGCCCAACTACTACTGTATTGCCCTGACAAACAGGGTATTTTGGCAGAAGTTACGGACTTTATCACGGTAAACAAAGGCAATATCATTTACCTCGACCAATACGTAGACCATGCCGAAAACGTGTTTTTCATGCGTATAAGCTGGGATCTGGACGGTTTTCTGATTCCGAAAGAGAAGATCGAGGACTATTTTAATACGCTCTATGCGCAAAAATACCAGATGACCTTCCGGCTCTATTTTTCGGGCACGAAGCCGAAGATGGCGATCTTCGTTTCGAAAATGTCGCACTGCCTGTACGATATGCTCGCCCGCTACACGGCCGGAGAGTGGAACGTAGAGATCCCGCTGATTATCAGCAATCACCCCGAACTGGAACACATCGGCCGACGTTTCGATATCCCGTTCTACGTTTTCCCGATCAACAAGGAGAACAAGGAGGAGCAGGAACGCGCCGAAATGGAGCTGCTGGCCAAACATCAGGTCAACTTCATCGTGCTGGCGCGTTACATGCAGATCATTTCGGAACGGATGATCGAAGCCTTCCCGAACCGGATCATCAATATCCACCATTCGTTTCTGCCTGCGTTTATCGGGGCGAAACCGTATCATGCGGCTTTCGAACGCGGCGTAAAGATCATCGGGGCGACCAGCCACTATGTCACTACCGAACTGGACGCCGGCCCGATCATCGAACAGGAGATCGTTCGCATCACGCACAAGGATACGATCGCCGATCTGGTCAACAAAGGGAAAGATCTCGAAAAGATCGTCCTGTCGAGGGCCGTCCAAAAGCACATCGAACGCAAAGTGCTGGTCTACAAAAATAAAACCGTTATATTCAACTGATCGGTTCCGACCGACGAAAAGCGGCGCATCCTTTCGGATACGCCGCTTTTTTATCGTCTTCTCTTTGAATTATTCCCTGTCGAATACGTTGATTTGCAGTTTGGCATAGGCACGGGCCGTTTTTTCGCGCGCTTCCTCGACGGTTTTGCCCCGCGCCAGCAACACCGCCATGCGCCGGCGCCCGTCGATTTCGGATTTGCCGAAAATACGCATCTGGGTGTCAGGTTCCGACAGCACGTTTTCGAGGTTCGCAAACTCCATCCGGTTGCTATCTCCCTCGACTACGACGGCACGGGAAGCCGACGGACCGTGAAACGCGATATTCGGCACGGGAAGCCCCAGGATCGCCCGTACATGCAGCGCAAACTCGGAGAGATCCTGCGAAATCATCGTTACCATTCCCGTATCGTGCGGCCGGGGCGATACTTCGCTGAAGATCACCCGGTCGCCCTGCACGAAAAGTTCCACGCCGAAAAGGCCCCGTCCGCCCAATGCGTCGGTAATCCGGCGGGCGATCTCTTCGGCCTGCTTCCTTACGGCGGCCGTCATCGGCTGCGGCTGCCACGACTCTCGGTAGTCGCCGTCCTGTTGATAGTGCCCGATCGGCTCGAGAAAAGAAGTTCCCCCGCAATGGCGCACCGTCAGCAGCGTAATCTCGTAATCGAACTTTACGAATCCCTCGACGATCACTTTCCCGGCTCCCGCCCGGCCGCCCCGCTGCGCATTGCGCCAACCGCAATCGATATCCTCTTCGCTGCGGACGACGCTCTGCCCGTGTCCGGACGAACTCATGATCGGCTTGACCACGCACGGAAAGCCGATCTCGCCGACAGCCTGCGCGAACTCTTCGCGGGTCGCCGCGAAACGATACGGCGAAGTCGGCAACCGCAGGGTCTCGGCGGCAAGCCGGCGAATCCCCTCCCGGTCCATCGTCAGCATCGCGGCCCGCGCGGTGGGCACCACGCGGTAGCCTTCCTTTTCCAATTCGAGCAGCACGTCGGTCGCAACGGCTTCGATCTCCGGAATGATATAATCCGGCTTCTCTCGCTCGACGATCTCCCGCAACCGGGCCCCGTCCAGCATCGAAACCACGTACGACCGGTGCGCGACCTGCATGGCCGGCGCGTCCGGATAGCGATCAAGCGCCACGACTTCCACCCCGTAACGTTGCAGTTCGACGGCAACCTCTTTGCCCAGTTCTCCCGACCCGCAAAGCAACGCTTTTTTACCGATCGGCGACAACGTCGTTCCAATACTTACCATGTCATTCCTTTTTGGGAGCAAAGGTAATAAAATACCTTCGAAACGAATCGGCGGATTTCGGATACCGATATAATTCTTATATTTGCATTCGGAATCGATTCAATCTAATTTATGGAAGAAACACAATCATCCGGTACGACCGCGGAAGAGATCGACCTGCTCGATTTGATGAAAAAAATCTGGGCTCGGCGGATATTCGTCCTGAAGGCCGCCGGCATCGGCGCGATCGCAGGACTGATTATCGCATTCAGCATCCCGAAAGAGTACACGACGACCGTAAAAATGGCCCCCGAAGGAATCAACGCGACCAAAGGCGGGGGGATGGCGGATTTGGCAGCTCTGGCCGGTTTCGACCTGAGTTCCGGAAGCGGCAACAATGTGGACGGGATCAACCTGATGCTGTATCCCGACGTCGTCAACAGCACCCCTTTTATGGTGGATCTGAGTCAGATTCCCGTACAGGGAAAGAAAATGCCGGCAACGATGTCGCTCTACGATTACGTCGACACCCAATTATCTTCGCCCTGGTGGAAGTACCTGTTGGCCGTACCGGGAAAAATCATCGGATGGATTTCTTTTGCGGAAAAAGAAGAAGAAGCAAACGGCATAAATCCCTACGCGCTCACCCAACAGCAAAGCGAAGTGCTGAAAAAACAGAATGAGCGGATCAATATTTCGGTCGACAAAAAAACGGGGGTCATAACCGCTTCGGCGACCATGCAGGATCCGTTGGTGACAGCCGCCGTCGCCGACTCGATGGTCAACAAACTACAGGAATACATCCTGACGTACCGCACCGAAAAAGCCGTGCGCGACCTCGCCTTCACCCGAAACCTTTTCGACGAGGCGAAACAGAAATATTACGACGCGCAGCGCAAATACGCGATTGCGGCCGACGCCAACAAACACATCGCCAAACAGACGGCACAGGTGGAACTCGATCGTTTACAGAACGAACAACAACTGGCTTTCGGCGTTTACAACCAACTGGCCCAGCAACTCGAAACGGCCAAAATCAAGGTGCAAGAGCAAACCCCCTGCGTAACGATCATCGAACCGGCGACCGTTCCGGTGAAAAAATCGAACACCAGCAAGGTAATCATTCTGATCGCATTCGTATTTCTGGGAGCCTGTGCGGGGATCGGAAAAATTCTTGTCAAAGATCTTTTCCTAAAAAAGACGACGCAGGCATAATTATTCTTCCCGACTACGAAAACTCCGGCACGAACTTGCCGGAGTTTTTTATTTTTCCGGGATTTTACTTTTAAATCGTCAAAATTTATTATAACTTGCAGTATAATACAGAAATTTAAAATCCGATCTTATGAAACGTTTTTTTGCATTATCTCTCATGTTGTTGCTGTGCGCGCCAGGGGCGTTCGCACAATCGGCCGACGATCTGATGGTAGAACAGGCTGTAAACCAACTTATCAGTAGAAAAACAATCACTTTCGTAGCGAACCGAATCCTGACCTCGGGAGGCAACCAATCCATGCTGACTCAATTGAACTCCATGACCGTAAACAAGGATTCGCTGACCGTTTCCCTACCCTATATCGGCAAAGAAGGATCGAGCGGCAATACGGGCGGCAATCCGCTGCAATTCACGACTACGGATTTTACCTACAAAGTAGAGGTGACCAAAAAGAAGGATAAAATCATTACGATGGAGGTGAAATCGCCCGGAAGCGACCGGTTCACGTTCATGTTGACGATCAGCAAAGGCATCATGGCCAAACTGACGATAACGAGTTCGTCGCGTTCTCCGATGAATTTTTCGGGATACATTCAAGAGCCGGGAACCATGGTCGGGGAATAGCCCGTCGGTTCCGCATCCACACAACGACGGGGGCATTCGGAAAATGCCCCCGTTTTTTACTGACTGCGACAGATCTTTCGACTCTCTTTTCATAGCGACGTTACCCGAATTACGGGAAGACCTACCCCGATTACGGTTTGATGGGTTCCGCTTATTCAACTTACCGGCAAAATGTTTTACTTTACAACGAGAAATAAAACAAAATCCAAAACTGTTTTAATTTTAACGACTTAAAATCAACCGGCTATGAAAAAACTATTCCTGTTACTCGCCCTCTCGTTTTGGGCCGCAGGTCTTTCCGCACAGAAAAAGCAGTCGGCGGAAGACGTCAAAATCATGCAGGCCATCAACCAACTGATCAGCACGAAAGCCTTCACATTTCACGCCAACAAGATTCTGTCTTCCAACGCTGCGAACCAAGCGTCTTTCCTGACGCATATGAACACGTTGCAGGTAACCAAAGATTCGGTAGTCGTCCGGTTGCCTTACGTCGGACAGGCTTTCACCTCCTCCGATTTCGGGAACAACAAAAATCCGTTGAGTTTCACTTCCAAAGATTTCACCTACGACCTGCAAAGCAACAAGCGGGGCGACCGCATCATTACGATGGACGTGAAATCGCCTCACGGGTCGGATCGGCTCACCTTTACGATCGTCGTAGGCCAGGGTATCAACGCCAAGCTGATCGTCAATCAGATCAGCCGTTCGACCATGCAATTCTCCGGTTATATTCAGGGAAACGAGACGCCTGAAAACAACTGAAACTAACTGAATAACAATTTAAAGGTCGTTTCGCCGGGACGGGAGCATTTCAACGAGATGCTCCCGTTGTGCAGGCGCATGATCTGTCGCGACACGCTCAAACCGATCCCCGACCCGTTTTCTTTCGTCGTAAAGAACGGCATGAAAATGTTGGCCGCGACTTCGGGCGGGATACCGCATCCGTTGTCCGTCACCGAAAGCGTGATTTCGCCGGATTCGCTGCCCGTCGCCGCAATCCGGATCGTCCCGTCCGTCCGGCCTTGCAAAGCGTGAACCGCATTTTTCAGCAGGTTCAGCACGACCTGCCCGATCATATCCTCGTCGGCATACAACAGCAGCTCTTCAGGCTCTACCCCGATACGTATATCGAGTGCCCGGTCGGCCGTATCATGGCGGATCAGCGTAACGATGCGTTCCAAAAAAGGCAGGACGTAAAACGACCGGAGCCGCGGCGCCGGAATCCGAGTCACACGCCGATAAGACTCCACGAACCCGATCAATCCTTTGCCGGTTGAACCGATCGCTTCGATCCCTTCCCGCACCTTCTCGTTCATCGAACCTTCCATTTTCAGCAACGTATCGCTCAAGGAGGTGATCGGCGTAATGGAATTCATGATTTCGTGGGTCAGCACCCGGATCAGCCGTATCCACGATTCGGTCTCTTTTTCGTCCAGTTCGTTGTTGATGTCGTTGACCGCCACGATCCGAAGCGACATATCACGCACCTTCATCGCCGAGACGTTGATCGCAAGATGGACGACGCCGCGTTCGTTGGAAAAAGAAGTTTGTTTTTTCTCCCCGGCTTTCAGGTTGAAAAACAAATCGCGTAGCGAACCGTCGATCACCGCCAGCCGGTTAACGTGGTTCAGTCGCGGCAATCCGAACAACTGTAAAGCGGCCTGATTGATCTGATAAACGTTCCCCGCATCGTTAATAACGATCACCCCCGTATGAATGCTGTTCATTATCAGCTCGTAGTACTTTTCCTGTTCGACGGCCTGCGTGCGGGCCTTCACCAGAATATTCTTGATCCGGTTCAGCGAAAGGTTCAGCAAGTTGTCGCTGACCGGCCCTTCGTACTCGGTAAACTTAAAGGCATAGTCGCCGTTTTCGATGGAATTGAACATGAAGGTCATTTTACGGATACTCTGAAAATGAAAACGGAACAGTCCGGCGATTCCCCAAACCAACAACGCGAAGCCCAGCAACAGCATGAAAAATTTCCCGGACAGAATGCCCAGGGTAATCAGCGCGGCCGATCCCAACAGCAGGATCAACAATCCGCAGAGTTTATAAACCGAGCCTTTGAACATACCGTTACAGTTCGTATTTCTTAATCTTGTTGTATAGCGTCTGGCGGGTAATCCCCAACTGAGCCGCGACGGCGGACATGTTGCCGTCGTTTATCCGGATGGCCCGGACGATCATGTCCCGTTCCATCTGCTCCAGAGTCGAAACGGCAGGCTGAGCGGCCGAAACCTGCGGCGATGCCATCAGCAGATTGTCCTCCGCGATATTTTCCGTTTCGCAGACGATCACCGCTTTTTCGACGGTATGCTGCAATTCTCGGATATTTCCGGGCCATGGATAGTCCCTCAGTTTCTTCTGGGCGCCGGTGTCGATTCCGAGCCCCTGTTTGTGATATTTCGCCGCATACCTCGACAGAAACATTTCGGCGAGCGGCAGGATATCTTCTTTTCGTTCGCGCAGCGACGGGATCTCGATATGAATCGTATTGATCCGGTACAACAGGTCTTCGCGGAACTGCTTCTGCGTCACCATTTCCGGCAGGTTTCGATTCGTCGCGCAGATCAGGCGGATGTCGGTCGGGACAGACAGGTTGCTTCCGACCCGGACGATGCTGCGACTCTGGATGGCCGACAACAGTTTCGCCTGCAAATGGTACGATAGGTTGCCGATCTCGTCCAGAAACAGCGTTCCGCCCCGCGCAATTTCGAATTTGCCGATCCGATCGGTGCGGGCGTCGGTAAAAGCGCCTTTGACATGACCGAACAACTCGCTTTCGAACAGCGATTCGGTCAGCGCGCCCATATCGACCGTGACCATCAATTCGGCGGCCCGCGAGGAGAGGCGGTGTATTTCACGCGCCAACACCTCTTTCCCGGTCCCGTTCTCCCCGGTTATCAGGACATTGGCATCGGTCGCCGCCACTTTGTCCACCAGCAAGCGAACCTGTCGCATAGACTGCGAAGCGCCCCAGAACATCGGTGCTGCGGAAGAGAGTTCCTGCCGCATTCCTTTCAGAAATTTGACTTCTTTTTTCGATTTTCCGAGGTTGTAGGCCGAAAGCAGCGTGGCGATCAGCTTGTCGTTTTCCCAGGGCTTTACGACAAAATCGGCAGCGCCTTCCTTGATTGCACGGACAGCCAGGTCGATATCGGCGTAAGCCGTAAACACGACGACTTGGATGTTGGCATCCGCCTTTTTGATCTGCGACAACCAGTAGATCCCTTCGTTCCCGGTATTGATTCCGGCCGAGAAATTCATATCCAGCAGCACCACGTCCACGCGTTCGTTCCACAACGTCCCGGCGATCCGATTCGGCGAGGAAATCAGGATTACTTTGTCAAAATACTTATCGAGCAATAATCCGAGCGCCTTCAGTATGCCCTTGTTATCGTCGACGACCAATACCGTCCCCTGCTTAACCATGAAATACGGATTTTTTTTAATCGATCTCTAAAGATAAAGCAATATTTCCGGTTTCCGACAGGATTTGTCAAGAAAAAAGACATCCGTGTAAAATAAATAGACACACAAACAAAAGTAGACACCGGACAAAAACCTGACAAACAAACGGTTTCGGGGAAAGGTACGATTTTGGTATTTTATTATATAATAAAACACACAAACCAAACGGCCGATGAAAAAATCGCTTTTTACCATTATACTGTCTGTTTTCTTTACATATTCGTTCGCGCAGGGAGAAACATGGTCGCTGGAGCGCTGCATGCAATATGCCATCGCGAACAGCCCGAGCGCCAAACGGCAGCAATACAGCAACGACAATTACAAACAGGACTATATCAACGCCATTGCGAACATGCTGCCGTCGATCAGCGGCAGCGTGAGCGCTACGCCCAATTTCGGCCGTTCGATCAACGACGACAACGTCTACGTCAACAACTCTTCGTTTAACAATGCCTATTCGCTCTCGGCGTCAATGCCGATCTTCAACGGATTCGCCACGATCAACGCCGTCCGGTCGAGCAAGATCGGACGGCTACTGGGCAAGGAGTATCAACAACAGGTACACGACGATATCTCGCTGTCGGTGATGGAACGCTATTTCAACGTGATTCTTTACATGGGACTGGTCACCATTGCGGAAGAACAACTGCAGGAGAGCGGCCAAAACCTGTTCAAAGCGCGCGAACTCGAAAAGCTCGGACTGCGAAGCAGCGCCGACGTAGCGCAGGTCGAAGCGCAGGTAGCCACGAACGACGCCAACCTGATCAACCAGCAGAATAACCTGACCAACGCATGGACATTGCTGAAAAACGTCATGAACTACCCCCTGGAAGACTCGCTACGAATCGACACGGCGATCAACATGATCGACGACGTTCCGCAGGAATCCGCAAGCGAAGTGTTCGCCACGGCGCGAACTCTGCATCCGTCGATCCGGATAGCGGACTATCAACTCCGGCAAAGTAAGCTGAACTATGCCATGAGCCGGGGACGCCTCTTGCCGTCGGTCAGCCTGTCGGCCGAGTACCATACCAATTATTATAGCGATAAACAGTCCACTCCGGCGCCGTTCAGCTACCAGTTCCGAAACAAAAGAGGCGGATACATTTCGGCGACGCTGAGCATCCCCATTTTCAACGGTCTGGCGCGGCGTACCAACGTCAACCGGAACCTGAACAATCTTCGCATCACCGAACAAAACAACGCGGAAACGCTGCGTGCGCTGCAAAGTTCGATCAAGCAAGCCGTAGACCGCTGCAACGGACTCGCCAAGGAGTACCTGCAAGCCGCCAAACAGGTCAGCGCGACCACGCTGGCGCACCGGGCCGTCCAGCGTAAATACGACGAAGGGCTGCTCAGTTCGCTCGAACTGCAAACCAGCGCCACGCAGGTGCAGCAGGCAAAATCCTACCTGCTGGACGTCAAACTGCAGTACGTCATCCAATACCGGCTGATCCGCTATTACCAGGGAATCCCGCTGATCGAGCAGGTTCACTAAACACGCTCCGAAATCGAAAATCAATAAAAACGACAATCATCTATGGACATCCAACTCAAGCAAAAAAAAGGTCTCAAGAAAAAACATATTCCCTACATCCTGGGAGGAGTATTGCTCCTCTTCATCCTGTGGCTGATTCTCGGCGACCACTCTTCGACGCTGGTGATCGACAGCCGCACGATCACCGTCGGGACGGCCAGAAACGACCTTTTCAACGATTATATCCGGGTCAACGGCACCGTGCAGCCGATCACGATCCTGCAACTCTCTCCGCTGGAGGGCGGCGTGGTCGAAAAGCGGAACATCGAAGAGGGCAACACGGTCAAAGAGGGAGACGTGATCCTGACGCTGAGCAACCAAAACCTGAGCGCTTCGGTACTGGAAAGCGAGTCCCAGTTGGCCGACCGGGTGAACGCCCTGCGGAACGCACAGATCCAGATGGAACAGGATCGGCTGAACCAGCAAAAAGAGCAATTCGCGACCGACCTCGACATCCAGCGAAAAAAACGGCAGTACCAACAAAAAGAAAAGCTGTACAACGAAAAGCTGATCGCCAGGGAGGAATACCTGCAAGCCAAAGAAGACTACGAGCTGGTCGAGCGCAGCCGAGAACTGATTATCGAACGCCAGAAGCAGGATTCGCTGGCCCGTGTCGTACAGATCGATCACCTGAAAGAAAACGTTGAGAACATGAACAAAAACATGGAGTTGATCCGCCAGCGGGTGGAAAACCTGAAAGTAAAGTCTCCGATCGACGGCGAACTGGTGCAACTGAACGTCGAACTGGGACAGTCGATCGGCGCGGGTCAAAAAGTCGGGCAAATCAACGACCTTTCCGACTTTAAAATCCAAGCGACGCCCGACGAGCACTACCTCGATAAAGTGCATCCCGGCCTGGACGCCAAATTCGAACGGCAGGGAGTCGAATTCGGTCTGAAAGTCTCGAAGGTCTACCCGGAAGTGCAGGGCGGACAATTCAAGATCGATTTCCATTTCGAAGGCGAGCGCCCCGACAACATCTGGTCGGGACAGACCTATTACATCAACCTCGAACTCGGACAACCCGTCCAAGCGCTGCTGATCCCGCGCGGGGCATTCTACCAGAGCACCGGAGGCAGTTGGATATTCGTCCTGTCGGCAGACGGTAAAAAAGCTTTCCGACGCAAAATCAAGATCGGACGGCAAAATCCGCAGTTCTACGAAGTGACCGAAGGACTCGACCCGGACGAAAAGGTAATCGTTTCGAGTTACGAAACCTACGGCGACAACGACGTGCTGATCCTTCGATAGCCCCGTCATATTACACAGAAACTGTCAAACCGAAGAATCCGCATGAAGCGACTGATCTACACTTTCCGGTACCTGACCCGAAACCGGGGCAACAACCTGATCCGTATCCTGTCCATGACGCTCGGGCTGGTCGTAGGCGCTATTCTGCTGTCGCAGGTAGCTTTCGACACCTCTTTCGACCGTTTTTATCCGGATGCCGACCGCATTTACCAGGCCCGGTTCGTATGGGTCGGCGAAAATGAAGACGACGTGGCCGACGGGTTGTTCGGAGAGCCCTGGTCCGTTCTGCGCGACGAGCTGCCAGGAACGGTCTCAGGCACGATGTTTTTCCCCCAACGCAATTTACGTCCCTTTTATTACGAGGATCATCCTCACGTTTTCCAAGGACTGTACCACGCCGATTCCGTATTTTTCGATTTTTTCGGAGTGAAACTGACTCAAGGGGATCTCCGCAGCGGATTCCTGAGCGACCGGAATATTTTCCTATCCGGAAGCTGTGCGGAACGGATGTTCGGCGGGCGAAATCCGGTCGGGGAAATCGTCTTTTACGACAAGTCCGCCCCTTACACCGTGGCGGGCGTGTTCGAGGATTTTCCGAAAAACAGCACACTGAGTTTCGATGCGCTGATTCCGCTGAGGAACATCGCCCCGTTCACGGACATCAACGGATGGCGGCCGAATATGAAATGGGGCGGCACCGACTGTTTCAGGGGATACGTAAAACTGGTTCCGGGAGCCAACCCCGATTCGGTCAATGCAGATTTACGGAAAATCTGCAGGAAATACGCAGATACGGACGAGGTCTTTTACAGACTGTATCCGGTAACGCAACTGCACCGGGACAATGCCGACGTCCGTCATCATGTCTTCATCCGGAGCCTGCTGGCTTTCATCGTGCTGCTCGTCGCGGCGATGAATTACGCGCTGGCTTCGATCTCGTCGCTGGCCACCCGCGCCCGGACAATGGCAATGTACAAATGCAACGGCAACACCTCTTCCGGCATTTTCGGCATGATGCTTTCGGAGACCGCGATCCTGATCCTGTTGTCGATGCTGCTGGCCGTTCTTCTCGTTTTTTCATTCAGGCAACCGATCCAGCAAATCATAACCCCCCCTTTCAGCGCTATTTTCACGGCCGGCAATCTGACCAAAACGCTGGCGGTCATCATCCCGCTGTTCCTGATCGCCGGCGTCATCCCGGCCAAAATATTCTCGTCGATCCCGGTCGCGCTGGCATTCCGTAACTATGCGCTAAACAAACGGCTGTGGAAACAATTCCTGCTTTTCATCCAGTTCGGATGCGCGGCCCTGATGATCACGTTGCTGGCGATCGTCGTCAGGCAATACCGCCTGGTGCTTCATAAAGATCCGGGGTTCCGTTACGAGAATCTCGTCTTTGTCCGGTTTCCGGGATTCGACCCGGCACAGGCCGACATGCTGAAACACCAGCTCGGGAAGCTCCCGGCCGTACAGGTTGTGTGTTTCGCGTCGGGTCTGCCCGGATATGAATGTTCGGGAGACAACATCTCGGAAGAGGCCACCGGCAGGGGCGTGCATATTTTCGCCTACGGCGTCGACTCCGACTTTATCCCGGCAATGGAGATCCGGGTGGCATCGGGCCGTAATTTCGGCGCCGACCCGGCCGGCAATGAAATCATTGTCAACGAAGAGTTGGTCGAAAAAATGCAATGGACCGACAGCCCGATCGGGAAAACGGTACTCTTGTTCCAAACTCCGCGCACGATCGTCGGAGTGGTCGAAAACTTCTACAACCAGCCGCTGATCCGGGAACCGAACTCCGTCATACACCCTTCCGTGCTGATGCCGGCGACGGGGAGCCCGATCCTGATCGCAAAACTCGACGGGATTACCCCGGAAAAACTCTCCGAAATTCGCAAGCTCCTGACGAATCTGTTCCCCTCGACGGATATTACCGTCGATATCTACCGGGAAGTCATCCGGGCGCAATACGAAAACGAGTTGCACTTTCGCAACACGGTATTCGTCGGCGTGATCGTCACGCTGCTGATCTCGTTGATCGGCTTGGTCGGTTATACGAACAATGAAATCCAGCGCCGCAGCAAGGAAATCGCCATCCGCAAAGTCAACGGAGCGACCGCGAGCAGCATCGTCCGGCTGATCGCCCGCGACCTGCAATGGATCACATTGGCGGCGCTGGTCGCCGGATTCGCGGGAGCGTATTTGATCGGGGGCAACTGGTTGCTTCGATTCGCGACAAAGACGCCGTTGAACATCGGACTGTTCGCCGGATGCGGCTTGACCGTTTGCGCGATCATCGCCGTAACGGTCATCCTAAAAACACGGCGGACAGCCTGCGAAAACCCGGTAAAATCCATTAAAAAAGAATAATCCGAAAAACATCTAAACCCCGAACGATTATGAAAACGCTCTCCTATGCCTTCAAATACCTGCTCAAACTGCGTGGAAACAATGTAATCAAGCTGATATCCATCACAATGGGGTTGTTTCTCGGATGGGTGTTCCTGGCAAAAATCGTCTATGTGGAATCTTACAACAAATCGTTCCCCGACGCAGAACGGATCTACCGTGTGGACGAACGTGTAACCCTGCCCGACCGGGAGATCAGGGCCGGATACATATCGGCGCCCGTCGCCCCGGCCCTGAAAGACGAATTCCCGGAAATCGAAACCGCTACGGTCATCTGCCGGCATTTCCCTTTGCTGACACACGGCGAACATCCTTTCGAGATAAACATAGCCTGTACAGACACGGCGTTTTTCGACTTGTTCAGTATCGAAGTCCTGTCCGGCGATCCGGAGCAGGCTCTTCAGGATCCGGACAACCTGTTCCTTTCCCGAAAAACGGCGCGACGGATCTTCGGCGAAGCCGACCCGATCGGACAAATGCTGGAGGAAGCGACCGGAACCCATTACCGGGTAGCCGGGATATTCGAGGATCTGCCGGATAATACGGATGTAAGATGTGAAGGAATCGTTTCGTTCGACAACGTAAAAAAAATGCGCCGGAATTCGGGATGGGGCGGCGGAGACAGTTATACGGGGTACGTAAGGCTCGTTCCCCAAGCCGTTCCCGATTCGATAGAACCGCGGATCATGGACGTACTGCAAAAGTATTACGATTATGCCGGCGATGCCGCGCAAGGGTTCAAGATCGAATATTTTTTCAATCCGATGACCGACATTTACGCGCAACAACCCGACGTTAAAAACGCAACGCAACTGCTGATCCTGCTCGCCGTTGCGATCCTGTTCGTATCGGCGCTGAATTACGTCCTGTCGAACTTTTCTTCCCTCCCGGAACGAGGCCGGACCATGGCGATGCACAAATGTAACGGAGCCCGCAAATCGGACATCTTCAGCATCATGATGAGCGAAACGTCCCTATTGATCCTGATTTCGTTCCTGTTCGTCATCGCTTTGCTGTTCGGTTTGCGGGACACCATCCAGAAAATGGTCGGAGCGACTCCGAAAATGCTTTTCTCCGGATATAATCTCAGGTATATCATCCCGATAGTCGCCGGAGTATTCCTGCTGGCAGGGCTGGTACCGGCGAATCTGCTCGCAAGAATTCCCGTCACGACCGCCTACCGGCGCTATTCGCCGAGCAACCGGTTGTGGAAGCAGGCATTACTGCTGATCCAGTTTACTGCGGTAACACTGCTGATTTCGCTGCTGGTCACGGTGGCCAGGCAATACGACCTGATGCTGCGGGAAAATCCGGGATACAATACGAAAAACATGCTTCATACCGAGGCTCTGGCGGGCAGAAACATCCAACAGTACGAAACCGCCAGGCAGGAATTGTTGTCGCTGCCTTTCGTGACCGGAATCGGAGCGGGATGCCACCCGCTCGAAGGAGGGTATTCCGGAAACCCTGTTCAGGACGATCAGAAAAACAATCTCTTCGTCACGCGTCTTGACGTGATTTCACCGGACTACATACCCACGATGGGTATCCAACTGAAGCAAGGCGAAAACTTTGAAAATATGCCCACCGAGGGACAGGTGATCGTCAACGAAGAGTTCGTGCGAAAAATGGGCTGGCAGGGCAATCCGGTCGGGAACAGTTTTTTCTTCGGCAGCCCGACCCCTTGCACCGTCATCGGCGTGGTCCGGGATTTCCGGACGTCGACACTGCGCGCCGGCATCGAACCGCTGGCCCTGTTCTGTATGAACGACCAGAACGGCATAGAAGACATTCAGATCCGCGTCGATGCGATCACGCCGGAAAATATCGCGTCATTGACCGCAAAGCTGAAAACCCTGGCGCCGGAACAGGATATCCGGATCTGGGCTTACGACGACCTGACGCTCAATGCCTATTACAACGAAAGAATGTTGCGCAACATGATATTCGTCGGCGTATTCATTACGCTGGCAATAAGCCTGATCGGGCTGCTCGGCTTCATCAACGACGAAATCCGCCGCCGCAGCAAGGAGATCGCCATCCGCAAAGTGAACGGAGCGACTCCGGGCAGCGTCGTCCGGCTGATAGCATCCGATCTGAAATACACCGTATGCGCCGGCATCGTAGCGGGGCTCGGCCTGTCCTTCCTGCAAGGCAGACACTGGCTGGAACGCTTCGCCGTTAAAGTACCGCTGAGTTTGTGGATCTACATCGTTTGCGGGATAGCCGTCGCCGGGCTGATCTGTGCAATCACCGTCCTGAAAATCCGCAAAACGGCCAACGAAAACCCGGTCAATTCGATCAAAAAAGAGTAACCTTTCACAATAGATCACCCGATGATTTTTTTTAAAAACTTTCTCTACCTGCTACGGCATCACAAAGCGGCCGCCCTGCTGAACCTCGCAGGACTGACCGTCGCGCTCGCCTCGTTCATGCTAATCGTCATGCAGGTCGACTACGACCTGGGCTATGACCGGCAGTACGAAAACGCCGACCGGATTTTCCGGATCGAACGCAGTTCGGCAGCGGACAACGCCACCGTCTTTTCACCCTGGATCGGCAACGACTTTTCGACCGTCGAACAAATGACCGCATCCGTTCCGGACATCGCAGGGGAAGGCGGACTGAGATGGTTTTCAAACAATGTTTTCGACGAGTCGGAGACACGGTTTCCGATCCGGTGCATACAGGTCACGGAAAACTGGCCGGAGGTATTCGGTTTCCGGTATGTCGGGGGAGATCCGGACAGGCTTTCCGAACCGGGCACAGCCGTCGTTCCGGAAAGTTTTGCAAAAACGGCCTTTCCGGACGGCGACGCCGTCGGCAAAACGCTGATTCCGGAAAATTACGAAAAACCGCTACAAATCGTCGCCGTTTACCGGGATTTTCCGAAGAATTCATCCGTAAAAAACGATGTCTACACGGTTCGTCCGCTCGAAACTACCATCTCCGACATCATGTATTATATCGTGGCGAACGATGCCGGACACAAAGCGAAAATAGAGGCCGATCTGACCCGGAAAATCCGGGAGACCGACGGCGATTCGACGAAACGTATCCGGCTCCATACCCTGCACGACGTATATTATGCGACGGACTGCATCAGCGACTCCCACGAAAAAGGCAGTCGCGCGACCACCTTGTCGCTGATCGCCGCCGCCATTCTGATTCTCGGGATCGCCGCCATCAATTCGGTCAATTTCGCGATCGCACTGATACCGACCCGCGTACGAAGCCTGAACGCTCGTAAGATTTTCGGATGCAAAACTTCCGTATTACGGCGCAATCTGATCGCCGAAACTGTCGGGACAACGCTGGTTGCATTTTTACTGGCGCTGTGCATCGTACAATGGCTGTCTCCGCTGTCGGCGAATCTGCTGAACGGAATCGCTTCGCCGAGCGAGAATCCGGCTGCGATCTGGATCTCGCTGGCCGCCGCTTCGACAACCGGGATACTTTCGGGACTTTACCCGGCTTTTTACAGCACCTCGTTCAATCCGGCCCTCGCGATCCAGGGAAATTTCGGAAATACCCGTACCGGGAAACGGCTGCGCACCGTGCTGATTGCAACACAGTTCATGGTCACTATCGGCTTTATCGCAGCGGCCCTGCTCATTCACCGGCAAGACAGGTTTCTGAAAAGCCACGATCTCGGCTTCCGGCAACAAAACATCCTGATAACGACCGTATCGTCGAAAACGAGCGAACAACCGGACGCATACGCCGGCATGCTGAAAAGCCATCCCGCCATCGCTGACGTCACCTTCTCGTTCGGCCAACTCGTCGACCGCACCCCTCCGATGCGGCTTTCGTCCGTTTACAAAAATCGAACAAGCAAATTCTGCGTCTATTGCGTAGCGTCCAATTTCTTGTCGTTCATGGGAATGGAGATTGCCGAAGGGCGCGACTTCCGGGAAACCGACCGTCTGAAAGAAAACAATACGTTCATTTTCAATCAAACGGCCGAAAGAAAATACGGCATAGAGCCGAACAGCACGATCCACGGTTTCACCGCCCGGGACGACATCGCAGGGATTGTCCGGGACTTCAACTACCAGCCGTTGCAATACGCGATCGAACCGGCCGCCTTTTGCCTGTTCGGAATCAATGACTGCATTCCGCTGAACGTCGTTTACGTGAAAGTCAACGGAGGCGATCTGGCGGCCGTCATCGGGCACATCCGGGAAACGGGCGGGAAATTCGACATCCGAAACCGGGCTCAGGACATCGTTTTCATGGATCAAGCGATCGGCAACCTGTATCGGAAAGAAGCCCTTTTTTCGAAACAGATCGCCCTGTTCAGCCTGCTGTCGATCCTCATATCGGTCGTCGGAGTCTTCGGCCTCGTGCTGTTCGACATGCAGTACCGCCGCAAAGAGATCGGGCTGCGGAAAGTACACGGCGCCACCTCAGGAGAAATCCTGCGCATGTTCAATGCCGGATACATACGGATAATTCTGATCTGTTTCGCCGTCGCGACGCCGATAACGTGGTACGCGGGCGACAAGTGGCTGGAACGGTTCGCTTACCGGACTCCGATCGATCCGTGGATATTCGGCACGGCCCTATCGCTCGTGCTGTCGATTACCGTCGCGACCATTTCGCTATTGTGCTACCGTACCGCCCGTGAAAACCCGGCCGACTCGATCCGGAAAGAATAATTATCACAAAACGATACAAAGTCATGAAAATCTTGTTACGAAATTTAGTCAACCTGTTCGCCCGGAACAAAACAGCCGCCCTGCTGAACATAGCCGGACTTACCGTTGCGTTCGCTTCGTTCATGCTCATCATGATGCAGGTATGGTATGAACTCGGATACGACCGATGCTACCCGAATGCCAACCGGATATACGGGCTCTGTTTTCAAGTACCGCAATCCGGCGATCTGGGCACCGTGCTGCCCCGGCCGCTGGCCGAAAAACTGCTCCGGTCATCAGCCGGAATCGAAACGGGCGGATGCCTATCGTATCAACACGGAGATCCCAACGTTCCGTTCTTTCGGCCCGAACGAGGGCCGGAGTCGGCTATCGCCGCCGGTTTTTCGCTCGTTTCGCGATCCTGGTTGGATGTCTTCGGATTCGAAACGCTTTCCGGCGACCTAAACGCCTTTTCCGAACCCAACGCGGCGATTATTCCCCATTCGCTGGCCGTAAAGCTTTTCGGCAGCGAAAACCCGGTCGGGCAAACCATTGCCAAGTCGGAAGGATACCGGGAGGCCGCCCAATTTACGATCGTCGCCGTATACCGTGATTTTCCGAAAAACGCCTCGTTGAAAAACGATGTCTATACCGACCTGAAGGAGCGGCTGCTCCAAGATTTCAACAACTGTTCGACCCCTTATTTCGTCCGGGTAAAACAGAATGCCGACATCCGCCGAATCGAACAGGATCTGCTACCCCTCGTATGGAATTATGCGAAAACGTATGACGAAGACTCGACAAGAAGCCAACGGCTACGGCTCGTCGGATTGAACGACCTCTATTTCTTCAACGAAACGATCTCCCAGGAAGGGGGAAACCGCAACACCACCTATTCGCTGCTGACGGTTGCCCTGCTGATCCTGCTGATCGCGGTTATCAACTTCATTAATTTCACGATCGCACAGGCTCCGGCGCGCATGCGCAGTATCAATACGCAAAAAGTATTCGGATGCCGCTCCCGGCAGTTGCGGATCAATCTGATCGCCGAAGCGGTCTGCCTGACGGCAGTCTCGTTCCTGCTGGCCGTACTCACCGTTCACGCACTGGAAGAAACGAACCTATCTTCGCTGATTACCGGAGGAATCTCGCCCGGCGACTATCCCGGCCTGATCTCGATTTCTGCGGGAATCGCACTGCTGACCGGTTTTATCGCAGGAATCTATCCCGCTTTTTACATTACATCCTTGCAACCCGCCCTGGCGCTGAAGGGGACGTTCTCCGTCTCCCGGCCGGGTAAAAAACTACGCGTCGTCCTTATTGCGGTTCAGTTCTCCATCTCGATGATACTAATTATCGTTGCGCTGGCGGTTCATATTCAAAACCGCTATATTCGACAATTCGACATCGGGTTGCCGCGCGAAAATATCGTAACGTTCGATCTGGGCCCGTTAGCGGGCAGATCGGCCGACCCGTTGATCCATAAACTGAAAAGCAATCCGGACATCGCCGACGTAACCCTCAGCCGCACTTTTATCGTCAGCAAAAGCGGAACGTTTTGCAACCGCCTTTATAAAAACGATGAAATCGATTTTCGACTCATGGGGGTTGCGCCGAATTTTTGTTCTTTCATGGGAATGCACCTGGTCGAAGGACGGGATTTCACGGAGACCGACCAGCAGAGGGACGCTCCCGCCCTTATTTTCAACCGAACGGCAAAAAAACTTTATGACATAACCGTCCCCGACTGGCTGGAATATTCCGGAGAAATCGTCGGCATCGTCGAAGATTACCACGATAAACCGTTGCATTACTCCATCGAACCGATAGCTCTGATCGTATACGATCGTTCGTCGCCGTTGTACTGCATGTACGTCAAAATAAACAATCCCGATCCCGGACCGGCTATCGCTTTCATCAGGGAAGCCTACCGGACACTCAGTCCGCAGAGGCAGGTTCCCGACGTAAAATTCATGGAAGAACAACTGGGCAACCTATATCAGAAGGAACGAAACCTTTCGGAAATGATTTTCCTGTTCAGCCTGGTGTCGGTATCGCTTGCGATCACCGGGGTTTTCGGAGTCATCCATTTCGAAACCTCCAGCCGGCGCAAGGAGATCGCTCTACGTAAAGTGTACGGTTCCCAAACCGGCGAAATTCTTCGGATGTTTAACAAAACCTACATCCGCATCGTATTGATATGCTTTGCGGTCGCGGCGCCTGCGGCCTATATCGTCGTAAAACGATGGCTCGAAAGCTTCACCTATAAAACACCGATCCCTAGTTGGATCTTCCTCATGGCGCCGGCTATCGTGCTGATTATCGTCGTCGCCGTCATCACGCTGCGCTGCTACAAAACCGCGACGGACAATCCTATAAAATCGATCCGAACCGAATAACGAAAAACGAATAAGCTATGCATACGCTGAAAAACCTGATTTTGCCATTTAAAAAGTACAAAGTCGCCGCCATACTCAACATCATCGGACTATCGGTAGCTTTCGCCTCGTTCACGATCATTACGACACAGGTGAAGTACGACTTTTCGTTCGACCGGCATTACAAAAACAAAGACCGGATTTTCAGGCTCGAAACCCGTTCTTTCGACGGCAATGCCCACAACGCGGTGGTAAGCCGGCCGATGGCAAAACCGTTGGGTTCGATTCCCGAAGTGGAACGACAAGGCTTGTTCACCGGCGGCCCGGAGCTTGCCGTTTATGATAAAAATGCCGGAAAAAACGCGCAGCAAGGTCCTTTCCGCATCTATTCCGCCGAGCCCGGCGCGCTGGACGTACTGGAATTCGAATACGTCCGGGGAAATGCGCAACGTTTTCGCGAACCGAACACGGTATTGATCTCCGAAACGGTCGCCACCGCCCTCTACGGAACGGAAGATCCCGTAGGGCGCAGTCTGATCCTCGCGCTGGATACCGAAGCCCCGCAGGAGATCATCGGAGTCTACAAAGATTTCCCGAAAAACGGATCGGTGGAAACCGGCAGCATCGTCCGTTTTATCGGGGATGCGGATATTAACGCCAACAACGAAAGCTACGTCTATTATATCCGGCTGAATGCTCCGCAAAACAGGGGAAAAGTCGAAGCGGAACTGTGGAACGTCAACAAACATTCCGATATCTTCAAACAGATTAAAGAAGATTCGACCGTTTTCCGACTGAGCCCGATCTCCGAAATCCATTATTTGAAAAACGTCCGGTTCGATCCTACTCCTAAAAGTAGTCGCACAACGGTCTGGTCGTTACTGGCCATCGCCGTGCTGATCATCGGGATCGCCATCGTCAATTTCGTTAATTTTTCCATCGCGCTCACGCCGGTTCGCCTGCGCAGCATCAATACACAGAAAGTGTTTGGCAATACCAACGGAGCCATCCGCTGCAACCTGATCGGGGAAGTCATGGGGATCGCCCTCCTTTCGCTGCTTCTGTCGCTGATCGTCGTAAAGCTCTTCGCTGGCTCCGCATACGCCTCGTTCATCGAGAGTTGCACAAAAATCGGATCCGATCTGCAAATCTTGGCGATAACGGCCGTCGTCGCCATCGTTACCGGTCTGCTGTCGGGCATTTATCCTGCATTTTACGCGACTTCGCGGCCCCCAATCCTGGCGATCAAAGGCTCTTTTGCTCTTTCGCCGAAAGGGAAGCGCGTGCGGACGCTGCTCATCGCGTTCCAATTCGTCATTTCGATCGTCCTGATTGTTTTCTCCATTTCGATCCACGTTCAAAACCGCTACATGCAACGGTTCAATATGGGATTCGAGCGCGACAACATCTTGATCCAGCAGTGGATCGGAAGCAGGATAGCCTCGCAAAAGGATGCGTTCGCCGACAAGCTGAAAAGCAATCCGGCAATCGTCGACGTTACGTTCTCCAGCGGAAAAATCGTGGATCTCAACAAATCCCGCTGGGGTCAAACGTATAAAGGGGAACTGATTGCCCCGAATATTTTTCCGGTAGCGCCGAACTTCCTGTCGTTCATGGGAATCGGAATTACGGAAGGACGCGACTTTATTGCGGACGACAACCGGAAATCCAACTTTACCGTCATATTCAACCAAACGGCCCAACGCCAGTACGGACTGACAGTCGGAGAACGATTCGGAGAGTGGGACATAGCAGGCATCGCCCGGGATTTCAACTTCAAGCCGCTGCAATACGGTATCGAACCGATCGCTTTCGCCGTATTCGGCGACCATCCGATTGCGAAGAGCTGGCAGACAGGCACCCTGTACGTTAAAGTCAACCCGGCGAATCTTTCCGCCACCTTGAAGTTTATCCGGGAAACCATACAAGAATTCGATCCGGATGCGGAAGAAAATCTCGTATTTCTGGACGATTCAATCGGACAACTGTATCAGAAAGAACGGAACCTCTCGACCCTGATTTTGCTGTTCAGCCTACTGTCGATGCTGATCTCGGTCGTCGGCATATTCGGTCTCGTGCTGTTCGAAACACAGTACCGGCGTAAGGAGATCGGCATCCGGAAAATCCACGGCGCGACCGTCGGCGAAATCCTCCGAATATTTAACGGCACTTATGTCCGGATCGTACTGGCCTGCTTCGTTGTCGCGACACCGGTCGCTTATTACGGAGTAAAACGATGGCTCGAAAATTTCGCTTACCGAACGCCGATCCATAGTTGGATCTTCCTCGCCGCGCTGATCGTCGTACTAAGCGTCGTCGTCGCGATCATCACGCTTCGCTGCTACAAAACCGCGACGGACAATCCTATAAAATCGATTAAAACCGAATAACCAAACTACAAACGCTTGCCAATCATGACACCTTTGAAAAATTTCTTCCACGTACTGAAAAAATACAAAATCGCTTCGCTGCTCAACGTCATTGGGTTGAGTATCGCATTCGCCTCGTTCATGATTATCATGACGCAGGTAAAATACGATCTGTCGTTCGACCGGCATTACAAAAATGCGGATCGGATATTCCGGGTCGAAAATCAGGCAATGACCGAAAACGGAAAGTATAGCGCCAACACCTCCCGCCTGGTGGCGGAAAAGGTGTTCGCAGCAGAACCCGAAATCGAAAAAACGGGACTGATCCAAAGTTATCAACAGCTCGACATCTACGACCAGAGTCTCGGGAAAGACTCTCGTCAGGGCCCTTTCCACTTTTATACCGCCGAACCCGACGCGCTGGATATATTGGAATTCGAATTCGTTCACGGCAGTCCGCAGCGTTTTTCGGAATCCGGGACGGTATTGATCTCGGAACAGGTCGCCACAGCGATTTACGGCAACCAAAACCCGGTCGGACGCAGCCTTATTTTCGACAAGGACACGGAGCACCCGGTAGAGATCGTCGGAGTTTATAAAAACTTTCCGCAAAACGCGACGATAAGATCCAACAGCATCGTCCGGTTTATCGGCCAGGAAAATGCCGGCAACGGCAACAACTGGAATTACGTCTATTACATCCGGCTGAACGCAAGGGAAAATGCCGAGCAAGTCATGCAGGCCATGAACAAAAAGTATCAGGAGTTCGTCGGTACGGGAAATTCGGTTCCGGACAACTTTTTCCGGCTCACTCCGATCACCGAAACCCATTTTACACAAAGCGTCAGCTACAGTCCGACGGATACGGGCAACCGCGCGACGGTCTACTCCCTGATGAGTATCGGCGTTCTGATTATCCTGATCGCTATGATCAACTTCGTCAATTTCTCCACTTCGCTTATTCCGACCCGTATCCGCAGCATCAACGTCCAGAAAGTGCTGGGCGGATCGAACGCCGCCATCCGACGGAACATGATTGCGGAATCGGCGGGACTCGCGGTCGTCTCGTTTTTCGTTGCGCTGCTGATCGTTCATGCATTCTCCGGAACGCCGCTGGCATCCGACATCAGCGCCCCGTGCGACGTCGGAGCCGATATGCCGATTCTGTGGGGCACGGCGCTTATCGCCGTCGCGACCGGAATCCTGTCCGGAATATACCCGGCTTTTTACAGCACCTCGTTCGCTCCGGCGCTCGTAGTGAAAGGCGTTTTCGGGCTTACCCCGAAAGGACGCCGTTTGCGCACGGTACTGATATCGGTACAGTACGCGATATCGATCACATTGATCATCGTCACACTGTCGATACACAGACAAAACCGTTACATGCAAAAATCCGATATGGGGTTCCAACGTGAAAATATCCTGACCACATGGGTGCCCCGTGAAATAGCCGACAAAAGAAAAACCCTGGCCGACAAGCTGACGAGCAATCCCGCCATCACGGACGTGACTTTCGCCGCCGGACCGTTTGTCGCAAAAGGACGGATGCGCTGGGGACGTAGTTACAAAGGAAAAGGCATTACTTATGACGCCTATCCGGTAGCTTCGAATTTTTTACGTTTCATGGGAATCCGGATTACGAACGGACGCGATTTCAACGAAAACGATGATTTAAAACCGGAAATATCTCAAATATTCAACGAAACGTCTCAGCGGAAAGACAGCATCACAGTCGGCGAAAAGATGGAGGACGGAACAAATATCGTAGGCATCGCCAGAGATTTCAATTTTCAACCGCTGCAATACGGCATCAATCCGTTCGCATTCGTCACGTTCGGGACAACCGAATGGGGCGCGTGGACTCCGCTGCGCTATCTGTTCGTCAAGACCAACGGAACGGATATTCCCGCCGTCGCGGATTTCATCAGGAAATCCGTCAAAGAGCTGGTTCCGGACAGCCAGCTCGACATCAGATTCATGGACGAAGAGATCGGAAATCAATACTACAAAGAACAAAAACTGTCGAATTTACTCACCTTGTTCAGCCTGCTGTCGATCTTGATCTCGATCGTAGGGGTATTCGGCCTCGTGCTGTTCGAAACCCAGTACCGTCGCAAAGAGATCGGGATTCGGAAGATCCACGGCGCGACTGTCGGCGAGATCTTCCGGATGTTCAACAAAATTTACGTGCGCATCGTACTGGCGTGTTTCGTTGTCGCCGTACCGATAGCTTACTGCATCGTCGACCGGTGGCTCGAAAACTTCGCCTACAAAGCTCCGGTCGAAATCTGGATTTATCTCGCGGCGCTGGCGATCGTGCTGGGAACCACCGTCGCCACCGTACTGATCCAGACGTACCGGGCCGCCACGGACAATCCCGTCCAGTCGTTGAAAAAACATTAATTATTTTCCGAACATTCATAATCATTCATTCTTTTTAAAAATTACTGCTATGTTGAAAGTTGAAGAACTGAGCAAGAGCTTCCGTACGGAAGAGATCGAAACCATCGCTCTGAACAAGGTTTCGTTCGAAGTCACCGAAGGCGAATTCATTGCGGTCATGGGGCCGTCCGGCTGCGGCAAATCGACGCTGTTGAACATCCTCGGGCTGCTGGACAACCCTACCTCGGGCAAATACTACCTGCTCGGAAAGGAAGTCGGAACCCTGAAGGAAAAAGACCGCACGCTGTACCGCAAAGGCAAAATCGGTTTCGTTTTCCAAAGTTTCAACCTGATCGACGAACTGAACGTCTACGAGAACGTCGAGCTGCCTTTGATCTACCTGCGCGTCAAAGCCGCCCAGCGCAAAAAAATGGTCAACGAGATCCTCGACCGGATGAATATCAGCCACCGCGCCCGCCACTTTCCCCAACAGCTTTCCGGAGGTCAGCAGCAGCGCGTCGCCATCGCCCGCGCCGTCGTTTCGAACCCGAAGCTGATCCTCGCCGATGAGCCCACCGGCAACCTCGACTCGAAGAACGGCAAAGAGGTCATGGATCTGCTGACCGAACTGAACAAGGAGGGCACGACCGTCGTAATGGTAACCCACTCGCAGCACGACTCCTCCTACGCATCGCGCACGATCGACCTGTTCGACGGCGAGATCGTAACCGACGTGAAAGCCTTCCTGTAATCCCTCCGCAGGCAAAACGACCGTTCCGGTTAGATAATAAGCGAAGTTGCCGACATGGTTCGGCAACTTTTTTCGCTATACAAAGCTTTGGAATGCAGATACTTACATAACAACCATTCCGATTCGTTATCGGAAATAAGAATTTTGCATGACTATTGATCCGCTGAAAAAACTACTTTTATGTTATGAAACTCTAAAACCGAATCGATATGAAATTTCTGACAAACGAAAAACTGACCATCGTCGGAGCGGCCGGGATGATCGGCTCGAACATGGTGCAAACCGCGATCATGATGGGACTGACCCCGAACATCTGCGCCTACGACCCCTATGCCCCGGCATTGGAAGGAGTCGCCGAAGAGATGTACCACTGCGGATTCGAGGGCGTCAACCTAACCTATACCAGCGATATCCGCAAAGCGCTCGACGGAGCGGGATACGTCGTTTCTTCGGGCGGGGCCGCCCGCAAAGCGGGCATGACGCGCGAAGACCTGCTGAAAGGCAACGCCGAGATCGCCGCGCAGTTCGGCAAAGACCTCCGCAACTATTGTCCCGACGTGAAGCATGTGGTCGTGGTGTTTAATCCGGCCGACATTACCGGACTGATTACGCTGCTCTACTCCGGCTTGAAGCCTTCGCAGGTCAGCACGCTGGCCGCACTGGACAGCACGCGGCTGCAAATCGCGCTGGCGCAGCATTTCGGCATCGCGCAAGACCGGGTAACCGGTTCGCGCACTTACGGAGGACACGGCGAACAGATGGCCGTATTCGCTTCCACCGCGAAAGTGGACGGCAAACCGCTGACCGAACTGATCGGCACGGCGGCGCTGACCGACGAACAATGGGCCGCCCTGCGGCAGCACGTGATTCAGGGCGGCAAGCGTATCATCGAACTGCGCGGACGTTCTTCGTTCCAAAGTCCCGCCTACCTGTCGATCGAAATGATCCGCGCGGCCATGGGCGGAACTCCGTTCCGTTGGCCGGCCGGCGTCTACGTCCCGGACGGCGATCAGGGGCCGGTCATGATGGCGATGGAGACCACGATCGACCGCGACGGCGTGCGCTATAAAGTCCCGCACGGCACAGCCGGGGAGACCGAATCGCTGCACGCCAGCTATCTGCACTTGGTCAAGCTGCGCGACGAGGTGATCGGCATGGGTATTCTGCCGCCGGTATCCGAATGGGGAAATCTCAACCCGCACCTTCGATAAATCCGGTACGAAACGCCGCGCATATACCCGAAAACGATACCGGCACCGTCCGGTATCGTTTTTTTTTCATACCTTTATCAAATCAATTCAAACCCAAAACTTAACGATATGAAACGTAAAGTGATATCCGCCGCGCTATTATCCCTGCTGATCGTCGGGGAAACCGCTGCGGCGCGCAAGCCCTCCGCGACTTTCAAAAGAGCGCCGGAGCCGACCGTTCAGACCCACGTCGACGGCTACCTCGGCGGACGCATCGACGCCTGCATCCGCGTCCGCGTGATGAGCGAGGACGAAAACCTACTGGTCGCCCCGTTCCGGCAACGGAACGAGACTAACCGCTGGCAATCCGAATTCTGGGGCAAATGGACGCTCGGCGCCATCGGAGCCTACCGATACAACCGCGACCCGCAGTTGTTGCAGAAGATCGGCAACGGCGTGAGCGGTCTGCTCTCGACCCAGTCCGAGGACGGATACATCGGCAATTACGCGCCGGAAGCGCAACTGACCAACTGGGACGTATGGGGGCAGAAATACACGTTGCTCGGTCTGCTTGCCTATTACGACCTGACCGGAGACAAAAAAGCGATCGAAGGAGCCTGCAAGCTGGCCGACCGCCTGATGACCGTGATTCCGGCGAAAAAAGAGATCGAGATGGCCGGCATCTACCGGGGACTGCCGCCCAGCTCGATCCTCGAACCGATCGTCTATCTATATAACCGTACGGGGAACGGCAAGTACCTCGACTTCGCCAAATACATCGTCGGCCGTTGGGAAACCGACAAAGGTCCGCAGTTGATCGGCAAAGCGCTGGCCGGGGTTCCGGTGGCGGAGCGCTTCCCGTTCAAAAGCGGCTGGGAAACCTGGTGTTCGTGGGACAACGGGCAAAAAGCCTATGAAATGATGTCTTGTTACGACGGTCTGCTCGAACTGTACAAGATCACGAAAAATCCCGACTACCTGAAGGCCGTCGAGGCGACCGTGCGGAACATCATCGACGAGGAGATCAATATCGCCGGCTCGGGCAGCGCATTCGAATGTTTCTATCACGGGAAACGGCTGCAGACCGACCCGGCTTACCATACGATGGAAACCTGCGTTACGATGACATGGATGAAGCTCTGCCAAAACCTGCTCGATTTGACCAAAAATCCGCTTTATGCCGACCAAATCGAAAAAACGACGTACAACGCGCTGCTCGCAGCGCTGAAAGAGGACGCCGGGCAAATCGCCAAATACAGTCCGCTCGAAGGCGTGCGTTCGGCCGGCGAACATCAGTGCGGCATGCATGTGAACTGCTGCAATTCGAACGGTCCGCGGGCATTCGCGATGATCCCGACCGCTGCCGTCCTTTCCAGCAACGACAGTCTGTTCGTCAACCTGTACGGTCCGTCGACCACCAAAGCTTCGTTGGGTAAAAACGAAATCTCGCTGGAACAGACGACCGCCTATCCCGAAGATGGCGACATCGAAATCGCCGTGAACGCGCCGAGGAACCTCGAATTCGCAGTCGCCGTGCGAATTCCCGCCTGGAGCAAGGTCAGCCGGGTCGCCGTGAACGGCGAATCGATCGGAGACGTCCGGCCCGGAACCTACGTCACCGTCAGAAGACGCTGGGAACCGGGCGACAAGATTTCCGTAAATCTGGATATGCGCGGACGGCTCGTCGAACTGAACGGTTACCAGGCTATCGAGCGCGGGCCGATCGTTCTGGCGCGGGATTCCCGGTTCGACGACGGATTCGTGGACGAAGCCTCCGTCATCCAAGCCAATGCAGACGGCTATGTGGAACTGATGCCCGTAACGGAAGCGGACAAACCCGAAAAGATGTGGATGGTCTATACGGCCCCGCTGGTGCTGGGTACCGACCTGGAAGGCGATTTTTATAAACCCAGGCAGATCCGGTTCTGCGATTTCGCTTCGGCCGGCAACACCTGGGACAGACGGATTCGTTACCGCGTATGGCTGAAAAAAACGTATAACGTCATTCTGGCTCCGCAACAGTAAACCCTTCAGCCGCGCTTTTGGCCGCAGGAGACCTCGCTACGACCGGAGTCCCGTCAACCGAAAATAAAAAAACCGACCGTATCCCGGCCGGTTTTTTATTGCGGACACTGCACAAGATTACTGTCCTTTCAGGAATCGGTCGATGTTTTCGGCGGCCCTGCGCCCCGACGCGATCGCGCGGACAACCAACGATGCGCCCATAGAGGCATCCCCGGCGGCAAAAACTTTTCCGACCGTAGTTCTGTTCGCATCGTCGACCGCAATGTTCTTGCGCGCATCGAGCCCGACTCCCAGATCGCCGACCAGCCCGTCGAGTTCGGGATGAACGAATCCCATCGCCAGCAATACGATATCGGCCTCTATGACCTCCGTTTCCCCGGTATGTTTCAGCGTCATCTTTCCCGCATCGTCCTTTTCCCATTCGACGCGTTCGGTCTCGACGCCGATCAGCACGCCGTCTTTCCCGATAAAGCGGTTCGTTGCGAGGTTCCAACGGCGTTCGCAGCCTTCCTCATGCGACGAGGAGGTTTTCAACACCTGCGGATACATCGGCCACGGAGTATCCGGATTGCTGCCTACCGGCGGCTTGGGCATGATCTCGATCTGGGTAACCCCGACGGCGCCTTGACGGATGGACGTGCCGACACAATCCGATCCGGTATCGCCGCCGCCGATCACCAATACCCGTTTTCCCTGTGCGGAAATCCGCTCGTTCTGCGGAATCTGTGCGCCGGCATTCACCCGATTTTGCTGTTGCAACAGCTCCAGCGCGAAATACACCCCTTTCAGGTCGCGCCCCTCCACCGGAAGATCTCGCGGCACCCCGGCGCCGATCGTCACGCAAACGGCATCGAACTTTTCGAGTAATTCTTTAGTTTTAAAATCTTTACCTACACAAACAGAAGGTTTAAACTCGATCCCCTCCTCAGCCAGCAGCTTCAATCTCCGGTCGATAATTTTCTTACCGAGTTTGAAGTCCGGAATCCCCAACCGCAACAGTCCGCCGATAAACTCATTTTTTTCGAACACCGTTACACGGTGCCCGCGCCGGTTCAGCCTGTTCGCGCAAGCCAGTCCCGAAGGTCCCGATCCGACGACCGCCACCCGCTTTCCGGTACGCCTGCGCGGCGGGCGCGCCGTAACGTACCCTTCGGCAAAAGCACGTTCCACGATCGACACTTCATTTTCCCGGATAGTCACCGGTGCGTCGTGCAGTTTCAGTACGCAGGATTTTTCGCACAACGCCGGGCACACGCGCCCGGTAAACTCAGGGAAGTCGTCCGTCTCGGCCAGCGAACGGTAAGCCTCCTCCCAGCGACCGCGCCAGGCCAGATCCTGCCATTCGCCCTGGCGGTTACCCAGCGGACAGGCCCAGTGGCAAAACGGCACCCCGCAGTCCATGCAGCGCGAAGCCTGCAGGCGGCGGTCTTCGATATTGAGCGTCTGCTCGACTTCGGCATAATCGTATATCCGGTCGTGCAACGGGCGGTACCCCGCCTCTTTACGACCTATGGTCAAAAATGCTTTCGGATTTCCCATGATTGTTCGTTTTTCAGCGGTTTAATAATCTTTTTCCATCTCAGCGATCTTGCGGTCGAGCGCGGCCATGCGCTGCGCATGGAGCACTTTTTTGTATTCGATCGGCATCACCTTGATAAACTGGCCGACGTATTCGCTCCAGTCGTCGATCATCGTTTTGGCGAGCGGGCTGCCCGTATGGTAATAGTGCGAACTGATCAGCGCATGCAACTCCTTGCTGTCGGCCGTCTCTTCGATCAACGACAATTCGACCATCTCCATGTTGCAGAAGAAATCGAAATTGCCGAGACGGTTCCACACGTAGGCGATTCCGCCGCTCATGCCCGCCGCAAAGTTTCGTCCGGTCGTACCGAGCACTACGGCGCGGCCGCCGGTCATGTATTCGCAACAGTGATCTCCCACCCCTTCGACAACGGCCGTCGCGCCGCTGTTACGGACGCAGAAACGCTCGCCGACCTGCCCGTTGATATACACTTCTCCCGCCGTCGCGCCGTAGAGCAGCGTATTGCCGGCAATGATGTTCTCGTGGGGCAGGAAGGTCGAGTTTTTCGGCGGCACCAAAACGATTTTTCCGCCGGAAAGCCCTTTGCCAAGGTAGTCGTTGGCATCTCCCTCCAAGCGAAACGTCACGCCCCGGCACAGGAACGCTCCGAAACTCTGCCCGGCAGAACCGCGGAAAGTCACGCTGACCGTATTCTCGGGCAACGCTTCGCTGCCGTATTTCGAAGTGATCTGTCCCGAAAGCATCGCTCCGACCGAACGGTCCGTATTGTAAATCGGGAAACTCAGGTGCACCGGCATTTTCGAATCGATGGCCGGAGACGCCATCCCGATGATCGAACGGTCCTTGACCTTTTCGATCTTATGATCCTGCACGGTCGTCCGACGGACGTCGTTCGTTCCGGCTTCGGCCGGACGGTACAGGATCCTCGACAAATCCACTTTCGAAATTTTGGTTCCCGGTTCGAACTTTTTCGGCTCGATCAGGTCGGTGCGACCGATAATGTCGTCCAACCGCGCGTATCCGAGTTCGGCCAACGTTTCGCGGACATCTTCGGCCAGAAAGTTAAAGAAATTGACCAGGTACTCGTAACGCCCGCGGAAATGTTCCCGCAGCCGTTCGTCCTGCGTAGCCACGCCGACCGGACAAGTGTTCATATGGCACTTGCGCATCATCACGCACCCCAGTACGATCAACGCGCTCGTAGCGAATCCGAACTCCTCGGCCCCGAGCAGCGCGGCGATCACCACGTCGCGGCCGGTTTTCAACTGGCCGTCGGTCTGCAGCGTGACTTTACCGCGCAGACCGTTCAGCACGAGGGTTTGCTGTACGTCGGCCAAGCCGATTTCGGTCGGCAGGCCAGCATGTTTCACCGAGCTGACCGGACTGGCTCCGGTACCGCCTTCGCAGCCGCTGACCAGGATCATATCGGCTTTCGCTTTAGCGACTCCGGCCGCAATGGTGCCGATTCCGCTTTCGGAAACCAATTTCACGCTGATCCGCGCGCGCGGATTGACATTCTTCAGGTCGAAAATCAATTGCGCCAGGTCCTCGATCGAATAAATATCGTGGTGCGGAGGCGGCGAGATCAGCGAAATGCCGGGGATCGAATGCCGCGTCCGGGCGATCATCTCGTCGACTTTGTAACCGGGGAGTTGTCCGCCCTCGCCGGGCTTGGCCCCCTGGGCGACCTTGATCTGGATCTCGTCGGCATTGACCAGGTATTCGGCATGGACGCCGAAACGTCCCGAAGCCACCTGTTTGATCGCGCTGCGGGTGATCGTACCGTCCGTATTGGGACGGTAACGCCGCGCGTCCTCGCCGCCTTCGCCGGTATTGCTTTTGCCTCCGATCTTATTCATCGCGATCGCGATCGCCTCGTGCGCCTCGCGGCTGAGCGAACCGAACGACATCGCACCGGTTACGAAACGCTTCATGATCTCCGTCGCCGGCTCCACGAGCGACAGGTCGATCGGATTGCGTTTCAATTCCATCAAATCGCGCAGAAACATCGGCGACGGTTTTTCGTTGACAAGTCGCGTATACTCCTTGAATTTCTTGTAACTGCCCAGCCGCGTGGCCAGTTGCAGCGTAGAGATCGTCTCCGGATTCCACGCATGCCGCTCGCCGTCCTTACGATAGGCGTAATTGCCGAAATTCTCCAGCGGCGCATCCTCGTCGTACAGCTCCCCGAAACCGTGCGCATGAGCGGCCAGCGTATCGACGGCGAGGTCTTCCAAATCGGCCCCGCCGATCTTCGAAGTCATCCCCCGGAAATACCGTTTCAGCAATCCGTCCGACAGTCCCACCGCTTCGAAGATCTCCGCACCGCGGTAACTGCGGATCGTCGAAATCCCCATCTTGGAGATAATTTTCAGTAATCCTTTATTTAACGCTTTGACGTAATGTTTTTCGGCCGTTTCGTAGTCCAACTGAATATCGCCTTGGGCAACCAGCCGGTCGAGCACGGCGAAAGCCATATACGGATTGACGGCGCTGGCCCCGAATCCGATCAGCAACGCCATATGCATCACTTCGCGCGCCTCGGCGGTTTCGACGATCAGCGCGATCTGAGCCCGCTTGCGCCGGTCGTTCAGGTAGTGGTGCACGGCCGACAGAGCCAGCAGCGACGGGATCGGAGCATGTTCGACGTCGACGCCCCGATCGCTCAGAATCACATAATTGTAACCGTCGTCGACCGCTTTTTCCGCCATTCCGCAAAGTCGGTCAACCGCGTCCGCAAGCCCCTGTCCGCCGTCTGCCGGGCCGAACAGCATCGGCAAGGTCAGCGTCCGAAATCCTTTGTAACGCAGATTATTCAAAATATCCAGTTCGGCATTGGTCAGGATCGGACTCGGCAGTTTGACCACTTTGCAGTGTTCGGCCGACGGGTGCAAGATATTTCCACCGACCGCGCCGATGTAACTGGCGATCGACATGACCAGTTCTTCGCGGATCGGATCGATCGGCGGATTGGTCACCTGCGCGAACTGCTGCCGGAAATAGTTGAACAACCGCTGCGGTTTGGCCGACAGAATGGCCAGCGGCGTGTCGTTGCCCATCGAACCGAGCGGTTCGAAACCGTTTTCGCCCATCGGCTTGATAAGCTTCTCGACGTCCTCCCGGTTGTACCCGAACACGCGCAGCATCCGGTCGTACTGTTCGACCGAATGTTTCACCTGCCGGCCCGAAGTAATCTGGTTCAGCACGACCCGGTTCCGTCCGAGCCACTCTTTGTACGGATGTTCGGCGGCGAGCTGTTCCTTGATTTCCGGATCGTAGCGGATTTCGCCCTTCTCGGTGTCGATCATCAGGATTTTACCGGGACGCAAACGACCCTTTTCGCGGATCTCCGAAGCTTCGACGGCAAACGTCCCGGTCTCCGAAGCGACCACCATCATGTCGTTCTTGGTAATAAAGTAACGGGCCGGGCGCAGGCCGTTACGGTCAAGCATACCGCCGGCATAACGGCCGTCCGAAAAAAGCAACGTCGCCGGGCCGTCCCAAGGCTCCATGAAAATACTGTGGTATTCGTAAAAAGCCTTCAGTTCGGCGGATATCGGATTTTTATCGTTATAGCTTTCCGGAATCAACATCGCCAGCGCATGGGGTAACGTCATGCCGCTCTGAACGAAAAATTCCAGTACGTTGTCCAACGAAGCGCTGTCGCTCATTCCCCGCTGCACGACGGGCCCTAGCTCTTCGAGCGGACAGAGCAGGTCGGGATGCAGCACGCCCTCGCGGCTCTCCATCCAGCTCCGGTTACCGCGGATCGTATTGATCTCGCCGTTGTGCCCCAACAGGCGAAACGGCTGCGCGAGACTCCAGGTCGGAAACGTATTGGTCGAAAAACGCGAATGCACCAAAGCCAGGCCGCTGGTAAAATACGGATTGACCAGATCGGGGAAATAATAGCGTAACTGTACCGACGACAACATCCCTTTGTAGACCAGCGTACGGGTAGACAGGCTGACCACATAGCACGCCTCCTTCTGTTCCAGGTCGCTTTCGAGCCACTCTTTCTCGATCTTTTTGCGGACGATATAGAGCTTGCGCTCCAGGGTCGACGCGCCCGGATCGCCCGTTACGAAGATCTGTTTAATCACAGGTTCCGTGTCGCGGGCCGCCCGGCCCAGCACGTCGTCGTTCACCGGAACGTCGCGCACGTGCATCAGGTTAAGTCCCTCGGCCTGTACGTTTCGTTTGACGATCCCCAGAGCCGCCGTCTGACCGGCTTTGTCGCGCGGTAAGAAAACGAGTCCGGTTCCGTAATGCCCCTTTTCGGGAACCGGAATGCCCTGCAAGAGAATAAATTCATGGGGAATCTGCACCAGGATGCCGGCTCCGTCGCCGGTTTTGTTATCGGCCCCTTCGGCTCCGCGGTGCATCATGTGTTCGAGTACCTGGAGACCGTTTTCGACAATGTCGTGGGTCTTATTCCCCTTGATATTGACAACCAGTCCGACGCCGCACGCGTCGCGTTCGTTATCGGGATCGTATAACCCCTGTCGGCGGGGCGCAACGTTTATTTTTCGATTCTGTTTCATGCCTTTTGTCTGTAATTGCGCCGCAGCGTTTTTTCACAACCACCGCAGCGCGGATTAAAAACCACTAGCGTACGAATAGCAACTCCCTGTATTTCGGCAGCGGCCACATTTCGTTGTCGACCACCTCTTCGAGTTTGTCGGCGTGGTAACGGATCTCATCGAATGCCACAGCCACCGTATCGTGATAGGCAATCGCCTTTTTCCGTTCGCTGGCGATTTTGTTGGCCACTTTGCGAGCTTCGATCATCTTTTCGGTCAACGTCTGGATCTTCTCCATGTGAACGGAGATCTTCTCGATCAGCGCCATGTCCTGGCCGGCCACGCTTCCGAATTTATCGGCGCCGAACAACTCTTTCATTTTAAAAGCCTTGTCCAGCAGCATTCCCTGGTAGCGCGAAGCGACCGGCAGAATATGATTCATCACCAGATCGCCCAACACGCGGGCTTCGATCTGGATCTTTTTCGTATAGGTCTCCCACTTCACCTCGGCGCGCGCATGCAACTCTTTCGACGAAAGCACCCCCATCCGAACGAACATCTCGGCATGGGTCGGCGCAACGAACTGGTCGATGATCTCCGGAACGGAAACCGCGCAGTCCAGACCGCGTCTCAGAGCTTCCTCTTTCCACTCGTCGGTATAACCGTTGCCGTCGAAATGAACCGCGGCGGACTCCCTGACGTAAGCCTTCAGCACGGACAGAATCGCCTGCTCTTTGGGTTCGCCTTTGCCGACACGGGTGTCGACGGCCTCCTTGAATTCGGCCAACTGATCGGCTACGGCGGTATTCAATACGGTCATCGCGCCGCCGCAGTTATCCGAAGAGCCTACGGCGCGGAACTCGAAACGGTTGCCCGTAAAGGCGAACGGAGACGTCCGGTTGCGGTCGGTATTGTCGATCAGCAATTCCGGAATATGATCGATTCCCCCCATCCGGAAACCGCACTTGTCGTCGAATTCGATCGTATCGTCGCACGAACTGGAGGCCAGTTTGTCAAGCACCGCCGAAATCTGGCGGCCGAGGAACACCGAAATGATCGCCGGGGGCGCTTCGTTCGCACCCAGCCGGTGGGCATTCGTCGCGCTCGCGATACTGGCCTTCAGTAATCCGTTCCGCTTGTAAACGGCCATCATCACATTGACCAGAAACGTGATGAACTGCAGGTTATCCTGCGGCGTTTTGCCCGGGGAGAGCAGGTTGACGCCGGTATCGGTTCCGAGCGACCAGTTGTTGTGTTTGCCCGAACCGTTGATTCCTTTAAACGGCTTTTCGTGCAGGATCACCCGGAAACAGTGGCGGCGCGCCACCTTTTTCATAATCGACATCAGCAGCAGGTTATGGTCGTTGGCCAGATTGGTCTCTTCGAAAATCGGGGCAAGCTCGAACTGGTTCGGAGCCACCTCGTTGTGACGCGTTTTGGCCGGAATGCCGAGTTTCCAGCACTCGTATTCGAGATCTTTCATAAACGCCATCACCCGGGTCGGAATGGCTCCGAAATAATGGTCTTCCAACTGCTGGTTTTTGGCGCTCTCGTGCCCCATCAGCGTACGACCGGTCAGCACCATGTCCGGACGAGCCGCATAAAGGCCCTCGTCGACGAGAAAGTACTCCTGCTCCCATCCCAGGTAGGAGTACACTTTCGACACCGTCGGATCGAAGTAGCGGCACACCTCCGTAGCGGCTCTATCGACGGCCTGCAGCGACCGAAGCAAGGGTACCTTGTAGTCGAGCGCTTCCCCGGTATAGGCGATAAAAATCGTCGGGATACAGAGCGTCGTATCGACGATGAAAGCCGGCGAAGTCGCATCCCAAGCCGAATAACCGCGCGCTTCGAACGTATTGCGGATACCGCCGCTCGGAAAGCTCGATGCATCGGGCTCCTGCTGAATCAGCAGCTTCCCGGAAAACTCCTCGATCACCCCGCCCTTGCCGTCGTACTCGACAAAAGCGTCGTGTTTTTCGGCCGTACCGCCCGTAAGCGGCTGAAACCAGTGCGTATAGTGCGTGGCGCCCATGTCCATCGCCCACTGTTTCATACCCGATGCGACGCTGTCTGCAATTTCGCGGCTCAGCGCTTTACCGTGCTTCATCGTTTCGAACAGCGCCTCGTATGTTTTTTTCGGCAGGTACTTGCGCATTTTGTCTTCATTGAAAACATACATTCCGAAATATTCGGAAGCCCGTTCCGCCGGCGCGGGCATACAAACGGCCTTGCGTTTGATCGCCTCTTCCACTACTTTAAATCTAAGTTCTGACATGGCTTTATAAATTTAAGTATTAGAAACTTTTCCGTCTCTCAAATCATTTTTTACTTCAGATAGATATTGTGCTTGCGGCACGTCTCTACCATCTCTTCGGGCCAGATACTGGCCTGCACTTCGCCGATATGCGCGCAGCGCAGCAGGAACATGCATAACCGCGACTGGCCGATCCCTCCGCCAATCGACAACGGAATACGGTCTTCGAGCAGCGCTTTGTGAAATTCCAAATCGGCGCGCTCGGGACACCCCTCGAGTTCCAACTGACGCAATAACGCCGTTTTGTCGACCCGGATACCCATGCTTGAAACTTCGAAAGCGGATTCGAGCACCGGGTTCCACAGGATAATGTCGCCGTTCAACCCTTTATACCCTCCGTCGGACGGGGTTGTCCAGTCGTCGTAATCCGGAGCCCGGCCGTCGTGTTTTTTGCCGTCGGACAGTTTGCCGCCGATGCCGATCACGAAGATCGCCCCGTATTTGCGGGCCGCTTCCGTCTCGCGTTCCCGAGGAGACAGCGACGGATACATTTTCAACAGGTCTTCGCTTTGGATGAACCGGATGGTCTCCGGAAGGATCGGCGTGATGTGCGGATAGATCTCATACACTTCGCGTTCCATGCGGCGAACTACACCGTAAATTTTAGTAACGATCTCTTTCAGGAAATCGAGGTTGCGCTGTTCGGCCGTCACGGTGCGTTCCCAATCCCACTGATCCACGTAGATCGAATGCAAGTTATCCAGCTCTTCGTCGGCGCGGATGGCGTTCATGTCGGTATAAAGACCGTAACCGGGAGCGATGCCGTAAGCTCCGAGTTTCATTCGTTTCCACTTGGCCAGCGAATGCACCACCTCGGCGCGGCGTTCACCCATATCTTTGATCGGGAACGAAACCGGCCGTTCGACGCCGTTCAGGTCGTCGTTGATTCCCGTCCCGGACAGCACGAAAAGCGGCGCGGTGACCCGGCGCAAATCCAGTTCGGCCGCCAGCGATTTCTGAAAGCGGGTTTTAATCGTCTTGATGGCCTGTTCCATCATCTCCGGAACGAGTTTGGCCTTGTACTGTTTTACCATGTAAAGTGACATATGCTTGAATTTTAACGTTTTTTCTTTTTTCGATATCCCGGCGGCCGGTTCGCCGCCGGGGCATCTTGCAACCAACTTAAACTTAAACCTCTATTACGCTACATCCAACGATGTCTAACTGTTGTAAGCACTCTCGCCGTGTTCGTAGATATCGAGTCCCTCCTCTTCCACGCGGGCGTCAACACGCAGACCGACCAATTTGTCGACGATCTTGAACAGAATATAGGTCATTGCGGCGCTGAAAACGACGGATACCGCCGTAGCCACTACCTGCACCCACAACTGATGCCAGTCGCCGTAAAGCGCTCCTTCCACACCGCCTTCGCCGCTGATATACCGCGTAGCGAAAACTCCGGTAAGAATAGAACCCACGATACCGCCCATGCCGTGTACGCCGAATGCGTCGAGGGCGTCGTCGTATTTGAATTTCGGTTTGACGACGGCCACCATGAAAAAGCAAACGACCGAGGAAAGAAGCCCGATGCAAACGGCTCCAAGAACGCTTACGGTGCCTGCGGCAGGCGTAATGGCAACCAGTCCGGCCACCGCTCCGGTACACACGCCGACCGTCGTCGGCTTTTTGTTGTGCACCCAGTCGATCAGCATCCACGTCATCGCCGCCACGCAAGTGGCCAAGTGCGTCACCAGAAAAGCGTTGGCCGCGATACCGTCGGCCTGCAGACCGCTTCCGGCATTGAAACCGAACCAGCCGAGCCACAGAAAAGCCGTTCCCATGAATACGAAAGTAACGTTGTGCGGGCTCATCGGCTGTCCGACCCGGTAGCCTCTTCTCTTACCGAGCAGCACGGCCATTACCAGTGCGGAAATACCGGCATTGATATGCACGACCGTTCCGCCCGCAAAGTCGATGGCCCCCATTTCCTGCAGCCATCCGCCGCCCCATACCCAGTGCGCCATCGGGTTGTACACCAAGATGCTCCACAGGATCGTGAAGAGCATAAAGCCCGAAAATTTGATCCGTTCGGCAAAAGCGCCCAGTATCAAAGCCGGCGTGATCACGGCAAACATACACTGGAAAACCACGAAAATGATTTCGGGAATGTTGCCCGTAGTCAGCGCCGACGGCGTTACGCCGTTCAGCATCACTTTATCGAAACCGCCGATCACGCTGCCTGCGGCAGTCCCGCAAAGAGAGGTTCCGAATACGAAACTGTAACCGAATGCCACCCACAGAATACTAATTACGCCGACGATAAGCAAGCACTGCATAATGATGCTCAGTACGTTTTTCTGGCGCACCAGCCCGCCGTAAAACAGGGCGATACCGGGAATGGTCATCAACAGGACGAGGATGGTAGCGACGATCATCCACGCCGTGTTGCCGCTGTCCACCGCAGGGACGGCGACTTGTGTAATATCTTCTATATAATCCATGACTCAAAATTCTTTGTCGTTATACTTCGTGTTCGTTCAATAACAAGCCCTCGAAAAAACTATTTCTCCAGCTCCGCATTGTAAAGGGCGATATCGCCCCTTTCACCGGTACGGATGCGGATGGCGTCGTCGATGGGAATGACGAATATGCGCCCGTCGCCGATCTCGCCGGTAAAAGCCGATTTAAGAAGGGCCTGCACCGTCTTTTCCACATTCTTATCGCGCAGAACAATCGATATCAGTATCCGCTCGATGGAACTGGTATCATACACCACTCCGCGGTAGATACGGGCCTGGCGGGACTTTCCGATCCCTCGAACGTCGTAATAAGAGAACCACTCGATGTCTGCTGCGAGCAAAGCTTCCTTCACTTCCTCGAACTTGGTCTTACGAATAATTGCCTCGATCTTTTTCATTTTGCTTGGATTTTATGGTGAATGAACTAAAAAGATATCCCGAATACGAGACTCGCATCATCGGTCGCCGGCGAAGCGACGGCCTGCACGAAGACCGGCAGCGAATAAGAATCCGTAATCCGGATCGTTTTGGAGGCTTTCAGCGAAATATTCGAAACCTGAAACCCTTTGTCGCCCCATCGCGGAGTTAGCCATGCCGGAGCGTCCCACGGCGCCACGCCGACTGCACAGGTCAGATCGACGCCTTTGATCCGGAAATCGTAACCGAGTTCGATATAGGTCGAAAACTTCCGCTCGCCGTCCACTTTGTCGAGATTCCCGGCGAACATCGTGCTCCAGGAGACGTGCAACGGAAACTTTTTGCCGAAATGATAGCCCAGCGTCCCCTCAAACAGGTGCGTATTCAGATAATCGGAATAGAAAGGAGCGCCCTGTCCGGCCCACCAGTAATCGGTGACTCCGACCGAAAAACCGCCGACCGAATAACCGGCCGAAAGATCCAGCTCCTTGAAACCTTCCCGCAAGCTGGTCGAGCCCCAGGCTCCGATGGAAAATCCTTTATAAGCCAATCCGAGCGAAGGCTGAACACTCGCCCCCGATCCTATCTGATAGACCCCCCTCCACACATATCCGCTCACGAGGTCCGCTCCCACGTTCACCACCACTCCGGACTGGGCTTTTAAAGACGGCGCGCAAGTCGAAAACACTATCGCCGCCAACATCATACGTACAATGGATAAATTCTTTTTCATAGCCTTTCATTTAAATGGATCAACAACTCATTTCTTTTCCCGGACTCCGATCCGTTTCGACGAATCGGACCGTTTTGTCAGATTTTCCGTTCAATCCCCATACGGGGATTTTCTGCCAACGAAAAATAATAAGTAAAATCCTCAGGCTTCATAACCACAAATTCAATCGTTTGATGCAAATATAGTATTTTTAAGGGAAGCAATAAAGGCAATGCAGACA
>ERZ1106963.277-NODE-277-length-80241-cov-14.270346_pt1 | contig 80241 bp, 76 predicted proteins | sample MGYA00403681_ERZ1106963 | MGnify/ENA primary metagenome ERZ1106963 (study PRJEB35170, sample SAMEA104062407) | human gut metagenome | biome: human gut; feature: human-associated habitat; material: faeces | place: Denmark | collected 2012-05-03 ...
CAAACTGTTGGCCACGGTGACGAGTTAAAGGAGGAATGTAAGCTATGGCAGCAAAGAAGAATAAATATCTGGAAAGCGACCGGGTGAAAAGTCTGGCCACGGATCTGGCATCCCACGATACCAAGAAGCCGGGGGACTGGTCAGGAGGGACATACGGCAAAAGCATGGCGGATGCCATGCAGAAGGTGCTGAACCGGGAGAAGTTCCAATATGACCTGAACGGGGACGCACTGTATCAGCAGTATAAGGACCGGTACATGCAGCAGGGCAAGCAGGCCATGATGGACACCATGGGCCAGGCTGCGGCGCTGACGGGCGGCTACGGCAACAGCTATGCCCAGACGGTGGGGCAGCAGACCTACCAGGGGTATTTACAGGGACTAAACGACAAGGTGCCGGAGCTGTACCAACTGGCGCTGGACCGATACAACCAGGAGGGGACAGACCTGCTGAATCAGTACGGCCTGCTCTCCGACCAGTACGAAAAGGAATATGGCCGCTACCGGGACAACGTGGGGGACTGGCAGAATCAGAGGGATTATCTGGCGAACCTCTACAACAACGAGAGGAACTTCGATTATACAGGCTACCGGGACAGGGTATCGGACGAACAGTGGCAGAAGAATTTTGACGAGGCACTGCGGCAGTATAACGAAAGCCTGGCGGAACAAAAACGCCAGTACAACGAGACGCTGGCCGAGAACAAGCGGCAGTTCAATGTCCAGCAGGCGGCGGCAGCGGCAGCGCGGGCGGCCTCGGCGAGAAGAAGCAGCTCCAGAAGCAGCGGAGGGACGGCAAAGAAGTCCAGCAAAATCACCGTGACGAAGAACAAGAATAAAGAAAGCGCAGCCGGTGGAGGTGTGACCAGCTTCAGCAACATTCAGCAGACCATCCGGGGCCACATGATGAGCGGGCATCCGGAAAAGGCGGAGCAGTTGATCGCCTCGGTGTGGAACCAGCTGGATGCGAACCAGAAGAAAGACATCGAAAACATGGGCTTCAAGATCGGGTAAATGGAGGTGTGATAGATGGCGGTAAAGGTGAAATGGACCGGGAACGCGGCGAACCTGCCCAAGGAACGGAAGAGTGATACCACGCCCACCGTGCGTTATGTGGGCATGGGGCCCGGCGGGAACACATACCAGCCTTACCTGAAGACGGACGACACAGCCGGGGCGGTGAAGAGCACGGTCAAAAATGACCAGCAGGGGAAATTCGACGCCGGACAATACGCAGGAGATGCCGGGAAGCTGTTTCTCAATGGCATAGCCGGAGGCATAGCTGGGACGGGCGCGTTTGTGGAAGACCAGATCGGCAAAGTGCTGGACAAGCTGTTTCCCGGCGCCGGGTTCGAGGGCAGCGGGGTTTTCAATGCGCTGTACAATGGCCGCCCGGACTGGAAGTGGGCAGGCGAGAATGGACTGGTGGGTATCAAACAGGATACGGAATATAACATGGAGCACATCCGGGAAAATGCCGAGCGGACAGACAGCAAGATACTGCAAAAGGCTGCGGAATTCGGCGGAGATACTGCCTATGCGCTGGGAAATGCACTGCCTATGGCGGCGGAGGCTGCGGTGACAGGCGGCGCATCGATGGCGGCGAATCTCACAAAGGAGGGGCTGCTGAAAACGGGGGCGGAGGTGGTTGAAAAGTCGGGCGTTCTCAACACCTTGAGCAAGGCCGCGCGGGAAATGCTGACCAGTAAAGACTATTGGACGAGCTTCGCCTCGGAAGTGGGCATGGACTACTACGACGCTCTGGACAATGGAGCCACAGAGGACGAGGCCCTACGGTATGCGCTCTCCTCTGCGGGGCTGAACTCTGTTATTGAGATAGGCGGCGGTATCCAGAAGATCCCTGAAAGGCCCACGTTCAGAACGTGGCTGAAATCGGCCAACGAGGAAGGTATGGAGGAGGTCCAGCAGGGGATCGTGTCCCGGCTGCTGGAAAATACTGTTTACAACAAGGGAAACCCTATCGCTTCTCTTACGGATGATGACGCGATCCTGAACCCCGTGACCGCACTGGGAGAGTATGCCGGTGGTGCAGCTGTGGGCGGAATCCTATCCGGCGGGCAGCAGCTCACCCAGCGGGCCATCAACAGGTCAGTGCGAGCCGAGCAAAACAAGCAGGCCAAGAAGGTATACGGAGATTCTGCCCAAGACCTTGTGGCAGAATCCTTGGAGTTGAACCCAAACAACGAATTGGCCACAAGGCTGCAGGAAAAGCTGGATAATAGCGAAGATCTGACAGGAGACGATCTGCGGCAGCTGGTAGAGCAGAATGAAAACAGCATGGTCGCCAGCGACAAAGCCAGCATCCAATCTGCTGTGGAAAACCGTCTATCAGAGCTTGGAGCAACGAATAATGTCTCTAAAATGGCTGAAATTATTACGCAGCAGATTTCCGGCGAAGATGTTGCCGACAGTGACAGACATCTGGTGGAGAGCAGCAAAGCTGGACGGCAGGTGCGCCAGGAGCTGAACCCGGAGAATATCCGGGTGGGCGCAGAGAACGAGGCGTGGACCGGAAATATCGGCACGGCAAGGATCAACACAACAGCGTATAACCGCGATATGCAGAAAACCGGCGTCACCGGAGCCAAGTATAACGCCGAGACCGGGAGGCTGGACGCCATTGTGACCAATGAGGCGGGCGAGGTCAAGACCGTTCCGGCGGCGGAGGCGGAGATGACACCGATGCAGGAAGAGCTGTTCGATTGGGCGGACGAGCTGAAGCCATCAGCGGCGGGGCCGCTGATGGTGCGGGCCTATCAGCCGGAGCAGAACGTGGAGCTGTATACCCGGTCCTTTAAGCTGGCCTACGAATACGGCAAGGCGGGGATGCCCATGGACTATGTGGAAAAGTCAGAGGGCGTGAACTACCTGCATCCGACGCAGATCAAGCTGGCCTACGAGGAGGGCCAGGCGGCCACGCAGCGCAAGGTGCAGGCCCGTGAGGAGAAGATACGATCCGGCGGGACCACGGATAGCACCACAAAGAAAAAAGGCTCTGTGAGCCTACGAGGGGCCAAGGTGGGCAGCAAGACCTATGCCCCCGTGAACCGGAAGACCGTGGATAGCCGCCAGTGGGCCTCTGTGAAGGCCATGCGGGCCTTCTCCCGGGCGGTGGGCGTTGACGTGGTATTCTATCAGAGCCAGGCCAACGAGCGGGGCGTATACGAGGGCGCCAACGGCTTTTACAAGGACGGTAAGCTGTACCTGGACATCAACGCCGGGCGGGACACCGTGGGCATGACCGAGACGGCCATCCTGAAGACCGCCGCCCACGAGCTGACCCACTTCATCCAGGCCAACAGCGCCCAGTATGAGGCGCTGAAGTCCTTCGTGGTAAATAAGCTGACCCATGAGGAGGGCGTGAGCTTTGAGGACTTGGTGGCGGACAAGCAGCGCCGGGAGCCGGGCCTTGAGTACGACGAGGCCGTGGACGAGGTGGTGGCTGACGCCTGCGAGATGATGCTGGGGAACAGCACGGTGGTGGAGCAGCTGGCAAAGGAAAACCGCAGCCTGGCGGAAAAAATCCGGGATTGGCTGCGGGAATGGGTGGAAAACCTGAAGATCGCCCTGGAGGGCCTGCAGGCGGATCGCACGGAGAGCCGCGCCATGATGCAGTACGCCTGGGAGCTGCAGGAGATTTGGGACAACGCCCTGATGGATGCCGCCCGGAATAACCGGGGGGCGGTGGAGGAGACCGCTCCGGCGGAGAGCAGGCAATCCATCAGAGAGACAAGCGACGGGAAAAAGTATGTGAAGGCAGACCGACAAGTTCTGTTTGGCAGTGACCCTGACAGCTGGAGTGAGCAGCTGGAGGACTACATCAACGGTAAAATCCGCCGTGGACAGGATGTCCAGCTCATTGCGGAAGACGGGGACGTTCTCCTGCTTACAAGAACCTCTGCAGGGAAGCTGAGCGACAACCACACCAGCGACGGGCGAACCATGAGCGATGCTGCGTTCGAGAGAAAGGCCAATGCCGCCGCGCATATTGACGAATTGGTGGAGGTGTCCTCCAAAGGCAAAAAAACGATAATAGACAAAGACGCCCGCCATGGGGACATGGCGAGCGGCGGTTGGAATTATCGAACGGCTTACTTCATGGATTTTGATGGGAAGTATTACAAAACGACCATATCTGTCGCTGAAGGGGCAGGCGGAAGCATTGTCTACAATGTGGGGAAAATGCAAGAAAGAAGCACTCCCCAAATTGATGGCTCTTCCGGCAAGGCCGGTGCTCTGCGGGGGAATGCTTCCACTAATAGTATACGCCAAAGTAATGACAATAGTCAAGAAAAATCTTCCGACAAGGTACAAAGCTCCATGCGTGACAGTTCCGGCCGGGAGCTGACGGAGGCCCAGCGGGCGTATTTCAAGGACAGTAAAGTGCGGGATGCGGACGGGAATCTGCTGGTGATGTACCATCAAACGGATGGCACATTTACAGTGTTTGATACCAAGCATAAAGGCGCCGGAGCCGGTGATGATGAAACCCCATTTGGCATTTTCCTAAAGAGAACGCCGAGGAATATTGGCGTGCGAGGGGAAAAGCAGATGGAGCTCTATGCGGACATTAGAAACCCACTGCGGGTGCGTGACCGCACAGAACTGGTAAGTAAGCTGCGAGAACTGTCTGTGGATTACGCACGGCTGAAGGATGAGTCTGCACAAATCGATAAAGAGTATGGAGCGAAATTTGAGGAGGCCAAGAACGCATTTAAGAGCTTCCTTATCCAGTGGCGTAAAAACAATCCGGATGCGCCGCCGCGGGCTGCTTATGATGCAGATGGGTTTGACGCTGCATTTAATGCGGAAGATAACGTGGTAAAAGAATGGACGCGCGCAAAAGACGAACTTGCCCTGCGGGCGAAGACATCCATCACACAGGCGCTGCGAGATAATGGGTACGATGGTGTGATCCTTGAAAATGACAAGGGAAGCTGGGGGCGCAGCACGGACGCGTATATCGCATTGGATGCAAATCAGGTTAAAAACACTACAAACAAGACCCCCACAGCGGACCCGGACATCCGCTATCAGCAGCGGGACAACCTCAAAGAGGAGTACCATTTGACGGACGATGAGGAATCTGCTATCATCAGTTATAAATCCGGGGACAGCTATACACTCAACGGAAAGCTGACCGCGAAAGCGGAGCTGACGGAGTATCAGAGGAAGTTGCGGGACAACCTGGACGCGGCGCTGGAGAAGCTGCCGGTCTACCGAGGGGAGGTATACCGCCACTATAATTTTGACGACTTCGGCGGCTTCGAGGCGATGAAAGACTTTTTGAGCCTATTTAAAAACGGAAGGCATATTGAATTGGGTGGATACTTGTCTTGCAGCACCATGCGCAATGAGGACAGGACCAAGGGAAAGTACACGGTCAACATGGTGATCCAGTCCGAGAACGGAAGAAAATTGGCGGGCTTCGGGAGAAACACGGAAAACGAGATCCTTCTTCCGAGGAATACCCGGCTTGTTCCGTACCAGATGGAGCGGATGGGGCCGACAGGCATCCGAATCTATGTAAGGGAGGAGACAATCAGTGAGACAGGAAAAGCCAATGATTCCACATTGCCGGGTGTGCTCCAGGTGCGAGAAGGCACACAAAGGGGAAAAGACCTGCAACAAGTACCCGGAGGGGATTCCGGAAAAGTACAGAGAGAGATGGGAAGGTCTGCCGGACGAGACGGGGATCGCGGAGGAATGCCCGGACTTCGAGAAGGAGAAGGATCCAGAGCGATGGACCCCTCCGGAGTGGCAGAAAATTATGGACGAACTGGAACGCGAGGCGGCGAAGGAGAAGGCGTAAAAAAACAGCAGCGGGAACCGCGGCTATCGGATCGGGATGTGCTGAGCCTGGCGGCGGAGATGGCCCTGCGGCAGCAAAATAAGAGCTGGACGCCGGAGGACCGCAACCGGTTGGAAATCTTCACTGTTCGGCTGCGCCGGCTGGAGGAGGCCCAGGCAGAGCTGAAAACCCTAAAGCAGGAGCGAAAAGACCTTCTGGACGGGCGAAAGGCATCTGAAGTGACCAAGGACGAGCGGCTTGAGCTGACCCAAAACAAGAACCGCACCGACCTGGCCAAGAAGAATGTGGAAAAGCGGGAAGCGCAGCTCTATGAAATTGAATCCATAGAGGCGGTCAAGACGCTGCTTCGGAAGTCCAGGGAGGTCGTGGAGAAAGAAACTGCCTTTAAGGCCAGGCAGAGATACCGGGAAAAGACGGAGGACAGGCAGCGCTACCAGGTGCTGAAGAGACGCCTGGAGCGCACGACAAATGAGTGGAAGCGCATGCTGCTGAAACCCACCAAGGACCGCTACGCCCCGGAGGAGCTGGTGCGGTCGTGCCTGGAGGTGGCGCTGATGCTGGACGAGAGCGGCCCAAGAGAGGGGACAAAATCTAAGTACAGATACGAAACCACCTCCGAGGCCCTGGCGTACATGAAAAAGCAATATGACGCACTGACGGACAGCGAGGACCAGTTTTACCGCCTGGGGTACGACAAGGAGCTTTCCGAGCTTGTGGAGCAGCTGAAGGATGCGCTGGACGGTAAGGCTATTCGCGACCTGACCTACGAGGAGGCCGGAGATGTTGCGGCGGTGCTGGTGTCCATGCAGGGTATCCTGAAGGATGCCAGGTATCAGATCGGCAGTCTGGAGCGTATCTCCACGCAGGAGCTGGTGGACAGCGCTGTGCAGCAGATGCAGCAGATGCCGGGGCGAACCAAGGCGGAGGCGGCCACGGATGCGGTGGCGCGGCAGTCGGCCTCGGTCATGCGAAACATCCGGCGGATGTGCCAGTACAATGACAATGCGGCGCTTTACAAGCTGTTCCGCCAGCTGGAGGAGGGCGTGAAGAAGAAGGATCGCTTCATCATGAAGGCCAACAAGCTGTTCGACAGATTCGCCGGGGATCGGATGCTGAAGTCGGCCACGGAACTGAAGACCTATCATGTCAGCGGCGTGGATGTGAAGATGACAGAGATGGAGGTTATGCAGCTGATCCTATCCGCAAAGCGTGAGCTATCGGACAAGACCAGGCACCTGGAGGGCAAGGGCTTTATTGTCCCGGACCTGGAGCTGATGCGCAAGGGCAGAGGGCAGGATGCCATCTCTCACGGGCAGGAGGTACGAAAGACCTTCCTGAAGGACATTTTACAGCTGGAGAACGGCCTCGATGACTGGGCGAAGGACTACATGCACACGGCCAGTGAGTTCTTCAACGGCATGGCCCGGAACGCCATCAACGAGGCGACCGTGCAGACAAAGCACCGGCGGATGGCTGTTACAAAGGACTACATTCCCAGCGAGGTGGACAAGCGCACGGTGGTCAAGGACATTGACGGCGTGAAGTTTGACGCTACCATCGAGGGCGACGGGATGCTGAAATCCGTGGTAGCCGGGGCGCAGAACCCGCTTATCATCCGGGGCCTGAATACCATCGTGGAAAATCACATCGAGCGCGTGGGCCGGATATACGGCCTGGCGGTGCCTATCCGCAACTTCAATAAGGCGTACAACGCCAAGTCGCAGAAGGGCCAGGGCATGAGCATGAAGGAGGCCATCACCCGGGCCTGGCCGGCGGCAGACACAAAGCTCATTGAGCAGGCCATAACCGATCTGCAAACCTCCCGGGAACGATCCACAAGCGATGTGAGCAAGCTGATGCGCAAGGCGGAGGGGAAATTCGTGGAGGCCACGCTGCTGAGCAACATCTCCGTGACCATCAAGCAGGCGGCGTCCTACTCTACGGCGGGCCTGTACCTGTCGCAGAAGGCCCTTTTCCCGTACCAGACTACCATTGCCAGGCTGTTTGCCGCTGACAACAGCGCATTTGCCAAGAAGCTGTTTGCGGAGATCGATGAGCATACCCCCATGCACTACATGCGCCGCAAGGGCATGTCCATGGAAGAGGCCGCAACCGTTGCCAAGGACAACAGCAAGGTGGTGCGCTGGATGGACAAGAAGCTGCCGGATGTGGCGAACCCGCTGAAATGGATCCAGAACATGGATGTGGCCACCACAGCGGCCATATGGCTGGCCACCAAGCGGCAGGTGGAGCTGGACGGCGTGAAGCAGTCCGACCCCACCTACTGGAGCCGGGTGACGGAACTCTATGAAAAGGTCATCAGCGAGACCCAGCCCATGTATGACTCCCTGCACCGCCCGGAGGTGCAAAAGAACACTGATGAGCTCGTTCGGGGACTGATGATGTTCCGCACCCAGCCCTTGCAGAATGCGGGCATCCTGTATGACGCGGCGGGGGAGATGGCTCAGGCTAAGAAAAACGGATACCCGGAGCAGATCAAAGCGGCGAACAGAAAGTTCAGAATGGCCGTGGGCTCACAGGTGGCGTCCCTGGCGGTATTTGCCACTATGACGCTGCTGGCCTACGCCGTGCGCAACCGGCTGGGCCGGTACCGGGACGACGAGGAGGAAGTGACGGTAGCCTCCGTTATGAAGCGGGTACTGGGCGACATGGCTGTAAACGGAGCGCAGCTGCTGCTCCCCATCGGCGGCGGTGTAGTAGCCGGAGGAATCGAAAAGGTGATAACCGGCAGCAGCTACGGCGGCACACTATCCATCCCAACTCTGGACGCTATCAACGACTGGGTCAGCCAAATGGACAGGGTGCGTCAGGACATCGTGAAGCTGAGCGAGGACGAGGAGGCAGACATCGTCACCGACTCCGTGGACTTCGCCATGGACACGGCGGGCATGCTGGGCATCCCTGCGAAGAACGCCTTCGGCATCCTCCGGGGCGTTGTGGGCAACATCACGGACATAACGGGCCATGAGGTGAGCTGGGCTACGGACAAGCCGGCTCCCAGCATGGCAATCGTCAAAGCCTGCTTTGAGAACGGCCACATGGAAAAGGGCCGGGAGGTCATTGACCAGGTGATCCAGAGCAAGATGGACACCGGCAAAGAGGAGAAGGAGGCACGGTCGGCGGTGCGCAGCTCCTTGACGGCCTACTATAAGAAGCTGTATCTGAAAGCCTACAAGCGGAATGACAATGAGGAGATGGAGCGCATCCGCATGGTCATACAGGGCAGCCGCATGTATGACGACAACGCGGCGGATGTGGCGGCAGGCTGGGTGAAGAAGTGGGCAGAGGAGGAGAAGAAAAAAGAGAAGGCAAAGAAAAAATAACAACAGGACGGTGTCACTTATAGTGGCACCGTCCTGTTTTCATATTCCCAAACGATTGGGGATTTGCCGCAAATAGCCGGCAGGGGGTGGGTTAAAAAACAGAGAATCCGTATGTTACAATGCGGAAAAACGAGGGAGGCGAGAGCATGGAAGGCGAGAACAATCTGCGGGCGGCGCAGCAGAGTCCGCGAATCGAAAACGAGGCCATCCGCTGGTACTGCGGCGACACGTTCGACCTGGAGCTGCACATTGACCTGACGGATCAGGACGGGAAGGCCGTGAGCATTTCCTCGGCGGGCAAGGTGAAGGTGGTCTTCCGGGACAGAAGCGACGCGGTGGTGAAGACGTTTGAATGCAGCGGCATAACGGGCAACACCGTGAAGCTGCCATTCGATGCCGCCACGACGGCGCTGTTCGGGATCGGCAGCTATCAGTATGACATCTACCTGGAGGACGGCAAGCGGACGACCATTGCCAACGACAACAAGGCGGTGGTGGAATGAAGATGCAGGTACGGGCCACGGTGTGCGACACGCTCAAGGCCGAGCTACAGGGGAGCTTCAGCAAATCCGTTCGGGCGAAGCTGTCCGCCGCGATCACAAGAGGCATCCGGAAGGCGGAGATCGACAGTAGCGGGCACCTGCTGTTTACCCTCTCTGACGGTGCGGTGGTGGACATCGGAAAGGTCACGGGCGACACCGGTGCCACCGGGGCGCAAGGCCCCAAGGGCGAGAAGGGGGACAAGGGCGATACCGGCGCTGCCGGTGCCACAGGTGCTCCCGGCGCACAGGGGGAAAAGGGAGACCCTGGGCTGCAGGGGGAAAAGGGAGAAAGGGGCGACCCTGGCCCGCAAGGTGAGAAAGGCGATACAGGGGCCGCAGGCCCGCAGGGGGAGACGGGCGCAGCATTCACCTACGACATGTTTACGGCGGCGCAGCTGGCGGCGCTGAAAGGCGAGAAGGGTGACAAAGGAGCTACTGGCCCCAAGGGCGACCCCGGCGAACAGGGGCCCCAGGGAGAAAAAGGCGACACCGGATCCACTGGCCCGCAAGGTGCCACCGGCCCTCGCGGCCCCCAGGGAGCGACTGGCGCAGCCTTCACCTACGACATGTTTACAGCGGCGCAGCTGGCCGCGCTGAAAGGCGAGAAGGGGGACAAAGGAGCTACTGGCCCCAAAGGAGACCCCGGAGAGCAGGGGCCGCAGGGAGAAAATGGCGACCCCGGAGCCACCGGCCCGCAAGGCGCCACCGGCCCTCGTGGGCCCCAGGGGGAGACGGGCGCAGCCTTCACCTACGACATGTTCACAGCGGCACAGCTGGCGGCGCTGAAGGGCGAGAAAGGTGACACCGGCGCTACCGGTCCGCAAGGCGAGAAGGGCGCTACCGGCGCCACCGGCCCGCAAGGCCCCCGGGGCGAGAAGGGTGCCACCGGCCCGCAAGGCCCACAAGGCGAGAAGGGCGCTACCGGCGCCACCGGCCCGCAAGGCCCGCAGGGAGAGAAGGGCGATACCGGAGCCACCGGCCCTCGGGGGCCCAAGGGCGACCCGGGGACTGTCACCGTGACCACCCTGACCGTCACCGCCTCCGGCTCCTCTATGAAAAACGTAACCGGTGCGGCCAAGTATTTCCCATCCCTGGGCATGGGGATCCTCCGTGTATACGGCCTGACCAACGCGGCGCTGACGGCGGGGACGGCCTACGACGTGGGGAAAATCTCCGGCAATTTCCCCGGAGCGGTAAACGCTCTGAATGTGTACTGCGGGAAGCAGGTGGCCGCGCGGATCAACAGCTCCGGCATGGTGCAGATTCGGCCCCAGGTGGCCGTTGCCGCCGGCTATGACGTTTACATCGCCGGCGTATGGACATCCAACTAAAAAGGAAGAGAGGAAACAAATCACATGACGGAAACCATCATTGTGGCCCTGATTACCGGGGGCCTGTCGCTGCTGGGAGTAATCATCACCAGCAACAAAACCACCCGGGATGTGCAGGCCAAGCTGGACACGCAGCAGGCCGTCACCGACACCAAGCTGGATGAGTTGACCCGGGAGGTCCGGGAGCATAACAACTTCGCCCGGCGGGTGCCGGTGCTGGAGGAGCAGATCAAGGTGGCAAACCACCGGATCGAGGATCTGGAGCGAAGTCATCAATAATTTTGTGTGGTGCCCGATTCGGGCACGGAAAGGAGCAAACCATGAAAATCCCTGACAAGCTGTATGACATTCTCAAGTGGGTGGTCATTATCGTCCTGCCGGCCATTGCCACGCTGTACGCGGCCCTGTCCGCCGTGTGGGCCTGGCCTTACTCGGAGGAGATCGTCACCACCATCACCGCCGTGGACACCTTCCTGGGCGCGGTGCTGTGCATCTCCACGGCCACATACAACAAGGAGGGCAGCGGCAATGAGTAATTCCGCCCTTGTGGACTACACCCGGCTTTCCCCCAACCGCAGCCACCCCAGGAACCACACCATCGACAAGATCACCATCCACCACATGGCCGGGAATCTGTCCGTGGAGGGCTGCGGCAGCGTGTTTGCCAACGCTTCCCGGGAAGCCAGCGCCAACTATGGCATTGGCTCGGATGGACGTGTGGGCCTGTATGTGGACGAGGGCGACCGCTCCTGGGCATCTGCGTCCCCCAGCAACGACAACCGAGCCGTCAACATCGAGGTGGCCAACAGCTCCACCGGCGGCGACTGGCCCGTGTCCGATGCAGCTTATAGCAAACTGATCGACCTGTGCGTGGACATCTGCCAGCGCAACGGCATCAAGGCCCTGAACTATACAGGCGACGCGAAGGGCAATCTGACGGAGCACCGGATGTTTATGGCCACGACCTGCCCCGGCCCGTATCTGCACGCGCGGATGGGCCGCATTGCCGCAGAAGTCAACAAGCGGCTGGGGAAGACATCCCCCGCGAAAGCCCCGGCCAAGACCAACAACACGACGAAGGAGGACACGATCCACATGGAACTGCGTATGCTCAAGCGCGGCATGACTGGCAACGACGTGCACGCTGCGATGGTGCTGATGAAGGACAAGGGGTATTACCCCTACGACGTCACCGGCGATCATACCTTTGGCCCGAAGATGGAGCAGGGCCTTGTGAAGATGCAGAAGGCAAACGGCCTGGGCGCTGACGGCATCCTCGGCTCCGCCAGCTGGAATTTCCTGCTGAAGTAATGAAAAAGCGAACCGCTCGTCGCATGACGGGCGGTTCGCTTGATAGTGTAGTTTGATGGAATAAGGGCCACCATATTGACTGATTATGACCGCTGCCAGCTTTGGGTTGGGCGTCGCAATGCGGACGGGGTATTGCAGCTTTTTTTCATACACAAACATCAGCTATTTCCTCCTTCGTCCCAGGGCCACGGGTCATTCAGCCATCGGTAGCTGCCAGGCGTTATATCGGTCTGCATCACTGGCCCATAGGTCTCCTGGTAGCGCCTGCGACCTTCTTGTGCAAGATTTATATAGTTCCAATACAGATCCAGTGCCTCCTTGTCGTTGGCATGGGTAGTCAGATACAGGCCCAATTCGTCCACCGCAAAGTCAAGAGCCATCAGCTCTGACAGTGCATTGTTCACAGCCGGAAAGCGGCTTTTCATCTCCCGGTGAAATGGCAGATCCAGCCCCGGGAACAGTGTGCCTTGCTGTAAAGCCTCCCGCTTATCATACTGCTTGGGATTTCTGCCCTGCATGGGTATATACGGATAGACTAAATCTGCGCAGATGCCCGGAAGCGTTCCCTGCTGCGCTGTGCAGCCGGCTGCCGCATTCTGCTCCGGGCCTGCAACGGATTTTTCCGAATACAATTTAATTTCCTCCCTATAAGATTGTCTCCAACCGGAGCAATCCATTTTATGCAGGCTGCGGGAAATAGGGAACAGTGGCGGTCTGCCAGAAAAGTATACTAAGTATGTTTTTGAAATCTTTCACCCTTGTAAATTCTATGCCCTATCGGCAGATGCAGGGGATTCCCATATTGACACGGGTGTGTTAAAATAGAATAAACTGAAACGGCGGCGCATACAATGCCTCGAAAGGGGAGTGGCACCGTGATCGTACTGCTGAAAAAAAGAACCGTTTGCCTGGACTGTGCGGCGATTCTGATCGCCCTTGTGTGCATTGTCTCTGCCGCTGTTTTTCGCCGGGACAAGCAGGCGGTTTCCAACCGGGAGCTTATGACATCACCGGTGCTGATCCTGGATGCGGGCCACGGCGGGGAGGATGGCGGCGCAGTGTCGGCAGCCGGGGTGCCGGAGAGCGATATCAACCTGCAGATCGTGCAGAAGCTGGAGCTCCTGTTCGCCTTTACGGGCCAGACCACCCGCCTCACCCGCAGCAGTCAGGACGCCGTTTACTCTCCGGACGCGCAGACCCTGCGGGAGAAAAAGGTTTCGGATCTGAAAAACAGAGTGGATCTGGTAAACAGCGTCAGCGGAAGCTTTCTCATCAGCATCCATCAGAATAGCCTGCCGGGCAGCAGAGTGCGTGGGGCGCAGGTTTTTTACAACGCGATAGAGCCCGCGCAGTCGACGGCCATCTCCGTGCAGCAGTCACTCAACAGCGCAATCAATCCAAATAACGAAAAAAACGCAAAGCAGATCGACGGATCCATCTATCTTATGAAGAATATTCAGCGCCCGGGGATCCTGGTGGAATGCGGTTTTATGTCCAACGCCGCCGAAGCGGAGCAGTTACAAACCGATACACATCAGCGGCGGCTTTCCGCCGCCATCGTATCCGGGTATTTACAAAGCAGAGAAGGGAAGAAGCAGGGATGAAAGCAAAAACCATGTTCTATTGCACCGAGTGCGGCAATGAAACGCCCAAGTGGGCCGGCCGCTGCAGCGCATGCGGCGCGTGGAATTCCATCGTGGAGCAGCCGTTGGAAAAGCGGCCCGCCGGAAAAGCAAAAAATCTATTAAACAGGCTACCTGTAAAGGCGGAAAACATTATAGATTTGCGAGAGGATGAGGAGATCCGTTTCTCCACCGGAATGGGGGAGCTGGATCGAGTTTTGGGCGGCGGCGCCGTAAAAGGCTCTCTTGTGCTGGTAGGCGGCGCGCCGGGTATCGGCAAATCCACCCTGATGCTGCAGATCTGCAAGAAGCTGGGGGAGCAGTTTCGCGTGCTATACATCTCCGGGGAGGAATCCGTGCACCAGCTGAAGCTGCGCGCCAAGCGCTTGCAGGCGGAGAGCGGTAATCTTTACGTCTTGTCCGAGACCAATCTGGGGGACATGCTGGAGTGCGTGCACCAGGAGCAGCCGGATGTTCTGATCGTGGATTCCATTCAGACCCTGTATAATGACGAACTGAACTCACCGGCAGGCAGCGTGGGGCAGGTGAAGGACTGCACCATGAAGCTGATGCAGCTGGCTAAGGAGGGCAGTACAACAATATTTGTGATCGGGCATGTGAATAAGGATGGCTTCATCGCCGGGCCGAAGGTCCTGGAGCACATGGTGGACTGCGTACTCTATTTCGAGGGGGAGCAACACATGGCCTATCGCATCCTCCGGGCCGCTAAAAACCGATTTGGCGCTACCAATGAGATTGGTGTCTTTGAAATGCTGGACAGCGGCCTGCGTGAGGTGGAGAATCCATCGGAAATGCTGCTCTCAGGCCGCCCGGAGGACGCTCCCGGCTCCTGCGTCACCTGCGTGATGGAGGGTGCAAGGCCCGTCCTGGCCGAGGTACAGGCGCTGGTCGCCCCCTCCAACGCCAACTATCCCCGCCGCACCTGCAACGGTCTGGACTCCAACCGGGCCGCCATGCTCCTGGCAGTTCTGGAAAAACGGGGCGGGCTGAAGGTTTCCCAGTGCGATGCGTATTTCAACATCATCGGTGGATTGACCCTGGACGAGCCGGCCTCTGACCTGGCTGTTCTGACTGCCATCGCCTCCAGCTACTTGGATAAACCCATCCCCACCAAGCTGGCAGCTCTGGGGGAGGTGGGGCTTTCCGGCGAAATACGAAGTGTCAGTCATATCCAGCAGCGGCTGGGCGAGGTGCATCGGCTGGGATTTTCCAAATGCATCGTTCCCATGCAGCAGGCGGACAAGCTGAATGCCCCCGGGGCAATCCAGCTCATTCCCGTGAAGAATATCGGGCAGGTACTGCAAATTCTGGCCCACGACCAGTTATAATTTGACCATAGACGATAAAAGGGCAGGTGAAGGATTCTTCACCTGCCCGGATCGTTATTTCTTTTTACGCTTTTTCCCGGCTTTTCCTGGTCTGGAGGAGTTTTTTGATGGCTCCTTCTGATCGTTTTCGGAATCCTCCAGATCCTTATACTTTTCCGGATGTCGGGCCCAGTCAATGCGATAGTACAGCAGCCCGAAAAACAGCAGCGCTCCCACAGCGATCACTGCATAAAAGAAAATATTCCAAAACATAATCCAACCTCCCCGTTCATTGTTCATAGTATACAGCAGATCTCCGCGGTTTACAAGATATTCTTGACCCCATCCAGCCAGAAAGATTTCATGTTGTTTTTTCAGGAAAATAGGCGTATAATCAGAGTGTGCAAATCCTGCATACAGGGAGGAATAAAAATGTTTACATCTTTTAAAGAAATCGAGTCTTTTGTTCTTGGGGAAAATATGAAAAAACGTATTGCCCTGGCCAATGCCCACGACGAGCCGGCCTTGAGCGCGGTGGTCCATGCCAGGCGCAGAGGCGTCGTAGAGGGCACACTCATCGGAAAGAAGGATGAGATCATCCAGATGCTCCACGATATGGGCGAAAATGAGAGCGATTACGAGATCATTGACTTTGAAGGTGAGGAGCTGGAGTCGGCTAAAATTGCCATCAAGCTGGTGAAGGAGGGGAAGGCTGACATCCCCATGAAGGGCATCCTGCAGACCTCCAATTTTGCCCGGGCGATTTTGAATCGCGAGACCGGCCTGATCCCCGCAAGTGGCCGCCGCCTGGTGAGCCAGTGTGGTATTTTTGAGTACGAAGGCCGCTTTGTGATGATCACTGATGCCGCCATTAATATTAACCCTGACGTGGACACCCAGATCGGCATCGTGGAGAACGCCCTGCCTGTGGCCAAGGCCCTGGGAATCGACTGTCCCAAGGTGGCGGTGCTGTCCGCTGTGGAAAATGTCACCGAAAAAATGCCCAGCACCGTAACGGCGGCCGAGATCGCCAAGCGCGGCGTGGAGGGCTGTGTGATCTCCGGCCCTTTGGCGTTGGATGGCGCCATTTCTATGGAATCTGTAAAGCATAAATCCATCCAGGATCCTGTGGCCGGTCAAGCCGATATTCTGCTGGTGCCGTTTATTGAGATCGGCAACGTACTCTATAAGGCCTGCACCTACATCGCCGGTAAGACTATGGCCAGCACCATCTGTGGTGCCTCTTGCCCGGTGGTGATCACCAGCCGCGCCGACACGCCTGACAGCAAGTATTACTCCATTCTCATGGCTGTCCTGCGCTGCATTAAGGGTTGCTGAATGGAAAATGAAATACCGGGAGGCAAGCCGCTTCCCGGTATTTTGTGTAAAAAGGGGAGAAGTTCTATTTGCCAACACCACATAAGGAAGTAAGGCCGTTTTATATAATGTTCCATAGGAGTAATATTCATTTACGGTCATTTCTGCACAAACTGGATTGTAAGGTCCTAACCAATCCTGCTTAACTATCATTTCACCATACCGTACATATTTGTAAATTACGGCTGGCTTATCGAAGTAGCAGTAGTAGTGGCTAAAACCTATCGTTGGTGTAGTCGATAATTATTTTTTTACACGAAGCGCATTTATACGCTTCTACGGCACCGCCAGAAAGCGCTCCACATCCCGATGACAGTATGATGGCTGAACCGCTCAACCAGGAAAATGCAGCGATAGGGCATTTCGACTTTGTCCAAGAAACACCATCGCGACATTGTATATATCCTAATTCCAGTTCGTTATTGCAATAAGGGCAATTCTTGCTCATAATATAATCCTCCATCAACTTTGTTTTCATCGCAAACAGCACCGAAAGATAATGGTGCGGACGGTATTAACCACCCCATTTCTCTGTTACTCTATGATCCGATACTTTATAAATAATCACTGAGTTATGGTTTGAGTAAGCATTTGCGGCATGAAGAATCTCGTCTTTCGTCAAATTATTTGCTTTTACGGAGCCGTTGTATACAGTATCAATTTCAATATAATCAGAATCAAATGCTGTTCCAACAGGGCAAAAATACAGCTTAACTCTTAATGAACTGGTTTGGTCTTGATAGCAAGAATCCATATTTGTGCTGCTTTTTTTCTTGAAAATTGTTCTTGTAACGGTATTAGTAAACTGTTCCACATACTGGTTGTAGGATCCATAGTGTACCGCAGAAGTACCAGATACACCCGTGACTGTTCTAATAAGAGTATAAGGAACACTCCATTCTGCAGTAAAAAAACACATTGCTAAATCCATTGTACCAAGGATCCAACTATTCCATTGCGATTCATTGGATGCTCCTTTTTCAGCGCCATTGGTTTCACGGCGCATATCTGATACAGATGTATACCCATAGTAGTAATCGTGGTTCAGATAAGTACCATAATAATACTTTGCTTTGCTTTTTGGAACAAGGACGGTATAACTTTCCAGAATCACCCCATCATCTTTGTAAGCGTTAAGCTCGCTTAAACAGGCTTCCTCAATATGGGAATATCCTATATCACTCAATTCAAGTGATTCAACATATGCTATTGCAGCGTCGATTGTATTTTCATTCGCAGATCGAGTTTACATATTGGGATCTGTTTCTGCAAAATTGATAGTATGCTGTGTATAATTATCAATGCAGAATGTATCTTCATCGGTTGTACTTGCAAAAGCAGGAATGCTTATGGAGAGCACCATGACCGCAGATAATAAAATACTTAACATCTTTTTCATTATAAAGCTCCTTTCGCTAATTGTCTATGCTTTAATAAACGCAATAGTTAGTTGGATATACATTCAAAACAAAAAGCGCATAGCCCCGATTACATTTCTGTACGGACTATGCGCAAACCCTGTTGATTTTTAATCGCTTCCTCCAAAATTGGAAGCCGTCAGAAAATCGTTTTTGCACAAGACCGTACCCGGTATAAAACAAGAGAATCATCATCCTAACCTCCAATCCTAAAAGTCAAAGCATAGAACTTTGCACTTATAGCATATCATATATGTTCTGATAATTCAATATATTCAGCCGAATATTTACACATAGTTCATATAATATGCTCTCACAATTCCCATTAAACAGAAAAAACGGGACGCGGTAGCCGGAAGATGGCCAGCGCGTCCCGCGTTGTTGTTACTCCATGTCGGAGAGCGTTATATTAGCAATATTTTTCTCGGATTGCGTGGAATGTTGTTCAGCTCAGAACCGCACTTGTCCAAAATGGATTTCGGAATAAAATAGAATGCGTGAAGGAAGTAACTTAAAAAATATAAGAATACAACTTTATAGGGCATGTGTAACTACTACGGTAGACCCGCGGAGTTCATAGGCCACCGTAAATAACAAACTCAACAAGAACAATTTTTTTAGTTGACGCTTGGAAAGTTGCATGGTAGAATCTAATCCAGCCGGGGGAGCCACAGCAGCCCCCAATTCTTTTCACACTATCAACTAAACAAAATAAAAATTTTGTTTAATTAGAGGGACGAGAAAGGAGTAATTTATATATGGCAATTGATTATCGGGCAGATTCGCCCAAAATTTTGCTGGAGTTCTTATCATATCACGAAACTGTCAAAGCACATTCTCAGAAAACCGTGGATGAGTATTATCTCGATCTGCGCAACTTCTTCCGTTACATGAAGCAGCTGCGCGATCCGTCTCTTATCGATCTGCCCATGGATGAGATCGACATACGCGACATCGGCATCGAATTCATCAGCTCTATCACGCTGGCCGATGTATACAGCTATCTCGTGTATCTCAGTCGGGACCGTCTGAACCGCCCCAACAGCGAAACCTCTGATAGGGGTCTTTCGGCTTCCACCCGCGCCCGAAAAGTGGCCACACTTCGTTCGTTTTTTAACTATCTTTGTAACAAGGTGCATCTCCTCCCGGACAATCCTATCAAGGATATCGATTCGCCCAAGATCAAAAAAACACTCCCCCGTTATCTTACCCTCGAGGAAAGCATTCGGCTTTTGGAGAGTGTAGATGGACCGAACCGCCAACGGGATCTCTGTATTTTGACATTTTTCCTGAATTGTGGACTCCGGATCTCCGAGCTGATTGGACTGAACCGATCGGACATTCAGGATGACGCGCTCCGTGTGCTGGGCAAAGGAAATAAAGTGCGGATCGTCTATCTGAACCAGGCCTGCAAAGATACCCTGGCGCAGTATCTGAAGGTTCGCCCTGTTATAGGTGGAAAGGATCAGGACGCACTTTTCGTATCCCGGAATCATCAACGCATCAGCCGCGCAACGGTCCATAATCTGGTCAAAAAACACCTGCGTGACGCAGGCTTAGACAGCACAATGTATTCATCCCACAAGCTCCGCCACACGGCCGCGACTCTTATGCTGCAAAACGGAGTTGATGTAAAAGCTGTGCAGGAGGTCTTGGGGCATGAGCATTTGAATACCACGGAAATATATACGCATATTGATAATGACTCTCTCCGAATAGCTGCAAAGGCAAACCCCTTGTCAACCGTTAAGATCAAAGGAAAAATCCAGGATCCGTAAATTCTACTCTCCCTTCTTCAGCGGCAGATTTATTGCGCGGAGAAGCCAGTCAAATCTTGACTTTACAGCGCAAATGATGTACCATGAATTTTAAGTAAAATATTAGATGGAGGTTTCTCATGAATACGGCTGAACTTTCCAAAATCTGCAGGCAGGTGCGTCGTGATATCATCAACATGACAGCCAATGCCGGCAGCGGGCATCCCGGCGGCTCTCTCTCCGCCGTGGAACTTATGGCCAGCGTTTTTCATAACCACATGCGCCTGGATCCCAACAATCCTAACTGGGAGGATCGGGATCGATTCGTCCTGAGTAAGGGTCACAGTGCCCCCTGCTACTACGCAGTTTTGGCTAGTTTGGGCTTTATCGACCGGTCGGAATACGAAAATTTCCGCCAGTTACACAGCATTCTCCAGGGTCATCCGGACTGCAAGAAAGTCCCCGGTGTGGATGCTTCCACCGGTTCCTTGGGACAGGGCTGCTCCATCGCTGTAGGTATGGCTCTGGGCGCTAAGAAGCTGGGCAAGGACACACAGGTCTTTACATTGCTGGGTGACGGTGAGTGCCAGGAGGGTCAGATCTGGGAGGCCTTTATGTCTGCTGCGCACTATCACCTGGACAATCTCACCGTCATAATCGACAACAACGGTCTGCAGATCGATGGCAGCAACGACGAGGTCATGTCCCTGGGAGATCTTCCGGCCAAGATCGAAGCCTTTGGCTTCGACCTGTATGAAATCGACGGGCATGATCTGGATGCCATTGAAAAGGCGCTGTCCGCCCCCCATACCCCCAATGTACCTAAGTGTATTCTGGCACACACCGTTAAGGGCAAGGGCGTTTCCTTTATGGAAAACCAGGTAGGCTGGCACGGAAAGGCGCCCAATGCCGAGCAGCGTCAGCAGGCTTTGAAGGAACTGGAGGACTGATACCATGAGTGAAAAAATTGCAACCCGTGAAGCATACGGTAAAGCCCTGGCAGAGCTGGGTGCCGAGAATGATAAGGTCGTTGTTCTGGATGCCGATCTGGCCGGCGCGACCATGACCAAGCATTTCAAGGCCGCATATCCCGATCGCTTTTTTGACTGTGGTATTGCCGAGTGCAATATGATGGATATCGGCGCAGGCCTTTCCACCATGGGCCTGATCCCCTTCTGCTCCACCTTCGCCATGTTCGGCGCAGGCCGGGCCTATGAGCAGATCCGCAATTCCATCGCTTACCCCAAGTTCAATGTGAAGATCTGCTGCTCCCACGCCGGTGTTTCTGTGGGCGAAGACGGCGGCAGCCACCAGTGTCTGGAGGATATCGGCCTCATGCGCCTGATCCCCGGCATGACGGTCATCGTGCCCGCCGATGCCAAGGAAGCGCGCAAGGCGACCTTTGCACTGGCTGGCTTCCAGGGCCCGGCCTATATGCGTACCGCCCGGCTGGCCACTCCGGTGTTCGAGGAAGACTATCCTTTCGAGATCGGCAAGGCCAACGTCCTGCGCGAGGGCAAAGACGTGGCTGTGTTTGCCTGCGGCCTGATGGTGGCGGAGGCGCTGGAAGCGTCAAAGCTCCTGGCCGCAGAGGGCATCGACGCCGCGGTCATCAACGTTCATACCATCAAACCCATTGACGCAGCCTGCATCACCGAGTATGCCAATAAATGCGGCCGTGTGGTCACTGTGGAGGAACACAGTGTCATCGGCGGCCTGGGCGATGCCGTCGCCCAGGTGCTGATGGGCAAGGTCAACTGTAAGTTCAAAAAAATCGGTGTAAACGATCAGTTCGGGCAGTCCGGCAAGGCGGCCGACGTGCTCCGCGAGTATGGTCTCACCGGCGATCAGATCGCAGCTTCCATCAAGGAAGCGCTCTGACCTGCACCGCGCCCTATTGAGATAAAAGACTCCCATCGGCGTTTGCCGATGGGAGTCTTTTTTATGCCCGGGGATGGGCTTTCTGATACACATCCTTCAGCTGTTTTTTTACAATGTGCGTGTAGATCTGTGTGGAGGAGATGTCCGCATGCCCCAGCATTTCTTGAATCGAATGGAGATCCGCCCCGTTCTCCAGCAGGTGTGCGGCGAAGGAATGGCGCAGCATGTGGGGCGTAATATCCTTTTTGATCTCCGCCTTCTCCTGATAGTACTTGATAATTTTCCAAAAGCCCTGACGGGTCATTCTCTCGCCGTTCATATTCACAAAGAGAGCCTTTTCCTCGTCGTCTATCACAATGCGTCCCCGAATGTGCAGCATATAGTCCTGCAGCGCCTTCACAGCCCCGGGATACAGCGGAATGCTCCGCTCCTTTCCCTTGCCGCGGCACACGATAAGCCCGGCCGGAAGGTTCACATCCTCCGTATTCAAGTTGATAAGCTCCGAGACCCGGATCCCCGTAGCGTAGAGCAGCTCCAGCATGGCGTGATCCCGAAATCCTTTTTCGTCTACACATTTCGGCTGCTCAAGAAACAGCTCCACTTCCCGGTTCGTCAGAACCTCCGGGTAGCTTCTTTGTACCTTTTTCGCCTTCATCTCGGCCGTTGGGTTCACTTTTATGTAGCCGCTTGCCAGCATGTACGCATAAAAGGACTTGGAGGAGGCCAGGAAGCGGCTCATTGTAGCGGGCGACTTGCCCAACTGCTCCAATCTCTTGACGTATTCCTGCAATGCGGCATTCTTCGCCCGCCGAAGATCGGTTTTCTTCTGCTGCAGCCACTGTTGGTACTGCCCCAGATCCCGCATATAAGAGCTGATGGTATTCACGGACATATGCTTTTCATTTGTCAGATAATTGCGGTAAAGCGCCAGATAATCCAACATACCATCACCTCCTTACTAAGCAGAATCATGAAACATATTGCATGGCAAACGCCACAAGTCTCGGTACAAAAGTAATTTCTGCCAGAACACCCAGCGTCAAAACGACTTGGTAAACAAGCAAGCTGCGAAGCCGTCTGTTTCCCGTCGCTGCCTGCGCCCTGGACGCACGTCTCCCGCTTTGCCCGGCAGCCAGGCTGCACCGCCGTACAGCCGCAGAAAGCGAAACAGGCAAAATAAAAATAAGCCGGATGCCGAAAACGCATAAGGCGATCAGTACTCCAGTCCGGCCCAACGCCAGGACAAAGGTCGTGACGGCAAAGGCCAGCAAAAGCCCCTCGCCAAAAAACACACAGCAGAACAGGTAAAACGCATACCGCGACAGGCTGCAAAGGAATACTGTCCACGGCACACGAAAGTACGCCGCCGCCGCGCCCAACAGTGAAGCAGCGGTGATCGCTTTTCCAGCGGAAAGGGCCTTGGCGTACTCCATTAAGTACTCCTTGATCTCCTGGCTGGCGCCAAATGCTCTGCAAGAGAAATACCCGCCAACACAGCCGAGGACAAATGCGGCGGTGAAAAAAAATACCGATGACTCGACCCTGGTCTTCCCGCGTGCGGTTTTCGGCAAAAAACCTCTTCTCATGGTACGCTCACCTCATATAAACAGTATGAGACAAGCCGTCCGTTTAGAAGAAAACATCTATACTATAAGCCAATTTTTTTGAAAGAGCAAGGGATTTTCATCAGTTTTTTTATTTTCTATATTTATTCCAAAACATTATGTAAACCGCATTATGTAAACTGCGAAAACGTAAGGTTTGCAGCGATTATTTTGACGTTCACGTGTCCAAATATGGCCGGTCGACCCCTCCGGCTACGCAACATCTTGTGCTCTGATAAAATGCCCTCGATTTTTGCCGCTTACAGGGCGCAAAATAGTTCCAAACGCATTTTTGGTGATATTGACTATTTCCCAAATACTGACCGTTGCCCACTCGTGCGCCCTCTCCTCTTCCCTTTTCGTTTCTTCTTTCCCTTTGGCAGCGCCCCTGCAGCCAGTGCCCCGCCCCATATACAGGCCGTAATCACCCATCCATTTTCCCTAAAGGACGATGCAGTGCCAAACCCAAGAGCCGCGCACCATACGAGCAGGTATAACAACAGCGCCTGAACCGTCGCGTGAAGCAGCCCCGCTTTTTCATCCCTCCGTGCTGCCCGACAGCCCACAAAGGACACCAGGAACCACGATGCCGCCCCCCATGTTCCGGCGGAGCCCAGCTCCAGCACCTCTTTGTCCAGCAACAATGCCCCCAGGGCCGCGCACATAATGCACAGTGCCACGCTCAAAAGCAGTCCTATCCCCACATTCTTGTTGATCCACTCCTGCATATGCATAAAAACCTCCCCCAATTCATGCTGTTTCAGCATATTGGGGGAGGTTTTAAATTATGAATGGATTATTCCTCGGTCTTGTTCTCCTCGGCGGGGGCAGCCTCCTCAGCGGCAGGCGCTTCCTCCACGGCGGGAACTTCTTCCTTCACCTCGGCCTTGGCCTCAGCCTTCTTACCGCCGCGACGGGGCGCTGCAGCAGCGGCAGCCTGCTCCTCCAGTGTGCCGACAGAGCCAATAGCGGACTTCACAAACTCCATGCGGACGCGATCCTCGCTGGTCTCAATGACGACGGTGCGGTCGCTGATGGAAACGACACGGCCATATATGCCGCCGATGGTGGTGATCCAGTCACCCTTTTTCAGAGAATCACGCATTTCCTGTGCCTGCTTTTTGCGCTTATTCTCGGGGCGAATCAGCAGGAAGTAGAAAATTGCCAGCATAACAACGATCATCAAAATGGAAGTCATTCCGTTGCCGCCGGCGGAGGTGGTAGACGCATAAGCGATTTCAAACATGGGGCACAATCTCCTTTTTTACAATATGCCTGTATTATACAAAATCATTCAGATTATTGCAAGACCTTTTCAGCCAGTTTACAGATTCTTTTCATATCTTTTGGGAGAGTTTGCTGCTGTATTCCGCCCGGAATGCCCCAAACTGCCCCTCATCCAATGCAGTCCGGATTCTTTGGGTCAGCTTGTTGTAGAAATACAAATTGTGCATCACCGCCAGACGCATGGCGAGAATTTCCTCCGCCGCGAACAGGTGGCGGACATAGGCGCGGCTGAAGCTTCTACACACCGGGCAGTCACACTGGGGATCGATGGGGCCGTCATCCAGCTTGTACTTGGCATTTTTGATGTTCATCGTCCCCTGCCAGGTAAAGAGCTTGCCGTGCCGCGCGTTCCGGGCCGGCATTACGCAGTCAAAGAAATCCACGCCCCGGGCAACGCCCTCAATGATATTGCTGGGCGTACCCACGCCCATAAGGTATCTGGGCTTGTCCGCGGGCATATACGGCTCCACCGCCTCAATGATCTCGTACATTACTTCTGTAGGCTCCCCCACCGCCAGGCCCCCGATGGCATAGCCATCGCAGCCCAGCTTGGCAATCTCCTGCATATGCCAGATGCGCAGATCCCGGAAGGTAGCTCCCTGGTTGATGCCGAAAAGCATCTGTCCCGGGTTTATCGTATCCGGCAGGCTATTGAGCCTGTCATGCTCCTTTTTGCACCGCTCCAGCCACCGCAGCGTCCGCTCACAGCTGGCCTTGGCGTACTCGTATTGCGCCGGGTTTTCCACGCACTCGTCAAAGGCCATGGCGATGTCCGAACCCAGATTGGATTGGATGCGCATGCTCTCCTCCGGCCCCATGAAAATGCGGTGCCCGTCCAGATGGGAGGCAAAGGTCACGCCTTCCTCCTTGATCTTGCGCAGGCTGGCCAGAGAAAACACCTGGAACCCGCCTGAGTCCGTTAGAATCGGCCCGTCCCATCGCATAAACCGATGCAGGCCGCCCATCTGCTTCACCACATCGTCGCCGGGTCGCAGGTGCAGGTGATAGGTGTTGGACAGCTCGATCTGGCAGCCGATGTCCTTCAGATCAAAGGCACTGAGCCCGCCCTTGATGGCCGCCTGGGTGCCCACATTCATAAACACCGGTGTCTGCACCACGCCGCCGTGGGCGCACCGAAACTCGCCCCGCCGGGCGCTTCCCTCTTTTTTAATGACCTTAAACATGGAATAAACTCCTTGATTCAGAATTCAGTGGATAAACATCGCATCGCCGAAGGAGAAAAACCGATACCTCTCCCGCACGGCCTCTTCATAAGCCCGCAATACATTTTCGCGGCCCGCCAGAGCCGATACCAGCATAATAAGTGTGGACTCCGGCAAATGAAAATTGGTAATAAGTGCATCCAAAACCTTGAACTTATACCCAGGATAAATGAATATATCCGTCCATCCCGCCGAGGCGCGCATGGTTCCGTCCTCCCCTGCCCAGGATTCTACCGTCCGGCAGGAGGTAGTTCCCACGCAGATGACCCGGCCACCGTTTTTCTTCGTCTCGTTGATAAGGTCCGCCGTCTCCTGGGGGATCACGCAGTATTCGCTGTGCATCAGATGGTCTGTAATGTCATCTTCCTTTACAGGCCGGAAAGTGCCCAGCCCCACATGGAGCGTCACATAGCCCACCTTCACGCCCATTTCCTGCACCTTTTTCAGAAGTTCCTCCGTGAAATGAAGCCCCGCCGTAGGCGCAGCCGCAGAGCCAACGACCTTGGAATAAACCGTTTGATACCTCTCCTTATCCTGCAGCTCCTCCTTGATGTAAGGCGGCAGGGGCATTTTCCCCAGCCTGTCCAGTACCTCCAGAAAAATGCCGTCATAGTCGAACCGCACCAATCGGTTTCCGCCCTCCAGAACCGCTGTGACCTCCGCCGTCAGCTCTCCGCCGCCAAAGGTAAGCTTTGCCCCTTCCCGCAGATGCTTCCCGGGCCGCACCAGACACTCCCAGGTCTTCTCGCCCCGGTCAATGAGCAGCAGCACCTCGCAGGCACCGCCCCCCGGCAGCCGCTGGCCCAGAAGCCTGGCCGGCAAAACACGGGAGTCGTTTAAGATCAGGCAGTCTCCGGGGTGCAGATACTCCGGCAAATCAAAAAAATGCCGGTGCTCCCATGCGCCGCTGTTTTTATCCAGCACCAGCAGCCGGGACGCATCCCGCCGCTCCAGCGGAGTCTGGGCGATCAGCTCCTGAGGCAAATCAAAATTAAAATCGCTCGTTTTCATGTTGTTTCATTCCAGTCTGTTTATCAGTATAGGGTTTATTATAATACATTTTACGGTCTTTTACAAGAAAAAAGCCCCCGCTGCCGCAGGAGGCTTTCTTCATCATTTTACGCCATGTAAGCTCTGTGGAAGATTTTCTTTCCCTTCTTGATGATAACGCCCTCGCCGGCCAGGCTGTCTGCGTCAAAGGAGGCATCAATGGACTCTACCTTTGCGTCATTGATGCTGACACCGCCCTGCTGCACCAGCCGCCGGGCCTCGCTGTTGGAGGCGCACAGGCCGCACTCCACCAGCAGCGCCATAATGCCGATCTTCCCATCCGTCAGCTTCTCCGCCGGGATCTGGGTAGCCGGCATATGGGTGGCATCGCCCTTGCCGGAGAACAGCGCCCGGGACGCCTCCCGAGCCTTGTCGGCCTCCTCCTGGCTGTGCACCAGCTTCGTCAGCTCATAGGCCAGGATATCCTTGGCCTCGTTGAGCTTGGCATCCTTCCAATCGGCCATGGCGTCGATCTCCTCCAGCGGCAGGAAGGTCAGCATCCGCAGGCACTTGATCACATCCGCATCATCCACATTGCGCCAGTACTGGTAGAACTCGAAGGGACTGGTCTTGTTGGGATCCAGCCACACGGCGCCGGAGGCGGTTTTGCCCATCTTCTTGCCCTCGGAGTTGAGCAGCAGGTTGATGGTCATAGCGTGGGCGTCCTTGCCCAGCTTGCGGCGGATCAGCTCCGTACCGCCCAGCATGTTGCTCCACTGGTCATTGCCGCCAAACTGCATGTTGCACCCATAGTGCTGGAACATGTAGTAGAAGTCATAGCTCTGCATGATCATGTAGTTGAACTCCAGGAAGCTCAGCCCCTTCTCCATGCGCTGCTTGTAGCACTCGGCCCGCAGCATGTTATTCACGGAGAAGCAGGCGCCCACCTCCCGCAGCAGCTCAATATAGTTCAGCGGCATCAACCACTCGGAGTTATACAGCATCAGCGCCTTGTCGTCGGAGAAATCGATGAACTTCTCCATTTGCCGCTTGAAGCACTCGGCGTTGTGTACGATGTCCTCCCGGGTGAGCATCTTGCGCATGTCCGTCCGCCCGGAGGGGTCGCCGATCATGGTCGTGCCGTCGCCGATGAGGGCAATGGGCTTGTTTCCGGCCATCTGCAGCCGCTTCATCAGGCACAGCGCCATGAAATGCCCCACGTGCAGAGAGTCCGCCGTGCAGTCAAAGCCGATATAGAAGGTCGCCTTGCCGTTGTTGACCATCTCCCGTATCTCGTCCTCATTGGTCACCTGTGCGATCAGCCCCCGGGCGATCAGTTCCTCATAAATTCCCATTTCTTTTGTTCCTTTCTTCCGATTTTGGATTTTTGCATCGGGCATAAGGCAAAAAAACGCCCCCTGCCTGCATCGACAGAGGGCGACAAAAAGCCACGGTACCACCTCATATTCGCCGCAGCCTCGCGGACAGCGGCCTCACGGAGTGCATCTGCGCACTCCTGCGCTGTAACGGGCGCACCCGACACATCCCTACTGGGGCCGAGGCCCGTTCAGAAGGCAGCTCCGGGATGTATTCGGACCGGTCGTCTCTCCTCCTTGCACCCACCGGAGGCTCTCTGCGCAGACAATTCGGCCCTACTTTTCCCATCAACGCTGTATGGATATAAAATCTGCTACTTATTATAAAGAACGACTCACCCTTTGTCAACAGCTTATGCCAATGTTTTTTTGTAAGCGTCCGCTGCAGACAGCAGCTCCTCCGCTCCCTCCAGCATGGTCTGCGTGATCTGCTCTCCGCCTGTAAGCCGGGCCAGCTCCTCCCGGCGCTGAGCACGAGTCAGCTCCTGCACCCGGGTAAAGGTTCTCCCGTCCAACACGCCCTTTTCCACAGAAAAATGCGTATCTGCCATGGCAGCCAGCTGCGGCAGATGCGTCACGCAGAGCACCTGCTTCTGCCGGGAGATCCGGGCCATTTTCTCTGCGACCTTTTGGGCCGCCCGTCCGGACACACCGGTGTCCACCTCATCAAAGACCATGGTCCCGATCCGTTCCTGCTGGGAAAATACATTTTTCATAGCCAGCATGATCCGGGCCAGCTCACCACCGGAGGCGATCTTTTGTATGGGCCGCAGCTCCTCGCCCACGTTGGCGGACATGAGAAAGCGCACCTCGTCTATGCCGCTGACATCCGGCTTTTTCTCCGCAAAAGCCACCTCAAACCGAATCGAGCCCATATTCAGCTCCCGCAGCTCCGTCAGGATTCTCTCCTCCAGCTCCTTGGCGACAATCCTGCGCTGCTTTGAAAGCTCTCTGGCAGCCGTCAGAGCCTCCTTCTCCGCCTTCTCCAGCTTCTTTTGAAGTATCGCCAGCGTATCATCGGCAAAGGCAATCTGATCCAGCTCCTGCCGGCACTTCTCCAGATAGGCCAGCATGTCCTCCACCGTAGCGCCGTACTTCTTTTTCAGCCGGTACAGCTGGTCGCAGCGGCTCTCCACCTCGTCCAGCTCTCCCGGGGCGAAGTCAAATTCATCCTTCTTTTCCTGTACGGTGTAGGAAATGTCATAAACCTCGCTGTACACAGTCTCCAGCCGCTCATACAGCTGAGAAAAGCTGTCGCTCATATTCCGGACAGAGGCCAGCTGCTCCTGCGCCTGCCGCAGCAGCGACAGTGCGCCTGCCTGCTGGTCGTCCCCGCTGAGGCAGAAATCCGCCCCCTGAATCGCAGAGATAAACTTCTCGCCATTGCGGAGCAAATTTCTCCGCTCCAGCAGCTCCTCTTCCTCCCCGGCCTGCAAATTGGCCCGTTCCAGGTCGTTGATCTGAAACCGGAGCGTATCTATACGCCGCGCCTTTTCCGATTCATCCATTTGCAGCGCGTCCATCTGGCTCCGGATCTCCTGCAGGGCCGCATATTTCGCGGCATAGCTATCCTGAAAAGGCGAATACCTTCCGTACTGATCCAGATAAAGAATGTGCTGCGTCTCGTCCAGCAGCTGCTGGCCATCGTGCTGCCCGTGGATATTCAGCAGCCGGTTTCCTATGGCACGCAGCTGGGAGACGGTCATGGGCCGTCCATTCAGGCGGCATACGTTTTTCCCATCTGCATATATTTCCCGCTGCAGCAGCCATTCCTCCCGGTCTTCAATTCCCATATCCGCGCCCAGAGCCTGGGGAATTTGGGAAAAGACCGCGCTGACAAATGCATGGTCGCTCCCCGTGCGGATCAGATCCCGGGACGCACGCTGCCCCAGAACCGCGCTGAGAGCATCGATGACGATGGACTTACCCGCGCCGGTTTCGCCGGTCAGGGCGTTGAATCCCGGACGGAACTGAATGTCTGCCTGCTCAATGATGGCAATATTTTCAATATGCAGCAGATCAAGCATATTGTGCTCCCTTCGTCTCAGCTCAGCATCGCCTTGATGCTGCTGGCCAGCTCCACGGCGCTCTCGCTGTCGCGCATAATCAGCAGCACCGTGTCGTCTCCGGCCAGCGTACCTATCAGCTGGTCGATCTCCATCCCGTCCAGAGCCGCCGCCGCGCCATTGGCCAGGCCCGACATGGTGTGGATGACCACCAGATTTTGCGCGTAATCCACATTTACAATGCTCTCTCGGAAAATGGTCTGCAATTTATCCGCCACATGGATTTTTGACCCATGGTCGGATACCGCATAGCGGTACTTCCCCTGTCCTGCTGGGGCCTTAACAAGGTGGAGCTGCTTAATATCCCGGGAAATAGTTGCCTGGGTTGCCACAATGCCCCGTGCCTGCAGCAGGGACAGAAGCTGCTCCTGGGTCTCCACCGGCTCCTGAGAGATGATCTCTAATATCATTTTTTGGCGGTCATTTTTCATATTTTGCTGCCTCCATGGCCATTTTTTTGTCCAGAATCTCGCAAAAGCTCTTTTTTGAAAGCCGCACAAGCTTCATCGTGTGCTTTGACAGACTTGCCTGCACCACATCGTCGTTTTTCAGGGAAAATGCCTTCCCGCCGTCAGAGGAAAGGTACACGAACTTGCGGTTGGCGTCCGGCGCAGTCACCCGGATCACATGGTTCGGGTCCAGCACATAGCTGCTGGAACGCGTGGAGTGGGGACAAATGGGGCTGATGACGATGTTGCGGGCCGTAGGCTCCACGATGGGCCCCCCCGCAGCCATAGAATACCCTGTAGAACCGGTGGGGGTGGATATGACTACGCCGTCGCCGCCCACCCGGGTCAGGAACCCCTCCTCCGTGTATATCTCCAGCCGCACCACTCTGGCAATAGAGCCCTTGGATATCACCGCGTCATTGAGCGCAATGGTATTATAAACGCTGCGGCCGTTTCGCACCACGGACACATCCAGCATCATGCGCTCCTCCACAGTGAGGTTCCAGCCCTTCAGATCCCGCAGTCGTTCCAGCTCATTGGGCTCCAGCTCCGACATAAATCCCAGACTGCCCAGGTTAATGCCGAGAACCGGCACATTGTTCATAGCCACCGTCTTCGCCAGGTGCAGGATCGTTCCGTCCCCGCCAAAGGCGATCAGCAGGTCAGCTCTCCTGATCTCCTGGGCAAGCTGGCCCAGAGGCATCCCCATATCAGCGCCGTACCCTTCCTTTTGAAATGGCAGGCAAACCACCGTGTCGAAGCCGGACTCATCCAGAATGGCTTTGGATCTGGCGGCAACGCGCATATCTTTATCCCGATACGGGTTGGGACAAAGAATGATTTTCTTTCTTTGCGCCATTTTTCACTCCTTTAGTGTACTGTGTGATGCTTCCACTATAGCGCGCAGATCAACCGGCGTATCCGGTTCCGAGTCCTTTCGCAAAAAACCGAGATACTCGATGTTTCCTTCAGGACCTCGTATAGGGGAATAAGTGATCCCACGCACTGTAAAGTGATTTTCCTTTGCATGGATCAGGAAGTTTTCCAGCACCTCCAGATGTACAGTCGGATCCCGGACAACGCCTTTTTTCCCGACCTTGTCCCGTCCGGCCTCAAATTGCGGCTTGATGAGGCAGACGATCTCTCCGCCCTCCCGCAGCAGGCCATACAGCGCCGGAAAAATCAGCTTCAAGGAAATGAAGGACACATCCACCGACGCAAAATCCAATTCCTCCGGGATCTCCTTGTGGGTCAGGAACCGGGCATTTGTGCGCTCCATGCACACCACCCGCTCATCGTTGCGCAGCTTCCAGTCCAGCTGACCGTAGCCCACATCCACGGCGTACACCGTCCGGGCTCCGTTTTGCAGCATGCAGTCTGTAAATCCGCCGGTGGATGCCCCGATATCCGCGCAAACCTTTCCCTGCAGAGCCAGCGGAAAAGTCTGCATGGCCTTTTCCAGCTTCAGCCCTCCGCGGCTGACATATTGCAGCGTCGCGCCTCGGATCTCGACCTTTGAATCATTGGGCACCATGGTGCCGGATTTATCGACGCGGCGTCCATCGACAAATACTACGCCGGACATAATGGTGGCCTGCGCCTTCTGCCGGGAATCCAACAGACCGCGTTCGGTAAGTAATACATCCAGCCGTGTTTTATTGCTCATTGCAGCGCCTCCTCAATGGATGCGGCCACCGAAGCGGCATCCAGGCCGGAGGCCCGGTAGAGCTGCTCCACACTGCCCTCCGCCGGGAGGACAGGACCGCAGTTTTTCAGCAGCAATCGATCCAGCTTCACACCCGCCTGGGCCGCCAGACACGCCACTTTTTCGCCGATGCAGCCGGTCTCCACGCAGTCCTCCAGAACCAGCAAGCGTGCGGTCCCTTTCAGCATTTGAGCTACTTCCTCCTCATGCAGTGGAGCGATCCTGTTCAGCTTGATCACCTGGACGGATATGCCTTTTTCCCCCAGCAGCTCCGCTGCCGCCAGGGCTTCATTTATGAGGATGCCATAGCTTAAAATCGTGAAATCAGAGCCGGCCCGCAGTCTGGTAAAGCACGCCGGAGCAGCCGATGCAACATAGCATTTTTGACTACCGCGAGGGTACCTTATGGCTACCGGCCCGACTACCTGATAGACAGCATACCGCAGCATTTCCCGCAGCTCGGCAAAGCTGGCAGGACACAAAACCGTCATCCCCGGGATCACAGACAGAAACGCCGGGTCAAAGCAGCCGTGGTGGGTCTGCCCATCCGCCCCCACGAGACCCGCCCGGTCCACGCAGAAAACCACATGGAGCTGCTCGAGGGATATATCGTGGAGCAGCATGTCAAATCCACGCTGCAAAAAACTGGAGTACACGGCAAAGACCGGGATAAGCCCCTGCTTGGCCATGCCGCCGGCCATGGCCACGGCGTGACCCTCAGCAATACCCACATCGAAAAACCGATCCGGCAGCTCCTTGGAAAATCCGGTGAGCCCGGTGCCGGAGGTCATGGCGGCCGTGATGGCACAGATGCGCCGATCTGCCCTGGCCAGATCCAAAAGCGTATCTCCGAACACATCGGAAAACGACTGTGTGTGCTCCTGCAGGGGCTTTCCTGTCACCGCGTCGAAGGGCGGCGTACCGTGGAAGCGCTCCGGATCCTGCTGGGCATAGGGATAGCCTCTCCCCTTCTCCGTCAGCACATGGAGAAGCACCGGTTCATTCTTCTCCCTGGCCCAGGTGAGCATCTGCGTCAGCTTCTGCACATTGTGGCCATCCACAGGCCCCATGTAGGAAAAGCCCATTTTTTCAAACATGGTGCTCTCAGGCAGCAGGGTATTTTTAAGCCAATGCTTCACATGGGAGCTGGCCCGGTAGAGATTCTCCTTGACGGGATTGCCGTCTTGCAGCTTTTCTTTATACCATTTTTTGAAATTATTATACCCCTCCTGGGAACGCAGCCGGGACAGATGGTGGCTCAGACCGCCGACATTAGCATCAATGGACATGCCGTTATCATTGAGTATTACAATCATGGGCTCCCCGGAGGCACCGGCATCATTGAGCCCCTCAAAGCTCAGGCCGCCGGTCATGGCTCCGTCACCAATGAGGGCGATGACGCTGTAATCCTCACAGAGCAACGTTCTGGCGTGGGCCATGCCCAAAGCAACAGACACAGAGTTGGACGCATGGCCGGCCACAAAGGCATCGTGAACACTCTCATGAGGCTTTGGAAAGCCGGAAAGGCCGCCCATCTGCCGCAAAGTACCGAAAAGTGATTGACGACCGGTGAGAATCTTATGCGGGTAGCACTGATGCCCCACATCAAAGACCAGCCGGTCCTTAGCGGTATCAAACACCCGGTGGATGGCCACCGTAAGCTCCACCACACCCAAGTTGGAGGCCAGATGCCCACCGGTCTTGGCAACACTCTTGATGAGAAACGCGCGAAGCTCCCGGCAAAGCTGCTCCACCTGGCTGTCATTCAGTTTTTTTATGTCCTCCGGATCGCGGATCTTTTCTAAAACCAATGTAAACTCCCCCGTTAACGGAACAAATGGAGCGCATTCATAATGCGGGCCACACGATAGACGACCTTGGTACAGTCTTCAATGGCAACACGCTTGAAAAGTGCCTTTCCACCGATGGTAAGGCCGGATATAAGGGCCGTGACGCCAATGGAGATCAGAATAGAGGTGGTGGAAAAGCTGCGCTGCAGCTCCACAACGATCACCGCCGCCGTGGAACCGCTGACGATGCCGCAGATGTCGCCCACCACATCGTTGCAGATGGAAGAGACCTTGTTGGATTTGTTCAGCAGGCGGATGGCCTCCCGGCCGCCCTTTTCCCCGTGGGCCGCCATAGAATGAAACGGCCTGGGATCCGCCGCCGTGACGGCCACGCCGATCATATCGAACACAATACCCAGTGCGATAAAGATCACCAGCACCAAAATCGGGATCCATATGCCGCTATCCTCCAGCGCTGCCGAGGAACAAAAGCTCATAACGGCAGAAAGAGCCACCGCGATCAGAAAAACGCGCAGGGGCCAATGGTCTCTGGTTTTCTTGCTTTTATCTTGGTCTGCCAACTACGATCCCCCACTTGTTTTCAAAATAAAAATGCTGAATGACGGCAGCGCCGATGATAAATCTTACGGCTTAGGTACGGGTTGGATTTCCCCACGGGTTACCTCTCGTTGCCGATCAGGCGGTTTCCCATTAAATCCCGTGCCGCGGTGTTACCGACCGCGATACCCGACTGCCACTTAGTCCGCACTGCAACCCCATCGGCGCCCTTTGTGGGACAGCCTAGGTGATTTCCACTGCAGTCAAACCGTCTCTTAGCCTCTTTTGCAGAGGGGGTTTCAGAGGAATATCGGAGAACGTCCCTGGCCGGGGACGCTTCCGCTTGGCTCCCAAATCCACCCACTCCACGCAAGGCAGGCTACTCTGCACACAGCGTTCGCAGCCGGAAGGCTGGGTAGCACCGCATTGCAGGTTCTCAATCTGCTTCGTACACAGGTCGCTTACCACCAGGGGAGTACGCCCGCGCACAAGAACAGGTCTCCACAAAAGCAGGGTCGGGTCTTCCATGCCATTGGAAGGCGCCCTACTCTTGCAGGCGCGGTAATAGGCCGCGCCTCCCTCCAGCACCCACCCCAAACTGGGCGTAAGAAGCAGGCACCAGAGGCTTCACAGTTGTGCCCTTTAAGGGATTTTTAGGCCCCTCTTACAAGACGGCAGATCTGACTAGGATACTGCACCGTCATTCAGTAATTATGTATTTTATCACAGTTCATTCAATTATACAATAGGTTTATGCAAATTGAATGGAATCGAAACGGTGGCGGGAGATGGCAAGGGGTGCGGTGCGTGGGGTATTATTACGGACTGCCACACCAGTGACGTCGGTCACTGGTTCGCAATGACATGGTTTTTGACAAGGGGTGCAGTGCAAGTCCAGGCGGGCGACCGCGAGGGTCGCCCCTACGGGGTGCATAGCAATGGGAGCGATGAGACGGGGTGTCGTGGACGCCGCCCCCTACGGGAGGTATAGAGAACTTTCATAAAAAAACGAGCACCCTGCACGAGATGCAGGGTGCCCGCTGGAATGTTCCATTTACTTGTTGCGGCCCACCATACGGTCCGCCAGCTCCCAGAGGAATTCGTGATCCGGAATATCCCGGATGGCTTCCTTGGCGGCGGCTGTACACCGCTCCACCTCCCGGGCGCAGCCGTCCAGTCCCTTGAGGTCCACATAGGTGATCTTCCCCTCGTCCTTATCCGAGCCGATGGGCTTGCCGAACACGCTCTCGTCGCCTATCACATCCAGCATATCATCCCGGATCTGGAACGCCAGGCCCAGCTGCTCGGCAAAGAGAACGGCCTGCTGCCGCCAATACATGGGCATTCTGGAGGCCACACAGCCCAGCTCCGCGGCGGCAGAAATCATCGCCCCCGTCTTCAGCCGGTTGAGCATGGAAAGGCCAGCCTCATCGGCCACATGACATACAGTGTCCAGCACCTGACCGGCTACCATCCCCTCCCCGCCGCAGGCTTTTGCCAGAATCAGCGCCGCCTCAACGCGGTTTTCCGCAGAGAGGCCCCGGGCCTGCAGGATCAGGCGGAAAGCCTCCGGCTGCATGGCATCTCCCGCCAGCACCGCCAGGGTCTCCCCGTAAACCTTATGGTTGGTGGGCTTGCCCCGGCGCAGATCGTCATCGTCCATGCAGGGCAGGTCGTCGTGGATCAGGGAATAATTATGCACCAGCTCCAGGGCGCAGGCATAGGGCAGGGCCAGCTGCCAGTCAATGCCGCCCAGGCGGGCAAACTCCAGCGTCAAAACGGGGCGAATCCGTTTGCCGCCGGCAAGGAGACTATAGCGGATAGACTCCTGCAGCTTGCCATAGGGCTTGCCTTCCGCGGAAAATATCCCGTCCAGATAGGCCTCGATCGCCTCCTGATAGGCCGCGTAACGCTCCTGATAGTTCATAGGCTCTCCTCCTCGGATATAAATTCTCGTTCCACCGGCTCGCCATCCGGGCCGGGGATCAGCTTGACCACTTTTTGCCGGGCCGTATCCAACTCTTTCTGGCAGGCGGTCAGCAGCTTGCTGCCCTCGGTAAAGAGTGCAAGGGACTCGCTGAGCGGCGCATCCCCCTGCTCCATAAGGGATACGATCTCCTCCAAACGGGTCATATTTTCCTCAAAGGTCGGTTTTTTCATGGGCTCCCCCTCTCTCGGTCACTTGGCACTGCAGATCGCCTTGGGCAAGCTGCAGAAAGATACTTTCTCCCGGTTCCACCTGCATGCTGCTGCGCAGGATAGTCTTGTCCGCCTTTTGCGCCACGCAGTAGCCACGGTGCAGAACACGCAGCGGACTCAGCGCATCCAGCGATGCCGCCGCATGGGTAAAGCGGCGGGTATGGCCCTCTATCACGCGCTCCATAGCGGCAAGCAGCTTCTCCTGCGCATGATCCAGCTGCATGCTCCGGTCCTGCAGAAACGCCATGGGATCCGTCAGCACACGCTTATGCTGCAGTTCCCGCAGGCGGCGGTCATATCCGTCCAATCTGTGCTGCTGACTCCTGCACATGCGGGCACAGAGGGTTTGCAGCTTATGGCGAAGCTCCGCCTGATCCGGCACGGCGATCTCCGCCGCGTTGGACGGTGTAGACGCACGGCGGTCCGCTGCATAATCAGAGATGGTCACATCCGGCTCGTGCCCCACGGCGGAAATAACGGGAATGGCGGAATCATACACCGCGCGGGCCACAACCTCCTCGTTGAAGGCCCACAGATCCTCTATGGAGCCGCCGCCACGACCCACGATAAGCAGATCGGCTGCACGGTATCGGTTGGCGTAGCGAATGGCCGCGGCAATCTCCGCCGCAGCCCCCTCCCCCTGCACACGCACGGGAAGCAGGAGCACCTTGCTCAGTGGATACCGGCGGCCAAGGATTCGGATCATATCGTGAACAGCTGCCCCGGCGGGGCTTGTGATGATGGCGATGCGGCGGGGATAGGACGGCAGGGGCTTCTTGTGCTCGGGTGCAAAGAGACCCTGAGCATAGAGCTTCTGCTTCAGCTGCTCAAGGGCAATGTGCAAATCGCCGATGCCGTCGGACACCAGGCGAGTGCAATAGAGCTGATAGGCTCCGTCCCGGGGATAGACGCTGACCCGGCCCGCGGCCACCACCTTCATGCCGTTTTCCGGGCGGAAGCGCAGGTACCGGGCGGAGCCGGCAAACAGCACGCAGCGCAGGGCGCTCTGCCCATCCTTCAGCGTAAAATAGTGATGGCCGGAGGGATAGACCTTATAATTGGAGAGCTCGCCCCGAACCAGGATACCGCTCAGCTCCGGCTGCCCCTCTATGAGCTGCTTGACAAGTTGATTGACCTCGCTGACATTGAATACGCGCTGCTGCAAAACCTTCACCTCCGCCGAAAACAGGCAGAGCATTTCTGCCCTGCCTGAAATGCGAATTTATTCCTTGATCTCTTCCCGCAGGAAGCTGCCCAGAATGCCGTTGACAAATTTTGCCACCTCGGGGGCATCGTACTTCTTGGCGATGGACACCGCCTCGCTGATGGAGGCGCCATGGGGAATGTCCGGCATATAGAGCATCTCGAACATAGCCACGCGCATAATGGCCGAGGCCACCAGGCTGATGCGCTCGAAGCGCCAGCCCTTGGCGTATTTCGCAATGTAGGAATCCAACTCCGCCGCATGCTCGCTGACTCCGCTCACAAGGCGGCGGATATAAAGCATCTGCTTTTCGTTGGGAACCTCCTCATACAGGGAGTACTCCGGAGCAAGATCCGAAAACGCCTCCGGCGAGAGCTGATGGTCCAGAAATTCCGCAACGGGAAGGTCTGAAAAGCTCAGCTCGTAGGCAAGGTGTACCGCGATCTCTCTGGCTGTGTTTCGTGTCATACCGATTTTTTCCTCTTCTCTCTTTTGTGGGATCAGTCAAAGCAAATGCCGCCGATCATTACATTCACGGCGCAGATGTTAAAACCTGTCATATCGTGCAGAGCCGTCAGCACAGACTGCTGCACCTTACCGGCTACGTCGGCCATGGCAAAGCCATAGCGGATCATGACGTACAGCGTGATGGACAGGCCGCCTTCCGCAGGTTCAATGACGACGCCCTTGGCCGCCATCTTCCGGGCGGGCTTGAGATCACCGCCGGCGGCGCCCAGCATGGCGCTGACGCCCTCCGTCTCCAGGGCGGCCGCCGTTGCGATAGAGGCAACCACATCCTCGGAAATCTGAATGGCTCCGGCGGATTCCTGCTGCGTGATATATTCTTTATTTTCAGCCATAGGTTCAGCGCTCCTTGCAAAGAATTGTTACGGATTATTCCATTGAAGTATACCATCCTGCAAGGAAAAAAACAACCCTTTTTTATATATCCGTCAATCTGCTTCCAGAACTTTGATCTGATTGGGCGCGTAGCCGGTCTCCTGCACAACGATATCCATAATGCGGGCTACGTCGGTAGAATCCAGACCGTCCTTATCCTCCACCACAACGCTGATGCTCTCGGCACCCATGAAGGCTACGCAGTCGGCGTACCCCTTGGCTGTGACCAGATTCTCGATCTGAGATTCGGACACCGTATAGCCCGCCAGCACCTGCAGAGTTTCGGCGGCCTCATTGAGAACAGACTGATCCGCCGTCTCGTCGGTGGAGGCATCCTTGAGCATGCTGATGGCATTATCCCGGGCCTGCTTGCGGCTGAGCCGGGCGGTGGAAAAATAATCGTCGCCGGTGGAGGTGACCTGCTCTGTACCCGAGCCGCTCTCCCCTGCCTTCTCACCGGACACCAGAGTGGACTCCCCCAACACCTTGGAGGTATCCTCCAGAGAACCGGCATAGCGCCAGTTCATATACACCGCCGCGCACACGAACAGCAATACCGTTGCCACCACCGCCCGCTTCTTCCAAACCTTTTTCATAGTACGACCTCCTGTCACGCTGTCCATTTTGCCACGCGGATCCGATCCGACGACAGACCGGTCAGTGCCTGGAGTGTTTCCGTGACGGCCAGACACACGGCGCTGCTGTCTGCGCCCTGACACACCACCACGGCGCCCTGATAGACCGGATAGTATCGATTTGTGACCACCACCTCCTGACTGCCGCTGCCCCGGTTCAGCGTCACCGTTTCCCGCTGGGTGCGGTTCTCCTCCCGCTGGGTGTTCTCCGCCAGGGTCAAGCGTGTGCCGCTGCGCAGAGTCAGCATCAGTCGGAGCTTCCCAACTCCATCGATCCTGCCCAGCAGCTCCTCCATACGGCGCTCCTCCGCCTCCAGATCGAAGGACTCCTGCTGAATCTGCCCGTCGCCCTGGTTCGTTTCCTCTGCCTTGGAGGAGACCGGAAGCAGCATCAGTATGATCCCTACCAGCACCACCAGCAGAATAAATTTGTACTTTTTCCATAGCTCGCCCCATCTTACCTTTCCCATTTTGTTACCCTTTCGATGACTGCCAGGTCTGACCTTCGGCACCGATTCCTAAGTTTTCCTCTATGATCCGCGATAGCTCCCCGTGATAAGCAATGTCCATTTTTACAGCCGTGGGAACCGGAATGTTGTCATCCGTCCACCGGGTCTCCACCTGTGGGCTGCATTCCAGGCCAAAGGACTGTGCCTGTTCTGAAATATATGCGGCGCATCGCTCCTGTATGAGCGATTCCAGGTTTCTGCTGCTTTGAAGGCGGTAGGTCTCCATCTGACGGTCGATCTGCCGGGCGCACTGGTCATAGGACAGGCGGAACCCCTTTAGCTCCAGGCTGCTGATACCGCGCAGGATGGTCAGAAGAAGCACCAGGCCGCCCGTCACGCCGGCTATCTTCTTCACAGCCCCCTCCGGAAGGAGGGTGGAGAGGATCGTCAGGACAGCCGAGACCGTCATCAGGCTGATGATCCACACACGAAACCAATCGATCACAAGCTCACCACCTTCACAGAAGACGCAACCGATATCAGCAGCATGGCCGCCGTGGCGCCGGTCATCCCCAGCACCAGGCCGAAGGCACTGCTCAAGGCATGCAGCAGCTTCACCAGCGGCTCCGGCGCCACCGCAGCGGCAAAAAAGGCGGAGAGCTTCAGCAGCAGATACTGCACGCCCAGCTTCAGAAACGGCAGAATGCAGGTGGCCAGGATGGTCAACGTGCCCACAATGCCTACAGACCGCCGCAGGACACCGGCCCCGGCCAGGATCGTGTCTGCGGCATCGGATATGATCCCGCCTACCACGGGGATGGCCGTGCCGATGGCGGAACGCGCCATGCGAAGCGTGAGGCTGTCCGCCGAGGAGGCAAAGGCCCCGGAGAGGGATAGATACCCCGTAAAGAGAAGCAGGCTCCCGGAAAGCAGCCATGTGGCGGCCTTATGCAGGCCCTGGGCGATACCGCTCAGGCGGCCGGCAGGCAGGATGGCATCGGCGGCGGAAAGGGCCACGAATACCCACACCAGCGGCAGAAGCAGGCTGCGGATCAGGCTGATCAGCAGGTCGGAAAAGAAAACCGTTGCCACCTGCCGCACACTGGCGGAAACGGCGCATCCGCCGGCCGCTGCCGCCGCCGAAAGGGTCGGCAGCAGCGCTTTGGAAAATATGTCCAGCTCCTCAATGGTCTGCTCCCCCAGCCCCATGAGGCTTTTCATATTGCTGCCCACTGCAAGGAGAATCACCATTGTCCCTACCAGTGGAACGGGGTCCAGCATTCTCCCTCCGCCCGCCGCGCCGAAGCAGTCCTCCGCCAGGGAGCACAGCAGGATCGCGCTCATGATCAGCACAACACCGCCCAGGCTGTCCTGCACGGTCACGGCCAGCAGCTTGCAGGTGCGCTCCCACAGGCCGGACAGTCCGTCTCCCAATGATGTAAAGTTTTCTACCTTGTCAGTATTTTCCAGCAATTCCTTTGCGCTGTCGGGCATGGCATCCGTGATCTCCTCTGGAATTTCCGCCCCATAGGCCGGGGCTATGCACCACAGCAGCAGAAAAATAATCCATATCTTACGCATCACAGCATCCCTCGCAGCAATTCCCACACGGCGCCCAGCAGCGGCAAAGACACGATGATGGCGCAAAAGGCACCTGCCATTTCCACAACGGACGCCATGGCCCCCTGCTTGGCATCCCGGCACAGCTCCGCACCGGTCCGGGTCACAAGGGCGATGCCCACCGTCTTCACCAGCGGCTGCAGCAGGTCGGAGGACAGGCCGCCGGCCTGGGCCAGCTGCTTCAGCGCCGAAAGCACAGTCCCCAGCCGAGACAGCCCGAAAAGAAGCAAACCGGCGCAAACGGATAAGGCCAGCAATATCGCCAGCTCCGGGTGACTTTTCTCCAGCAGCAGCGTCAGTACCGCGCCAATGAGACAAATGGCGATGATTTTCCCCAGCTCCGCCATGGCTACAGGGAAAAAAGCGACTTGATGAGATCAAACAGGTCGCTGATTTGCCGCACCAGCATCATCAGTACCACCACCAGCCCGGCCAGGGTGGTCATCATCGCCTGCTCCTCCCGCCCGCTGCGGGCCAGAACTAAGTTCAGCACAGCCACCAATATCCCGACGGCTGCTATCTTGAAAATCAAATCAACATCCATGTATACTCCTTACAGTAAAAGAATCACCAAAAGCCCGCAGCCGGAGGCTGTCAGGGCAAGGGATATTTTTTGCTTTTCATGGCTGTCGGCCTGCCGCTGCCGGAGCAGCTCCCGCATGGCGGCAGCGGAAGACCGCAGATTGGCACTGATCCGCTGGACATCGCCGGAGAGCTCCAAGGCGGAGAGTGCCTGCGCCGCCTGGAGCCACGGGATCCCACGGATTGCTTTGCTAAAAGCGGATTGTAAAGTGTATCCGCTTGCCATGTTTTGGGCAGTTTTCGTAAAAATCCAGCCACAGTATTTTCTTCCGGACTGGTCGGCAATGATCTCCGGCATGGGCTGGCAGCGAAAGCGGACGGAGGTCTCCGCCTGCTCCAGGGCAGCGGCCATATCCTGCAGAAAAAAGATCTCCTCTCGGCTGCGTCTGCGAAGCTGAAGCAGCAGCAAAACCCCGGCGGCGAAAATCAGGAGCACGCCCAGATACCGGGCAGTCATAGCACCTCCACCTCATAGTGCCGCTGCCTGTCCGACAAATGGATGCAGACAGCTTTTTCAAAGATGCCCGCCCTCAGCAGCTTGCGCAGCAGCGGGCGCTTGTGCAGATCGGCTGCCGAGTCGGCATGGATCGTTGCCAGGAACCGAACGCCGCAGTGGGCCGCTTCCTCCATGGCGAGTATGTCCTCGGACTGCGTGATCTCGTCCACGGCGATGATCTGGGGGTTGGCCGAGCGCAGGAGCATGGGGATGGCCACCGCCTTGGGGCATCCATCCAGCACGTCCGTGTGGCAGCCGACCTCCATTTGGGCGATCCCCTGCACCATCACAGCCACCTCTCCGCGCTCATCCACCAGTGAGACACGGTGGGCCGGAAGCGTATCCATCCCGTCCGATAGGCAGCGCACAAGGTCGCGCAGCAGAGTGGTTTTACCGGCCCCGGGCGGGGCGATCAGCAGTGTGCTGCAAAATACGCCCTCCTGCAGCAGCTGTGGCATGAGGTCATCGGCTATACCGGGGAGCTCCCGGGCGATGCGGATGCAGGCGGAGGACAGGCCACGCAGGTTGATGCTCCTGCCCTCCTGCATCACCGCTGTGCCGCACAGGCCGATGCGGAAGCCGCCCTTAGCGGTTATATAGCCCCGGGCCATGGTCTCCGCTGCGGCATAGCGGGAATAGCCGGTCACCGTGTCGCACAGGAGCTCCAGATCTCCCTGTGTCACCACGGCATCCTCTCCAAGGCCGCACTCCCCCTGCGGCAGCAGCACCGTCATGGGATGTCCTGCTCGCAGACGAAGCTCCTCCGCCTGCTCCTTCTGCCAATCCGGCAAGCGCAAGGCTATGCGCTGCCACCGCACCGGCAGCAGATGGGCCGCCTGCTCATATTGACTGACTGCATAGCGTTCCACCAATGCGATCACGCCCCCTTTTCTTAGTTGACACACTGTATGAGGGGCTGTCCTTTTTTATGCATGAAAATGCCCCGCGCCTGCGGCGCGGGGCACATAATTCGATATTGAAATCCTCACTCCGGTGAAAATAGGGAGGCCATGAGCCTGCTATATACCTGCTCCGGATTTTTTTGAAAACGGTCTGCCAGCTCCCTTGCCAGCTCCTCTGTGGCCGCCATCAGCTCCAGATGCATCAGCTGATCCACATCGTCGCTGAAGCACAGCTCCACGGTGAAGGTACCGTTCTCCCTGGGAATGACCCGGGAGCGCACCTGCGCCCTGCGCAGAAGCATCTGGTTATAGGCGGCAACGTTCCGATCTGTCAGCAAGCGCACGGACATAGGAAGGCTGCTCTCGCAGATCTCACTGTTGCGCAAGCCCTTGGGCGTGATGGCATACAGGCCGTCCGGCGACAGGGTCAGGTGCTCTGTTTGCACCAGATCGTTCAGGCACTCAGAGAATGAAAAATAATCAATGCCGCTGTCGCACAGGGTCAGCTCCTGCATCCCGTCTATAGGGATCGGCTCTGAGATGCGGGCGGCAATGTACAGGATCAGAAATTTGATCTCCAGCTTGTCATGGATAAACGCAGCGTCCATCTTAACGCCCCCTTTCTTTTATTATTATACGGCAAAATCTCTCTTTTGTACAGGGGAAAATCAGCCGGAGGGGGCCGCTGTCACACACCCTGCGGCCAGATGCATACACTGGTGTGAAAGAAGCTTCTTTCATTACTTAATTGGGAGGTAATCTGGATGCCTGAAAACGGAATGCCGGGCCCGGTCTGCGATTTGAGCAGTGTGCGTGAGTCCGTGTGTATTCACACTAAGAAAATCTTTGATTCCTGCAGAGACAAGGACTGCATTGAAGATCTGCGGTTTTACCCTACGGAGGCGGCGCTGGAGGTGCTGAATACCTCGCAGATCATCAAAGGCGGCTGCGCCGAGCTGCTGTATGTATACACAGATGTGGAGCCTGTCACCTTTAACCGGGGGTTCTATTCCATCGACATGCGATTTTTCTACCGGGTGACGCTGCAGGTCGGGACGGGAACGCCCCGGTCCACAGAGGTGGAGGGCCTGTGCGTATTTGACAAGCGCTGCATCCTCTTCGGCAGCGAGGGGAGCGCCAAAACCTTCTCCTCCGATACCGCTCTGGAGAACATCGCGCCTCAGCGCAGCCTGCCCACTGCCGTTGTGGAGGCGGTGGATCCCATTGTGCTTGACACCCGCATCGTGGAGGACTGCACGGCGGCCGGCGTATGCGAGGGCAGCCTTTCGGAAATCCCGACGGCCATCGCGGCAGCCTTTACCAGCGCGCTGGTACTGGAGCCTACGGGTACGCGGCGGTACTTTGTGACACTGGGACAGTTCTCGCTGGTCCGCATGGAGCGGGACACCCAGCTGCTGATCCCCGCCTACGACTACTGCATCCCGCAATCCGAGTGCAGCGGCGGCGATCCGGAGGATCCCTGCGGGTTATTCAAAAACGTTTGCTTCCCCATGAACGAGTTCTTCCCGCCCAACACGGTGGAAATGCCTAAGGATTATAACGGAACACGCAGCTACTGCGCCTGCCGCTGAACAGGCAAAGACCGATGGAAGAAATTCCATCGGTCTTTGCTTTTTTGTTGCGATTGCAGTATACATTCCGGGGAAAAAGCTGTATACTTAAATACATAAAAATCTGATGTCGGGCAGATACTGAACTTGATGTGAACCAACAGGAGGGCAAGATCATGATGAAAAATATCGCATTTTCAGAGGTACTGACGCTGAAGGACCAGATCCAGTATCAGCTGGGTCAGGTGGTGAGCCGCACACTGGTGCAGAATTCCGCTGTCAGCGTGACGCTCTTCGCCTTCGACAAGGACGAGGAGATCAGCACCCACGAATCCGGCGGCGATGCCTTTGTCACCTGCCTGGACGGTGTTGGGCGCATTACCATCGACGGCGTGGAATATGAACTGCACCAGGGCGAGTCCATCGTCATGCCTGCCAACCACCCCCATGCTGTATACGGCAAGGAGCAGTTCAAGATGCTGCTGGTAGTAATTTTTTAGGAGGAGCACCCATGAAAGCCATTGTAAACCAGGACACCTGCATTGGCTGCGGCCTGTGCATCAGTACAGTGCCGGACGTTTTCGAGCTCAACGCCGACGGCAAGGCGGAGGTCTGCGGCCCCACTACGGAAGCAAACAAGGGCGCCGTGCAGGAGGCAGTTGACGCCTGCCCCGTGCAGGCCATCTCCATGGAGGATTGAACCAAGGGAACCAAAAAAGCGGTAGAGATGCCCTCTGGCATCTCTACTGCTTTTTTTAGTTCTTTTGGGGTTCTTTCTTTCGCAGGACCACGTTCTCAGGGCCCAAAAATTCCTGACACTCCTGGATCAGCGCCGGATGGTTCATGCAGGTGGCACCGAAAAGCTTGCCCGTGTCCGCCATACGGATCTTCACAGGCATCTGTCCCTCAAACATGGTCATGACCAATTTTATATGGCGAAATTCCCGGCTGTCCAGCCCCGGTACCTTCAGAAACAGCACGGAGTCCTCCTTCTTAGCCATTTCCTTAGCCGGGAGGCTCGGATCCCGCTGATATTCCAGCGGATAAATCGTGTCACACAGGATCTGCGGCGGTTTTTCATCCCGCACCGACAGGCGGCCGGTGACAAACACAGGGAGATTGACCTGCATATAGGAGCCGCACTGGTCAATGGAGCGCTGGAAGCACAGCAGCTCAATGGAGGCGATCTCATCCTCCACCACAACATAGGCCATGAGGGAATTCTTCTTCGTGGGCCGCGTCTTATTGGAGGTCACTACGCCCGCCACACAGACCTTCTGCCCGTCAGCAAACTTCGTAGGGCCTCCCTCCTGCCCGAAATCCTCCAGAATGTCATGGATGGGCGTGGCCCCGGCGGCTCTGGCCAGCTCCCGATAGTCGCTCATGGGATGGCCCGAGAGAAACAGGCCCGTGGCCTCCTTCTCCATGTTCATCTTTTCCACCGTCGTATACTCCGGAATGTCCGGCAGATGGATCTCCGGCGGTTTGGCGGCAGTTGAAGCGCCCATGCTGAAAAAGTCAATCTGTCCATCCAGATTCTGCCGATTGGAAGCGGCCACGCTGTCCATCACCGACTCAAAAACCTTCATCAGCTGCGAACGTCTGGCTCCCAGGGAGTCAAAGGCACCGCTGCGGATCAGGTTCTCCACCGCACGCTTATTCATATCCGTGCAGTCGTCCATGCGCTGGCAAAAGTCCAGGAAGGATGTAAAGGGGCCGTCCTTTTCACGCCTTGCGATCAGCATCTGGATAAAGCCACGGCCAATATTCTTGATGGCCACAAGGCCAAAACGGATGCTCTCCCCCTCCACGGTGAAGCCATCCTGGGAGCTGTTGACATCCGGCGGCAGAACACCAATGCCGCAGTCCCGACACTCGGCGATATACTCGGCCACCTTGTCCGAATTATGCAGCACTGAGGTCAGCAGGGCCGCCATATACTCCTTGGGATAGTGGCACTTGAAATAGGCCGTCTGGTAGGCCACCACCGCGTAGCTGACGGCGTGGGCCTTATTGAAGGCATAGTTGGCAAAGTCGTAAATCTCGTCGTAGATGGCCTCGGCGGTGGCCTCGGGGATACCGTTTGCGATGCAGCCTCTGATGCCCCGCTCCGCATCGCCGTGGACAAAGGAGTGGCGCTCCTTCTCGATCTCCTTGGCCTTCTTCTTGGAAATGGCTCGGCGCACCATATCCGCCTGGCCCAGAGAATAGCCGCCCAGCTGCTGAAATATCTGAATGACCTGCTCCTGATACACGATACAGCCGTAGGTCACGGACAGGATCGGCTTCAGCGACGGATGCTTATAGGTGATGAGCTTGGGATCCTGCTTGCAGGCGATGAAGCGTGGAATGGACTCCATGGGGCCGGGACGGTACAGGGCTATGATGGCGGTGATGTCCTCAATACTCTGGGGTTTCAGGCCCAGGCACACGCCGGTCATGCCGGTGGACTCCATCTGAAACACACCGGAGGTCTTGCCCTGAGTGAGCATATCGAACACCGCCGGATCGTCCATGGGGATCTTCAGAAGGTCAAAATGCTCGCTCTGCGGCAGCATCTTAATGGCGTCATCCAGAACGGTCAGGTTCCGCAGGCCCAAAAAGTCCATTTTCAGTAGGCCCAGCTCCTCCAGCGTCACCATGGTGTACTGGCAGACGATGGACTCGTCGTTGCGGGCCAAGGGAACGTATTCATACACCGGCCTCTTGGTAATAACCACGCCGGCGGCATGGGTGGAGGCATGGCGGGGCATTCCCTCCAGGGCCTTGGCCATGTCGATCAGGCGATGGATCTGCGGATCTGAATCATACTGATCCTTCAGCTGCTTGGAGAGCTTCAGGGCATCGTCCAGAGTAATATGCAGCGTGGCGGGCACCAGCTTGGCAACGGCATCCACGTCGTTATAGGGAATGTTCATCACCCGGCCCACGTCCCGGATAGCGGCCCGGGCCGCCATGGTGCCAAAGGTGACGATCTGCGCCACATGGTCATCGCCATATTTCCGGCGGACATAGTCCACCACTTCCTCACGGCGGGTGTCGCCGAAGTCCATATCGATATCCGGCATGGACACACGCTCCGGGTTCAGGAAACGCTCGAAATACAGGTTATACTCCATGGGGTCGATGTCCGTGATGTGCAGACAGTAGGACACCATGCTCCCGGCAGCAGAGCCACGGCCGGGCCCAACAGGAATGCCCACGCTCTTGGCATAGCGGACAAAGTCGGAGACGATGAGGAAATAGTCCGTGAAGCCCATCTTCTCGATCATATCCAGCTCATAGGCCAGCTGCTTGCGGTAGCTCTCCTTCTCCTGCCCATACCGCTCGGCAAAGCCCTCGTCACAGAGCTTGCGCAGGTAGGTGGGCGAATCGTATCCCGGCGGCAGCTTGAATTCCGGCAGGTGGTACTTGCCGAAGGTAAACTCCAGCTGGCAGCGATCGGCGATGCGCTGGGTATTCTCCACCGCCTGGGGATATGCGGAAAACAGAGTCTCCATCTCCTCCGTGGAGCGGAGGTAGAAATTCCGGGGCTCGTAACGCATGCGGTTTTCATCGTCTACGGTCTTGCCGGTCTGGATGCACAGGAGAATGTCGTGGCTCTCGGCATCCTCCTTGCGGAGATAATGGGCATCGTTGGTACAGACCAGCGGAATACCCGTCTCCTGGTGAATTTTCAGCAGGCTGCGGTTAACCTCCGCCTGCTGCGGGATGCCGTGATCCTGCAGCTCCAGATAGAAATTGTCCGGCCCGAAGATCTCCTGCATCTGCTGAGCATATTCCTTTGCCCCGTTATAGTTGCCGTGAAGGATCCGCTTGGGGATCTCCCCCGCCAGGCAGGCCGACAGCGCGATGAGGCCCTCGGAATGCTCCCGCAGCAGGTCAAGATCAATACGGGGCTTTATGTAAAAGCCCTCCACAAAGGCCTGACTCACCATGTAGGACAAGTTCCGGTAGCCAGTTTCATTCTTGCACAGCAGCACCAGATGCCGGGACTCGGCATCGTACTCGTGGATCTTGTCAAACCGGGTGCGCGCCGCCACATAGACCTCGCAGCCAATGACCGGATGGATCCCCTCCGCCTTGCAGGCACGGTAGAAATCAATCGCGCCGTACATGACGCCGTGGTCGGTGATGGCGCAGGCAGTCTGCCCCATTTCTTTGATGCGACGAGGCAGGTCACGGATGCGGCAGGCCCCATCCAGCAGGCTATACTCGGTATGTACATGCAGGTGCACAAATGGCATGGGTTTACTCCCCTCTAAGCTCAGAAATATAATCGCACAGAATATCCACCGCCGACACAACCAGGATTCCACAATGGCGGGTCACACCAAGCTCCTGCACCATGGAGGTGCCGTGGATATTCTCGCTTTTCAGCAGGTCGGGGCAGTTCAGGTCCACGAACAGCTCCCGGAAGCGGTTGATATACTCCCGAACCTGCCGGGTGACACGCTTTTTACCGTCGATCCCCTCCTCGGGTCTGGACGGAAAAAGCATGTCCAGCACCAGAATCCCGCCGCTGATGGCACCGCAGATGCTGCCGCAGCGCATACCCCGGCCCATGCCGCAAGCCAGAGCCAGGCACTGCTCCTCAGTCAGGCCCATCTCCTCCCGAAACACAGCCAAAATGCACTGGGCACAGTCATAGCCATTGTCGTGATACTCTTTTGCCGCCAGGCAGCGCTCTGTCTTGGTCATAGTATTTTCCTTGCCTCCTCATTTATCCTTCTCATTCTATGGTTTATACAGGATTTTGAAACCGGCGGATCGCACAGCTCCGCCAGTTGCGCAAGGGACAGCTCCGGATGCTCTAGACGCAGCTTCGCCGTCTGCTGCAGCTTTTCCGGCAGGCGGTCCAGCTTGCCGCTCCTGGAAAGGGCCTCTATGGCGGATTGCTGCTCCGTAGCCGCCTCTAATATCTTGTTTACATTGGCTATATCACAGTTCATGGCGCGGTTGGCGCCGTTGCGGATCGCCTTGTCCACCTTGGTGGTCATGATATCCATGGCCGCCACCGGGGCGCCAAGCTTCGTCAGAAGATCCTCAATATGCTCGCTCTGCTTGAAATAAATCACGGTAGACGCGCCCCGGGTCACCATCCGGGGCAAAAAGCCCATCTCCGTCAGCAGGGCCGACAGCTCCCGGCTGGCCTGGCGATGGTTGCCGGCCAGCTCCAGATGATAACGCTTTTCCGGGTCTGTGATGCTGCCGCCGGAGAGAAACGCTCCCCGCAGGAAGGATGTGCGGCAGCAGTCCTCCTCCAATACGCCAAAATTGATGTGCATAGCCAGCGTCTGCCGGGCTTCGTAGCCGAACTGGCTGATGATGCGCTCCAGCTTGGCAGGGTCGGTGATCTGGAAGATCAGCTTTTCCCGTCCCTCCTGCTCCTCCGGCAGACGGTCAAAGCGCAGGTTAAAGGCCCGGTGAAACAGCTTAGGCAGCCGCCTCGCAAACTCCGGATTCTCCGTGATGATGCGAATCTCCCGGGCATTGAAGGTATTGCAGTAGAGCAAGACCCCGTATGCCTCCGCCCGGGCACAGCAGACCCGCTGCACCGGGACCCGGCACAATTCACTTTTCACCTGATAGGCAAAGGACTGCATACTTCCTCCTACTTTTCCACACGGTTTCTGGCAGAGCGGGTGCCTTCATCCACCACACGGATGGTCCGCTGGCGGTAGAGCGTCATCAGCTCCGAGGCAACGTGTCCCGGATTATGGCGTATGACCTGATTGTCCACCGCGCAGATGGGGCGCAGGATCAGCTCCACGCCCAGACGGGCACACTCCTTCTCATCACAGAGCACCGGGACGCTCCCCTCCTTGGCATAGCGCTGAGCCACGATGCGCGGCAGCGGCGCGGAATTCACCAGGCAGAGGTCAAAAAGTCCATGGCGGGAATGGGTGAATATCGCACGGATATGGTCACTGACGGTATAGCCCTCCGTCTCGCCGTTTTCCGTCATGACGTTGCATATATATATTTTCATGGACTCGCTGGCGGCGATGGCATCCACGATCCCATCCACCAGCAGGTTGGGGATGATGCTGGTATAAAGGCTGCCGGGAGCCAAAATGATCAGATCCGCCTGCCGTATAGCCTCCACCGCCTCCGGCAGGGCCTTGGGCGCTGACGGGCGCAGCCGCACACAACGGATGCGGCAGTTCTCCTGTCGCTTCATCAGGTAGATACTGGATTCGCCGGAAATGCGGCGGCCGTTTTCAAATTCCGCCTCCAGGCGAATGTTGGCATTGGTCACCGGCAGGACACGTCCGGTAATAGCCAGTACCTGGCTCAGGCCCGCCACCGCCTGGTCAAAGCTGGGCATAATGCCGTTCAGCGCGGCCAGGAGCAGGTTGCCAAAGCTCTGGCCGGACAAAGAGCCCTCCGTGAAGCGATAGCCCATCAGGCGGGTCATGATCGGCTCGGCGCTGGCAAGGGCCTCCATACAGTTGCGAATATCGCCGGGAGGCGGCATCCCCAGGTCCCGCCGGAGCACACCGGAGCCTCCACCATCATCGGCTACGGTGACAATGGCCGTGAGGTTCTTGCTGTAGAGCTTCAGGCCACGAAGGAGGGTAGACTGCCCGTGTCCGCCGCCGATGACAACGATCTTGGGGCCATTTTCCGGAGTGACTCGATAGTAATCACTTTCCATGTTCCGCTCCTTTACCGGGTGATATCCCGATGGATCTCCGTGACGGGATAGCCCGCCTGCTGGACAAACTCCGCCAGAGCATGAGTAACGGCTACGGAGCGATGATGGCCGCCCGTGCAGCCGATGGCGATCACCAGCACACTCTTCCCCTCCTCACTGTACAGCGGGAGCAGGAAGGTGAGCATGTCCTCCATCCGTCTCATAAATTCATTGGTCTGACTGAAGCTGAACACATAGTCCCGCACGGCATCATCCAGCCCGGTCTTGCGTTTCATCTCTTCAATATAGTAGGGGTTTGGCATAAAGCGCACATCCAGCACCAGATCCGCCTCCACCGGAATGCCGTTTTTGAAGCCGAAGGACAGCACGTTCACATGCATTTCGTCCTCCAATGTGGCATCCCCGAACAGGTTCATAACCTCCGCGTGCAGCTTGGAGGTGGAAAAACCGGATGTGTTGAGCACATAGTCCGCATGATCCCGCACAGGCTGCAGCAGCATGCGCTCCTTTTGCAGTGCCTCGGCAACACTGCCCCCGGCGCCTGCCAACGGGTGGCTCCGTCTGGTTTCCTTATAGCGGTTGATGATCGACTGCGTATCCGCCTCCAAAAACAGCATGCGGCAGTTTATCCCGGCGTTTTTCATATGCTCCAGGGCGTCGATCAGCTTCTGCGCCGGTTCCCCGGTCCGTACATCATAAACCAGGGCCACCCGATCGTAGCGGCCCTTGGAGGCAGCGCAGAACTCGGCGAATATCACCATCATCTCCGCCGGGAGATTATCCACAATGTAGTAACCCATGTCCTCCAGATAGGAGGCGACCTTACTCTTTCCGCTTCCGGACAGGCCGGAAATGACCAGTATTTCCATATTCGTCCCCTTTCAGCTCTCTATTACTCTGACCTCCGGCTCCAGATGAACGCCCCGCTCCTGCAGCACACGGGTCTGCACCTGGGCGATGAGCCGCAGCACATCCGCGCAGGTGGCGCTGCCCGTATTGATGACAAAGCCCGCGTGCTTTTCCGAGACCTGGGCGCCGCCGACGGTCAATCCCTTGAGACCCGTTTCCTGAATCAGCGTGCCGGCAAAGTATCCCGCAGGACGTTTGAAGGTGCTGCCGGCACTGGGGTATTCCAGAGGCTGACTGGCCTTGCGCCGGGCCATCAGGTCAGCCATTTTCTCACCGATCTGCCGACTGTCCCCCGGAGAGAGCCGGAGCTTCGCGCCCAGAATCACAGACTTTTCATCGGAAAAGGCGCTGCACCGGTACCCAAAGGCACAGTCCGCCGCCGGAATGCGGCGTATTCCCTCGCCCGTAAGGGCCGTCACCTCCGTCACCACCTGCTTCATCTCGCCGCCGTATGCCCCCGCGTTCATGAACACGGCACCGCCCAGGCTGCCGGGAATGCCATGGGCAAACTCCAGCCCGGTCAGGCCCTTGCTCTGGGCGAACAGCGCCAGACGCGCCAGAGAAATGCCCGCGTCCGCCTCGATGGTAGTATCATCCAGAAGATGCACGGCGGTCATCTCCCCCACTGTACGCACCACCAGCCGGTCAAGCCCCTCGTCCGGCACCAGCAGGTTCGTTCCATTGCCCATGACAAACGGACGCGCACCGCACTCCTGGGCCAGGCCCATGAGGATCACAAGCTGCTCCCGGTTTTTCGGGCAGGCTACCCGGCGCGCAGGACCGCCGATGTGAAAAGAGGTGTACCGGCTCATAGGCACATCCTGCTTCAGGGGCAGATCCGGCAGATATTCCGCTGCGGCTTTGTCCAGCTTCTCATACCAAGTCATAGTTAACTCCTTCAGATTCGCTTCTTCTTTCCCAGCAGGGCGGCACCGATGATCCCGGCCGCCGAGCCAAGCTCCGCCTTGACGATGCGCGTGCGGCGCTCCGGCTCACAGGGGATGCTCTGCCGGGCCACTATGCGGCGCACCGGGAACAGCAGCTGCTCATCCTGCTCATTGCTCACGCCACCGCCGATGGCCAGCGTATCCGGCTGGAAAATATTCACCAGATTCACGATACCGGCGCACAGATAGTCTATGTAGGCATCGCACACATGTTGCCCGATGGGGTCGCCCCGGCGGGCGGCAATGAATGCCGACTGGCCGCTGACGTGTCCGTCGTTTTCATCCACCACCTGGCGCAGGATGCTCTCCGGATTCTCGTCCATCACCTGCTGGGTCAGGCGTTTCAGGGCCGAGGCAGAGGCATACCTCTCCCAACAGCCCTTTCGGCCGCAGGGGCACGGCAGGCCGTTATACTCAATGCTCATATGCCCCACTTCACCGGCCATGCCGTTGGAGCCGTGGTAGATCTTCCCGTTGTGGATGATGCCGCCGCCGATACCTGTGCCCAGCGTTATGGTCACAAAGCGTTTGCTGCTGCGGCCTGCACCGGCATAATACTCGCCCACAGCGGCACAGTTGCCGTCATTTTCCAAATACAGCGGCTTATTCATGTACCGGTGGAACAGACGACGCAGAGGAATGCGGCGAAAAGGCAAATTGCAGCTGTATTGCAGCAAGCCGGAACGTATCTCTACGACTCCCGGCACGCCTACGCCGATGGAGAATATCTCATCCGGGCTGATGCCGACCGTTCGGGCCAGATCCTCCGTCATTCCCGCCAGATGCCGGGCCAGGTCGTCCGGGGATTCGATCTGCGCCACCTTCATTTTCTGGGTGGCCAGGATCTGCCCCGCCTCATCCACCAAGCCTGCCTTCAGATTTGTCGCGCCGATGTCGATGCCAATGTATTTCATTGCTTTTTTCTCCGATTTTCCTCATTCAGTGCGTCGTAATGCTGATCCAGACGGGTCACAAAGTCCCGGGCCGGGTTATAGCCATATTTCATCTGCCGGTTCTTCATGGTGGCGATCTCCACTATACCGGCCAGGTTCCGCCCCGGGCGGACGGGAACGGTCATATACGGCAGCTTCACACCCAGCAGCTCATAGGACTCCTCGCCCAGACCCAGTCGGTCATAGAACTTCCCGTCCTGCCACTGCTCCAGCTGAACCACCAGGTCGATCTCCGTGTCAAACTGCACGGCGCCCATGCCGAAAAGCTGCTGCACATCCACAACGCCTACGCCGCGTATCTCAATATAATGACGTATCAGCTCCGGAGCCGCACCATACAGAGAGGTAGATATCCGGCGGATCTCCACCGCGTCGTCCGCCACAAGGCGATGTCCTCTTTTCAGCAGCTCAATGGCCGTTTCGCTCTTGCCGATCCCGGAGTCGCCCAGCAGCAGGACTCCCTGGCCGTTGATATTCATGAGTACGCCGTGCCGGGTGATCTGCGGAGCCAGCTTTTTATTAAGATAATCGATCATCTCGCTGGTGGCATCCACCGTCTTCCGCTCCGTGCGCAGCAGGGTACGGCCATACTTCTGGGCCAGCTCGATCAGCTCCGGGAAAACACCCATATTCCGGGCAATGATCAGCGCCGGGATCTCACAGCGCAGCAGATCCTCCAGAACGCGTCGGCGTTTTTCCGGCTCCATGGTCTGCAAAAACACAATCTCGGCTTTGCCCAGAATCTGCAGTCGAACCGGCTCAAAGTATTCATAAAAGCCCACCAGCTGCAGGGCCGGGCGGTTCACATCGGAGATGGTCACTGTCTGGCTCTCATAATCCGGGGCCTTGTTCAGGATCTCCATGTCGAACTCTTTCACCAGCTCTGATAGTTTTGCCGGGGTTCTCTTTACCTTATCCATCGCGGGTCCTTTCCGGTCGGCTACCGTTTCTGACGCCGGCCATATATTTTCTGCCCATTTTCACCTATATTAATAAGTTATTATAGCCCAAAGGCCGGCCAGACGCAACAGCTTTTCAGGAATATGATTTTTTTTCATTTTTTTGTCAAAAGTACTTGCTTTTTTATGTGATATCTGTTAAACTACAAAATGCTTGCGAAAGCATAGCAGTAAGTCATACACAGCAAGGAGGTGCAACGGATGGCTAAGTGCGAATTTTGCGACAAGGGTGTGGCCTTTGGCATTAAGGTTTCCCACTCTCACCGGCGTTCCAATCGTCCCTGGAAGCCCAATGTCAAGCGTGTTAAGGCGATCATCAACGGCACGCCCCGCCATGTATATGTTTGTACCCGGTGCCTGCGTTCCGGTAAAGTAACCAGAGCGATCTGATTTCAGGACAAACAAAAGCCCTGCTCTTCGGAGCGGGGCTTTTATCTTTGTATGCTACCCTTGCCAGCTTTTGACCATGGGCAGGAGTGTGCGAAACATCTCCTCCCGGTTAGCCGGGTCGATGTGGAACACCTGGGCCCGGGGATGGTCACATACCTGGCGCAGAAACTCCACGTCCCGCCGATCCTTCACGGCGGCCAGCACCGACACTTCCCCGTCCAGCGTCTCCAGCACGGCACGGCGGAAAGCGTGCGCGTTGGACTCCATAAAGCCCAGCTCGTCCATCAGGACTACCTGACAGGCACGGGTATCCCGCAGATACGCCGTGCCCAAAGTGTCAAATACCTCTGGAAAAATCTCCTTCTGGCGGCCAAAATTACCGCAGCGCCCTACCAGATTTGCTTTACTCCTCTCCCGCCGGTCTACAGGCACCGCAGCGGGATAAATATAAATGGGGTGCATGACCTCCCCGGTATTTTCATCCATCTTCGTGCAAAATCCGCCCACCGTCAGGCAAGCCTCGTCCAGCAGGCGCTGTATCAGCGTGGATTTTCCCACACCCTTTTCTCCGCAGATCAAAATGTGCTTGTTCATTTTACCTTGCTTTGAAAGAGGCATCTCCACGGAGAGATGCCTCTCTTGTTTTACCACCAGTATCTGGGCATCTTGGGCCGCTCATAGGGGGTTTTCATCAGCGGCAGACTGCAGCGCATCTCCCCATCCAGGGCAAAATACGCCCCGGCCACGGCAGGCGCCGTGGGGATGGTGGTGATCTCCCCGATGCCGATGGCGCCGCAGGCCATATCCTGGCCCTTTTTCTCCACTAGAATGCTGTTGATGGTGGGAACCTTGTCGGCCCGGAACAGGCCCAGCGTGCCGTATTTGGCGCTGGGAATGCAGTCATACAGCGGGTAATGCTCCGTCAGTGTGAAGCCCAGCGCCATAGCGACTCCGCCCTCGATCTGTCCCTCGCAGTTCAGCGGGTTGATGGCCTTTCCCACAAAATGCGCCGCGTCAATCTCCTTGATGGTGCCGTCATCATTGAGGATACAAACCTGCGTGGCATAGCCGTAAGCCACATGGCTGACAGGATTGGCTACATCCTGGGCTCCCAGGGGGTCGGTCTTGGCCAGATATTCTCCGTAGAACTCCTGTCCCTCCAGCTTTTTCCAGTCCACCTGTACCGTTTCCGGCAGCTCCGTGCCCACAGCACCATCCCCACAGTTTTCTCCGGGCAAGTCCCTCAGTTCAGCAATATTGGCAATCCCTGTATAGTCAGACACCTTTACATCTGCGCCAGCGGCTTCCAGCAGCTTCTGGCAGGCACGGCGGCATGCCTCGCCGGTGACGAGAGTCTGCCGGGAACCGGATGTTGTGCCGGAGTCCGGAGCGTCCACGTTGTTGGCCGCCTCGTATACGATATCCTCGCGGTCACAGTGAAGCATAGTGCCGACGATCTGTGTCAGCACCGTGCCCAGGCCCTGGCCGATGCAGGACGCACCGCTGCGTATATGCAGCTTCCCCCCATGCACCGCCACAATACAGCGCCCTGTATCGGGAATTCCCACGCCCACGCCGGCATTCTTCATGGCGCAGGCGATCCCCATGTTCTTATTGTTCTCACAAATATCCTTCACCGCCTCCAGCGTCTCCACCAATCCCGTGGAGGGCGGTGCGATCTGCCCATTGGGCAGCGTCTGACCGGGACGAATGGCGTTTCTATAGCGGATTTCCCAGGGGGAAATGCCCAGCTCGTGGGCCATTTTCGTCAGCGTCATTTCCATGGCATAGCAGGTCTGCGTCACGCCGAAGCCGCGAAATGCGCCGGCAGGCGGGTTATTGGTATAATACGCCCGGCCGGTGATCTCAAAATTGTCATAGTGGTAAGGCCCGGCGGCATGGGTACAGGCCCGCTCCAGCACGGGGCCGCCCAAGGACGCATATGCCCCAGTATCTGCGGTGACCTCTGCCTTGACTCCCTGAATCAGACCGTCGTTATTGCAGCCCATGGTGATGGTCACCTTCATGGGATGGCGCTTGGGATGAACGAGGATGCTCTCTTGCCGGCTGAGCTTCACCTTTACCGGCCGCCCGGAGAGATATGCGATGAGCGCCGCATGGTGCTGCACGGTCATATCCTCCTTGCCGCCAAAGCCGCCGCCCACCAGCATATTGGTCACATGAACCTTTTCCTTGGGAAGGCCCAGCATGATGGAGGTCTCTCGGGCGGTGTCGTAGGTTCCCTGGTCTGTGGAGAGGATCGTCACACCGTCCTCATCCCGGTAGGCCACGGCGCATTCCGGCTCCAGAAACGCATGCTCGGTATAGGGTGTCTCATAGTGATACATCAGAACATAATCCGCATCGCGGATAGCCTGGTCGGCGTTGCCGCGGGATACATGCTTTTCGCACAGCAGGTTGCCGGACTCATGTACCTGGGGCGCAAATGGCTGGGCGGCATAGGTAGGGCTGAACACCGGCTTCAGCGGCTCATACTCCACCTCCACCAGCTTCTTTGCCTTTTCCAGAATCTCCGGCGTTTCCGCCGCAACAAGGCAGATGGCATCGCCCAGGAAGTGGGTAATCTTCCCCACAGGGATCATGGTATCCCAGTCCTGCATAAGATGGCCCACCTTCACCTTGCCAGGAATGTCATCCGCGGTATAAACACCCACCACACCTGGCAGAGCCAAAGCCTTTTCCTTGTGAATGGCCAGCACTCTGGCCCGGGGATATCTGCTGCGCACAGCGCTGCCATAGATCATACCGTCCAAATAGATGTCATCCGGGTACTTTCCAGTGCCGAGAACCTTCTCCTTGGCATCGATACGAGGCATGGCCTCTCCAACCCGGGCACGATCTGATTCCTGAGGGATCCGGCCACCGTTGCGGAAAGTCTCCGCCGCCAGCAAAATCGCGTCAATGATTTTTTTATACCCGGTGCAGCGGCAGATGTTATTGCGGATAGCGAAGGCAGCCTCCTCCCGGGAGGGATCGGGGTTCACATCCAGCAGCGCCTTGGCAGAAATGACCATGCCCGGAATACAGAAGCCGCACTGCACCGCACCGGCCTTGGCAAAGGCCCAGGCGTAGACCTCCTTCTCCGTGTCGCTCAGGCCCTCCACCGTGATGATATGCCGACCCTCCAGCTTGTCCACAGACGGCACGCAAGCTTTGGTGGCCTTCCCGTCAATGAGCACATGGCAGGTTCCGCAGGCACCCTCGCTGCAGCCATCCTTCACGGACGTCAGGCGTAGCTCATCCCGCAGAAATCGCAGCAGTTTTTGATTTTTTTCCGCTGTCACCAGTTGACCATTGACATAGAATGAAGCCATTTTCATATCTCCTTCAGTATGTATACTCTCGCAGTATGTGCAATAAGCCTACATTTTACTCCACTTTTATTATACTGTATTCTTCCTATCTCTGCAAGCAGAAGAGCCGGTTTTCATTCTTCTTTTTTTAGATAAACGCTCAAAAGAAGGTGTGAAGTGCATGCACTTCACACCTTCTTTTCTACATGCTGAATTGTTCGATGGCAGACAGCAGCTCTGTCTTGCCCGTCCCCTTCTCCGCTGAAAACGGAATCAGCAAAGCGGTATCCGGCAGCGCCAGCGTTTCACGGATCCGGTGCAGGTTCGGCTCTACCTCGCTTTTCTTCAGCTTATCCAGCTTATTGGCCACCACGATCAGCGGGCAGCCGGTGCTCTTGAACCAGTCGCACATGGTCTCGTCATCCGCTGTTGGCTTGTGGCGGGCATCCACAATGAGAACGCCCAGATTAATCAGGCCCTCCTCCTGAAAATAGTCCTCCATCAACCGTCCCCAGCGGTCACGTTCCTCCTTGGACACCTTTGCATAGCCGTAGCCCGGGAGATCGGTAAAGTAGATCTTGCTGTCAATGAGGAAATAGTTCACCTGAGTGGTTTTTCCCGGGGTAGCACCCACTCGGGCAAAGTTTTTGCGGTTGAGCAGGCGATTGATCACAGAGGATTTTCCCACGTTGGATCGGCCGGCGAAGGCCACCTGCGGGCGGCCGTCCCGGATAAAAGCGCTCTGTCTGACAGCGGACAGAATAAACTCCGCTTTGTTAAAATTGATCCCCATACACGCTCCTTATATCCGCAGCTCTGCCCCTGTGGTCTGCGGCACAGACAGCAGCGGCAGCTCCTCCTGGACGGGTGCTTTTTTGCGTTTTTCTTCCGGCAAAAGTGCCGCCGCAAAAACATCAGACACCGTATCCACCACCACAAAATGCAGCTTCCTGCGCACGGTCTGGTCGATCTCCTCCAGGTCCTTTTCGTTCTCTCTGGGGATGATCACTGTCCCGATGCCATTTCGCAGGGCTACCATGGTCTTTTCCTTCAGGCCGCCAATGGGCAGGACACGACCTCGCAGAGTGACCTCGCCGGTCATTGCTACATCGCCGCGAACCTTCCGCCCTGTGAGGGCAGAAAGCATGGCCGTGGTGATGGCAATGCCCGCCGAAGGGCCATCCTTGGGTACAGCTCCCTCCGGAAAATGGATGTGGATATCCTTGGTTTTGTAAAAATCCTTTTCGATCCCCAACTGCTCGGCACGGCTGCGCAGGCAACTGAGAGCCGTTCTGGCAGACTCCTGCATGACGGTGCCCAAATTCCCGGTAAGCTCCAGCTTTCCGGAGCCGTCCATGACGTTGGCCTCGACCTCCAGAATCTCGCCGCCCACCTGCGTCCAGGCAAGGCCATTGACCACACCCACCTCATTCTGCCGCAGATGCTCAGACTCTGTATACCGGATAACACCCAAAAACTCCTTGAGATCAGCAGGTGTAACGGTTATATGCTTTACATCATTTGATGCGACACGCATGGCGGTTTTCCGGCAGATAGCACCGATCTCCCGCTCTAAAACCCGAACGCCGGACTCTCTGGTGTAGCCGCTGATGATGCCGCGCAGCGCATCGTCCGAAATGGAGAGCTGGCGCTTCTGCAGGCCGTGTTCCTTCAGCTGCTTGGGGATGAGATGACGGCGGGCGATCTCCACCTTTTCTTCGTCGGTGTAGCTGCCCAGCTCAATGACCTCCATGCGATCCAGCAGCGGGCGAGGGATCGTGGATGTTGTGTTGGCAGTGGTGATGAACATGACCCGGCTCAGATCCACGGGGATTTCCAGGAAATGATCCCGGAAGCTGCCGTTCTGTTCGCTGTCCAGCACCTCCAGCAGCGCAGAGGCCGGATCGCCCCGCATGTCGCTGGCCAGCTTATCAATCTCGTCCAGCACAAGCAGCGGATTCATAGAGCCGCTATGGATCAATCCCTCAATGATGCGGCCGGGCATGGCTCCTATGTATGTTTTCCGGTGGCCGCGGATGTCCGCTTCATCTCGCACGCCGCCGAGACTTATGCGGTAGAGCTTGCGGTTCATGGCCTTTGCCACGGAAATGGCGATGGACGTTTTTCCAACGCCCGGAGGGCCCACCAGGCAAATAATCTTCCCCTTGGCCTGGGGATGGATCTGGCGCACGGCAATGTACTCCAAGATCCGCTCTTTCACCTTGTCCAGGCCGTAATGCTCCCGGTCCAAGATGGCCCGGGCCTTTTCCACATTGGCCCGCTCCTTCGTCTCCTTGCCCCAGGGCATTTCCAGACAGGTGTCCAGATAGTTGCGGATCACCGATGCCTCGGCGCTGCCAAAGGGCTGTTTGGATAGCCGGGTGAGCTCCTTCATCAGCTTCTGCTCGACTTCCTCAGACACCTTCAGCTTCTCGATCCGGTCAGCATACTCCTGGATCTCCTCGTCGCCGTCATCGCCCAGTTCATGCTGCAGCACCTTCACCTGCTCCCGTAGGATCATGTCCTTTTGCACGCGGCCCACACGGTCCCGTACCTTTCTCTCCATTTCCACTTCCAGAGAGATCACGTCCAGCTCATGGGTCAGAATTTCGTTGACCAGCTTCAGGCGCTTCACAGGGTGCAGCTCCTCCAGGATCCGCTGGCGATCCGTATAGCGCAGATTAATGCTGTAGCCAATGAAATCGGCCAGTTTGCCGGGGTCGGTGCAGTCCAGCACTGCGGTCACTACATCGTCCGGCAGATTCGGCACCATTTCCTTGTATTCCCCGAATATAGCGTAGGTCTGGCGCATGACAGCCTCCACTCTGGCAGTCATGCGACCGGGAAAATCATCCTCCACCAGCTCCACATTTGCTTGCAGGAAGGGCCGGTTCTGCCACAGGCGGTTGATCCGGCCCTTTCCCGTGCCCCGCACCACAACGCGAACGGAGGAATCGGAGGTTTTAATAATCTGCAGCACATGGGCCACAGTGCCGATGGTATAGAGATTCTCTTCCTCCGGGCGCATCACAGACAGCTCCCGCTGAGTCACAAGAAAGATATCCTTCCCTTCTTCCATCGCATTGTTCAGCGCCAGCATGGATATCTCGCGCTCCACATCAAGCCCGGTGGTCTGCCCGGGAAAAACCGTCAGCCCGCGAAGGGCCAGAACGGGAATATTCAAAGTCATTTGTTCCATGGGATATGCTCCTTTCAGCTGCTCCTCGGCAGCATGGGAAAAAGGGGAGGGACGAATTCTCGCCTCTCCCCTATCGCTCATTTAAGAGGCCGGTGCAGACGGATCGTCTGCCTCTCCGGTCTTCAGTTTTGCCGGGCGGGTTGCCTTTTTGGCAGCGTGGAGAATCTCCGGCTCCGCCTTACCCGCCACACAGTCTGCGGTAATAGTCACCTGTTCAATAGACGGATCCGAGGGGATATCGTACATCACCTTTGTCAGGATTCCCTCCATCACGGCCCGCAGGCCCCGGGCGCCGATGTTGCGCTCGATGGCTTTGTCAGCCACAGCCTCCAGCGCGTCCTCCGTAAAGGTCAGGCGCACATTGTCATAGGAAAACAACTTTTGATACTGCTTGACCAGTGCGTTTTTCGGCTGCGTGAGGATCTGCACCAGATCGTCTCTGGTCAGCCCGTCCAGCGCGGCAATCACCGGCAGACGGCCCACCAGCTCCGGGATGATGCCGAACTTCAGCAGGTCGTGGGGCTGCACCTCTTTCAAAAGTGCGCCGGTCTGCCGCTCGGCCTTGCTCTCCACCACGGCGTCAAAACCAATCCCCTTGCGGTCCGTGCGCTTTTCAATGATCTTCTCCAGACCGTCAAAGGCACCGCCGCAGATAAAGAGGATGTTATGCGTATCCACCTGGATGAACTCCTGATGGGGATGCTTGCGCCCGCCCTGGGGCGGTACGTTGGCCACAGTGCCCTCCAGAATCTTCAGCAGAGCCTGCTGCACGCCCTCACCGGACACATCACGAGTGATGGAGGTGTTCTCGCTCTTTCTGGCGATTTTGTCGATCTCATCCACATAGATGATACCGCGCTCTGCCAACTCTACGTCAAAATCCGCCGCCTGCAGAAGGCGAAGCAGAATATTCTCCACATCGTCGCCCACATAACCAGCCTCGGTCAAGGTGGTGGCGTCCGCGATGGCAAACGGCACCTGCAGCACCCGGGCCAGGGTCTGGGCAAAGAGGGTCTTTCCGCTGCCGGTGGGGCCGATCATCAGGATATTGCTCTTTTGCAGCTCCACATCCTCGCCGCCGCCGTAAAAGATCCTCTTGTAATGATTATACACAGATACGGAGAGGGCGATCTTGGCTGCCTCCTGCCCGATGACATATTCGTCCAGCACCGCCTTGATCTCCCGGGGAGTGGGAAGGTGGTCCGGAGCCTCAAATCTGTTTTCCGCAGCAGGGCTGTAATCATCCTCCAGAATGGACATACACAGCTGGACGCACTCGTCACAGATCCGGACACCGGGGCCCTGGATCATGCGGTGCACCTGCTTTTCGCTCTTACCGCAGAACGAGCAGTGCAGCTCTTTATTTTTTTCTGCCATAGTTACCTCTTGTAAATAACCTTGTCTACCAGACCGTACTCCTTGGCCTCCTCAGCGATCATCCAATTATCGCGCTCGGAGTCCAGCTTTACCTGCTCGGGAGTCTTGCCGGTATTCTCGGCCAGAATGCGGTTCATCCGCTGTTTGATCTTGAGGAAATGCTCCACATCGATCTCCATATCGGTGACCTTGCCCTGGGTACCGGCGGAGGGCTGATGAATCATCACCTCGGCGTTGGGCAGAGCGATACGCTTGCCCTTGGCACCGGAAGACAGCAGAAATGCGCCCATGCTGGCAGCCATGCCGATGCAGATGGTGGACACATCGCACTTGATATACTGCATGGTGTCATAGATGGCCATGCCCGCCGTCACAGAGCCGCCGGGGCTGTTGATGTACATCTGAATATCCTTATCCGGATCCTGCGCTTCCAGGTACAGAAGCTGTGCAACCACCAGGCTGGCAGTTGTATCATTCACCTCTTCGCCCAGGAAGACAATGCGGTCATTGAGCAACCGGGAAAAGATATCATAGGAGCGCTCCCCCCGATTGGTCTGTTCCACAACATAAGGGACTAAACTCATAGAAATATACCTCCTGTTCAAATGGGGCCCTGCACTGCAAGGCATAATACAAAAGCATACCCGCCCGTAAGTGATTTTAACAGCTTAGCTTACTCTTTGTCTTCTTTCTTCTCTTCGGCCTTGTCCTCGGTTTTTTCCTCGGCCTTCTCCTCGGGCTCCACGGCCACGGCGCTGTCTGCCACGACCTTGATGACCTTCTCCCGGATGACCTGCTCCTTCACATCGGAAGCGGGCAGATACTTCTTGATAGACTCCAGATCCATGCCGTACTTCTCGGCAACGTTCTTCATCTCATTTTCAACTTCCTCGTCGGAAGCTTCCAAGTTCTCCGCCTTCACGATGGCAGCCACGGCCAGATCCATGCGCACCTGGCGCAGAGCGGGCTCCATGGACTGCTTCTGGATGGCATCCTCATCCATGCCGGTCATCTTCACATACTGGTCGAAGGGGATACCCTGGGAGGCCAGCTGCTGCTTGAAGTTCTCCATCATTCTCTGAGACTGCAGCACCACCATATCCTCGGGGATGTCGGCCTCGATGCCGTCAGCCACTTTCTGCATCAGTGCGTCCTCAAAGGCGTGCTGGGCAGCGGTCTTGCGCTCGTCGGTAATCTTCTTCTTCAGGTCGGCCTTCAGCTCCTTCAGAGTGTCAAACTCGGACACGTCCTTAGCAAACTCGTCGTCAATGGCGGGCACTTCCTTCACCTTGACCTCGTTGACCTTCACATGGAACACAACAGGCTTGCCGGCAAGCTCGGGCGTATAGTTCTCGGGGAAGGTAATGTCAATGTCCTTCTCCTCGCCCACCTTCATGCCGATGAGCTGCTCCTCAAAGCCGGGAACGAAGCTGCCGGAGCCGATCTCCAGGTCGAAATTCTCGCCCTTGCCGCCGTCGAAGGCCACGCCGTTGTCAAAGCCCTCAAAGTCGATGTTGGCGGTGTCGCCCTTCTTTACGGCGCGCTCCACGCTCACCAGGCGGCTGTTGCGCTCGGCCATTTCCTTCAGGCGGGCGTTCACGTCGGCAGCCATGACCTTCACAGTGGCCTTGGGAGCCTCCAGGCCCTTATACTGGCCCAGCTTTACCTCGGGATACACGGCAACGGTGGCCTTGAAGGTCACGCCGTCCTTGCCGCAGTTCTCCAGCTCTACCTCGGGATAACCCACTACATCCAGCTTTTCCTCGCTGACGGCCTTCTCATAGGCGTCGGGCAGCACAATATTCACGGCCTCCTCATAGAAGACCTCCACACCGTACATGCTCTCAACGATCTTGCGCGGAGCCTTGCCGGGGCGGAAACCGGGGATGTTCATCTTGCCGCGCATCTTCAGATAAGCCTTGTTGATGGCAGCCTCAAAGTCCTCGGCGCTGACTTCAATGGTCAATACGACCTTGCTCTTTTCCAGTTTTTCACAGGATTTTACACTCATTTTGTTTTTCCTCCGTTCAGCATTAATAATGTGAATCAATGCAATTTTATATGATAACAGAAAAGAATAATAATTTCCACACTTTTTTGCACTATTCTAAAATTTTTTTCGGGCGGAAGCGCAGGTAGTCGGCGGAAACCAATGAAAAATCCGTTCCGTCCACCCATCCCTGCACTGCACGGGTGTGGGCCGGGCCCCCATGCAGGTGGCCGTAATAGCATTTTTTTACGCCGTACTGCTGCAGAAGGCGCAGCATTTCCTGGCAGCGATAGCCGGTGTAGAGAGGCGGATAGTGCAGAAAGCAGAGCTTCTCCCGATCCCCTGCCGCCTTCAGCGAGGTTTCCAGTCGCCCGGCCTCCCTGCTGCGTATTTTCTCCGTATGTCCGCCGGGCGTATCCAGCTCATAAAACCAGCCCCGGGTGCCGCACAGGGCCACGTCCCCGTAAAAGGCGCAGTTGTTGTGCAGTATTTGCAGAGAATCCAGACCGTGCTCGTCAAAAAAGCGCTGCATCTTGGCGGCCGTGTTCCACCAGTAGTCATGATTCCCTTTCATGAGGATCTTCTTTCCCGGCAGCTCATGGATAAATTGCAGGTCCGGCAGGGACTCCTCCAGACTCATGCCCCAGGAGAGGTCGCCGCACAGGACGGTCACATCCTCATTTTCCAGCTGCGAAAATCCCTCCCGGATCCGCTCCACATAGTTGCTCCAGCCCTCGCCGAACACGTCCATGGGCTTATCCGAACCCAGGGACAGGTGCAGGTCCCCTATGGTATATAACGCCATACTTACTCCTAATTTAATGCTGTCGAAAATTCCTTTGGAATTTTCCGACAAAAAGTTTGCAGTCTGCTGCGCGCATTATTTTGCCGCTATGCGGCAAAATTCCACACTGGCAGCCTGAGAGGTATTTTTCCCCACGCACAGGCCGTGGTAAAAATGATTTGAATTTTTTGCGCCTGCGGGCGCAAACTCTGCGAGGCTATACTACATTAAAACATCATAATATCCTCCGCAGATTGTTCCAGAAGATGTCCTCCAGCAGGGCATCACTGTAGCCCCGCGCCTGCAAGGCCGCGTACAGCTTCGGCACGTCCTGTATCCCACGCATCCCGGCGGCCAGGGCCTCACAGCCATCCAGGTCGCCGCCCAGGCACAGGTTCTTTTCCCCGCCCAGGTCCAGAAAATGCTCCACATGGGCCACAAGCTCCTCCATAGTCCCCCGGGGGCCTACAAAATCCCGGTAGAGGTTCAGCCCCACCACGCCGCCGCTGTCCCGGATGGCCCGGAACTGGTCGTCGGTCAGATTCCGCCGGTGGGGGCATATGGCCCGGGCGTTGGAATGGGACGCTACCACCGGGCCGTGGGCCGTCTTTACCACATCCCAGAATCCCGCATCAGAGATATGAGATACATCCGGGAAAATATGCAGCGACTCCATCCGGCGCACGAAATTCTTCCCCTTTTCGGAGAGGCCACGTTCCGGCTCCTCACAGTTGGTGCCGCTGAGGCTGTTGGCCCGGTTCCACACCGGATTCAGCAGCCGCACGCCCCAGGCGTGGGCCTGCTCCAGGTTCCGCTCCTCACAGTCCAGCAGGTCGGCTCCCTCAATGCTCAGAAGAGCCGCCATCTTTCCCTGCCGCACTGCTTCGTCCACCTCCGCACCGCTGCGGCAGTGGGTGATGCAGTCCCGGTTCTCGTCTATTTCCCGCAGGAAACGGTCATGCAGCTGCCGGCACTGGGCCAGCATTCCGTCCGGCGGCGCGTTTTTCGCGTCCCAGTACAGGGCGAAAAACTGCCCGTACCGGGCAAATGCCCGGCCGCGCACCAGGTCGATGTGTCCGCCGTTTTCCCGAAGGCAGCCGCAGGCGGCATAGTATGCCGTCTGCGTCTCCCGATCGGCATCCATTTCCAAGGCTGCATCGGTGCCGCCTGTTTCCTGGCAACGGTAGATGGTGTCACAATGGGCATCAAAATATGGTATTTTCACCGGAAATTCACCTCAAAACGCGTTTTTCATATACTCAATACGTTCCAGTGCGCCGCTGTCGCTCCGATAGACCTCCGCCACATCGAACCGCACCGGACAGTCCAGCTCCTTTTCGCTTAGGTAGAACAGGGCCGTCTTGCGGATGCGCTCCTGCTTGGCGGCAGTAACATAGTCTCTCGGTAGGCCCACAGCCAGATTGCTCCGGGTCTTCACCTCTATAAAGCAGAGGGTCTTTCCATCTATGGCAATGAGATCGATCTCCCCGAAGCGGCAGTGATAGCTGTGCGCCACCAAGCGGAACTTTTTCCCGCGCAGGTAGTTTGCCACCTGGGCCTCGCCCCAGGTTCCCACACTGCGGCTCATAAACGACCCGCCTCCCACTTTCGCAGAAAGCTCCGCCGATGCTCCGGGCAGGGGCCGAATTGATCCAGCATTTCATAGTGCAGCTTAGTGGGGTATCCCTTGTGCCTGGAAAACCGGTACTGGGGATAGCGCTCGTCCAGCTCCCCGGCCACGAACCGATCCCGGCTCACCTTGGCCAGGATGGAGGCAGCTGCGATGCTGGCGCTCTTACCATCCCCGCCTACTACCAGCTTATGCGGCACCGTGATGGATGCGCTGCGGCCCTTATCCCGGTTTCCGTCAATGAGCGCCAGGTCAGGCCGGATGGAGAGGGCATCTATGGCCAGCTGCATGGCCCTCACCCGAGCGCTTAAAATATCCGTGGCATCGATCTCCGCAGCCTCCACCCGCGCAACCGACCAGCAGACGGCCTGCTGCGTGATGACCCCGTACAGGGCCTCCCGCTTCTTCTCCGCAAGCTTTTTGCTGTCGTTGAGACCATCGATCCGGCAACAAGGCGGCAAGATCACCGCCGCAGCATACACCGGTCCCGCCAGAGGCCCGGCTCCGGCCTCATCGCAGCCGCAAATAATTTCCGCGCCCTGCTCCATCAGCTCCCGCTCGATCTGCCACAGGTCCGTTTTTTCAGCCATTTATTTCACATCCTCCACCGTCTCCAGTGTAAAGCGTCCTAACTTGCCACCCCGGAATTCATCCAGTAAGACACGGCTCATGCGCTCGGTATCCACCTCGGCCCCCCGCATGAGAAAGCCGCGCTTACGCCCGGCCCGGGTCAGCAGATCATAGCCCATCTCATCATCCAGCGGCGTGACCTTATACCGCTCCTCGATGACATCCGCATAATGCTTTCCCAGATATTCCATGAGAAAGCTGCCCAGTTCCTCGATGTCCATCACATCGTCCTTGATGGCTCCGGTGAAGGCCAAGTGCATCCCCACATTCACATCCTCGAACTTGGGCCACAGGATACCCGGTGTATCCAGTAATTCCAAGGTGCTGTCCACCGGAACCCACTGCTTGCTCCGGGTAACACCGGGGCGGTCCTCGGCCTTGGCGGTCTTGCGCTTGGCCACCTTATTGATAAAGGTGGATTTCCCCACGTTGGGAATGCCCAGCACCATCACCCGCACCACGCGGCCCACCTGGCCCTTGTCGGCGTAAGTCTGAAGCTTATCCTTCAGCAGCTCCCGCACAGCGGCGGCGAACTGCGCCGTCCCCACGCCGTTTTTGGCGTTGGACTCCAACACGGCGTAGCCTTTTCCCCTGAAATATGCCGCCCAGCGGGCCGTCTCTCTGGGGTCGGCCTGATCCACCCGGTTCAGCACCACCAGCCGGGGTTTTCCCGCCGTCATTTCATCCACATCGGGATTGCGGCTGGAAATGGGGATCCGCGCATCCAGAATCTCGCACACGGCGTCCATATGGCCCATTTCCGCCGTAATCATCCGCTTGGTCTTTGTCATGTGCCCCGGATACCAGGACAGTCCCTGTATCTGCATGGTTTTTCTCCCCCTGTCTTACAGCTTGGTCAAGTGCGCTCCGGCGGCTTTGAGCATCAGCTTCTTGGTGCCCACCTTGTCGAAGGCCACCTCGATCAGCGCATCGCCGCCCATGGGCCGCACGCTGAGCACCATACCGTCTCCGAATGCGCTGTGGCGCACCTGTTCACCAGCTTTGATCTGCAGCAGTGGCGCGGAAGATGCCGCCGACGCCCGCCGGGCCACGGTCGATCTGTGTAAAGGCTCTCGCCTTGTCTGCTGTATGTTTTCACTTATTTTATAGGTTTCCCGGGATCCACTTCCCCAGCCGCCGGACCAGTTGTCGTTCCAGGTATCATCCCACTGGGCCGCGCGTCTGGGTTCCGGCTTTCCGATCCACTGCATGTTTTCCTCCGGAATCTCCCCTAAAAAGCGGGAGGGCATCTTCGGCTCCGTCTGGCCGAAGAGCATCCTCTGGCGCACATTGGTCATGGTCAACTTCTTCCGGGCCCGGGTCATAGCTACATAGCACAGCCGGCGCTCCTCTTCCATTTCCTCCTGCTCACCCATAGCCCTGTTCCCGGGAAATACGCCCTCGTCCATCCCGGTAACATACACCCGGTCAAACTCCAGGCCCTTGGCGCTGTGCATGGTCATCAGCGTCACACAATTGTCGCTGTCGGACTGGCCGTCCAGATCCGTATACAGGGCCACGTCGTTGAGGAAGCCGGCCAGGGACGGGTCGTCCGGGTCGTTTTCCAGAAACGCGCTGATACTGGAGGCCAGCTCCTGCACATTCTCCAGCCGCCCTCTGCTCTCCATGTCATTCTTTTCCTGCAGCATCTGCACATAGCCGGTCATTTCGCAGACCTTTCCATAAAATTCCACAAGCTCCAGATGGTCGCACAGGCTGCGCAGCTCCATGATCATCTGGGCAAAGTCCTCCATCCGTCCGGCGGCTGACTTCAGTTCCGGGTATTTCCGGGCCGAGGAGACGATCTCAAACAGCGCCCTGCCCTCTGACGCCGCCAGCATCTGCGCCTTTTCCAGAGACGCGCCACCGATTTTCCGGGCCGGAACGTTGATGATCCGCCGCAGGCGCAGGTCGTCCGCCGGGTTGCAGATCACGCACAGGTATGCCAGCATGTCCTTCACTTCCGCCCGGTCGAAGAATTTCACGCCGCCTACAATTTTATAGGGCACACCGTTGCGCTTGAAAGCATATTCCAGCGCGTTCGACTGGGCATTCATCCGATACAGAATGGCATTGTCCCGCCAGTCGGCCCCCCGGTTATAGGCGCTCATAATGTCGCCCACCACGAAATTCGCCTCGTCGCTCTCGTTGAAGCAGGTCTTCACTGTCACCGGATCTCCCGGGCCGTTTTGCGTCCACAGAGTCTTTCCCTTGCGGCCCTGATTGTTGCGGATCACGGCGTTGGCCGCATCCAGAATATTCTGCGTGGAGCGGTAGTTCTGCTCCAGGCGGATGGTCCGGGCGTTTTGATACCGCTGCTCAAAGCTGAGGATATTGGTGATGTCCGCTCCCCGGAAGCGGTAAATGCTCTGGTCGTCATCACCCACCACGCAGATGTTCCCGTGGCTACCCGTCAGCAGGCCCGCCAGCAAAAACTGCAGGTGGTTGGTGTCCTGGTACTCGTCGATGAGTATGTAGCGGAACTTGGTCTGGTAGTAAGCACGCACCTCCCGGTCACTTTGCAGCAGCGTCACCGTGTGCAGAATGATGTCGTCAAAGTCTAACGCGTTGGCCTCCCGGAGGGTTTTATTGTAAAGCTTATATACTTTACCGATCCTGATTTTCCGCCAATCTCCCCGCTGCTCCCACAGTTGGCAGAACTCCTCCGGCGAAAGCATGTCTCCCTTGGCATTGGAGATCACCCCCAGCAGCTCCCGAGGAGGGAACTGCCTCTCCTCCAGGCCCAGTTCCCTGATGATATCCTTTAGGACTCGCTTGGAATCATCCGTATCATAGATGGTAAAATTCCGGTCATAGCCCAGCTTGTCGATATCCCGCCGCAGGATGCGCACACAAGCCGCGTGAAACGTCGCCGCCCACACATCCAGCGCTTCCTCACCCAGCATTTTTTCCAGGCGCTCCTTCAGCTCCCCAGCGGCCTTGTTGGTGAAGGTGATGGCCAGCACCTCCCAGGGCCGGGCCGGCTGCACCGCGCACAGGTACTGCATCAGGGGCCGCATCTCCTCCTGGGGATCCCGGACGTACTGCTCCAGAAATGCCACCTCGTCCTCGGAAATTGGGATGGGAATTTCCTCCGTGTCGCTCCCCCGCCCGTAGCGCAGCAGGTTTGCTACCCGGTTGATCAGCACTGTAGTTTTGCCCGAGCCTGCACCTGCCAAAAGCAGAAGCGGCCCTTCGGTAGTCAGCACACCCTCCCGCTGCATGGGATTGAGCCGCTGATAATCCAGCGCAATGGCCTGGCGGCGGGCGGTAATAAATCGTCTTTCTAATTCGTTCATGTCAGCCTCGCTCTCAGTTTTTCCTCACCTATTTTATAACAAATCTTTCTCCCGGTCAACCGCCGAAATAAGGGATTAGAAATTTTGTTCGATTTCCTATTGACAAAAACATCTGTTCGATTTATAATCCGATATAGAACAAGAGTTTGATTTGGAGGTACACACTATGACTACTTTCGGATGGATCATTTCGATTATTGGCGTCGCAGCTCTTTCCGGACAGTTTATGCGGCTGGTGGAACGGGTGGATCATCCCCGTCGCCGGCACGAAGCCGCCTGAGATGGATCTGCTGGATAAGCTGGCTATTCTATCGGACGCAGCAAAGTATGACGCAGCCTGCACATCCAGCGGTGTTCGGCGCGGCCCCCGTCCCGGAATGATCGGCAATACGTCCTCTTCCATTGCCGGCTGCTGCCACAGCTTTTCTGCCGATGGGCGGTGCATTTCTCTGCTGAAAGTGCTTATGACCAATTACTGCGTGTATGACTGCAAATACTGTGTCAACCGACGCAGCAACGATACACGCCGCGCTGCTTTCACGCCCTGGGAATTGGCAGAGCTGACCATTCAGTTTTACCGCCGCAACTATATCGAGGGGCTTTTCCTTTCCAGCGGCGTCCTCCGGGATCCGGACTATACCACCCAGCGCATGATCCGGGCGCTGCACATCCTGCGGCGGGAATATGGGTTCAACGGCTATATTCACGCCAAAGCCATTCCCGGCACAAGCCCGGAACTTGTGCAGCAGCTGGGCTATCTGGCTGACCGGCTCAGCGTGAATATTGAGCTGCCCTCTCAGAAGGGGCTCGCCACCCTTGCGCCGGACAAGAGCAAAAATGCCATCCTCGCTCCCATGCGATTTATCCGGGAACGGGGACAGCAAAGCAAGGAAGAGCTGGTAAAGTATCGCCACGCCCCCACCTTCGCCCCTGCCGGCCAGAGTACACAGCTCATCGTAGGGGCCACAGAGGACAGCGACCGCCACATTCTGCACCTGACCGAGTCTCTTTACAGCCGATACCGGCTAAAACGGGTGTTCTATTCCGCCTATATCCCCGTGGTGGAAAATTCGCTCCTGCCATCTCTGCACACGAAGCCGCCGCTTCTGCGGGAGCATCGCCTGTATCAGGCGGACTGGCTCCTGCGCTTTTACGGCTTCCGCGCCGAGGAGCTGCTGGACGAGACCCATCCGAATTTTGATCCCCTGCTGGATCCAAAATGCTACTGGGCCATTACACATCCCGAGCAATTCCCCGTGGAAATTATGACTGCCGACCTGGAGCGACTCCTGCGTGTACCCGGTATCGGCCCCACAGGCGCCCGGCGCATTCTTTCCGCCCGGCGCACAGGGCTTCTTCGGTTTGACGACCTGCATAAAATGGGCATCGTCCTCAAGAGGGCACAGTTTTTCATACTATGCGGCGGACGCATGCGGGAGGGTCTACGTTTTACAGCGGAATCTCTGGCCCGCCAATTGCAGGCCGTGGAATGTGGCAGTCTGCCCGCACCTGCGGCGCAGCAGCTATCTCTCTTTGATGCCACGGGGTGATGAATAATGTCCTGGATCGATATGATATACGAATACGACGGCAGCTTTGAGGGATTTCTTTGCTGCGTTTATGAAAGCTACGTCAATAAAGAATTCCCCATTGCCTTTGCCGGCAATGAGGAATTTCCCATTCTTTCCTTCTATTCCGTTCGCAGCGTCGAGACCGACCTTGCCCACAGTGGCCGGGTCATGCGCAGCATAACCGCCCTCTCTCCCCGTGCCGCCCGATTGCTTTACCGGGCTTTTCACACCTGTATGGCAGATAAAGAGGCGTGCCTGTATCGGTTTGTCCAAAAGCTCTACACCGATGGGCCGCAGTTTATACGCTGCCCATCGGACGATACCTGTCTCCCTCTTTTCAAGGCTGTCCGTCATCTGTCCGGCGAGCTGGAGAAGCTCCGCGGCTTCGTTCGTTTTTCCGATTACAGCGGCGTTCTCGGCGCGCAGATCCGCCCGAAAAACCATGTACTTCCCTTTTTGCGCAATCACTTCTGCAGCCGCTACGCCAACGAGAATTTCTTTCTCTATGACTGCACCCACGGTGAGCTGCTGCTCTACAGCGCCGGCCATTCCCGCATTGAGCGGGTAGACTCTCTTACTCTGACATCACCGGATGAGCAGGAGGCGCAGTACCGCAAGCTCTGGAAAACTTTTTTTGATACGGTCGCCATCCAGGAGCGGCGCAATCCCCGCTGCCAGAATACCTTTCTACCCAAACGATACCGGGATGTGATGACCGAGTTCCAATCGGAAAGCGCCTTTATTCCCGGAGCATCTCCCGCAGATGCGCCACCCCCTTCCGCTCCAGACGAGATACCTGCACCTGAGACACTCCCAGGATCCGAGCTGCCTGCTCCTGCGTCATACATTTGAAAAAGCGGAGGTATATCGTCTCCTGTTCGCGCTCAGGAAGCGACCGTATAGCCTCCCGGAGCGCGATTTTTTCCACAAGGCTTTCCTCCGGAGCCTCCGTCCCCAGGGTGGACTCCAGTGTCAGCCCCTCTGCAGTCTCCTGCTGCAGCGATTCCGGCGCTGCAGTGGCAATTTCCGCCGAGGCGATCTCCTCGACGCGCCATCCGGTCTCCTCCGCCAGCTCTGATAGGCGCGGCTCACGGCCCAAAGCCGTACGTAGGCGCTGGCGCGCGGTCCATATGCTCTGCCCTCTCTCTCGCAGTGTGCGCCCCACCTTTACCGGCCCGTTATCCCGGAGATACCGCCGTATTTCTCCGGCGATTTTCGGCACAGCGTAGGTTGAAAACTGCGTTCCATATGTAATGTCAAATCCCTTTACAGCTTTTATAAATCCAATACATCCAAGCTGATACAGATCCTCCGGATCTGTGCCGCAGCCATGGTATCTCCGCACCACAGCCCAGATCAGGCCGCTATTTTCCTCCAGCATTTTTCCGCAGGCATCGCCGTCCCCCGACTGGGCCCTGTCCAGCAGAGCCAGTCTGTTTTCGCTCATTTTCTCTCTCCCATCCGGGTGGAAATTCGTTTGCGCATGGTCACGGTGGTGCCCTTTTGCGGTGCCGAGCGCACCCGCAGAGCATCCATAAAGCTCTCCATGATGGTAAAACCCATGCCGCTCCGCTCGTCGTTCCCGGTAGTAAACAGTGGCTTTCGGGCCTGCTCCACATCCGCAATGCCCACGCCCCAGTCCTTCACAACGATCTCCAGGGTATTGCCCTCCCGAATCCGCAGCTTCATCACGATCCTGCCGAAACCCTTCGGATACCCGTGTACGATGGCGTTAGTCACCGCCTCGCTGACGGCAGTCTTGATATCGCCCAGCTCCTCCAACGTGGGATCCAACTGCGCAGCGAAGCCCGCGGCCGCCACCCGGGCAAATGCTTCATTACTGCTTCGGCTGGGAAATTCCAGCACCACTTGATTTTCAATTTTCATGCCCATCCTCCATTCTGATTATTTTCTGGATCCCTGCCGCCTCAAATACCTTTTTCACCTGGGCCGAGGGGTTTACGATACGCATCCTGCCGCCCAGCTGCTTCATCTGCCGCTGCGTATGCAAGGCAACGGCTATGCCGGAGCTGTCCATAAATGTTACGCCGGAAAAGTCCAGCGTCATTTCCAGCGGCAGCGCCAATTCCATCTCTTGGGTCAAGCGCTGCATAAGCTGGCGCGCGGCATGATGGTCCAGCTCGCCGCTCAGCCGCAGCACCAATTTCCGATCCAAACTTTCTGCTTTCACTTGCATCTCTTCACTTCCCGTAAAAATAATCACCGCAGGCCAATGCCTACGGTGATTATACTATTTTTCATATTTATTTTTTGCCGAAAAGGGTCGTTCTCCTTAAAAAATCACCCCTTCATGGCGGCTGCGGACTCATCCAGCTTGGCAATGAGCGCCCGGGCCTTCTCCGCTTTCTCCCGCTCAGCGTTCACGACCGCCTCGGGAGCCTTGGAGACAAACTTCTCGTTGCTGAGCTTCTGCTCAATGCGCGCCAGGTTCTCCGCCGCCTTCGCCCGCTCCTTGGCAATGCGCTCCAGCTCCTTCTCAAAGTCTACCAGCTCCGCCAGGGGCAGATAGACATTGGCGCCATGGGTCACCACCGTGACAAGGCCCGTAAGATCCGCGGGAGCAGCGTCCGTCACGGTGAGTTCGCTGGCGTAGGCCATGCGCTTGATGAAGTGCTCACCCATGCGGTAGTCGTCCGCGCGGTCGGACACGATGATCATCTGCGCCTTCTTGCTGGGCGGCACGTTCATCTCGGATCGGCGGGCACGGACAGCGCTAATAGCGTCCTTCACCGCCTCCATAGCCTGCTCCTCCGCCCGGAAGTCAAGCTCCGGACGATACTTGGGCCAGCTTGCGCGGATCAGATAGTCACCCTGGTGAGGCAGGGCCTGCCAGATCTCCTCCGTGATGAACGGCATGAAGGGATGCAGCAGCTCCAGAATGCGCAGCAGCACATAGCACAGCACATTCTCTGCCGCCAGCTTGGCACTCTCGTCCTCGCCGTTGAGACGGGTCTTGGTCAGCTCGATGTACCAGTCGCAGTAGGTGTCCCAGATGAAATCATAGATCTTCGCGGAGGCCACGCCCAGCTCAAAGGCATCCATATTGTCCGTGACCTCTCGGATGAGGGTGTTGAGCTTGCTGAGAACCCACTTATCCTCCAGCTCCAGCTTCTCCGGCAGCTCCACCTTGTCAATGGTCAGGTTCATCATCACAAAACGGGACGCGTTCCAGATCTTATTGGCAAAGTTGCGCATGGCCTCGCACTTTTCCACATAGAAACGCATGTCATTGCCGGGGCTGTTGCCGGTTATGAGGTTGAAGCGCAGAGCATCGGCGCCGAACTGCTCCGCCATCTCCAGGGGGTCGATGCCGTTGCCCAGGGACTTTGACATTTTACGGCCTTTATCGTCCCGGACCAGCCCATGGATGAACACCGTCTTGAACGGCTCCTTCTTCATTTGCTCCATGCCGGAGAAAATCATCCGGGCCACCCAGAAGAAAATGATGTCGTAGCCGGTGACCATGACGGAGGTGGGATACCAATATTTCAGGTCTTCCGACTCCGTATCAGGCCAGCCCAGGGTGGAAAACGGCCACAGCGCCGAGGAGAACCAGGTGTCCAGCACGTCCTCATCCCGGGTTAGGTGTGTGCTGCCGCATTTCTCGCACTTTGTGGGATCCTGACGGCTGACGTTGATATGGCCGCAGTCGTCGCAATACCAGGCCGGGATCTGGTGGCCCCACCAAAGCTGGCGGGAAATGCACCAGTCGTGGACGTTTTCCATCCAGTTGATATAGGTCTTAGTGAAGCGCTCGGGCACGAACTTGATGGTACCGTCCTCCACCACGCGGATGGCCTCCTTGGCCAGGGGTGCCATCTTCACAAACCACTGGGCGGAGATCAGCGGCTCCACATCGTTGTGGCAGCGGTAGCAGGTACCCACGTTATGGGAGTACGGTTCCGCTTTAATGAGGTAGCCCTGCTCCTCCAGATCCTTCACGATGGCCTTGCGGCATTCGTAGCGATCCATGCCATTGTAGGGGCCACCGTTTTCGTTGATGGTGCCGTCGTCGGCAATGACGCGGATAACCTCCAGGTTGTGCCGCAGGCCCACTTCAAAGTCGTTGGGGTCGTGGGCAGGGGTCATCTTCACCGCGCCGGTACCGAAGCCGATCTCGCAGTACTCGTCGCCCACAATGGGGATCTCCCGGTTCATAATGGGCAAAATACAGGTCTTTCCGATGAGGTGCTTGAACTTCTCATCCTCCGGGTTCACCGCAACGCCCGTGTCGCCCATCATGGTCTCCGGGCGGGTGGTGGCGATGACGATGTCGCCGCTGCCGTCGGTGAGGGGATAGCGGACATACCAGAGGTTGCCTGGCTTGTCGGTGTATTCCACCTCGGCGTCGGACAGAGCCGTAAGGCAGTGGGGACACCAGTTAATGATGCGGCTACCCTTATAAATGAGGCCCTTGTCATACAGCTCACAGAAGGTCTCCCGCACGGCCCGGGAGCACCCCTCGTCCATGGTGAATCGGCTGCGGTCCCAGTCGCAGGAGGCACCCATCTTCATCTGCTGCTGGACGATGCGGTTGCCATACTTTTCCTTCCAGTCCCACACACGCTCCAGAAACTTTTCGCGGCCCAGGTCGTGGCGGGTGATACCCTCCTCCTTGCGCAGGTTCTCCTCCACCTTGATCTGAGTGGCGATGCCGGCGTGGTCTGTGCCGGGCAGCCACAGGGCCTCATAGCCCTGCATCCGCTTAAAGCGGGTGAGGATGTCCTGCAAAGTCGCGTCCATGGCGTGGCCCATGTGCAGCTGGCCGGTGACGTTGGGGGGCGGCATAACGATGGAAAACGGCTTCTTGTCAGGATCAGGCTTTGCCTTGAAGCATCCGCCGTCCATCCACATCTTGTAGATCCGGGGCTCCACGTCCCGGGGGTCATAGACCTTGGGCAATTCTTTTTTCATGTCGAGTTCTCCTTTTCCGGTATTCGGCAAAACAAAAAGGCCCGCTCCGTTTTGCCGTAAAGCAAAACAGGGCGAACCGAATACAGTCCGTGGTACCACCTGTGTTCGGAGGTCCTCCCTCCGCACTCAAAACCGATAACGGCGGCAGCCGCTGCCGCTTACCTTAGTTGGGCGACAGAACTCCGGAGCGACTTCCTCCCCGCCCTCACAGAAGCTTACACCGACCGCTTCCTCTCTCGGCATCCTGCGTGGGAGTACTGCTCTCCATCCTCGTCTTTTGCAATATAGCGTATTTTACTGTATCTTCCTGCGGAAGTCAAGAGCAAATCTGCACGGCACACATTATGTTATAATGTATTTTAGGTCAGTTTACAAGGAACTACACGCAGACCACGAAACGGGGGCTGCTGACAACAAATAAAGGCTGAGTATCAAGCACCGGGAAAGTGCGGTATATTCAGCCTGTTTTGTTGTCTGGGGTTTCCAAAGGGGCTTGCCCCTTGGCACACGACTTTGCTTGCAAAGTGTAGTGTGTTATACGCTCTGTCGGCGTTGCTGCGAAAATGGGGTTGCCGCCGGGGAGGGCAAGGGCATTTGAAACGGCAGGAAAACAGGGCTGTGATTGCGTGGCGTGGAGCCGCAAGCGCAGGACTGGTTTCATCAGCAGACAGGGCGTATATGAATGCCCCCGTCCCTCGTCCTACGCCGAACTATGGGACAAAGTGTCCCAGACGGATAGCCACACTTACGAAAAAGCAGACGGATTTTTCTCTCAAAATTGAAATGGGCGGGAAGCCATTTTAGGGCTTTCCCGCCTTGATTGCCCATTAGCAAAGACGGGCGGGGCTGTCAACGGCGGCGCATGAAATGCGCCGTTCATCTTGACCGTTGACTGGCTCGGCTGGCTTTGCTATCTCCCCAACAAGTTATTGTTTGTTGTTTTCCCAATTATCTAAACGGGCTTGCATAGTTTCTCGCCATTCTTCACTTGGACAAGCAGTAATCAATTTTCGATACTCTTCACTTGATGGTTCTTCTATCAAATAAGACTCTACCAATTTTAGCAAATCCCACTCTACTCCATACATTCCACCTTCGGGGAAAATGTCAATCAATACGCCTACTTCTTCTCTTGTCAATGGCGTTTTTACATTGGAGAGCAATTCGTCATACATGTTGATGGTTTCTTCTGTAGGGTCATCTTTCACTGCGTCTGGCATTTGACCGAGAAGTTTCAATTTTATAATTGACTCCTGCACCTTTACTCCCTCCAATTTCTCGTTCTCTATTTTCTCCCCCGCTGTGGGTTTGGATTTTTCAGCAAGTCCGACTTCTGTGCAATCT
>ERZ1106963.285-NODE-285-length-79290-cov-22.809579_pt1 | contig 79290 bp, 83 predicted proteins | sample MGYA00403681_ERZ1106963 | MGnify/ENA primary metagenome ERZ1106963 (study PRJEB35170, sample SAMEA104062407) | human gut metagenome | biome: human gut; feature: human-associated habitat; material: faeces | place: Denmark | collected 2012-05-03 ...
AGCGACAAGGGCGTTGCCCTTGACCTACGAGCCTTTGAAAAGGCTCGAGCGAAACATTTGAGTTTCTTAGGCACTTTGTTTTGCTGTTATTTAGTATGACGATTGACATATTTTGTTTTGTATTTTGAGTATACTATTGTTTGGTCATGATATAGTCCATAGTAACCAGACATAAAGTAACTTATTGCAACCGCAATCATAAAGAATGGTATACCACCTGCACCGAAAAGTTCAAAGCTGATAAGAATAGAAGTTATTGGACAGTTTGTAACGCCACAGAAAAGTGCAATAAGTCCAACAGCGGCACAGACAGAAGGAGAAAATCCAACGATATTTCCGAAAAGGCAGCCGAAGGTCGCACCAATAAAGAATGTAGGAACAATTTCTCCACCACGAAAACCAGCACCGATAGTTATAGCTGTAAAAATCATTTTTAATATAAAAGCATAGGGAACAGCTTCACCTTTGAGAGCTTTTGTTATTACTGGTATTCCTGCACCATTATAATCTCTTGTATTGAATAATAATGTAAGACCAACAACAACTAAACCAGCAAGAAAAATTCTTATATAAGGATTTTTCAAGTATTTTCTTAGTAAATCACTTGTTTTATGGAGCATAATGCAGAATGCAATGCTTATACCAGCACAAAGAATAGAAAGACAGACTGTTTCAAAGGTATTAAGAAATGTTAATGACGGGAATTTTATAAATGTGAAATCCTCGCCACGAACACCAAAATTAGTCGCAAAGTATGATGCAATAAGAGATGAAAATACACAAGGAACAAGTGCTGCATAATACATTATGCCAATGCTGACAACCTCCATAGAAAAAACTGCTGCAGCCATAGGTGTTCCAAAAACCGCCGAAAAAGCTGCACTCATACCGCAAAGAACAACAACTCTTTTATCTGCATCATCGAATTTGAACCAGCGTCCAAGTTGATTTCCGATACTTCCACCAAGCTGTAAGGCGGCACCCTCACGACCTGCCGAACCTCCAAAAAGATGGGTGAGTATTGTGGTTATGAATATAAGTGGAGCCATTTTGAAAGGAATTTCGCTTTGTGCATGAATTGTAGAAAGAACAAGATTAGTGCCTTTGTCGTCCTTGAATTTGAAGGCATTATATAGAAAAACCGTTATAAGACCTGCAAATGGAAGAAAATAGATAATATAATCGTTGTTACTGCGAAAATCTGTAACAATATTCATCATAAAGGCAAATAATGTACTAAATCCTCCAACAGTAAGACCTGTTATAATGGAAACGAGTGTCCATCTCAGGAATTTTTTCATCTTAAAGTAAATTTTTTTCAGATAGGTTTTAATCAGCTTGAAAAAAGTCAAATATAACACTTCCAATTTTATTTATATAATTAAATTATACAGAAGAAATCAGATTAAATCAATGCTAATATGATTTATTTGATAACTTATAACACCATTATATAGCAGACTTGAATTTCTTAGGGAATGAATGTATAATAGAGAATATATTGGATTTTTTTATCGAATTGTCGAAAGGATTTAGATATAGATGGCGGAAAAAAACAATAGATTCAATGATGAAAGCGAAAAAAAAAGGCAACCTAAACGCTCTGCAAGAGGTGAAAGACATGCTGCCGCTAAAGAAAAAAATGCCGCAGATAGACGAGTTGTAAGCTATGAAGATGTACCTATTGATAAGTATGATGAGCCTACACCTATTCAACCAGAACTTATAAAAAAGCTTTTAAAGGTATTGCTGATAATTTTTGCGTGTGTAATTTTGCTTCTTGTCATACTTAACTGGGAAAATCTTTCTCCAGATAATGTTTCAAGATTTATTCAGTATGATTTGTTAGGTATATCTCAGGGTGATGGATACCCTTCAAGCATAAATGGAAATGAAGTTACAGACGGAAACTTTGCCCTTATGGATGAAAAAACCCCTATATATGTAAGTGATACAAGCATTGTGCTTTTGAATGATAATGCTGGTCAGCGACAAAATCTTGGAAATGCTTTTGCAAAGCCTATATTAAGGACAAGCCGTGATTATTCTATGGTTTTTAATGTTGGCGGAACGGGATTAAGGATTCTTAGTCATAGCGATGAATTATATAATCTTTCGCTTAAAAATAAGATTTTCTGTGCTGATATTTCAACAAGCGGTGTGTTTGCTGCGGTTACTCAATCTGATGACTATCTCGCAAAGCTTACTGTATATAGCAAGGATAATAAGGAAAAATATGCCTATTCCTTTGCAGATTATTATATAAATAATATTTCAATAAATTCTGATGGAACTCGTGCTATTGTTTCGGGTATTTCCGCACAGAAGGGCTCTCTTGTGAGCTCAGTTTATATACTCGATTTCAGCCAAGATGCTTATATAGCAAAGTATGAACTCAAGGATAATAGCATTTATGATGTAAAATTCTTTGATAACGGAAATGCAGCCGCAATCGGCAAGAATGAAAGCTACTTCTTTGATATAGAGAATAATAAGAAAAATCTTATAAGCTATGATTCTAAAACGATTACAAATTATGAGGTTTCAAATGAAAAGGGGATAGTATTGTCACTTGCAAAGTATCCAGATGGCAGAGATTGTGAAATTGTGACAATTTCTCCAGAGGGCAAGACAACTGCAACTATTTCGACAGATATTAAGGTTGAATCAATTTCTAATGCAGATAAAGCCGTAGCAGTTTCATCTGGTGATACAATTTATCTCTATGATAAAGAGAGTGGCAAGCTTACTGCCCAAAAGAAGTGTGAGCAGACTCTAAAAAAGATTGCTATGGCTAATGACAATACTGTTTATGCACTTGGAGCAACAGAGATTATTAAAGCAGAAATGAACAGTACTGTAAAATAGTTGTAAATAAAAACGGATTTCTTTTACGCAAATGACACAATATGATTACTTTTTAAAGTTGATTTTTGATAAGGCGTATATTGTCAGAAAAGAATTTTTCGACAATATACGCCTTATTTTCTCAGCTTATTAGTATTACAAAAAATAAAAACGGATTATTTTATAAAAATGCTATTTTCTACTTTTTCTACAAATAAATTTTAACAAAAAGGCTTAAAATAGCGGAAAAATGAAATTGCTAATTTTTTGACAAGCTAAAATTATGCAAATATAACAGAAAATAAAATTATGATTGAACTTTATAAGACAAAATTCAGCGGACAAAGCATCTACTTTTTGCACTTTGTTTAAATTCGATTTTCTTAGCGAAAATTACATAAAAATGCTTATTGACATTTTTTTAACAATGTCTTATAATCATTCTTGTAAGCGAAACAATTACAAAGCAGATTATATTTATAATAATAGGAGGACTTACCATGGCTAAGGAGAAAATCCAAGAGGTTGCAGCAGAAAATACTGCAACTGAAACAATTATTGACAACATCGAAGCTCTTCAGGCTAAGATTGCTGCAATGAGAGAGGCTCAAAGAATTTTTGCTAATTACACTCAGGAGCAGGTTGACAAAATCTTTTTTGCTGCTGCTGATGCTGCTAATAAGCAGCGTATCCCTCTTGCAAAGCTCGCTGTTGCTGAAACAGGCATGGGCGTTGTAGAGGATAAGGTTATTAAGAATCACTACGCATCCGAATATATCTACAACTATTACAAGAACACAAAGACTTGTGGTGTTATCGAAGAGGACACAGCATATGGCATTAAGAAGATTGCAGAGCCAATCGGTCTTATCGGTGCTGTTATCCCAACAACAAACCCAACTTCTACTGCTATCTTTAAGTCACTTATCTGCTTAAAGACAAGAAATGCAATCCTTATCAGCCCACACCCTCGTGCAAAGAATTCTACTATTGCTGCTGCAAAGGTAGTTCTTGATGCTGCTGTTGCTGCTGGTGCTCCAGAAGGCATCATCGGCTGGATTGATGTTCCATCACTCGAGCTTACAAACGAGCTTATGAGAGAGTCTGACACAATCCTCGCAACAGGTGGTCCTGGTATGGTTAAGGCTGCTTATTCTTCAGGTAAGCCTGCTCTCGGCGTTGGTGCTGGTAATACACCTGTTATCATCGACGATACAGCTGATATTAAGCTTGCTGTTAACTCTATTATTCATTCAAAGACATTTGATAATGGTATGATTTGTGCTTCTGAGCAGAGTGTAACTGTTCTTAAGGGCGTTTATGACGCTGTTAAGAAGGAGTTCGCAGACAGAGGCTGCTACTTCCTCAAGGGCGACGAGCTCGACAAGGTTAGAAAGACAATCATCATCAACGGTGCTCTTAACGCTAAGATTGTTGGTCAGAAGGCTTACACAATCGCTAAGCTCGCAGGCGTTGATGTTCCAGAAAATACAAAGATTCTTATCGGTGAGGTTGAATCCGTAGACATCAGCGAAGAGTTTGCTCACGAGAAGCTTTCTCCAGTTCTTGCTATGTATAAGGCTGAGAACTTTGATGACGCTCTTGCAAAGGCTGCACAGCTTGTTGCTGACGGCGGTTACGGTCATACATCTTCTCTCTACATTCACCCAGCTCAGAAGGAAAAGATTGAGAAGCATTCCCACGCAATGAAGACTTGCCGTATTGTTATCAATACTCCATCTTCACACGGCGGTATCGGTGACCTTTATAACTTCAAGATGGCACCATCTCTTACACTTGGCTGCGGCTCATGGGGCGGTAACTCTGTTTCTGAGAATGTTGGTGTTAAGCATCTTATTAACATCAAAACAGTTGCTGAGAGGAGAGAAAATATGTTGTGGTTCAGAGCACCTCAAAAGGTTTACTTTAAGAAAGGCTGTATGCCAGTTGCCCTTGACGAGCTTGGCACAATTATGCACAAGAAGAAGGCATTCATCGTTACTGACACCTTCCTTTATAAGAATGGTTATGTAAAGCCAATCGAAGAGAAACTCGACCAAATGGGTATTCAGCACACTTGCTTCTATCATGTTCAGCCAGACCCAACACTCGCTTCTGCAGAGGAAGGCGCAGCAGCTATGAAAATGTTTGAGCCTGATGTCATAATCGCTCTTGGCGGTGGTTCTGCTATGGACGCTGGTAAGATTATGTGGGTTCTTTATGAACATCCAGAAGCAAACTTCCAGGATATGGCTATGAGATTTATGGATATCAGAAAGAGAATCTATACATTCCCAACAATGGGCGAGAAGGCTTATTTCGTAGCTATCCCAACATCTTCAGGAACAGGTTCTGAGGTTACTCCTTTCGCTGTTATCACAGACGAAAAGACAGGTCAAAAGTATCCTCTTGCTGACTATCAGCTTCTTCCAAATATGTCAATCATTGATGCTGACAACATGATGAACCAGCCAAAGGGTCTTACAAGTGCATCTGGTATCGATGCTCTTACTCATGCTCTCGAGGCTTATGCTTCAATCATGGCAACAGATTACACAGATGGTCTTGCTCTTAAAGCAATGAAGAACATCTTCACATATCTCCCATCAGCATATGAGAACGGTGCAAACGACCCATATGCTCGTGAGAAGATGGCAGACGCATCTTGCATGGCTGGTATGGCATTCGCTAACGCATTCCTCGGTGTTTGCCATTCACTCGCACATAAGCTTGGTGCTTATCATCACCTCCCACATGGTGTTGCTAATGCTATCCTTATCACATCTGTTATGCGTTTCAACGCTGACCCAGTACCTGCAAAGATGGGTACATTCTCACAGTATCAGTATCCACACGCTCTTGAGAGATATGTTGAGTGTGCTAACTTCTGCGGTATCTTCGGTAAGACAAATGAAGAAACATTCGAGAAGTTCATCGATGCTATCGAAGAACTCAAGACAAGAGTTGGTATTAAGAAGACAATCGCTGATTACGGCGTAGACGAGAAGTACTTCCTTGATAACCTCGATAAGATGGTTGAGGACGCATTTGATGACCAGTGCACAGGTGCTAACCCAAGATACCCACTTATGAGCGAGATTAAGGAAATGTATCTTAAGGCTTACTACGGTAAGTAATACCGCTTATAAATATTAACTGCTTAAGGAATTCCCACGGACGCTTAGTCGTTTCGTGGGATTTTCTTTAATATCAAAAGGGGGAATTTTGTTGCAATTAGACTTTATCAAGCTTGTAGCAGTTTTAGGCTTGCCTCTTTTGTCAACGATTCTCGGTCTTTTTGTCGGGAATATTATACTTTTTGATAGTTTGTTGATTTCTGCTGCCTGTGGATATTTTTGTTATTCGGCTTTAGCAATTCACCCTGCATATTGCCTTGTAGCATCGGCGGTTTTGTGTCTTGTGTTATTTTTAATACAGCATACGCAGATAGGCTTCTGGGCGATTGCAATATTACTTTCTTATTGTTGGGGCTTTGCCTTTGCTTTATTTGCATATCACATTAGCGGGAATAGTGAGCTATGGTTCTATTCAGTGCTGATTTCAGGTTTTATAATAATGCTTTTGCTACATATAAAGGCAAATAAAAATAGTTTGAAATAAAAGAGATATAATTATGAAGATTTTTATTGATGGTGATGGCTGTCCTGTTATAGATTTGACTATCTCTATGGCTAAAAACTATGGCTTAGAGTGTATTATAATCTGCGATACTGCTCATTCCATAGAGCGAGATGATGCAAAAACGATTACAGTTTCAAAGGGCAGAGATAGTGCGGATTTTTATTTGGTAAATATGCTTTCTAAGGAAGATATATGTGTAACACAGGATTATGGACTTGCAGCAATGTGTTTATCGAAAAAGGCTTTTGCACTTAATCAAAATGGACTTATATACGATGAAACAAATATAGATTCACTTTTGCAATCACGCTATCAGGCGCAAAAGATAAGGCGGGCTGGCGGTAGACTGAAAGGACCAACAAAAAGAACTGCAGAGCAGAACGAGAAATTCAAAATATCACTCGAAAATTTGATTATGAGGATAAAGAGAGGAGAATAGTTGTGAGTGTTATAGAAGCTTGTGCTATTTGTCCAAGAAAATGTTCAGCTTATCGAGATGAAAATGGCGGAAAAGGCTTTTGTCATGCTGGAACACTTCCTAAAATAGCAAGAATAGCTCCACATTTTTGGGAAGAACCTTGTATAAGTGGAGAAAATGGTTCAGGAACAATATTCTTTTCAAGCTGTGTGCTTGGTTGCGTGTTTTGTCAGAACAGCAAAATAAGTAGGGAACCTATTGGTAAAATTTTTACAAAAAAAGATTTTATAAAAGCTTGTGAAGAATTGATAGAACAGGGGGTTAATAATATAAATCTTGTTAGCCCGACACCGTATGCGGAATTTTTGCTTGATGTGTTTAAGGAATATCGTCCATCTGTGCCGATTGTATTTAATACTGGTGGTTATGAAAGTGCTGAAACAATCCGTAAATTTGAGGGTATAGTCGATATTTATATGCCAGATTTTAAGTATGCAAGTAATACTCTTGCGAAAAAATATTCCAATGCACCAAATTATTTGGAAAATGCCCTTGCTTCGCTTAAAGAAATGATTCGTCAAAGCGGAGAGGCAAAATTTGATGATAAGGGTATTATGCAGAGTGGAGTTATCGTTCGACACTTGATTCTGCCGAATAATATCGAAAATTCTTTCGATGTGCTTGATATACTCGACCAATTTTCAGACAAGATTTTGCTAAGTCTTATGGCACAATATACACCGCTTGGAAATGCCAAAAAATATCCAGAAATAAACAGAAGGATAACAGAAAAAGAGTATCAGAAAGTGCTTGATTATCTTGATACAACAGAGCTTGATGGTTTTTTGCAGGAGCTTTCATCTGCAAGTGAGGAGTATGTTCCAGATTTTAATTTGATATAAAATTGTATAAATACTTTTTATGAAATATATGGATTTTTTTCAAAAATAAGGATATAATAAAATTATTACTATAAGGTGGTGGAATTATGTCAGTTGGTTTGATACTTGAGGGCGGAGGTACTCGTGGAGTTTATACTGCAGGAGTGCTTGATGCCTTGATTGATAATAAAATATTTGTTAATGATGTTTATGGAGTTTCGGCTGGCGCTTGTAATTCACTTAGTTATATTTCTAAGCAGCGTGGCAGAAATTATAAAATATTTGATGAATATATTCGTGACCCGAGGTATCTTAGCATTAATTCATACTTAAAAACGGGTTCATTTTTCGGCCTGGATTTTATATTTAATGAGCTTTCAAGAGAGCTGATACCATTTGATTATTATGAATTTTTTAAGAGCCACACAAGGCTTACAATAGGTACAACAGATTGTATCACAGGTAAACCTCTGTATTTTACTAAGCAAGATTTAGACGAGGATTTTATACCTGTAAAAGCATCATCATCTTTGCCACTTGTATCGCCGATTGTGAATTTCAGAGATTATAAGCTTCTTGATGGCGGTATAGGCGACCCTATTTTGATTGAAAAGGCTATTTCGGACGGTCACGAATATAATATTATCGTTTTGACACAGGATAAATATTACAGAAAACCACCTAAACCAGATTTCCCCGAGCCTATATTGAGAAAGAAATTTAAAGATTATCCTAATTTTGTAGAAACTATGTTGGTAAGACCAGCCGTATATAATAGACAAAAAGAGCTTTGCTATCAAATGCAAGAACAGGGAAAGGCTATTGTTATTCAGCCACCAGAGCCTATGCCTGTTGGAAGATATACACGAAACAGAGATAAGCTGAAAACGGTCTATGAATGGGGCTTGAATGACGGTAACAATGCCGCAAGAGAAATTAGAAGGTTTATGATAATTCATTCTTGATGAGGTGCAAAATGACAGACTACAAAAAGCTATTAAAAGAACTTTTTGAAAAGTATGATGAAGAATTAGCTTTAGCGTTAGATGGAAATATAGAGCAGTATTGCTACAAAGAAATCTATACAAAAGAATATGGCACAAATGATGCAAATTATAAAAATAGATTGAGATTATCATATGCCATTTTATATACTCATAAATATGAGGAACATTTTAGAATTGATGGCTTGATTTTAAAGCTATTTAACGAGGAATTGTTTGATAGAGAAAGCAATAGCTTTCAAGGAATAGGAAGAAGTCTTGAAATTCTTACTGAATTGATGAATAAATATGATGTTCCAGATAGAGAGGTGCTTTTTGAGAGGGCAAAGCAAGCTAACTTCGATTGCTATGGTGGATATAATAGCAAATATGTTTCACCAAAGCTTGAGAGTTATAGCCTTGAAGAAGCTGTTGAGCTTTTAGTAGAACTTGATGAAAAAGAACTTGCCAAAAAATTGCTTGTTGAATATACATATTCAGATGATATATGTGATGAAGCAAAGATGTATTTCTGTATGAGAAATTTTAAGAATATTGGCGATGTTGATAATGAAATTTATTGTGCAAAAATGCTCTTAAATATGGAGGCTATGACTGGTAATAATTATGCAATTTGCAACCGTATGCTCGAGCTTCTTATAATCTATAATAAAAATAAGCAGTATGATGAGGCGTCAAAGGTTTTCGATATGCTTATTCCAAGACTTCACTCTATTGATGAGTGGTATAATACTGGAATAGGCAGAAATGCTCTTGAGCAGTGTATGGATATTATTTTACATACTGAGGATTTAGCAGAAGATTTGTGGGAATGGTCTGAGCCAATTCTCAAACAAATTATAGAAAAAATGCACGGAAGCTTATATAATAAGGCATCTTTTGCAGCTTATAAGATGGGTGATTTTCTTTTTGCAGAAATCCTTTCAAATAAATATGATGAACTTATGTCACCACTTGGTTAATAAGTACTAATTATTACATATAAAAAGTGTGTGATTTGTAGTATTATATCGGTATTGTAAGAATGTTGTTGACAATTAGACTTTAAGGCGGTATCATTATATATGTATGAAAAAATGTAGTTTTGTTTTGTGAACTGCTTTAAAGCACTTTATAACTAAATAATTTTTATGTTTTAGGAGAGTTTAAATCTATGGGTCTTGTTACGCTAAAGCTTCAAAATTTAGTATTTCCTACTAACAAATATCTCAATGAGCATTGGTGGCTTCAATATCGTGGAGATAGATTGTTTTATAATGACGAATTGGGTGGCTATATGCTTCCTCAATATCGTTTTGTTGAATTTTTTACTTACTTTAATTCATTTTCTATTAAAAAATGGAAGCATTTTACCAATATAACTAATGTATCACTTCATCTTAAAATTAAAGGACACTTTTTTGTAAACACTTTCGGTCATTATATCAGAAACAATGTTATAGAAAAGGAAATTTCCGAAGATAAGCATTATAACTTCCCAGAACCAACAGAGCTTGTTATTAACTTTGAGCAAGAAAAAAGTTCGGTTATTTCTTTTCAGATTTCTTCACTTTCAGAGTGTGAAATCTATTCTGGCTACTATGCTACAGAGATTGATGAGGAGCAAGTGCGTAATGTAGATATAGCTATTGCTACAACTACATTTAAGAAAGAAGAATTTATTACTAAAAACGCAGAAATGCTCAAGAATGAAATTCTCTATTGTGATGATGAATGCTCAGACCATTTCTATGTTAATATAGTAGATAACGGCAGAACACTTAATCCTGATGATTTCAACGGCAGCAAGATGCATGTTTTCCCGAACCAAAATGTTGGTGGCTCGGGTGGATATGCAAGAGGTATGATTGAGGCTCTGCGTGGCAAGAAAAAGCCTACTCATGTTTTGCTTATGGACGATGATGTTATTATCGTTGCAGAAAGCTTAAAGCGTACATTCTATCTGCTTAGAGTTGTCAAAGACGAATATCAAGATAGATTCGTTAGTGGTGCTATGCTCTACTATGAAAAGATGAATGTTCAGCATGAAGATGTTGGTTATGTACATAAGGACGGTTCATATGGTCCTCAGAAGCCTTCATTCGAGCTTCAGAAATGGGATTCTGTTGTTAAAAACGAAGAAAACTATGATAAGTTTGATGACCATTATGCAGGCTGGTGGTACTGCTGTATTCCTACAACCTATATTGAAGCAAATAAGCTTCCATTACCACTCTTTATTCGTGGTGATGATGTTGAGTATAGCCTTAGGAATGATGCAAAGTTTATCACCTTGAATGGTATCTGCATTTGGCATATGGGCTTTGTTACAAAGTATAATGCTGCTATGGAGCTTTATCAGGTTCATAGAAACAGTCTTATTTTCCAAGCATTTAGTGGTGTATGCCAAGATATAGACTTCGTTAAGAGAATTACAGACTTCTATAAAGTTGAAATCCGCAGATTTAATTACAATAGCTGTGAGCTTTTGCTTGAGTCTATTGATGACTTTATGAAAGGCCCAGATTTCCTCTTTAAGCCTGAGGGCGAACGAATTATGAAAGAACATGGTGCAATGAACGAAAAGCTTGTACCAATAGAGGAAAATTATCCTGATATTGAGGTTAATCTTGATGACCTTTATAAGTTTGAGGAGCTTGGTTTTTGGCAGAAGGTATTCTATAAAATTACTGTAAACGGACATTTATATCCAAAGTTTATGCTTACTGATGATGTTGGCGTAATCGCTTACGATTGGTTTAACTGCCCGAAAAAACAGTATAAGAGAAAGGTTCTCCTTGCTGTTAATCCATATGAAAATACTGGTGCTATGCGTGTGCTTTCAAGAAAGAAATATCTTGAACTTCATAAGCACTATAAAAAGACTATAAGAAATTATAAGAGAAATCATAAGAAAGTTGAGGAAGAGTTCAGAAAGAAGAAAGATGAATATACATCATATGAATTCTGGCTTAACTATCTTGGAATTAAATAATAAATCATAAATAAAATAGCTAATCTTCTGATAAAGGAGATTAGCTATTTTTGCTTATTTTGAGAAGTAATTTTGCCAGTATTGTTTTGAAGTTAGTTTTTCTTGATTGTGTATATAATCTGAACGAACCTTTTTATACTTTGTAAGAAATTTGAAAAACATACGAATAGTCTTTCCAACAACCCAGAAAAGCTTTCGTTTCTTGAGTTTTGTTACAAATGCAGTCGAACCATCTGTTTTAGTATGTGCAATGTATCTTGCACGAAAGGTCTTTCTGATTTCAATATCTGTCAAAGGAAGCTCTATGCAAATATTCTTTGATGGAAAAATATTTCCTCCGAAGCTTGGATAATATAGTGCAGAATTTACTATTTTAGGCTTTGAAATAATTTTTGCATTGCCGATAATGCTTTTATCATTTGCAGGTTTAGCAAGCGAGGAAAGATAAGTATTATATTCTGCAATATCTATGCTGAGAAGTTTTTCAGGGCCTTCCATAAAATCATCATATGCTTTGACCACTAATTCTGCAAGAAAATATCTTTGTAATAATGTAAGTCTTGCAGTTGATGCAAATAATTTGCGGATATTTGTAATTATGCCTGTATTTTTGTTGTGGAGAGCAGTATTTATAAGTTCATTTCTTTTTATGTAGTATTCAAAATGTCCAGCATACTTTCCATCAAAGCCATCGTGCCAGACAGCAATGCCGTTCATAGTTATGATAGGTTTTTGACAGCGAATACCATACTCTACATCATCGCTTTTGATGAAATAGGGCATAGGATAGCCGAATTTTTCTCCAAATGACGTTGGAAAGCAACAATACCACCAAGCTTGATAATCTGCTTTTTGGAGTTTTTCGTTTGCGATAACATTTTCTTTTTTACGCAAATCTACTTCGTGTCCGATAGGCGAAAGATAAAAGCCGTCCCATAAAGCGCCACATTCGTGCTGTAAATATGGAATTTCAGAATGGAGCATTGCACCGCCGATAAAGCTATCATAATATTCAGGCTTTAGAATTTTTAGTAGGGAATAGGTTTTGAGAATAACATTTGTATCGAGGCTTATGTCATCATCAAGAAAAATGATATGCGAACAGCCAAAATTAACACCCTCAAGCAAACCTCTTGCAAAGCCACCACTACCACCGCAGTTTGGATTATGTATAATTGCAATTGTGTTGTCAGAAAGTGTTTCAGGTAGTGTAGAACCATTATCCACAACAAAAACCTTTAGTGGGATAGAGTATTTCAAGCCAAAGTCACGCAGACGCTCCATATTTGAAATGATATACTTTTCACGCTTATATGTGCAGAATGACGCACCAAGCAGAATATCTCTTTGAGAGCTTACATTTGTTTCATAAGAGCCACCAAAAATCTGACAATCACTTTTTGCTGATATTTCAGGATAGAAAATTTCTCCATCTTTGGCATCTATAATTGAAAAAGTTATTGCAAGGGCTTCAGGCTTGCTATTTTCTATAAGTCTTGAAGTAATAATGTTGCCATTTTCACGCTTTATAAAAATTTCGGCAAAGCCTTTAATTTCTATATTAAAGGTGATATTTTGAGCAAGAGTATATTTTCTATATTTGCCAGCGGAAAAGCTATTAAAGTAGCTGCACAAGCTACAAGAAGTGCCACCTTTAATATTAAGAGAATTATTATAGCTTGTGCCAATACCATCGAAATAAAGCTTGCTTTCATCAACAAGTATAGGAAAAGATAGCTCAAATAGCAACATTTTGCAATACTCCTTTTGTAAAATGATAGGGAATCCAGACGGATTCCCTATGGAAAATCTATTAGAAATCTATATCTTATTCACCAAATTCTTTAGCAATAGCCTCGAATACAGCAGCGATAACCTTATCCATATCGTAATACTTATAGTTGCCAAGACGACCACCGAAGATAACATTTTCTTCCTTATCAGCAAGTTCTCTATATTTAGCGAAAAGTGAGTTATTCTTATCATCGTTGATTGTGTAGTATGGCTCATCACCAAGCTTCCACTCGGAAGAATATTCACGAGAAATGACAGTCTTAGGCTGTTTGCCAAATTCAAAATGCTTATGCTCGATAATTCTTGTGTATGGAACTTCTCTGTCTGTGTAGTTTACCACAGCGTTACCCTGATAATTATCTGTATCAAGAACTTCTGTTTCAAAGCGAACAGAACGATATTCGAGAACACCATAGCAATAGTTATAGAATTGGTCGATAGGTCCTGTAAAGAGCGTTTTCTTGATACTTGCTGCATTATTGCTATCCTTAATCCATTCAAAATAGTCTGTGTCAGTAAGAACATCAATGCCATCAAGCATTTTTTCGATAATCTTTGTATAACCACCAATAGGAATACCTTGATAGCGGTCATTGAAGTAGTTGTTATCGAATGTAAAGCGGAGTGGAAGACGCTTAATGATAAATGCAGGAAGGTCTTTGCAGTCACGCTCCCATTGCTTTTCTGTGTAGCCCTTGATAAGCTTTTGATAAACATCTTTACCTACAAGTGAGAGAGCCTGTTCTTCAAGGTTTTTAGGTTCTGTAATGTTGAGGTCGGCAATCTGGTCAGCAATAATTTTCTTAGCCTCAGCAGGTGTCTTAATACCCCAAAGCTTAGAGAATGTATTCATATTGAATGGGAGATTATAAAGTTCGTCCTTATAAATAGCAACAGGGGAGTTAATATAGTTATTGAATTCTGCGAATGTATTAATATAATTCCAAATCTTCTTGTCACTTGTATGAAAAATATGAGCACCATATTTATGAACATTGATACCCTCGATATTTTCGCAGTAGATATTACCGCCGATATGATTTCTCTTATCGATAACAAGGCACTTTTTTCCTCTCTTTTTCGCCTCATATGCGAACATCGCACCGTAAAGACCTGAACCAACAATTAGATAATCGTACATTTTAATCAACCTTTCACTATTTTTCTTAATATATTTCGTCTGAAAGACCCCGGAGGGAAAATCAAATTTCCAAGCTTATTACACGAGAAATTTTTGGTTGTGCCGCCAACTTTAGCAAAATGAATTCTTGGCAATTCGGCCCAGTTTATAGAGCCTTCTTTTTTGATATATGTCATAAATACGCCAAAAAGCCTTTCAGCCATCATGCCATCATCTCGTTCAATACGCTGTGGCATATTTGCGTCAACATATTCAAGAATATCAAAAAGCCAACTGCAATATTTATCAAAAATATCTCTATGCATAACATACATATTACAAAAATATAAGTATCTGCTCGACATATATTCATTAAACGCGGGCAAAAACTCAGGATAGTTCAATTTCAATTTTTCTTCAATTAACTTAAATTCTGTTTTTCCATTTTTTTGTGTGCGGATTAGATGCTCATATGTAGTTTCGGGCATTTTTTCGGGAATAACTCCTATAATAGGATAAATTTTAAGAAGTGATATAATGTTCTCCTTATCATATCCATTTTTCTCAAGAAGTTCCTTTGTCGGAAAATCCTTAACTATATATGGTTTTGGCAATTTTCTTTTGGAATAGCTTTTATCAACTAAATTTTGTCGATTGAATGAAATATATCTTCTGCTATGAAAAAAGCCGAGATAATCTGCATTAGTGTTTTTCCAAGCATAATAATGAACTGTAAGCTCACAATAATAGGGATTTTTTTCAGAAATATTATCGCCTATATTATCTTTGAGAGTATCCGAATCAATAGTATTATTATTTAATGCTGCACCTGCATATATATTATAAATAAACGGGAAGGTAGGTTTGTCATTAGTTGCAGAACAAGAAATATATATAGCAAGCTTACTACTCAAACTATCATCACCCATAGAAATATATTACTTCTATTATAATATATTTCAAGAGACTTGGCAATAGTTTTTATCTATAAATAACAAACAGCAGACCGAGTAAATGGCCTGCTGTTTCGAAAACACAATTGAATTTTCGACTTAGGTAAGGATTATTTTGCAGTTTTCTTTGACTTTACAGCAACAATGATTGTTGTAAGAGCAACTACTGCTACTACGCCAGCAACGAGAAGAAGAGTTGTGGAAGCATCACCTGTTGTAGGTACTTTACCATTGCTTGTGATATTAGAAACATCACTTGGCTTAACAGAAGTACTATCACCAAGGTTTGCCGCTGAAACACTTGCTGCAATAGAGCTTACTGCTACACTTGCTGTTGCAAGAGCTGCAAGAATTTTCTTTTTCATCTTCGGGTTCCTCCTAACATCATTTATTATACTATTTACAGTACAATAGAATTATATCATCAAGTTACAATATTGTCAATAATGGGAAAACTAAAAAATTAGCAATAAAAAGTGATTATATTGTAGAGTTTTATAGTAATTATAATTAAAATATCCAAGATGTATATGGTACTACTCCGTGTGCATTTTCAAACATACCATAAGTAAACATAGCGTAAGATAGAACTAAAATCACTATTGTGAGTATGATAGATTGACCTTTGAATCTTTTAACATCTTCTATAGGTGTTTCATTTGGTAGCATAGCATTATTTTTAACACGACCGAAGCCGTATTTTTCAACAGATGAAATAAGCTCTGGAACAAGCAATGCAATATAAATAAAGAAGTAATATGAGAAACGCTCCAAAATAGAATGTCGTGCCATTATTACCATAAAGAATGTTCCTGCGAAAACCATACTTATAACATAGCGATTATCGGGATTTATTTTTAGTATTTTCTCTGCGTTGAGCATGGTGAATAACAAAATAATAATTGGTACTACGGCATAAATCAGCGAAATGCCTTCTGTAATAAATTGGGTATTATTATATTCCTGATGGAAAATCTTTGTAATAAGGTTTAGTATTCCTGTTGATGAGAAGTAGAAGATTGTGAGTGCATAGCCGTAAAATATAACCTGCTTTCCCGTAGGACGCATTTTTGCGAGGAAGTAGAAAGGAATCATTACAAGTACAGTTGAATGTAACAATGAAGCAAAAAGAATTACTAAAATGAACCAGAAGAATTTCTTTTTTCTTATGAATTGCCATGCAAACAGTGTGATAGAAACTGCAAAAGCCTGGCGAATGAAGTTCATCTGCATAAAGAAAAGGAAGAAGTTTATATACATAAATGTTCCAATCCAGACTTTTTCTGTATTGCGATAAATAAATATTGCAACAGGAATCAGAGTGAAGATTGCAATTACTGCAAAATATGATGTGTAGCTTGGAAGAATCATTCCTAAAATCTTTGTTATAAAAACGAAACCATATTCCCAGTCATAGTAGGTAAAATTCCAAAAATCCTGTGTTTGCAGGTCCATAAAGGCTTTAGCATACATAACATAGTCATAGCCAATGAGAAATCTAAAAATTGTCAGTAAATAAAGTTGACCAAAAGACAAAAATAGAAATATCATATTTTTATTTTTAGATGGCTTATGAAAGCAGAATATCGCTGCCCAAACTAAGATAAGTAGGTTGTTTAAGTGGTAAATTAGCATATTGTTCCTCCAAGTTAAAATCCATTTTTTGAGAAAATACCTTTTGTTAAGGTCATAAATAGAATCTTTATATCAAACATAAATGTCCAATTTTCTATGTAATACATATCATACTTAATTCTTTCCTCAATAGAGGTATCTCCACCCCTAAGGTCATTTACCTGTGCCCAACCCGTCATGCCAGGCTTTACATAGTGTTTCAGCATATATTGAGGAATGGATTTTTGAAATTTGCTAACGAAAAACGGTGTTTCAGGTCTTGGACCTACAAGACTCATATTGCCAATAAGCACATTGAAAAGCTGTGGAAGCTCATCAATACTAAAGCGTCTTATGAATTTTCCGACTTTTGTACAGCGTTCATCATCTTTTTCTGTCATCTTATCTAAGACTTCAGAATTTTCTTTCATAGAACGAAATTTATACATAGTAAATCTTTTTCTATTATAGCCAATACGCTCTTGCTTAAAGATTATCTTACCTTTTGATGTGGCTTTTATAGCTATTGCTACACCAATCATAAGAGGAGAGCTTACTATAATACCTATAATTGAAATAACAATATCACTCAAACGCTTTATAAAGGCATTTAATTTATTATCGAGTGGAACATTTCTTAGGCTCATTACTGGCAAAGAACCAAATTTACTGACATATATTCTTGAAGAAAATGAGCCGAATATATTTGGAATAATTGATGTTTTAATTCCAAAGCGTTCACAGATATTATAAATCATAATAAGAATCTTTTCATTGCTGTCACTTGTCATAAGTACAGCTTCATCAATGGTATTTACCTCAAAATATCTTTCCAAAGCCTTGAAAGAACCAAGAAATGGCTTATTTATAGTATTGACTGGCTTATCATTGAAATATCCTGTAATCTCATAGCCGAGGTCTGGATTTCGTTTGATATTTTCTATGAATTTTTCAGTACAAGCATTTATACCGATTATAACAATATATTTTTTGTTATATCCTTTACTTCTCAAATAACGCAATATCCGTCTTAGAAAAAACCTATATGCAATTATTATAAAAGTATCTGCCACAAAGAAAATTATCAAGAAAAGCTGAAGCTGATATATTGATTCTGTTATGAGCAGAGTTAGTTCAAGAATAAAGAAAGCGGTAATGTTTGCTTTAATTATGTTCATGGCTTCATATCTCAAGCGAGTTGTTCTGTATGAGCGATAAAGGTCATATAGGGCATAGAACATAAGATGAAGCAAAACTATTCCAAGTGAAAGTATAATTAAAATAAAGCTGTCACTCTTAATCTTTGTGCTATTAAAGTCAATCTTATGAATACTGTCTGATATCAAGAAAGAAATAACGATACTGATAACAGCAGATAAAGCATCTACAAGAATATGTATAGCGTTAAATTTTCGCTGATTCTGTTTTATCATTATCTCACTTCCAATATCATGCTATTTTTCTTTGGAAAATTAATCGTACATATCTTCACGAAGCTTTTTTTGAATCATAAATTTCTTATAAGTTTTAAGGAAACAGAAAAATATAATTAAAATTACTAAAAAGATTAATGCAATATAAATCAGACTATATTCAGTAGACTCTGTTTCAAGTACATTTACTTTGCATACAGCCGTACTTTTTCCATCGAGAGTTTTATAGGTAATGTCAGCATAACCACTTTTTATGGCTACAAGCTCGCCTTTATCATTAATATCTACAACAGATTTATCTGAGCTTGTAACTTTGAGTTTGGTAATATCAGCATCACGAGGAGTAGTTATAATATTAAGCTCCTTGATGTCACCAATATTCATAGAAAGATATTCATTAGAAAGGCTTACAGTCTTTGGAGTGGTATTTTCTTCTGATTTGATTTCGCCCTGAACTGCAAGCATAGTTCCTTTATTGAGGATAGCAGTATATTTTATGTCTTTTCCACTTACTTTGATATTGTTGCTGTGAATAACCTTTCTATTGGAAGCATCATAATATGCAAAATTATAGGTGCCGTCCTTTATTCCTTTGAAAGTAAATTTGCCATAGGAATCTGTTTTAACTGTCGCATAATATATTTTTTTGTTTTTTGTATATGAGATTGCAATGGTTGTGTTTTTATATAGCTTATTAGAGGCATTGAGAAGTGTTCCACTAACCTTTCTGCCCGAAATATATTTTGTTCCTTCGCCTACATTAACCTTGCAAAAGCATGTGATTTTGCCGAAGGTTGCAGTTATTGTAGTAGAACCGTTTTCAATGGCTTTGATTGTTCCGTTTTCATCAACAGTGGCAATATCTTCATCAGAGCTTAAAAAGCTTGATGACTTTGAAAAAACATATTCATCTTTATTATAGTTATAAAAAATTGAAGACGAACTGCCTTTTCTTAGATAAAGCTCTGTTTCTGCAAGATTTATAACTTCGGTGTCCTTATTTTCTGTAACTTTGACTTTGCAAGTAGTGAAATTAAGACCATCACCACTTTTTATAACAATTTCAGTTAAGCCTTTTCCGGTAGCAATAATAAGACCGCCAGCAGAAACATTTGCAATGCTGGTATTTTTAGAATAGAAGGTTGCAGATTGGTCATCATCAGATGGAATAACCGTCCATTTTAGCTGATAAGAATTTCCTACTGCAAGGCTTATGTCATTTTTATCGAGAACAATACCTTGAGATGCAGCATTTGCAGGAAATTGAAATAAAGAAATTGTTATTAAAACAAAGAGCATAATACTCAATATTTTTATAGAGCGTACTTTGGTTTGCATGGAATAACCTCCATTAAACAGAATATGTTGGAATTGTTTCGGAAAGCTGAAGATAATAATGCAAAAGAACTTCTGTTGCCTCTGAAACTTCATATTTACTTTCGAGAAATACATTTTTCTTGATTTTATTATAAATTTCTGAATTTGAAAGCTCTGACATTTTTTCAGATAAGCCTATTTGGTCATTATCAGCAAAAAGCATACCGTTAAAGCCATCAATTATCAAGTCCTTATGTCCTTTTATCTTTGAAACAATAGCTGGAATACCACATTCAAGAGCTTCCATTATATTGAAAGGTAAACCTTCAATATGACTTGCTGAGATAATCGCCTGAGCTGAGCGGTATAATATATTTGTATCTGTGATATATCCTAAAAAGCGAACTTTATGAGAGATTTCATAATATTCGGCGAGAGCCTTACAATTTTCAAGAAGCTCACCATTGCCAGCAAATAATAATACTGAATCAGGCTTTGTTTTTAATAATTCTGAAAAAGCTTTTATAATAAGCTGTTGATTTTTTCTTTCGGAAAATTCAGCTACACAAAGGAAAACAAAATCATTTTCTTTTATTCCAAGAGATTTACGGAAAGAATTACACTCATCAGCACTTAAAACAGGAAATTTATTAGAATCTATTCCCATACCATTTATATACTGAATATTTTTACAAAAAACATATTTCCTGGCAAGCTCAAGGTCATCATTATTCATAGTGAGCAATAAATCAATCTTTGAAGAAGTGCTTTTTTCTATACTACGATAAAGCTTTGCTTTTTTTGAATTATCATCATTAAAAAGGTAGCCATGACATATGTATATATGATAAGGCTTATTTTTGAGCTTTGGAATTGCAAGTCTTGTAATAACTCCTGCAAGAGTAGTATTTGAGATTATTACATCATATGAATTTGATTTTATAATTTTAGAAAGTTGATTTATTGTCCCTATATTTCTTGGGGAATAAATTTTTTTTTGAAATATCAGGTTATAAGAGTGGTCAACCAAATTTTCTTTGACATAGCCCTCGGTTGCAGTATCAACTGTATGTCCATTTTGACGCAAGGCGTTTATTGCAGGCATATGGAAATTTTCAATATGTGATGCCCTCGATGCAGTAAATAAAAATTTAAGCTTTTTCATTTTTTATTTTTTGAGCTTCTTTGGCTAAACGAGTTTGCTCTTCGATATATCTTTTGTATGCGATACATACATCACGAGCGTTACCATTCTGAATAACCCTGCCTTTTTCAAGCCAAAGAGCTTTTTTACACATTTTTACAACAGAGTTGACATTATGTGAAACATATAGAACAGTTGTACCTTCTTTAAGGAGATTGGCAATTCTGGTTTCACATTTCTTTCTAAATCTTGCATCACCAACAGAGAGAACCTCATCAGCAATAACTATATCAGCGTGAACAGATGTGGCAATAGAAAAGCCAAGTCTTGCGAGCATACCAGAGGAAAAGTTTTTGATAGGAACATCAACAAATTCTTCAAGTTCTGCAAAGCTTATAATATCATCAAAACGCTTTCTCATAAATTCTGTTGAGTGACCGTGCATAGCTCCATTAAGATATACATTTTCTCTTGCGGAAAGTGTAGGTTCAAAACCACCACCAAGAGCAATAAGAGGTGCAATAGTACCTTTTGTGTATATGGTGCCATATGTAGGCTCCATAATTCCTGCAATAAGTCTTAGCAGAGTAGACTTTCCGGAACCATTAACACCGACAAGTCCCATAGACTCACCTCTTTTAAGCTCAAACGAAACATTCTCTAATGCCCAGAATTCGTCAAAGAAAAGATTGCCTTTAACCATATCTATGACATATTCCTTCAGGCTTGTTTGCTTATTTTTACTTAGGTTGAACATCATATAAACATTATCAACCTTGACTGAGGTTTCAGCCATTTTATTACCTCCAAATTACAAGTAGTTATAGAATTTACTTCTTTTTTCTTTAAAGACAAGTATGCCGAGAGCTAAGGTTAATATAGCGTAGCAGGCAGAAACAAGCAAGGTTTTCTCATTTGGAATGGTATTATAAATGAAAACCTCTCTTAAAATTCTTATATAAAGATATAGGGGATTGAAGTCCCATACAAAACGATATTCAACAGGGATAATTTCAATTGGATAGAATATTGGTGTAAGGAAATTCAGTGCATATGTGAGTATTCCATAGAGATGGCTTAAATCTCTGAAAAATACGCCATATGCAGCGAGAATAAGTGAACAGCCCATTGTAAAAATAAAAGCAAGTATAATAGGCAAAGGAAAAAGCAACATTGTAAAATGTAATGGCATACCTAAGACTAAAGCCAATATAAGCATAGGAACAGAAGAAAACAGAAGTGTTATAAAGGCAATAGTTACATTAGAAAGACAATACATATATTGTGGAACTTTAAATTTTCTGAAAACGCCTGCGTGATGATATACAGAAGAAAGTGATTGTTTTGTTGCTGTTACGAAGAAAGTCAGTATAAGATGACCTGAAATATTATAAATAGGATAGTATTCAATAGACCTTTTAAAAAGTGTAGAGAAGATAATTGTCATAATAGTTGCCAAAATCAAAGGATTAAGCAATGTCCAGAGAACACCAAGAAATGATTTATAGTATTTCATCTTGAAATCTCTCTTGACGAGTTCCTTTAAGAATGGCAGATATTCCATAAATTCATATAAAGCTTTATTTTTTGTCATTAGATTCTCTCCAATATAATTTTTCGACTTAGCTAATTTAAATTATAACACTTTTTAGGGCTATATGTCTATACATATAAATTGACAAATTATCATTTTCAGACGATTTTGATGTAAAATTATATTTTTTGTACTAAGAATAAATTGTATATAAATTACATATTGTCTAGAAAGCAACGAATTGATATGATTTATATTTTGTTTGTCAAGTTGTGGAGATTGTATACAAAGAGTATTATGCTTTTCTTGATTAAAATAAATATGTGTGATATTATAAAATTAATAAAATTTTAAATTAAGGATTGCTGTTATGAATATCTATATTATAAATAATCCCTTTCATTATGAGATTGAAAATCTGACTCGTGCATTTTTTAATAATGAAAAAATGAATGTCATAAAATGCGATAAAAATGTAAATCGTGAAAAGCCTTTTGTCGCAATAGAACTTATAAAGCACGAAAAAGATTCTGATATAATTGTAAGCTTTGCTGATGAAGATTTTGAAAAGACTTTATCTAAAAAAATAGATGGCGAGTTTGATTCTGAATATTCAGAATGTGAGAGAATGGCTGCCATTATGCTTTTTGAGATATTAAGCGAATATACAAGCATAAGACTTCCTTGGGGAATATTAACAGGAGTTCGTCCAATAAAGCTTTTGCATAACCTCGTAAGAGAACTTGGCACAGATGGTGCAGATAAATATTTCAGAGAAAAGCTGCTTGTTACTGAGCAGAAAACAAAGCTTGCACTAACAACAGAAAAAAATGAGCGTAAAATTCTTGAACTTTCAAAGCCTGATTCATTCAGCCTTTATATATCAGTTCCGTTCTGTCCGACAAGATGCTCTTATTGTTCATTTGTTTCTCAGTCGATAGAAAAAGCGAAAAAGCTTGTTGAGCCATATCTTGATTTGCTATGTCAGGAAATAAAATATACAGCTGAAATAGCCAAAGAACTAAATCTCAGACTTGAAACTGTATATATAGGAGGAGGAACCCCAACAACTTTTTCTGCTGAACAGCTTACAAAGCTTATTACTGCAATAAATGCCTCTTTTGATATGAAAAAATGCCGAGAATTTACGATAGAGGCAGGCAGACCAGATACTATAACTCGTGAAAAGCTTGAAGCAATTCTTGATGGTGGCTGTGATAGAATAAGCATAAATCCACAGACTTTGAATGATGAGGTTCTTGAGGCTATTGGCAGACGACATACCGCCACACAGACCTTAGAGGCATATAAGCTTGCGGAAGAAATTGGTTTTAAGCATATAAATATGGATTTAATAACTGGACTGCCAAAAGATACTCCGGAAACCTTTAAATATACTCTTGATACCTTGTGTGACCTTTCACCTGCAAGCATAACTGTTCATACTCTTGCTATGAAGCGTTCATCTTTCCTTACGCTTGGCGGAACATTGGTTAAGACGGGTGCAGAGCCACCAGCAGCTATTATGATGAAATATTGTGAGGAAAAGCTTCCACAATTTGGTTATCACCCGTATTATCTGTATCGTCAGAGCAGGATGGAGGGTAATCTCGAAAATGTAGGTTGGTCTAAAGATGGTTTTGATGGCTTATATAATGTATATGTTATGGACGAAACCCATACAATTCTTGCGTGTGGGGCAGGTGGAGTTTCTAAGCTTCGTGAACCAGGAGTAAATCACCTTGAACGAATATTTAATTATAAATATCCATATGAATATATCAACGGTTTTGATGAAATGCTAAGACGAAAGGAGCAGATTAAGACTTTCTATGGTAATCTTAAATAATACATACAGAAGATATTCTTATAATCTTCCTGTAATAAATTACTATGCCGAAAACGAGGCTAAAGGCTTTATAGATACAGTAGAGGAACAGTTTCACAGCGACTTGGATAATATTGCTGAAAGCATTATGGAGCTTGAAAAGCAGTGTAATATTATAATGCTTACAGGTCCGTCATCAAGTGGAAAAACTACAACAGCCAAGCTGCTTAAATCAAAGTTTGAAAGTGCTGGAAGAAATACCCATATAATTTCTCTTGATAATTTCTATACGGGAAAGAAAAATATTCCGAAGCTTCCGAATGGTGAGTATGATTATGAGGCTCTTGAGGCATTAGACATTCCATATATAAAATCTTGCATAAAAAGTATACTTACAAACGGCAGTTGTATGCTGCCTAAGTATAGCTTTGCAAAGGGAGAGAGAGACTCTGTTTTTACAGAGCTTAAAGTTGAAAAGGATAGCTTTATAATAATTGAAGGAATTCATGCACTTAATCCGATATTTACAGAGGGAATAAATGCAGAGGCTATTAAGAAAATTTATATAAGTGTAAAACAGGGTATCAAAAATACTGAAAAGAAGATTTTGAGAGCGGAGGATATACGCTTTCTTAGAAGACTTGTGAGAGATACAGCGTTCAGAGGCTCTGATGGTGAGGAAACTATATCTATGTGGGATAATGTCTGCCTCGGTGAGAGAAAATATATTCGTCCATTTAAGTATATGAGTGATTATACTTTGAATACATTTCACCCATATGAGGTATGTATTTTGAAAGATGATGCAATAAAAATACTTTCTGAGGTTGATAGAAATGGTGAGAATTACAGTTATGCCGAAAGAATGATTTCAGCTTTGGAGCAATTCTCTTCAATAGACCAAGAACTTGTGCCGAAATACTCTCTTTTGAGAGAATTTATAGGTGGCAGTTCGTTTGAATATTAGCTAAAAAACTATTGAAGATACAGATAGTTTGTGCTATACTCTAAAATATACTTAGAATCGAAAAGGAGTGTCTGTTTATGGGAATACTTGAAGATGCAATCTATAATGCAAAGACTGCTGCAGGTTTTGTTGGCAAGAAGGCAGAAAAATTTGTTGATATTTCTAAGCTTACTATTTCAGCCGCAGAGCTTAGCAGTGAAATTTCTAAGAAGTGTGAAATTCTTGGACGAGTAGTCTATGAAGCAAAGACAAGTGACAAGTGCTATGATAAAGCAATAGCAGAGCTTGTTGAAAAGATTTCAGACCTCAAGGGACAGCTTGATTCTGTAAATGAACTTATTGCAGAAACAAAAAACAGAGTAAAATGCCCTAATTGCAGTACAGTGAATTCTAAAGATGCAATTTTCTGTGGGAAATGTGGCGAAAGGCTTAGAAATTCAGAGGATATGCCACAGCCTGATGAAGTAGAAGAACCAAAGGAAACAGAAAAAAATACAGTTGAAGCTTCTACTGAAGAATAATATTGCAAATTTAAAAATTGCGTTGATTGAAATAATTTAACATAAGCTTAATAGATTAAAGATTTTGCTTAAGCTTTTTAAATCTTATGTTAATCTAAATTAGTATTTTGACGGGCGAACTTAGTTCGCCCCTCATATTTGCAGTATTATTTGCGTGAAAATCTGATTTTATGAGTTTGTCGGAAATTACGCTATACTGTAGGGAGGTTAATGAGTGCTTAGAAAAAAGAGTATACCAAAAGAAATAAAAAGCCAATCATTTTTACAAGGAGCTTTTATTCTTGCAGCAAGTATGATTATTGTTAAGACATTTGGAATGGTTTATAAAATCATACTTGCGAATATGTTTGGTGGTGTTGGCACTGGTCTTTTTAATGCTGCATATGCACTATATAATCCGCTTTTTATGCTTGCTACTGCTGGATTCCCTATTGCTATTTCAAGAATGGTTTCAGAAAGTGTTGCAAACGGCAGATATAAAGATGTAAAGAAAATACATAGAGTTTCTGTTCCTATATTTATAGTTACAGGCTGTGTGTGTTTTCTTTTAATGATAGGCGGAAGCTTTATTTATGTTAATCTTATTAAGACACCAAATGCCATTTTTGCAATATTGGCTCTTGCACCAACAGTTCTTTTCGGTTGCCTGATGTCAATATACAGAGGTTACTTTGAGGGTATGCGAAATATGGTTCCGACAGCAATTTCGGAGATTATAGAGGCAACCTTCAAGCTTTTTGTTGGACTTACTATGGCATATCTCACGATTAAGTTTGGTACAAATCAATATGAAACAACAGGCTATGTTTTAGGAATGAAATGCTCAAGTCTTGAGCAGGCAACGGATTATATTATGCCTATTGCAGTAGGTGCGGCAATTACAGGAATATCTCTTGGTGGAATTATGGGCTTTGTATTCCTTTATATTCGTTATAGAAAGAACGGTGACGGAATCACTCAAGAAGAGCTTGCAAGCTCTCCAAGACCTCGTTCAGATAGAGAAACTATAAAAATACTTGTAAGGACAGCTATTCCTGTTGGTATGGGTGCAATTTTGTTAAGTATCACAGATGTTATAGATACATCTATCGTACAAAGCCGAATCTATGATATTATGCAGACCAATCCAGAAGCATTGCTTAATGTTTATGGAACGCTTTTACCAGATAGTGTATATTATGCAGGCACAACACATACCTATCTTTTCGGCTGCTATGGATATAGCTCAACTTTAACTATGCTCATAACAGCACTTACACAGGTATTCGGTTCAAGTGCCTTACCATCGGTAACTGCGGCTTGGGCAAGTAAGGATAAAGCAAAGCTGAAACAAAGCCTTGAGGCGGTTTTAAGAATAACCTTGGTTGTTACCATTCCATCAGGTATCGGACTTTCGGTTCTTTCTGAGCCTATACTTGGTTTGATTTATAGCAGCCCTAATGTATCTAACGAAGTAGAAATTGCTTCTAAGGTTTTAACCACAATGGGCATAGCTATTATCTTTGTTGGAACAGCAACACCTATATGCAGTATGCTTCAGGCTGTTGGAAGAGTTGATTTACCAGTTAAGCTTATGGCTATCGGCGTTGCCGCTAAGATTATTACTAACTATGTTCTCGTTGGTATTCCTGAGATAAATATTCAGGGTGCGCCTATTGGAACATTTGTATGCTATTTGTTTATATCTGTTGTTGGAGTATTTTTCCTTTGTAGGCATACCAAAATCGTTCCGAACTTTATGTCGATACTCGTAAAGCCACTTCTTGCATCACTTGTATGTGGTGTCGGAGCTTTTGTATCATATCATCTTTTTAATTACTTTATGAGCGGAAAGATTGCTACTATTCTTGCAGTTATAGTTGCTATAATAGTATATATATTCTGTCTGTTTATTTTTAAGGCTATACAGAAGGAAGATGTTCTTCAAATGCCAAAGGGTAAAAAAATTGCAAGATTCCTTGAAAGAAAAGGAGTATTTTAAGCTTAAAAATTTATTTTGATAAAAATATCTTATTGACAGCTAATATTTCATATGATAAAATATAAATATTAGGAATCCCTTGTGAGGGAGTAGTAAGCGTACTTAACGTGCGTAGTAAGTCAACACTCATGGCTCTTTATAAAAGACCTGGCTTGCTTTAAATTACCAGACTCACACATAACTCTAAATGAGGCTATGTGTTGAGTCTTTTTTATTATCCATTATTATGCTAATGCACTTCCCCAAGACACTTAAAAGTTTCGCTTGAGCCTTTTCAAAGGCTCACAGATTCCAAAGGCAGAGCCTTTGGTGGGTTTTAAGGGCGAAGCCCTTAACATTCTTTGCCTTCTAAAGGCGGACAAAGTCCGCCTTTATTGACTAATGTTGCTGATGTAAGAAAATGCGGCGGATAAAATCTGCCGCTTAGGAGTAAAGAATGTTGGGCTTCGCCCAAAGGTGTGTCGCTCTCTGCGGAGAGCGACAAGGGCGTTGCCCTTGACCTGCAAGCTTTTGAAAAAGCTTGAGCAAAACTTTTAATTGTCTTAGGGAAAATATAAACTGATTTGGGTTATTGAGGGAATTTTTAAATTTTATATATTAAGGAGAAATAATAAGTTATGAAAAAACAGCAAAATGTAGAAACTTTTTCGACTCTCAAACTCGCAAATGAGTATGAAACAGACTTGAAAAATGGTTTGACCGAAAAAGAAGCCAAAAGACGCTTAGAACTTTTTGGCGAAAACAAACTAAAAGAAAAGAAAAAGAAGCCTTGGTTTTTAGTTTTCCTTTCACAGCTTAATGACCCTATGATTTATGTACTTTTTGCCGCAATAGCTGTCACAATAGGTGTATCAACATATGAAACGGTTAATTGGCTGAAATCGGGTAATGCTTTTAATTTTTTAGAAGTGGGCGATTGGCCTGATGTTATAATTATCCTTGCGGTTATTATAATAAATGCAATTATTGGAACAGTTCAGGAATTAAAAGCACAATCTTCGCTTGACGCTTTGAAAAAGATGTCAAGCCCCGAATCTACTGTAATTCGTGATGGTAAGCGTCAGAAAGTTAAATCAAGTGAGCTTGTTCTTGGCGATATTGTTGTGCTTGAGGAAGGCGATACAATAGGTGCAGATTTAAGACTTATAGAATCAGCTAATCTCAAAGTAAACGAATCAAGCCTTACAGGCGAATCTATGCAGGTTGAAAAGAACGCAGACATTATATTTAGTGAACCTGTTGGTGTTGCAGACAGAGTTAATATGGTTTATATGTCAACACCTGTAACATATGGCAGAGGAATGGGCATTGTAAGTGGTTGTGGAATGGAAACCGAAATAGGTAAGATTGCATCTGCTCTTGATAATGAGCAAGAAGAGCTTACACCACTACAAAAGGTTCTTGCAAAGCTTTCTAAAGTACTCGGAATAATAACACTTATAATAGTTCTTCTTGTACTTATAGTTGACCTTATATGGATTTTTGTTGATGGCAAGGGTACTAATATTGAGGCTTATATAGAGGCTATTCTCTCATCAATTTCACTTGCTGTTGCGGCTATACCAGAGGGCTTGCCAGCAGTTGTAACAATAGTTCTTGCTATTGGTGTACAGAAGATGGTTAAGGCAAATACGATTGTAAGAAAACTGCCTTCTGTTGAAACGCTTGGCGCTGTTTCAGTAGTATGTTCAGATAAAACAGGCACACTTACTCAAAATAAAATGACTGTTGTTGAGGCATATTGCAATGGTCAGGTTGTAGTTAGCTCTGATTTTAAAGCTCAGAAAAGTAATGAATTTAGATTTCTTGCAAAAGGTATGAGCCTTTGCTCTAATGCTACTGTTGATGACGGCTTATATGGTGACCCAACAGAAATTGCACTTGTCAATTTTGCAAATGAGCTTAGTCTTCGTAAAAAAGACCTTGAAACAATGTCGCCAAGAATAGATGAACTTCCATTTGATAGTGACAGAAAAATGATGACCACTGTCCACAATGATAATGGAAAGAATATCGGTTATACAAAGGGTGCTTTAGATTCTATCTTAAAGCATACAACCAAAATCCTTGAAAATGGTAAGGTTAGAAGTATTACAGATGATGATATAAAGAAGATTTACAGTACAAATAGCTATTTCAGCGATAAGGCTCTTAGAGTTCTTGCTCTTGCATATCGTATAACAGATAAACCAATCGAGGACGATTTGATTTTTGTCGGCTTGGTAGCAATGATAGACCCTGAAAGACCCGAGGCAAAGGGCGCAGTTGAGAAATTTAAGCGAGCAGGTATTGCAACTGTTATGATTACAGGCGACCATAAGGATACAGCCTTTGCAATAGCTAAAAATCTTGGAATTTGCGAAACAAAGGAACAGTGCCGAACAGGTGCAGAAGTTGACGCAATGAGCGAAGACGAACTCAAAGAATGTTGTAAGAGCGTAAGAGTTTTTGCAAGAGTTTCGCCTGAAAATAAGGTTCAGATTGTTAAAGCATTTAAGGCGAACGGAAATATCTGTGCTATGACAGGTGATGGCGTTAATGATGCACCAAGCCTTAAAGCTGCTGATATTGGCATAGCAATGGGAATTACTGGTACAGATGTTGCCAAAGGTGCAGCTGATATGGTTCTTACTGATGATAACTTCGCATCTATCGAAAAGGCTGTTGAAGAGGGAAGAGGTATTTTTGCAAATATCAAAAAGACAATTATATTCCTAATTTCAAGTAATATTGCCGAAGTTCTTGCTATGTTCTTTATTATATGTCTTGGCTTGCCAGCACCACTTATTGCTATTCATCTTTTGTGGGTAAACCTTATCACAGATAGTTTGCCAGCGATTGCTTTGGGTATGGACCCGAAAGCACATGATGTTCTTGATGAAAAACCAAGAGACCCGAAAAAGGGTATCTTTGCCGATGGCGGAGTTAAGCTTACAGCAGGTTTTGGCGTTGTAATAACAGTAGCAGTTCTTATCTCGTATTTTGCGGCAGGCTGGCTAAATGGTGTATTCTCTCTTGGAGATATAAAGGCACTTTATGAAGGTAATGCAGATATACTTCATCAGGCACAGACAATGGCATTTACAACCCTTGCATTCTGCGAGCTTTTCCATATGATAGGTATGAGTAATGTCAAGAAATCATTTATTCATATTTTCAGCAATAAAAACTGGATGATGGCACTTGCATTTGTAGTTGGTATCGGACTTCAATTTTTAGTTATTGAAGTTCCTGCTGTCAGAGCCGTTTTTTCAACAGCAAATCTTACAGGCAACGAATGGATTATAACAGCAATATGTTCTGTACTTCCATTGATAATACATGAAATAGTAGCTATTGGTTATTCTATTTGTAGTAAAAAATCTAAATAAACTTGTTGTAAAATGGGCTCAGTTTTTACTGAACCCATTTTTAATACCGATTAGCTGATAGATTACCCTCTAAGATAGATGAAAAATTCACTCGAGCCTTTTCAATAATAAATTTTTTCAAAAAAGGCTTGCATTTTGTGAAAATATATTGTATAATAACACTACTGCCGAAGAATATCGGTATAACAAGACAGAATGTGCTTTTTGATATGCTGGCGGATAGGTGCTGTACGATGAAGCACCGTGAACCATGTCAGGCGGGGAACCGAGCAGCATTAAGCGGTTGTAACATGCGATACAGTTAATCTGTTCGTCAGTATACCAAAGAGCATATGACCGACTTCCTCGGCTGTCTTGTTTTTTTGAGCCAAAAGGAAGGTGAGCTTAATGTATCGTGTGCTTTATAGAAAATATCGCCCGAAAACCTTCTCAGAGGTTTCAGGTCAGCCACAGGTTACTGTTACACTGAAAAATGAACTTAAAGCCGACAGAATAGCTCACGCATATCTCTTTACAGGTTCGAGAGGTACAGGAAAAACTTCTTGTGCAAAAATTCTTGCTAAGGCTGTCAACTGCCTTGATTTGCAAGATGGCGACCCTTGTGGAAAATGTGCTGCTTGTAGAGGTCTTGATGATGGCTCAATTCTCGATGTTGTAGAAATTGATGCTGCAAGTAATAATGGTGTTGATGATATTCGTATGCTTCGAGAAGAAGCAAATTTTACCCCTGCTGGTGTAAAATATCGTGTATATATCATTGACGAGGTTCATATGCTTTCTCCGGGAGCTTTTAATGCTCTCTTGAAAACGCTTGAAGAACCACCTCCTCATGTTGTCTTTATTTTGGCAACAACAGAGGTTCATAAGCTTCCAGCAACAATACTTTCTCGTTGTCAGCGTTTTGATTTTCATAGAATCTCGCCACAGGCTATTGCAGACAGACTCGAATATATTTGCAGTCAGGAAAATGCAGAGATTGAGCGTTCAGCGGCTTTGCTTATTGCCTCGATTGCTGATGGCGGTATGAGAGATGCAGTTTCCTTGCTCGACCAATGTATGGGAAGAAGCCGACACATTGACGAACAAACTGTTCGTGATACCGCAGGCTTGGCAGATAGGGAATACCTTTTTAAGCTTGTTGAATCAATTCGCAAAAGAGATTCCGCAGAGGCTCTTGCAATAATTGATAAGCTACACACAGATTCTAAGGATATGGCTCGACTTTGCGATGAACTTTGTTCTCAGCTAAGAGCGATGATGCTGATTAAAACAGTAAAAGACGCAAGACCTTTTGTTGTTATGACAGACGAGGAATTTGCCCAGACAAGTGAACAGGCTCTTGCAATGTCACTTAACGAAATTATTTCAGCGATAGATACTCTACAAAAAGCATATGAGCGTATGATGAGGGGAGTTAATCGCAGAATAGAAATGGAAATGACCGCAGTTAAGCTGTGTTCAGAAATTTCTAAGCCAGAGATAAGTGAAGATGTTGCAAAGCGTATTGATGAACTTACTAAAGAGGTAGAAAGGCTCAGAGCTAATCCGCCAGTAGTTCAGCAAGTATCTGTCAGCAGAACTCATTCTCAGACAAGAACACCACCGATTAAGCGTCCACCAGATATGGAAAAGCTCAGAAGTGAAGCCGTACCAATGAAAGAATGGCCTGAGGTAATAGATGATATAAAGCAATATTCAAAGATTATTGGTGCATCATTTGATGGCAGTAAGGCTTATATAAGCGGGAAATATGTTCTTGTTGATTCGACAAATGATATATGCTTTGAAATTTTACGCAAGCCTGAACAACGAGAAAAAATGCGTAATTCAATCAAAAAAATTACTGGAAATGATTATAGTCTTGGAAGATACTCCTATCCAGATGAAGTTAAACAAGATGACCCACTTTTAAAATTCGCTTCCGATGCAAAAGCATCAGGAATACCAATAGAAATAAATAATAATTCGGAGGAAAATTAATATGAAAGCAAGAATGCCAAAGGGATACGGAAATGCTGGAGCAGCTAACATTCAGCAGCTCGCTCGTCAAGCACAAAAGATGCAGGCTGAAATGGATGTTGCTAATCAGGAACTCGAGCAGAAGGAATATTCTGCAACAGCAGGTGGCGGAGCAGTAACTGCTACAATTACTGGTAAGCTTGAAATTCAGAAGCTTGAGATTCAGAAAGATGTTGTTGACCCAGAAGATATTGATATGCTCAGCGACCTCGTAATCGCAGCTGTTAATGAAGCTATCAGAAAGGCTCAGACTGATAAGTCACAGACTATGGATAAGATTTCTGATGGTCTTAATGTTCCAGGATTATTTTAATTATGGCTGAATATAGTGTAGCTCCGCTGGCAAAACTTATAGAGCAGTTTGAGCGTTTGCCTGGAATAGGGCATAAAACAGCACTCAGGCTTGCATATCATATTTTGCGTATGCCGGAAGCAGAAGCACAGAAATTTTCTGATGCAATAATGGAGGCACACTCCAAGATAAAATATTGCAGTATTTGCTGTAATCTTACTGATAAAGATGTTTGTTCCATATGCAGTGACCCTTGTCGTGATAGGTCGCTCGTATGTGTAGTAGAAGACCCTCGTGATGTTATGGCTCTTGAGCGTACACATGAATATAATGCTTTATATCATGTTCTTCATGGCTCACTTTCGCCTTTAAATGGTGTTACAGCCGATATGATTCGTATTAAGGAGCTTCTTGCAAGATTCAAAACAGATGAAATCAAAGAAGTAATTATGGCAACTAACCCTACTGTTGAGGGTGAAGCAACTGCAATGTATATTTCTAAGCTTTTAAAGCCATTTGGTGTAAAAGTCACACGCCTTGCGTATGGTGTTCCTGTCGGCGGAGATATAGAATATGCCGATGAGGTTACACTTACAAAGTCCTTAGAAGGACGCAAGGAAATTTAATTTCAAAATAAGTAGAGGAGGGCTTTTTCGTGCCTAAGGAAAACACAAAAACAATAGCACAAAATAAAAAAGCCTTCCATGATTATTTTGTAATAGAAAGTATGGAGGCTGGCATAGAGCTTTGCGGTACAGAGGTTAAGTCCATTCGCAATGGCAGAGTGAATTTAAAAGATTCGTGGTGTAGCATTGACGATGGAGAGCTGTATATAAAAGGTATGCACATAAGTCCATATGAGCAGGGAAACATCTTTAATCGTGACCCTATGAGAGTTCGTAGATTGCTTATGCACAAGCGTGAGATTATGCGTCTTTTCGGTACGGTTAAGCAAGATGGATATTCGCTGATTCCACTTTCGTTATACTTTAAAGGTTCTAAGGTTAAAGTTCAGCTAGGTCTTTGCAAGGGTAAAAAGCTTTACGATAAGCGTGAAGATATGGCTGCCCGAGATGCAAAGCGTGATATGCAAAGAGCCATTAAGGAGCGTTCAAGAGGCTGATTCCTCTTTATATATGGGGATGTAAAGGTTTCGACGGGGAATGTAAGCTCCGGTAAGCGAGCAGCGGTGCGGAACCGCTATAAAATCCGCAACTTAAACAATAATTGACAACAATAAAACTGTTGCTGTCGCTGCTTAATTAAGCGCGACCGTCTATTATAGAAGTACCACGGTCTTTAATAGGCGTCGATTAGTGGTGAACGTGAACAGGGGAGTGCCTTGTACCTTGTCATGACTTTAAGGATACCGAGGTTGATAGCCTGTCTTTGGGCGATTAGCTGAGGGAATTTTAAAACAATGACTACGCTCGAAGAAAGCCGTTGTAAGCGTTTTTCGGACACGGGTTCAATTCCCGTCATCTCCACCAAACGGTGAAAAGCCGAACACAATATTTTTTGTATCTGGGCTTTTCGGAATAGTATGTAAAATAAGGGATAAAGCTTAATGCTTTGTCCCTTATTTTGCTTTAGGAATCTTGAATAAATAATCGGCTTATTGTTCTGTCTGAAAAGATTCCACAACTTCTTTTTCTATCATATCTAATATTTCATTTATATATTTTGATGCCATAACATAATCTTCTAATATTCTTTTAATTAAAAATATTGGAGGATGCGTTAAGTTTATATCATAATCACTTATAGCTACCACATTAGGTGAATTTCTATGTGTCATTTTATTTCTAATATCATTAACAAAAGAATGATTTCCTTTCCATTCTCCTTCGCAGTTAGTATCATTAGCTTCCTTAAAATATGCATTAATTTCTGTTGCTTTTGTCTTAAATTTATTGCTAAAGCTTGAATTTGGATTAAAAAGTTTATTATAATGAACTCTTTGTTTCTGTATATCTATTCTATAAAAAAGTCTATAAAACTGTGCTAACAAGTCCCATAGACTGGATGTTCTAAATAACGCATTTTCAATGTAATAAAAAGTTTGCTGTTCCTCTTCTGTTTTATCCTTAAAAACATCATAATTATTTTGTGCTGGTTTAGAGTATGCATATTCTATCGCTTTTTCAAATGACAGTTTTATTTTCCAGTCCAAATCCATTAAAGTATCATAGAGCGTTTTATATTGCATCAATCTACTAAATGGGGTTTCATTACCTCCTGCCGAAATAGTACCAAATAAATATTTACTTTTGCCAATCAGTAATATAAATCTATTTGGATTATATGTTACTTGTGATAGTTTGCTATTGAAATATTTTATTATATATGTGTCTTCCATAAACATTCCTCCAACTATTTTTTAAAAATTATATCATATAAATATGATTTTTTCTACTTCTGAGATTATGTAAAAACGATTTGAATCTTTATGCGAGTTTAAATACTGCATAAACTATATTTAAATATCATTTATGAAATAAAAAAACCGCTCTCAATTTTAATTATTTTTGATATGCACCTCCAAAAGTGTCTAACTTTTGGGGTGCATATCATTTTGAGAGCGGTTTTTAAATTTGTAAGGTTTATGATTTTATTTTTATGTTTAGTTTATTATGTAGCTTTTAAGTTTTTAGCATATCGGTGCGAATATATTTATCCTGATTATTGTAATGAATAATGCTCCAACCTGTATACTTTCCAGACTTGATAGAGCATACAACATTGAACTTATCACCTTTGTTAATGTACGCACAAGGTTTTGTATCACTTGGCTTACTATAAATTGCTACACCTAAGACAGTACCTTTCTTCCAAGTGGATAAGCCTGTTCCGTTGATTCTACTATTTTGAATATATCCAGTAGTATTATTAGCGTGTATCTTAGACCAACCATCGCCATTATCAGTTATAAATTCCCCGACAGTGCCAACTTTAAGAGTTATGAGTTTTCGTGAACTGCCACCAAGGTCATCAAAAATTGGCTGAGAGCGAAGGAATGAAGTCTTGTTAATAACCTTTACTTTATCGCCATTTTTTGTTTTAGTTGGTTTTTTAGTTATATAATCTTTAAAAATCCAGTTCATATCAACGCTTCCAGATATACCACTGACACTGCCGTTCTCGCTGTACTGCCAGATGGTGCAGTCGAAGCCAGGTGAAGATACGCCCCAATGAGCTAACCACAAGTCATATTTGCCTAATAGCTTATCTTTGTGAAGATAGCTATTAAGCCAGCTTGGATTGCAATACAACATTGGCATATAACCAGCAGACTTGATTCTATCGCAGAAAGAAATAACAATGCTTGTGAGAGTGTCTTTGCCCAAATTTGTTTGCGAAGAATCTTCAATGTCAAAAGCAACAGGTAAATCTATCTTATAGTTTTTTATTGTTTTTAAGCAAAAATCAGCTTCCTTTTTAGCCTCAGCAACAGACCTTGCATAGCTATAATGATAGATACCGCATTTGATGCCCACTTTAATAGCATTTTCGATGTTTCTGACGAATTTGTTATCAATTTGATTAGGATTTTCTATGCCAAAGCTCGAACGAATCATAGCGTATCTTACGCCTGATTTATAGACTTTATCCCAGTCGATGTTTCCATTCCAGGTCGATACATCAATCAATTTTTCTTTCACTGTAGATACCCCATTTCTTTGTAATAGTTCTTTTCAGCCTTAATCTCTTCATCTGTAATGCTGTCAATATCTTCATCAGATACATTCATACACTCTTTAATTTCGTCATTCGTTTTGCCATATGCAAGAGCCTTGATAATTTGTCTTTTAACCTGTTCTGTCATTGTAAATTACCTCACTTTTATATTTTTTGTTTTTTCCATTTGCCATTGTGCTTAATATATAGCTCGCTTGTATCTGTACACAAAGCTGTGCTACCGTCTGGGGCTTTCTTTATTGAGTCCAACTTATCTACATCAGTGCTATCTAATAGATATTCTCTTGTATCGTTTTTTCTCAATTCAATACTGCCTAAATCTACTGCTTCATCATCGTTATAGATTTCGCCAGCGATTATTTTCATGCTTATCACTCCTCTACTGATGATTTGATTTTAGCTTGTTGATACTCTGTATCGTCAATCTCAATAAAATCACTTGCTTTAAGAGATTTGGCAAGATAAATCTCTCCCTCATATACTTCGCCAGTCACAACATTTTTGAGATGTTTGCCCTCGCTCGGTGCGAGCTTAACTATCGTTACTTTTGATGTTGTCATATTATCACTCCTTATGCTAAAGTCCAGTTTTTGTCTGTCGCTATGGCTTTTTGTGCATCACTGAGCTTTGCGAGATTAGTTGTACCAAGCGTTAGAGTATACGCTGTCTGTCCTGTGCGGTCAACAAGTGCTGTAAGCATAGCCACAAGTGTATCTACGCTATATCTTGTGCTTGCTGATAGGTTGAGACCATTGCAGTTAAATCCGTCACTGAGAGTAACATTTGTGAGTTTTGAGCAGTTGGTAAATACATCTACACCAAGTGATATTATACTGCTTGGTATTATAATATCTGTAAGTGATGTGCAACCATAAAACGCCCTATAATTAATAGTTGTTACACTGTTTGGTATGTTTAAACTTTTAAGACTTATGCATTGGCTAAGCGCAGATGCACTTATAGTTGTTACACTGTTTGGTATGTTTAAACTTTTAAGACTTATACAATTATAAAATGCCCTAACATCAATATTTTTTATACTATCTGGTATGTATATGCTTTTAAGACCCTTGCAATTTTCAAACGCTCCCACTCTTATCACAGTCCACCTATCAGGTATTACAAACTCCGTAACCTCGCCTGTCAACACACTCTCATACGAGTCAGACTGCTGTTTATACTTGTCTGCCTCTCGCTCCGACTGTTTGATTTTGCAGTACATTGCAATGTCTGTTAAGTCCATATCAATCACCCTTTTTTATTTGCTTATAGATTTGATTTGCATAAACACTTGCTCCAGCACAGAGAATGCCTTGCGTAATTGCTGCAAAGATTGCAGTCCAAACATCCTGCACGGATGCTATCTGAGTAATAGACAGTAAGTATATTGTAGATAAAATAATGCCAGAACAACCAAGTACAATAGGTATATACTTGTCAGGCATTATACACTTTTTAAGTGCTACGCCAACCAAGTATAATACTGGTACAAGTATCATCAGTTCTGGTTTAACAAATTCTAAAAAATCCATTTAAAAATCCTCCTTAAGTTTGCAAATCATACGGATATATCTTGTTGATAAGTTATACATTTTCGCAAATTTTGATGCACTATATCCATTATTGCGTAATTTGCGTATCTCACGATTGCGAGATATTTTTACAAGTTCGGAATATTTTTGTATATATAAAGAATCTTCACCGCCAAAATGCTTTGAAAGTTTAATATAATTTTCTATACCAATAATCTCAGCAATTTCACGCTGAATTCCATATAAATCACTAATATCAATATTATTCATCTTCATTATCTGTACTTGTTTTTACAGTATTTTCAGCAACAACTTTTAATTTTTTGGTAATTGACATCAAGAATTTTGGGAGCGGAACACCAATGATTGCAAGATTTTCGAGTATACTTAAAAGTTCATTTATCACAAGCCAAACAATTACAATAAGTGCAACTACCATATTATCTTTTATGTCTAAACCTATATGCATAAATCCAAGTGATATAAGCCAATCTACACCCATAGCAACTGCAACAGCCATAAAATAACATAATTTTTTAATAATTCCTTTTATGCCAGTTCTTGAGCTTAAATCTCCTACGATATATGCCTTACCAAGACCACTTATATAATCGCAGATAACAACTGTAATTAAGATTATAATAGGTACTATAAGTGCATCTAAATATGTTACAAGTGCAGCAAAAAAAGCTGATACAGTCAGTTTTGCTGCTACAATTTTGAAATCCATAGCAATCACTCCTTTTCTTCATTGCCCCAAACGGAGATAATAGCAGAAAAATAAGGTTCTTGTACCTCTACGGCAAGCTCTGTACGACCGTCATTTGAATTAGTGTAAGCCTTGCGTGAAGGCAAACCGAGAGCAGTTTCTGTACCGTTATCCTCGATAAGTACACGCTGAGTTTTAACTGATACGCTTTCTGTTGTAAGATTATCTACTGTAATAACATTCTTAATTTCCATAATAAAACCTCCAAAATTAAACTAAATATGTGCCTGTAACTGTTATCGACTTGCTTGCAAGAGATGAATCAGATTTAACCAATATGCCAGTACCATTTATACTTGCTACACTTGCACTGCTTCCGTTTATATATGCAGTTGCGGCAACAGCTCGTTTTGCGATAATTGGTAAGCCTGTAACTGTCAGAGATGTACCCGTTATATCACTTCCTGCCGTTATTGTAACCGTAATCATTATAGTGTTGCCATTATAAACATAGTCGGCATTTTTTACAGTAATAGTACCGTTCCCGTCAAGTACAGGATTCCAAGTGCCAACCTCGTCAATTTGCGGATTATACGATACAATCTTTGTCCATGCTGACCAAGTTCCGCTTGAACAGTTACGCATAAACAAAGAGTTTTTTCCTGGTACAATAGCTATTTGCTGTGTAAGCGACGAAGCTACAATATGCATAACAATCAGCTTATATGTACTACCTGTAACAGGTGCATTTTTAATATCTGCTGAGACCGAAGCACCTATGTCATATGTTCCATCTGTTATATAATCGTCAAGATTAGAACCCGTTGGAAGAGTTGTAATTGCTCCAAGATAGAGTGATTTTATATTTTGTGTTGCCTCATATGCTTTTGTTGCACCTGTGCCACCAAGCGTAATTGGCTGTATTCGACTGGAAATCTCATCAATGCGATTGCTTGTGCTTGCGACATCAGCAAGGGCTGTCTGCAAAGCACTGAAATCATTTTCACGCTCGACAACTTCGGTTGATAATTTGCCTACTATATCAATGCCAAACTGCACAGCAGTGATAACCTCTTTATTTGTTCCGTATACTGTAATTTCAGCTTTAAGTTTTCCAGATTTAGCTACCATATTTTCTGTAAGTTCAGCAGTAATAATATTATTGCTGATTGTACAGTCTGTAAAAGCGATTGTTTCGTTTTCATCTGCTACAGTAAGAGTTACTCGTTCTTTATTGAGTAATATGCGTTCATTTCCAGCTCGCAGCTCAATGTCAATATAACGAGATTTTTTATCTCCTACTCTTGCAATAATAGTTGCAGCTTGATATGCTTTCAAGTTAACATCGAGTACAATATTATAATGTGGTATTTGCATATTATAACCTCCTTTTATTTTTACCAACCAAGATATTTTATTGTATTACCGTCTATAGTCATTGTTCTTTTATATATTTCGTTCCCATCAAATCGCAATAAATCAGTTTCAAGAACCGAATGACCAGCGGAAGAAATATAAAATGCACCAACATTCGACTTTGAATTATTGCTAAGCCTGTATGTAGGCGAAGTATATGTCGATGCATATATAGAATCTCTATCGCTTTCTGATTTCTTTTGAGCTTTTATGCCACCTATAGAAACACTATCATTTGCAACAATTTCATCAGCTGTTACTTTATGGACCAACAAGAAAGCTTTAGCTTCTCCATTGTCGGAATAAAATCCAAATTTCCCGACTTCTTGTGTGATGTCATTTTTGATACGGCTTACAACGATATAACCAGATTGTAGTGTAAGTCTTGTTGTATATCCTGCTGTAGAACCAGTTGTTTTTATAGCACCATTACTTATATCTATCGAGACTGTTCCATCTGCACTTGTTATAGTGCCTGTTTTTATAAGACTTGCGTTTAATGAACCAGTCTTAATAAAATCTGCTACTATTTCACCATCAGAAGTCATTGCAAGTCCATATTTGCCATTATAACCAGTGGAACTGTGACCAAGACCTTCTTTGTTCCATCTCCATACCTTCGTTGCAGTGCTGATGTCGTTTGTATCCATTATCAAAAGTTCTTCTGGATTACCATTTGCATTAAGTTTGAATACAACATAACCGCCGATATTTCCTGTTATCTTCTTCGTTGCCGTTTCAACAGCTAATTCAAGGGCGGAAGATGTTTGTTTTGCTGATGTAGCGATATTTTCTGATACCGTTCTTGCGAAATTTGTGCTTACACTTCCAAGTTCCATTGATATATAGCGTTCCGAAAGTGTGTCGTATACAGTTTTAACGACTTTAACTTTAGTCGAAATATTATGTATACTATGCTCTACTGTAACTGTATCACATAACACGCAGCGTTGTAGTGCTGCTACATCTTTGTATTCTTCTGTTTGCCAAAGCTGTACAAAAGATATTTTATAGCTTGCCTTGACCTCATCAAGTTTTGCAATTTTAATATATGCTTTAGTTTTTGTTGCTAAGTTATCCTTAGTAATCGAAATATCATTACCATATTCACTTGATAAATCAAGCATATAACACTTGTAATAACTGTATAAATCTGCATTATCGAGCTTGATAATATCACCTGTTACAGTTTCATTATTTTGTGTAGCGTAAGGTAACACATGAGTATAATTATTTGTTAAATCCACAGTTGAAGTAAATGCAGAAAGATTTTTACCATATCTGACTGTAACTCCTGCATCTTGTCCTCTTTGACTGTGTAACTTTACAGTATAATTATCAAATTCATATTCTCCACCAAATCTATCTAAAATACTACCATCTGTGCCAGCAAGTAAACTGCCTAATGTAGATGGTGTACTTACACTATAAGAGCCTCCACTGTTAACATTGCTCCAAAACTCAAACGGACAGTTGAGTAATGCTTTAGATTTAAGTGATTGCATAATGCCCGAAGCATTACCACCAACGGTGCATATTTGTATTGGAATACCATTAAGCTGGTAGCGAATGTGTTCGCCGTAATATGTAACAATGCCACTTATTGGTAAGCTACTTTTATAAATATGGAATATCTGCGGTTCCGATGTTTCATTAGGCTTACACTTAATAAAACAATCTTCATTGAGTAAATTATATTTAGCTCCAGAAGTTGGATATTGTAATTCAACTTCATATGCACCGTTGCGTTCCTCGGTAACAACACATTTAGTAGCCTCTGTCAAGGCACCCAAACCATTATTATCGAAATCAGTTGTACCTCTTTCATACAAAATCGGTATCATATCCTTCTGAACCTCCCTTTATATTGAATCTTGTTGACATTACCGTTAATTATCACATTATTATTACCCCAAAGAAGTTTTGGAAATACGCCTTGAAACTGTTTGTTGCAGTTCGTATAATTTCTAAAGCAGTCTTGCATTTCACAGTCAACTTCAAGATAATCAGTAACATTTGTCAAAATGAATGAATATTCTCCAACGCTTACTGTAATATCTCCGCTCCCGAAAATTTTAAAATATGGTTCGCATTCGCAATGTTCAGGATTTTTGATTATAAAGTTAGTGCTGGTTGCTTGGATAAGCTGTTCTCCATCATTGCGATACAAATAAGGCTTACAGTCAAAAATGATTGTTGTACTGCCAACACTTGCTATATCATTAACAATGTTGTTTATATTGCTTACTCTCGCAAGCCTATAATAGCCAGGATTATATGTATCTGTTAACTTACAATATGTGTCATTTGTTAATAGCCAATCTTTTAAAGAGTTAATGGTTTCATATAATGTACTCTTCATAAATGCAGGTATAGTAATAACCGCATAAGGAATAGAGAGATTATTGTATCTGCCATTATCAATTATTAAATCTCCCGAACGCCCTGGAATGCTTACAGATGTTACATCTCTTTGAGGCACAACCCATTCAGGGGAATTTGTCACTATAACACCAAAATCAAATAAAGATTTTCCGTTAAAGCTAAAATCATGTATCACCCCAAACGACCCCCAATCTCTGCGACCTATTAGCTAATCCTTCGGAAACATAATCAAGTATTGCGTCTAAATCTTTATCACTATTGTTATTAAATGTGTCAATAGTGATAGTTAAATTTATACCACTAAGCCGATTATCTGACATACTTGCTGTAGTTGTATTTGGTGAAAAAGCAACAGGAAAAGATATATCGCTAAGTGCATCACGAATTATATCAAGAAACGATAGGTCAGGAATAAATGATATAACAACTGATTGATTTTCGATTTCATCAAGATTATCTTGAATATCGAAATCAGCTTGAATATCACTGCTAAGTGTTGATGGTAAAGCATTTGTCATATCATTAGTAACTTCTGGCATAGCTTGCACAAAGCCTTCTCCGATGCCGTATGCAATATAATTACCAACAGTATCACGCATAAGCCTTGATGGAGAATGTATACCGAAAAATCCTTTAATGTTATCCCATAATCCTGAGCAAAATCCGCTAACCTTTTCCCAGAGCCAAGATGCTGCACCTGAAATACCGTCCCAAATTCCACTTATAATATTTCCACCAATTTTCGCCATCTCTCCCACAAGAGAGGCAAAACCTTCAACAATACCTTTGATAATTTCCGGTATATGTGTAACTATGCCTTTGATAATTTCTGGTAAATTTTGAATTATAGCAATGAACAGCTTAATGCCAGCCTCAATTAATTGAGGTATAGCATCAATAAGTGCAGTACAAATGCCTTCAATGATTTCAGGTAAAGCATCTACAATAGTTGCTATAATTTCTGGCAGAGCATCTATAAGAGCTGTCAGTAAATCAATACCAGCTTGCACTATTTCAGGGATAGACTCAATCAGAGCGCTAACAATACCTGTAATAATCTCTGGTAAAACTGCTACAATCGCACTTATAATCTCAGGCAAGGCCTCTACAAGAGCGGTTAATAATTGTATACCTGCATCAATTATTTGCGGTATTGACTCAATTAAAAAATCAACAATTCCTTGTATAATTTGAGGGAGAGCAGCAATTATTACTGGCATAGAATCTAATATGCCTTGTGCTAAACCTTGCATAAGTTGTAACAAAGCAGTAAGCAGAGTCGGCAGATTATCTATAATCATTTGTATAATGCTTAACGCTGCTTCAATAAGCATTGGCATAAGTGTTGGTAACTGTGCAGTGAGTTCTGTAATCAAAGTTGTTAAAATCTCAAGCAAAGAACTTACTATTGTTGGTAAGTTTGATATTACGCTATCAAGTAATCCGCTAATAAGTTGCATAAGCCCTTGCGTAAGCTCTGGAAGAGCTTCCATAAGTGCTTTAAACAATTCATCAAATATACTTACAGCCGTACTTATTAGCGTAGGCATATTCTTTACTATTGCATTTCCAATAGATTTTATAGCGTTTGTTACAAGTGACATTATCTTTGGTAACTGTTCTGATACAACCGATAATGCACCCTCAAGAGCTGTACCGATTGCCTCTGCGATTTTATCAAAATCACCATCAGCTTCATTTATTGCGTTGCCAAGCCCAGATAACACATCAGTAATACCACTTGATACTTCGCTTGCCGTATCCATAAATACACCTTGAATAGAACGAGATGTACCCTCCAAAGCGCTATTAAGGTCGTTATATTGTATCTTATCTATATCAGATAATACATCTCCGACCTCTTTTGTGTTTGTTGATACATTTTTTAGAGCAGGTATTACAGTATCTTGTAGGTCCTCAAATTGAGTGCCAAATAGTTCAACAGCAATTTTATTTTTTTCGACAGGGTCTTCGATTTTATCAAGAGCAGCAACTACTTGATTAAATGCGATTTGAGCTTTTTCACCACCTGCGGCAAACTGGGCTTGTAGTTCTTCTGCTGATGGCAATGTACTGTCTGTCGCACTTTTCATATCGTTCAGACTATCTTTTAGTTCTGAAATTTGCTCTTTGTAGCTTTTTATGCTGTCAGCGTTTTTGGTTTTTGTAAGTTCTGAAGTCTTATCGTTAAACTGTGATTGTGCTCTTTCGGCATATTTGAGTTTTTGCTCAAGGTCAGCGATTTTATTTGTTGTTTCTTCGATTTTTTCGCTATTGTCTTTTGATACAAGACCTAATTCAGCGAACGCCTCATTTGCCGAGCCATCTTTTACTCTAAGATTTAACTCTTTGACTGCATCTCCGACTTTGTCCACACTAAAAGCACCATTATTAGCACCGTCTACAAGAGTGTTAATAAACTGGTCAGCAGACAAACCTAACGAAGCATACTGAGCCGAGTATTCATTGATAGTATCAAGTAAATCACCATTTTTATTTGCACCATTCTGAGCACCGTAGGCAATAAGATTATATGCTTCTTCAGCAGATACACCCATATTTTTCATGAGTGCTGCTGCCGCTCTCGAACTTTCTCCCATATCGAAATCAAAACCGTCACGAAGCTTATAGCTTGCTTCTGTTGCGGCTTCGAGTTCATCGCCCATTAAGCCAGTATTTTGCTTAACAATAGATAATCCTTCTGCAACATCTTCGAGACTATCACCGAAATTATGGGTATAAACATTTTTTGCAATATCTCCAAGTCCTTCAAGTTCCTTACCTGTTGTACCTGTTTTCACTCCAATATCGTTTACAGCAGAGTTATAATCATCACCGAGTTGAACTAAATCTTTGCCTAACTTTACCGTAGCTACACCAACAGCCGCAACAGCTGTACCTACAGCAACACCAATACCTTTTAATATAGAACCAAGTCCTTCAAATTTGCTTGAAGAATCTTCTGCGGCTTCTCCAGCGTCTTTAGTTGACTTGTTTAAGTTATCTATCTCATCAGCAGTATCATCAGTGGCTTTCTCTAATTCCGTTTGCTGTTGTGATAAATTAGCTAATTCTTTTTCAGTGCTAATAACTTCACGCTGAAATTCTCTGTATTGTTGTTCACCTATGTCTCCGTTTTTAAACTGTTCTTCGACTTTAGATTGAGCTTCTTTGAGTTCGCCAAGTCTATTAGTCGTATTTTTTATTTGTGAGTTTAAAATTTCTTGCTTTTGAGCAAGTAATTCAGGATTTTTAGGGTCAACATCTTTAAGGACTTTATTAACTTTTTGCATTTCATCTTCAAGGGATTTAGCATAATCCTCCGAAGATTTAAGAGAATTTTGTACCTGTTCATATGCATTTTTAGGGGCTGACTCTGTAGCTTTAACTACATTTTTAGTAGCTTCTGCAAAGGTTACAGTTTCTTTTGATAAATCTTCTTGTTGCTGTTGTAGTTTTTTCAGAGTTGCTTCTGTAGCAATGACTTCACGCTGAAAGCCTCTGTATGTAGTTTCGCTGATTTTGCCATTCTTGACTTGCTCATTAACCTGGTCTTGTACAGATTTAAGCTTTTCAAGCTTGTCCGAAGTAACTTCAATCTGCTTGCTGAGTATTTCTTGCTTTTGAGCAAGCAGTTCTGGATTTTTAGGGTCAATATCATCAAGAGCCTTATTTACTTTTTTTATTTCATCTTCAAGAAATTTTGATTCATCGTTTGTTTTGCTTAAAGAAGACTTAATACTGTCAAAAGCATTGATGTTGTCTTTTTGCTGAGATTGAAAACTTTTAAGTTGGTTTTCAGTATTAAGTATTTCTCTCCTGTATTCTCTAAATTGTTCTTCTCCTATATCACCATCTTTAAACTGCTGCTCAATTCCTTTTTCAGCAACCTGAAGTTTCTTTAATAAATTTTCTGTACTGGCGATTTTCTTTTGAAACTTATCATACGCTTCCTTGTCTATGTCACCATCTTTGAATTGCTGTTCAATGCTTTCTTGCTGAACTTTTAGTTTATTTAGCTTTTTTTCAGTATCTTCAATTTTCTTTTTAAATTTGTCATACTCGCCTTTATCTATATCTCCATCTTTAAACTGTTGTTCAAGACTTTTATTAGCAATATTAAGAGCATTCAACTTATCTGTAGCAACTTCAATTTGCTTGCTGAGTATTTCTTGCTTTTGAGCAAGAAGTTCTGTGCTATCAGGGTCAATGTTTTTAAGTGCATTATCAACTTGTCTCATTTCAGCAGATAAAGTATTAGCTTGTTTATTGACATCAGATAAAGCTTTGTCTAAGCCTGTTGTATCTCCACCGATTTCAACAGTAATACCTTTGATATTCTTGCTCGCCATTAGTTACACTCCCATTCCGCAAGTGATTGCTTATACTTTATATATTTTTCCTCACTGATTTCTCCACGAGCAAATTTATCATCAACTTGCTGTTCTATTCCTTTAAGTTGATGATAACGTTCTTCTGGGTCAATAACGGTCTTTCCTTGCGATTTTAGTTTCATACGGTCGTATTCATGGCAGTAATTGATTAACATACCTATTGTACAGACCTCAAAGTCTGCAACAGTAAGTCCACGAGCATAGCACATAGCCATTAGTTGTTCTACTGTAATGCTGCTCGATTTACTATTACTGCCTTTTACTCGTTTTTTCGGTCAACCTTCAGACTGCTTGTTAGTAAATCTGTAAGCTCACTCAAAACATTTATAAGCGGAAATGTATCGAAAGTATCAAACCAGTCTATTACATCAGGTATAGAGTTATCAGCTGTTTTTGCAAACACCCAAATAAGATTATATATAGTTTCCATATCTAATTTATCTATATCAACTAATTTAATTCCTTTTTTGGTTTTCTGAAAAGCCGCTTGTAATATACTAAAATCTCTTAACATATCTCTGCCAAACTGTGCCTTGTATCTGAGCATAGTTGCAGCAGTAGATTTAAACTTTACCTGTCTACCTTCAATGATAATTGTTTTTTCCATACATATCCCTCGTTATTCGTTAAGAATAGGTTCAGGAATTGTACTTAATTCCGCAACACCAGGGATAGTAAACTTAACATAATTATCGTTAATTCGAGGTGTAGCAGAAATAGAATATTCAGGGAACTGAAATTCAAATGTGCCATCTTCCTCTGTTGCTCCATTTGTTGATGGTCGAGCTGAAACACTGCAGCGATACAGAATTTCCGTCTTGCCTATATTGTCCGTACTTTGGTCACTTAGAATAAGAGCAAATTTCGGTAACTCAACATTGTTGTTGATTTCAAGAACACCGTTTTTAGCAATAGTTTTGCCAAGCCAGTTTTTTTCAATATCATCAATAACCGCCAAAAGCGTCAATGTTATATCATATCCGCCATTTTGCTCGCAGGCATATACTTGTTGAGAGTTGGCAGATACTTTTTTTACTTCTCCAACCGGACTTATAGAATACTCTCTGCCACCGGCTTCTGCGGCTGCGAAATAAATTGGATTACCATATGTTGTTTTTTCTTTTGTCTCGCTAAGTATTGGTGCATATCCAACAGCAACGAGCTTTGTTTTAATTTTTGCTTGATTAGACATATAAGATTCCTCCTTATAGTTCAAATTCATATCTTATTAGATAAACTTTTTCTTCTGATACATAAGACTTTGATTTTGAGTAAGTTGTAAGTTCATTTAATACACTTTCAATTCTACCTTCTGCGGTTACGTCATTGCGGTTGATATATAGCTCAATACAAACTGTATGTTGTATTAGTGCTTGTTTACTGCTTGCTGCAACAGTCTTGTAATCAATATCTGTATAAATAACATATGGGGGAGACTGACGCTCTTCAAAAGCATTGCGAGCAACTGGGAAATGAGTTTTGCGAAGTGCGTTATATAATTCTTTTTCTGTCATTGCAATGCCTCCGTAATTCTTTTTTCAAGTTCCTTTTTTGCCCATTCTTCATTTTGCTGTATATGTGGTTGAGCATCAACACGCTCAGTGCCACCAGCTTTCGCATGACCGTATTCAAGTAAATGCGTAAGTTGATGGTGTGTAGCATTATGTACTATCATTCTGTGATTTCCTTTTCCTTTGAACAAAGCTTTTACACGCCAACCTTTACTATATTTTTTAGTTCTCTTTGGACTATCAGCTTTTATTCTGTCCTTAAGTTCATTAGCAGTGCTTATAACCGCTTCATCTACACTTTCTTTTATGTCATTTGTATAGTCAGTTAATGCGGCCATGATTTCTGAACCAACATCAATATCAGCCATCAATAACACCTATCCTTTCGGTTACATATAGCTCCATATAATCACCATCACGATATGTTCGATATATTTCATGCTTGCAACCATCAATTTCAACATATTTCTCATTGTTGTAATCAGCAAAAAACACTCCTGCAATTTTATATTGAGGTTTTAATGCGATTGTAGCTGCTTTGAAATATTCCGACTGTGTTACACTTGATATAGTTGCAAATATAGGCTTTTTAGTAAGCACTGATATTTGATTGCCAAGCTCATCAGGTTCTATCTTTTCAGATAATAAATTTACAACAGTATCAATCAAAACTATCACCTGCCAATGCTATGCTGTTTCGTAATGACTCATAAGCTAAAACAAATCGTTCCGCATTCGGTCTATCACCAAAATATCCCATGCAGTATAGTTTTATCGCTTGCTTTATTAGTGCATTATCCTTATTGGGGTTATAAACACCTGCATTTTCCATATCAATCAACGCTGCTTCAATAAGAGTGCTAATTTCATCATCAAACGCAGATGTTGTTATTCTCAATGATTTACGAATAAATTTTATAAGTTCTTCATTCATATTATTTTCCTGTTGTAGTTGCAGGAGTGAGCATTGCAAAAGGTTCTGTTGATATAATATCACCATCTGCAATGCCATAAGCCATATAATCCGTTTCACGAGCTTTTACATGCTCTTCCTGATATAGTGACATACTTTCGTTAAAGTTAAATCTATATCCTTCGTTGATATTAGCAAGAAGAATATCATTATCGGACATAGCATCTTCTTCTTTTACCGGCACACCAAAAATATGACCTATACCCCCTGCGGTGACATCTTGTACAAAAATTGGACGCTTGTTTGCATCAACAAGATTGTAAAGGACCGTCCATACTGTTTTTGAATTAGCATAGATAACTGCTCCCGATTTATAAGCTGCGTTAAGTAATGCCATGAGAGATGTGATAGTTGTATATGTAAGATTGCCAGAGTATTCAATAACATTCGGCTTACCAGATTCTGCTTTAAGTGCAGTAACAATACCCCTTGGCTGTGCTTTGAACTCTTTTGCTGTTGGCTTTCCTTTACCCGAAACAATAGCTTTTGCGATAGTGTTGCCGATTTTTTTACCAAGCTTTTCTATTACATATGGTATATAATCATCTAATGCCATTTTTTTCAATTTCCATGATAGTGTGATTGATTTAGATAATTCGCAACCTGTGAGTAAGATAGAATTTTCTGAAAATGCTGCATCTGAACTTTTATCAGCTTCATCAATCCAGTCAGCATCACTATCTTCACTTGCATCATATAAAAACTTAACATCGCCTTTTATATAGGTTGGTGTAAGGTCATCAAGAATAGGGTGTTGCTCGGCAGCTTTCTGCCAAATATCACTCATAAGAGTTTCCGGGATAACAAGTGCGTGTTGCTTTGTTGTGTCTGAATTTCTGAATTCCTTGTTAAATTCATCAATAATTTGATTTTCTTGAGTAGAAAGAGTCTCACCGTGAATAGCCTTAATGAACGCATTTTTATAGCTTTCACTATTATCGTCTGTGTTTTCTGCAAGTTTAAGGGTTTCTTTGTTTGCAAATGCTTCCGGCTGAGGAATACTTGTACCTTTTATTGCATTAAGATTTGCTTGTGCTTTTGTTTCTTCTGCATACTGATTATCAAGAGCTGTTATTGATTCAAATACATCGTTAAGTTCGCTATCAGTTTTGCCTTCGTTAATAAGCTTGTCTGCTTTCGCAATAAGTTCTTTACGCTTTTCGTTATACATTTCATATGTCATAATTTTATGCCTCCAGTTATTTTAATAAGATTTAATTTTGCCTGTGCACGAGCGGCAATTTTTTTATGCCGGATTTGATTTATAATTGCTTGAGGAATTATATCAGCACAGGAAGCTACAAAATTTGAAGCAGATATATTCGTTTTAGGCGATGTAATACTATCAACAAATTTCATATCTACTGCCTGTTCAGCTGTAAACCACGTTTCTTTGTTCATGAGTTCTAAAAGTGTATTTTTATCCATACCAGTTTTAAGTGCGTACGCATTACATATAGATTCATTGCAAAGTTTTAATATTTCACTTTCTTTTTGCATAGTGTTGTAATCTCCGCTTGCATATGAAGATACATTGTGTATCATAATCATAGCCGTTGGTGATATATCACAATGTGATGCACACGCAATAACGCTTGCAGCACTTGCAGCAAGTCCGGTTATATGTATGTTTACATTACCTGAGTAATCTCGCAAACGACTATATATTTCCGAACCTGCAAATATACTGCCACCTCTGCTATTTATGTAAACTTCTAGAGGTTCTCCGTTAGCGGTAATTATTGCTTTTTCAATGTCACGAGGACAAGCAGAACTCATCTCAAAATAATCATAAATCCACTTATCATCATTGCTGATGATTGCCCCATTTATATTGATATTCAATTTATTCACCTCCTTCCGTTGTTACAACTGCCGTATCAAGACGGCGAATAGGTTTATCTCCTCCAGAAAGAGGTGCAAGATTAAGTGTTGCACGCCATTCATTAGGTGTAAGAGCACCACGGTCAACCATCTGCACCAGATTCAACTTTGTACTGATTGATGCACAAGCGAGATTTGCAGCTTCAAATACAATTCGATTACCGCAACCTCTTTCACGTTTTGTAAACAGTTTACGAGTAAATTCGTTTGCTAAATCTATTGCGATAGGTTCAATTTTCGATTCATAATAACTATTCCATTCATCTTCGGTATAGTTACTATGTATAATTTTTTCATTTGTGCTAAAGGCTGCATATATTCGTTTTGATGTTCTATCCATTTGTTCAGCGTTCGGCACATAGTCTTTTGGTTCTACTCGCTGAATATCAGCTTTACCGTCAGTTGCAGCAACTCCAACTGATTCTGTAGATACATCAAGATAATCTTTTACAAATTTCTCTGCGTTTTTCTTAATATCGTCTGGTCGGATAGCTGATGCATACTTTATGAGCCACTGTACAATGTTGGAATTTTTAATTGCTTTTACTATGCCTTGGTCCGTTGTTTGCACAATATCCATAAGTGGAAGTAGTGTATCTGATTTTGGTGTACCAAATACATCGTTGGCGTAGAAATCACTTCGCAGATGTATAACATCTTGATAATCAAAAGTGTATGATTTGCCGTTACGCATCAAAAATTTTAAGTATAAATCTCCTGATTTACTATATTGTGCATTGACTTGAACGCAAGGAATTGGATATATTGCTATTGGATAGCCGTTTGCATCACGCATAATTAAAGCAAACGCATTGCTATTTAACTCAAGCTGATTAGCGAGCTTTTCTAATAGTTTTTGCATTGACATAAGCGGATTCGGTTCTGTAAGTAGTATTCTCATATACGGTTCTGGATTAACTGAGATGATATGCTCTTGATTTGCGTTAGTAGTATCACGGATATGTTTAGCTGAAAGTTTGCCTACAGCTGCAGCTAAAGGGCGTATACAAGACCGTACAATATCGCTTTTATAAACATCTCCACCATATGTATACAGACCATTTCCTGTTTGAGTTACAATTTTAATTTGAGTAACTTTGTCAGAATCCTTATTTCTTTTGTTTTTAAACAATTTCAAAATTTCACCCCCTTAAATCAAGCTAAGATATTCATTTTCTTTATCAAGATAAACAACATACGCATCTAATAATGCTGCTGTGCCGTCTATTCTTTTTGTTGGTTTTGAAGTTTTGCAAGGCTGTATATTGCCGTTTTTATCTTCATCATATGAAGTATTTGCAAGACACCATTTGTCGATAGGATTGTTGTTATAATTGATAAGTTTGCTTTGTAGAGCCACTCCCAAACGTTTCATAGGGTCTGAAAGAGTTTTCTTACCTTGAATTACAGGTATCATACTTTCTTGGCCGAAGTAATTCCTCATTTCTTCTACCCAGTACTTAGCGCTCCAACTGTCATATCCAACCCAAGGTATATAAACATCGAATTGCTCTTGAAGTTCAACAAACCATTCTGTCACATACTTTGCGTGCACAGTATTACCTGGGCAAGTTCTCATATAACCTTGTTCAATCCAAATATCATATGGTATATGGTCCTCTCTTATTCTTCTTTCAACAAGTTCTTCCGCAAGCCAATACATTGAAAGCACATATATATAATCATTATTTGGTACTCTGAACAGTGCTTTTGCCGCCGTTAAATCTGTTGTGCTTGATAAGTCAGCACCACCTATAGCATATCGAGGTTTTAGTTCTAATAAATCAAAAGTTGCCGTGTTATTTAACGCTTCAAGTGTTAACCAAGCTTCTGTGCTTGTCTCTGGTATGTTAAACTCCTTACATACAAGATTTTTTACTAACGCAGGATTTCTCTTTGCCTTTTCGACTTTTTCACGCAATGTTTTTTCATTTTTGATGGTACCAAGCCCAGGGTTTGCTTTTTTCCATGCGTCTGGATTTTGCCATTCTTTTCGACTGTCCAGCTCATAGATAAAGTAAATCGAGCGTTCATCCTTGTAACCATTATCCTCAAAATAGCCGTTAATGGTTCGTGTTGCTTCATCATAAATAAAATCGTAAATGTCTTCTCTAACTGTTCCAGCAGTCGATGTTATGAAAATAAGTGGTTGGTCTCTTGCAGTTATGCCGTCTGCCATAATGTCATACAAAGCACGACCATTTCGCCATTGATGTATTTCGTCCATTAGCACGCCGTGAACATTTAATCCGTCAAGCGTATCACTGTCAGATGCAAGCGGTTTAAATATTCCGTCGTTTATTTCGCACTGTAACTCATGAGTTAGAGTTTTAATCCGCTTGCTTAAAACAGGGGATTTTTTCACCATTCTTTTTGATTCAAGCCATATGATTTTAGCTTGGTCTTTTTTGGTTGCTACTGAATAAACTTCCGCTCCCGGTTCATTGTCTCCGACAAGTAAATACAATCCGACGATTGATGCAAGTAAAGATTTTCCGTTTTTCTTAGCGACAATAAGCACAGCTCTTTGATATTTGCGTAAGCCGTTAATATCAACAAAGCCAAAAATTGTTGCAAGTGCAGCTTGTTCCCATAATTCAAGTTTTACAAGTTTGCCGCCATATTTACCTTTACTTTGCCGGCAAAAATTTTCGGCAAATTCAAGTATATGATTTGCTCTTTTACTCGAATAAAAATATTCGCTTGAAGTATTTTCAATATCGCTTATGATTTTTCGATACGTTAGACGCAGTTTATTACATACAGTAACCTCTCCAGAACAGATTTTTTCATAGTAATCACGAATGGGATTATATGTCAGCGGATATTTAATCATATGTCAGCACGCTCTGATACAAAAGAGTCAAAGCCATCATCTTTTTGTTGTTCAACTTGTTTTGGCAATAAGTCGGTCAACTGCTTGATTATTTTTTGATAGCTTGTGTTCATTGAATTGTATTGCTTAGCTACTGGGCGTTCACGCTCATATGGTTCTTGTTCGCCTTGTTGAAACATTTCTGTAAATCCGTAAACATTTAAATCTTCTTCCATATCATCGAGAGACACTCGCATAAAAGCAGCTCTTTCGATAAGCCCTTGTATAACAGCCTTTCTTTTTTTGTCTATCTTCGAGTAAAGCCTTGCTAATCTCTTTTGTTCTTTATCAATTCTCGCTTGTCTCTCTTCAAGTTCATTAACTCCTGTCATTTTTTTCGCCTCCTTAATCAAGGGGAGGGGGGTCTATAAAATTCCCTGCGTTGTATTACTACCTCCTCTCTCGGTCTCCATTCCGAAATTTTGAAAAAATTTTCAGGGGGGTATCGGGTAAATCTGACCGTCCTCTCCGAAATAATATCGTCCGTTTTCTTTTTTTTTTGACAACCCTCTTTGTTGTGACAAGTTTGACATTCATACTTTAAATTTTCATGATTGAGTGATATGTTTGGGTCATTGATATTTTCAGGGCTGAGCCATATTTTATGGTGTACAATTTTCCCAGGCTCTTGATGGCAGGTTTCACACATTCCACCGTCAATGCCTTGCCGTTTTAAAATGTAAGATGCACGACACTTTTGCCATTGCTTTGATTTGTAAAATTGCTTTGCGAAATCTCTCGCCATTATTCCACCTCCATTTAATTCCGCTCTCGAATTTTTAATAAATTCAATATGGTTTTATAGTATTCTGATTATGTTTTATTGTTATTTTATACTAAAAGTATGTACCAATAACTCTAATTTTCGGCATATAAAAACCGCACACCATATCAAGAGTGTGCGGCATAAACTAATACTATTTTTTTCTGTCCAATAAATAATAAAATCTTCTACGAATTTTCCAATACAAGTACTTTCCGCAAGGAATATTCCTTTGCATAGACAGATACTCGTATGTAACATTTTCATTTGTTATCGCTTCGAGCATAATCGGATATATTATTTCAGTGTTATCTCCATATATCTCAATGATAGCTTCATGTAATGTCAATTCGAGCAAATCACAATTTTTTCTGTACTGTACAAAAAATTCTTTCGCTTTCGGTTTCTGCCAATCCCAATATTGCAGACACCAGTTGTATAGTTCTCTGTATCTGTATTTCGATATGTTGTCAAGCTTTAAGTCTCTGTGCTTAGGCACGGCAGACACCTCCGTATTCCGCTCTCGTTTTCTTGTTTCTAATCTTCAACCTCTAATGCTTGCTTTTTAGTTTCTGAACGTTCAATTTTGATTTTACCGCTTGCAGTTCTCGAAATCTTTGCTTTTATTCCATTAGCAATATGTAGCGAAGCAGAGTACATTTTCCAATATGCTACTTGTTCTACAATTTCACGCATAAGTTTTATACTTTCATCTGCAACTGGAGCATATCCGTTCTCTGTGCAATCAGGACCGAATAATTCGTAAATAGTATCTGTAGCACGCTGTATTTGACTTTGAATTTTTCGTTCTCTTTGAGCGCCATCACAATTACACTCTTCATCAAGCGAAACCTGTCCACAGAACGGACAAATGCCTTCAAAATTTATTTTTTTGTTTTCGTTATCATTCATTTTATTTTCCTCCGCTTAAATATTTTGTTATTACTTCAACCGCCTGAGCACAGCCAACACAAACTACAGCAACATAGCCTTGATTGTTTAACGCTTCAAGCCATTTGCTTTGATTGTCTGTTGCTTTATTTTTGCCTGCTTTCATCTCGATATATAGTCCATGATATTTTCCACGAGGAACTGGCAAACATATGTCTGGCACTCCTGATTTAACACCTTGCTTTTTTAAATTTGCAGCCTCTTGTTTATTTCTGCTTCCGCCATTTGGAATATGATGCATAAGCCGCAACTCTGGATATATCCCATATTGATATGATGCCCAACGGAATAAAGCTTCTTGCTCGGCGGCTTCGTGCTGTGTGTGACTTTTATGTAATTTTGCAGAACTTAAAAAGCCTATTGCTTTACAAGGCGAACCACAAGAAGAACATATACAGCCATCAGAAAACTTACTCTTGATTTCGTACATCGCTCTACAATTCACGCATTGTAATGCAATATTTTCTGTTTTTTCTTTGATGATTCTCTTAGTCAATTCTTTACTTGTTAATCGTCTAACCAATCTTTTACCTCCCATCGTGGTACTGTTTGTCCGTCTGTCTTATACATTATGACCGACATATACCAGTACCCATTATACTCATTGTATCTTGCATAGCATTTAACAAAGCGATACCCCTTATATTTCCGCTCCCAATATGCTGTATCGTCTAATCTTTCCCTTGCGATTCTTGCCAATCCACGAGTTGTAATTTTATTATCTTGAATCGTGACTTTTGGTTTCGCGAGATTTCTCGAGCAGACATAGCGTTTAGAACCTTGTGGGTCTTTAAGCATATATTTAGCAATAGCTTCAGGTCCAAACTTATCAGGCTGAAAACGGTCTGCGTTTGTTCTGATTCCATTTTGCCACATTGCTTCAAGTTCTTTTCTTGAAATACCGCCAGTAAATATTATGTGGAAATGATAGTTATTACAGCCTTTCAATTCTCCTGTTTTGTATGTAACACATTCAATGACATATATGTATTTAAAAGGGGCCTCTAACTTTTTCTTTTGTTTAAGCAATTCTTCTCTTTGCTCTGCAAGAATTTCTATTTCTGGCAAAGCTTTCAGAGCTTCATTGACCTTCACTAATTCTTTCTGTCTTCGAGTTTTAAGCCTGCGGAAATAATTTGTTAAATCTTTACGAGCTTGCTTTTCATCTTGTGGAGCATTAGTTGGCTCGTAGGTTGGGTGCATAATTATATCATCTTCATCAAAATTTGCATTGATTAAGCGTATGAGCTTTTTCTCAGCTTGTTTTTTGTTGTATCTCTTCTGTTCCTCTGTAGATGGTTTAGCTTTTGGTGCTCTTGAGCTTACCCTCCTTCCATCATTCCAGACAGGAAAAGAATCTATCTCTAACAATCTGCCTGATTTTGTTTTTTGCTGTCTAATCATTTCAGTGTACTCCTTATATCGTCGATAAGATAATATACAATACAAGACCCCAATAGGCATTATGCCCGTATTATATTGACGAATTACCACTGCTATGATATAATTTAATTGCATTCAGCAAGTGGCTTATATGTCACTTTTGGCTCGTCCGTTCGGAGCGGACGAGCTTTTTATTTTCCTATATACTGCGAAAACAGCTTATCTGTAAATTGGATATCCTCTGGTTTGCGTTTTTCAATATGTCCGTCCTTAAACTCCAAAATTCCAACTGTACCTTTAACTACGCCAGAAACATCTTCTTTCAAAACGGCTATGTGTATGTAACTTTCTTCGCTCCAACAATGAAACAGTGCTGGTGTTGAACCATCAACAATACATGGGCGTATCTCTTTTTTGACTGTAATGTCCATAAGATTTGACATATTTTTCCTTCTTTCATCTTAGATAATTTCGTTTATAATTTTAATTTTCTTGCAATTCAAGGTATTTATTTAAGTACCAGACTGCTTTTGCAATATCTTCATTACCATTCTTGTTCTTGTGCCTATAAAGGTATTTAAAGGCGTTACAAATGCAGAAGTTCTGTACTGCTTCTTTGCCTTGAGTTTCGAGCATTACATCTATGCACTCAAACTTTCCAGTTTCGTAATGCACAGGGTGATTTACATTATCGTTGTTATTCAACACTATTCCTCCTTATTCAGATATGATACTTGACTTGGACTTACAATAGTGACTGAATGAAGACTTTTATCCATAAGTTCCGCAGAAACATCAAGCTTACCATTCTTCATACGATAAATAATGCCAGAAATATAGGCATATTCCAACCTGTCACCATTCACTCGTTTAAATATAACTGGTTTTCTATTTACAAGTGCTTGTTTAAGTTCTTGACTTGTCATAATATCCTCCTATGAGTAATCCGAGAACGGTTTTTCCGCTCTCGGATTTTTTCTTTACCATGTTTCAATGATTATCTTTCCTGCTGACTGTCGAGTTTTCGGTTTAGCTGTTATACCTCGATAGTACCATTTTCCCCAAATCTTATTCTTTTGTGTTGGAGCTATTAAGTCTATGCCACGCTTTCCTTTATAATAGCGAGCCTTTATTACTTCTTCGTCTAAGCCACTTATTTTCGCCCATTCTTTTACTGTATGAACCTCATTGCGAATCTGGATTTTGATATTTCTAATGTCAACTGAAGCGAATAAATCCGCTCCTGTTTTACCTTTTTTATATCTTTCTCTTACAGTATCATATTTAAGACCTGATATTCGCAGCCACATTCTTACTGTATTTTTAGTTCCGTTTATCTCAATCTCTTCATCGAGCCAACTCATCACAATGCCTCCAACTTGTCTTTAAATGACTTTATAAGTATTTTAATTTTCTCACTACAAAACTTAGCCTCATTGGAAGATATATTATTAACAAACTCAATCATCGAATTAAATGCACCAATACAGTTTTTATAATAAGCCTTAAAAATTTCCTTGTTATCAGCATCAGAATGCTTGTTTTCGGTGCGTGCTTTTTCAACCTCATTTTGCAAACTACTAATTCGCTGATTGAAAGCATCTTTATCGGCTTGAAACTGTTGTTCGATTTTCAAATATTCTTTTTCAAAGTCTTCTTTTTGCTTTGCTTCTGCTTTTGCGTGTTCATCCTTAAGCTTAGTAACACTTTCGGAGAGCTTTTCATTTTCTTTTTGAGCTGTACTAAGTTGCTTTTCAAGTTCTTCAGCTCGTTTTTTAGACTCTGTATCTTCCTGTACAGACACTTCAACCGGACGGTTTTTTAGTTCTTCTATTCGCTCATTAGCGGTAGACAATTCAAGCGTTGTTTGCTCGTACTTGTTTTCAAGTTCATTGTTACGCTTTTCGATTTCTTTAATTTTCGCTTGAAGTTCTCGATAACTAACATTGTTTACATCTACAACATTAACGATTTCATCTTGTTCAGTATGAGATAAACTCGCAAGCAAAGATAATTTGCTTATTCCGATTTGTCCATACGTCTGGATTTTATCATCCGATAGATTTTCTACTATGGTTATGTATTTATAAGCATTGCTGCGTTTCATACCAACCATGTTCTCGCAATAATCTTCAAATGTTTCATAGCCAAAAGCAGTATAAGCTTTACCATCACGCATTTTTTTGAGTCCTTGACACATTTCGATAATGTTCTGCTGTGCAAGCTCGGCGGAAGCAATTATATGTTGATGTAATTTGCTCGCTTCAATATATTGTTTTGATAACACATCAGGCTGTTTCGATACAGACTGCATTTCTTTGACTTCGCTCATTCCTCAATTCCTCCAAAAGTTTAGTGTACTGTTTTTCAAACCTCAATTCCTCCAAAAATTTAGTGTACTGTTTTTCAAATTCGATAATCTCATCTGGCTTTGGACAAACAGCTTCATTTCTGTAACCGTGGCACTGTACAATATGATAATTATTGCTAACCTCGATTGTGAAATAAGGCATATCTGGCTCATCTTTTTTGCGTATGAATAAAATATTTGTTTTTCCATCAGCGTGACGCTGAACATAACCGCCAACACAGTGCTGCAACATCTTGCCTTCAAGTATTATTTCCGTTCCGCTTTCAGGGGCTTTCATAATAAGCTCATTTGTTTCAAATAATAATGGTTGTAATTGCTTAAAACGATTTTGTATCTGCTCTTCTTGATGCTTTTTAGCGAGGAAATTACTTTCTGCTAACACTCTGTCATGAGCAGCTTGTAAATTTTTAGGCTTAATTTCTCCAATACCTCCAGGCAATTTACTTGCCATATAAAGATAGTCTTTCCATTGAGATAATCTTTGTATTGTCTTGGCATAGCTGAAAATTTGGTTCATGCTTAGATTCGTTAAATTTTTTATTTCTTCTATATAATCAATTCCAAATCTATAAATTATTTTTACAATTTCAGCTATGTTATCAGCATTAGGCATATTTTTTATAGCGTATTGATACACTTTTAATTCTTGTATATTGCATAATTTCACAAGGGTTATGTCTTGCTTTCTTATTCCAAGCATTTTAAGCAAATTATTGCTTTTCCATTTGATTATTTTTGAATTGCTCAATCCCAACACAATATCATTCGCAATGCCAAGGAAGCCTGCTTTTACGATATATTCAAGATTATTGTGCTTAATATACTTGATTAGATATTCTATTTGTGTATATGCTCTACTCGAAAATGTTTCCATTTCACTATATTTTAAATCTGTTTCATATATCTGTTCAGGAGTTATTGCTATCGAATCTTCATAGCCTGTGTTTGTTATATAGCTCCACTGTGGTAAGCCTTTGTCTGTTTTTAAAGGATGCCAAATATTATGTCGCAAATTGCTATCGTAGGTCCAGTTAAATCTTTGCATATGATTTTTTTCAAATACATAGAGATATTGATTACTAAGATAATAATCAGGCTCAAACTCTTCATTGCAAAAGGATTGATAAGCTTTTATAACAAAAGCATATAGCCTTTGTTTGTAAGCTGTATAAACTATAAAGTGCCCTTTGTTTTTTAAAGTTTTATGACCTCGGCCAGCAGATTTTGCAACAACTTGCTTTCCGCAATATGGGCAAGTATATAATTGATTATGTTTCCATATAGCTGGAACGGAGAAGGTACGCATATCTGATGAATTTTTCTGCCATCGGTGACAGCTGGTACAGTAATATTCAACACCATTTTTTATGCGTTCATAAAAAGCGTACTGAGGAAATTCATTTGCTATGGCATCTTCTTGTTCGTTGTTAATTCTTGGTAAGTTTTCGAGCAGGCTATTAGCATTAGGTATCATACTGCCACCTACCAATCAAGAAGGCTATCAAGTGATAGTGACAAGTTTTCTTTGTTAGGAGTAGGCTTTAATTCATATTCCGACATCAGAATTTTCATTTCAAACTTAATAACTGCTCCTGGAAAATAAAACTGAACGGCTTTGCTGTAAACTTCAAAATCTGAAACGGCATTGCCAAAATCTTTAGAAATCGTGATAAGACAATTAATAAAATCATCACCATCAATAACGGCTCTTGCAAATTCTTCTGATTGTTCACAAAATGCAATGAGTGCATTTGCAGTAGGTTCTGCAATAACTTTAGCCTTTTGACCAAGTTTTTTTGCTTCAAAAGACTTGATTTTTTGTTTTGCTTGTTCTAAAATAGAATTAGAATTTTTCATAAATCTTTTTGTTTCCGCTCCCGAAGCTGCAACTTCTGGGGCGGATTTTTCTTTTATTTCTGACATTGTTATTTCTCCTTTTACTCATCGAATTTATAACTACATGGTTTGAATTTACTCATGTAAATACGATAATCTCGCTTTTGGTATATTTTGTTTGCAAGTATTTCAAAGTCGTAGCGATTTTTGCAAATCTTATCAGCCTTAGCTGCCAGCTTATTCATCTTCTTTTCGAGCTTTGCTGTCTTTCGCTTTTCAGATTTCTTTTTGATTTTTAAGCAAATATTCTTGCAGAAATATTTAAATTTACTCATTTTTCTCACTTCTTTTCAGTTTCTTGTTGCAACATGGACATATATAGCACTTAGTGCTTTTAGTAAGCACGCTTATATTCCATTTGTTAGAACATTTTTTACATACCCTATATTTATAACCGTCATTTTTCATAGTTGTAATCTCGCTACACTTTATTAGCATTTCTTTCTGCAAGCCACTGTTCATACTTTGCTTTATTTTCAGGTATTTCGAAATATCTTTCGATTGCTCTCAATGTTGCACGAGCAAGATTATCTATTTCATGCTGAGGTACTTCTTCTAAACATATCTGAGCAGTTTTAACATCAACCAGCTTCTTCATGATTTTCTCCTTTTGAATTTTCGCCTGTATATCTGTTTTTACCTTGTTTAGATAACATATTGCCAATGTATCTGCGTCCGGCAATATCCATAGTTGTCATGTAAGAACTCCAAGCTTCGAGAGGATTGTCATATTCTTTGCTTGTATTTTTTGTTGTCACTATGTATTTGCCACTATCTTGGCAATATTGCATACTGATTCCACGCCATCTGGCGATTGTCACGCACATTTGAACCACTTCCTTTCGTCCATACATCTGGAAATTTAATCATCAATAAGTTCTTCACAAGTTGTATCAAGTACCTTTGCAAGCTTAACCCCAACAACAATATTGGGAATTTTTATCCCCATTTCGTATTGAGCAATACTAGGTTGAGATACATCAACAAGATTTGCGAGTTCTTTCTGTGTCAATGCCTTTTGCTCTCTAAGACACTTAATTTTTTGAGAAAATGACATTTAATCACCAACTTTCAACAAATTATAACTAAGCTATTGATATTTTTACCAAAATAATGTATAATCAAGTTAGCAAAACAGTTAAACATCATCAAGTATTCCTATCATTGGGCTTTTTGTACCCTTTTTGAATAGCTTGGTTATATTATATAACGAATTTTCGTTGATTTCAAGTATAAATAACGATTTTTCGTGAATTTGTATATTTGCACAAAAATAGGAGGCGGGGTATATGTATAAAGCACAAACTACAAAAGACAGAATAAAATTTGTATGCAAAACTAAACAAGTAAAAATGGAAGATTTACTTCAAAATTGCGACTTAGGTGTTAATGCTATACGTCAAATTAACGATACAAAAGGTATGGCTTCTTTTAGTCTTGCAAAAATTGCTGACTATCTTGATTGCTCGGTTGACTATCTTTTAGGTCGTGTTGATACTCCTAATGCTACATACTCAATTACTGGTGATAATAATGTTCAAGTGAATGGTAATAACGGCAATAACTCACCGCTGACAGTCAATAGCAAAAATTATGATGAAACTACTAATGAATTAGTTCAGCTTGTGCAGAGCCTATCCCTTGTAAAAAGGGCAGAAGCTATACTTTACCTCAATGAATTAAAAACAAAAAAATAAAAGGAGTGATATTTATAAATGGAAAAAACTGCTACTTTCGATAAAGAGATTCTTTCAAAGATTAAAAAAGTAATATCCAAAGATTATTTAGAAACATCTGACTTAGTATTACAAGTAAATGCTGGCGATTCGCCTTATAACAGTATCAATATCAAACTTCAACCAACTCCATATCGTTCTGATTATACTGGCGATAATAAAGCAATTTTATTTTGTCGCATTAAGTCTGGAGGAAATGTAAAATACATATCATTTTACGATAAATATAAAAAAGCGTTTGAGAATTTAGGATTAAAGTGTTCATCTATAAAATCTGACGTTGGATTTGTGCGTGTAGACTTAGATGATTTTATAGATAACTTAAATAAGTTAGATAAATTGCTTAACAAAATTTTTATTTCTTCTGTTTCTTTTGAGACATTTGGCTGTTGTTCTCGTTATAAAAAATGTAGCGAGGAACGAAAATGTATTCATGATGATTTGCTTTATTCATCAGCTTGTATGTATCGTAAAAATCTTGAAAATGGTAGGATATTCTACTAAGAGAGGCAGGTATTATATTATGGCTGAATCGACTCTTGAAAGAAAAGAAAAAGGGACAAGTTTAATAACTTTTCCAGATAAGTTCATTGTTTTAGATATTGAAACTACAGGGCTGAATAGTTTATTTTGTGAAATTATTGAAGTTTCGGCATTAAAAGTTGATAGTGGGAACATAGTAGAAAAATTCTCTACTCTTATAAAACCTGATGATGAGGTAGAAGATTTTATAACTGAACTCACAGGCATAACTAATGAAATGCTTAAAACCGCTCCTAAGTTTCAAGATATTGAGAAGGATTTGCGTAACTTTCTTGGAAACGAAATTATAGTAGGTCATAATGTTAATTTTGATATAAATTTCCTTTATGATAACCTTTCAAAACCATTAACAAATAATTTTGTAGATACAATGAGAATATCACGCAAAATCCTGCCAGAGCTTCCCCACCATAGGCTTAAAGATTTATCTGATTATTATAAAATAGATTATTCTAAAGCTCATAGAGCCGAGCAAGACTGTTTAATAACTTTTGAGTGTTTAAAAAGATTAAAAGATGATGCTATTAAGAAATACGGAACATTAGAAGAATTTATTAAGCCATATAAAAGACATTATTATAGTAATAAAGTCAAAGCATCTGAATTGAGCAAAGATGAAAATAGTGTTGTAGATAAAAATAATTATTTATATGAAAAAATTTGTGTATTTACAGGCGAACTTAAAATAAACAGAGAGCAAGCAATGCAGGTGGTTCTTAATATTGGAGGAAAAGTGGCTGACAATATTACGAAGAAAACAAATGTTCTTATTCTTGGTAGTAGCGATTCTCCAAAGACGAAAAGTTCAAAACAGAAAAAAGCAGAAGAGTATATATTAAAAGGTCAGGATTTAGAAATAATCTCAGAAGATATGTTCTACGAGATTATGGGATTATGAATAAAGGAATGATAAAATGTTAAATCCACAAGAAGGTTGGTTTAAATTTAATTCCATAAATGAAAAGATGGAGTATCTTAGAAATCATAAAATAATCTCAGAAAAAGCTACAGAAATAAAGACTATTTATTATAACGGTTTGTATACAGATAAAATAACAGTTTGTGATGTTTGTGGCTATATAGATGATGATATTGCAGTTATTATTTTAAACGGTCAATTACATAGTATAACTATTGATTATTTGAAAGAAATGCAACCAACTAAAGAAGAAAAGAAAAAATTAGGCTTAGAATAATAAAACCGCTCTCGATAAAATTCGAGGGCGGTTTTTATAAAATTTATTAAAAAACTATTGACAAATGCGTATAAAATGCGTATAATAATATATAGAGAGGAGCGATACAGATGAAACGCAGGGATTTGATAAAATTATTTGAAAATAATGGTTGGTATTACTTACGAGATGGTGGTCGGCACGATATTTACACAAATGGCAAAAACTCCGAGCCGATACCACGACACCGAGAAATCAATGAAATGCTTGCTAAATCACTCATTAAAAAGTATGGACTGAAATAGTCCATACTTCGCACTCTCTAAATTTATATTAAGGAGATTTTATTATGAAATATGTATATCCAATAATCCTTATTCCGTCTAATGGCGAATATGTTGTTCGTGTTCCTGATTTCGATTTTATGACACAAGGAAAAGATATTGCGGATGCTATTGATATGGCAAGAGATGCAATATCTCTTATGGGTGTTGAATATCAAGATAAGGGTAAAACTCTTCCTCAAGCTTCTGAAATATCAAATATTACTCATAATGCAAATGAAACTCTTACTCTTGTGGATGTTGATTTTGATGCTTATAGAAAAATGCTTGAGAATCGTACAGTAAGAAAAAATTGTACTATTCCAAGTTGGCTAAATGAAAAAGCTGAGCAAGCTGGAATCAATTTTTCTGCGGTGTTGCAAAAAGGCTTAAAAGAAGAACTTAATCTTGCTTAATTGGAGGTTTTTCAATGAAAGGTGTGATATATGCTCGATATAGTCCGGGACCAAATCAAACCGACCAGAGCATAGAAGGACAGCTTAGAGAATGTAAGCAATTTGCAGAAGAAAACAATATAACTATTGTAAATACTTATGCTGATAAAAAACAAACTGGCAGAAATGACAATCGAGTACAATTTCAAAAAATGTTGCAAGATAGCAAGAAGAAACAGTTTGATTATGTTATAGTTTGGAAGATTGACCGTTTTGGCCGTAATCGAGAAGAAATCGCAAAAAATAAAGCTATTTTGCGTATGAGTGGGGTAAAAGTATTATTTGCAAAAGAGCATATACCTGATGGTCCTGAAGGAATTATTCTTGAAAGCGTTCTTGAAGGCTTAGCAGAATATTATTCAGCAAATTTATCGCAAAATATTATCAGAGGTATGCGAGAAAGTGCAATGAAGTGTAAGTGCAATGGTTCTGGACTTCCACTTGGATATAATGTAGACAAAGAACATAATTACATTCGTAATGATGAAGAAGCTACTCTTATAAAGATGATATTCAAAATGTATGATGATGGCTCGAAGATAAACGATATATGCAAATATCTTAATGCACATAATTATAAAACTAAGCGTAATTCCAAATTCACTCATACAGGTGTATCACGCATATTACATAATCGCCAATATATAGGAGAATATCGTTGGAAAGATATAATTACCCCAAACGGTATGCCAAGAATAATTGATGATGAATTATTTGAGCGTGTGGCAAAAAGACTTGAGCGTACAAAGAGAGCACCTTCTGCTTCTCGTGGTGATGTTAAATTTCTTTTGACAGGTAAGCTCTTTTGTGGATATTGCAAGTCAACAATGATAGGAGATAGTGGTACTGGCAAATCGGGAAGGAAATTTTATTATTATAATTGTAGAATTAAAAAAAATAAGCACACTTGCAAAAAGAAAACTGTTAGAAAAGATTGGCTTGAATATGAGGTTGCTCGTATAACAGCAAATATCGTCTTGCAGGATAAGATTATAGATTATGTTTCTGACAAAGTCGTAGAAATACAGAAAAAAGAACACGAAGATAAATCTAACTTGAATTATTATACTGTTAAATTAAAAGAAACCAATTCCGCAATCAAAAATATTATGAAAGTAATAGAGTCAGGTATATTTACAGAATCTATGAGGGAGCGGTTATTGAAACTCGAAGATGAACGCTCTACTTATGAAACAGAAATTGCTAAAGAGGAAATTATGCGTCCTACAATAACAAAAGAACAAGTAGTTTTCTTTTTAAAGCAGTTTAAAAATGGTAATATAGAGGATAAAGATTATCAAGCAAAGCTTATTGATATATTTGTAAATAAAGTGATTCTATATGACGATAAGATTATTATTACATATAATTATAGTGGTGAACATAACGAAACTTCTGCAAAGATAATTGAAGAAGCTGCAGAAGAATTGATAAATGAACAGGAGAAGTGTTCGGATAAATTGCTATCATCTCCACCACAAAGGTACGGTAGCAATGATACAAATTGCTACCGTACTTTTTAATTATTCCATATGAAAATCCCTTGATATAAAGCCAAAAGCGAGGTTAGTGGGTTCAAATGTGAACCTGCCGACCTCGCTTTTTTCGTTTATGGAGTTTCTGGCAAACGCTACCTCAGGAAAAAGTGAACCCACTCTGCCGAACCTTTTAATTTTTCATAGAATAATTAAAAGGTTTAATCCACCGTAGCGTTGTCCTCAATTTCCTTAAGTGTACGACCATCCTTTGCCTTCCATGTGCGAGGACCGCTTGCACTATAACCAAGGACGAATTCAGCAGCCGCGGAGGAGCTGGAGAACAATATGTCTTCCGTGGTGGTCATATTCACAACTCTACCATCTGCGAAAATCTTGTCCCGAAGTTTCTTCATTCCGGTGCTGAGCGATTTTGTTGATGCCTTTTCATTCACTACGGCTCCCTTGAGAACCACAAAGCCCTCAGAAGTCACCATGCCGGTAGCAGATGTGCTGCCGGTGTTAATGAATAATTCCTCATCATCAGCGCTGGTTACATCAGTGCCGATTTGCAGCAGCGGGTCTAAAACTTTATATCCCAAAGCATTGATGAGAATTTTTACATTATCCACGAATTCTTCCATGACTGCAACTTGGGACTCTTTCATCACCGTATTACGATATGTATTCTTGGTTAGTACCATATAGCGCTTGCAGCTTCTCGCAATCTCAACGAACCGATTTTCGAGATATCGGATGAGTGCCTTGTTAAGGTCTCTGCCCACAAAAATTACAGCTGTGTTCCAGTAAAACTTTTCTTTTTCGGACTGATAATCACGCAGGTGCTGCACGAGACGGTCTTTCACATTTTCTGCCTCGCCAATATAAACGGAATCCGTACCATCGTCCTCTTTACAAAACAGGAAATAGACTCCTGCTTGGGAAATATCAGCACGACTGCATGAAGCCACTTCGATGCGGGGGATCTTTATGGCTTTACCGTTCCAGTTGGATAATTCTGCTGTTATTAAGCTGTCTGCTGTACCGTTTACGAGGAACAGCTCTATTGATTTCCCGTATGCCATTAGAGAAGCCTCCCTTACTTAGTCATTCATGTTGCCGCTGACTTTACTACCACCGAACACACATCTGTGTACATTAAAGGTCGAACAGCTTACGCATTTCTGCCTCCATCGTTCCGTTCTTTGCATATTCCAGAGTATCACAAAGGCGGATATTGTTTTTCTCGATGTGTATCTCGTCGCTGAATCCGAGGATGTACCGCAGGCAGATCCGATATATGATCTCCGTCGGAGCACATCCGAATACCTGCTTGGCAAAGATGTGATTCAGCCTCTCGGCCTCATCGGGGTACAACGCCTTCATGCGCTTGCTCTGATAGAGCCGTGTCACGATCTCCGTCACATACATTCCCGACTTCATGTACAGGTCGGCAAATGTTGCATCAGGATCGTCAAAGCAGCCGGGATTTTCCTGCTCAAGCCTGTCCACCATGTCCTTCACTACTTTTTTCGGCGTGAATATCTGGTTCGTGCGCTGGGGTGGAATAAAATCAAAGATATCTCCCTTATGGTCAGGCTCAAAATAGTTTGCAAGCTCGGCGCGTTTTTTCATAAACTCCTGCACGGCATCGTTGAACACGACCTCGTCAAACAGGTGCCCATCAAAGTGCTTCTGCTCACCGCTTTCCGATACATAGTCGCCACCGTCGCGCAGCATACGGAATTGGTCGAGCGTCACACCCTGCCCATTCTGCGGATTGACAGTGACCTCCCAGAATACCTCGTCCGGCACAAGAGCGTCAAAGTTCGCAAGCGTGGTATTTTTATCGCCATACGCCATGAGGAATGCCGGGATCGTACGAGAGAAACCGCGCAGATGGTCACGGACGCTGCCCTCGATAGAATCCTTTTCTGCATTCAGCTTTTCGGTTTCTACCGTTTCAACGATGGTTTCCGCAGCTTTTTTCACCGTCTCATCGCTATGGAGTTTCCTGCTGATGTTGTCGACCATATCACGGTAGCCCTGGAGACGCCTTGCGGCATACTCTTCATCAATTTGCGTGATCTCCGCCATTGTGGCTCCGGATTGCTGTGCCTCCTGGATTCTGTCATCGCGCTCTCTGGCAAGCTGATGATCCCGAATCGTGTAATCGCCGTACTCACGGTTTACGACCGTGTCAGTAGTCTCTTGGATTTTGCGTTCCAACTGATTCTGCGTGGATTTTCGCAAATCACTGCCATACTGTGCTCTTGCAGAATCCATAAGCGTGTCCGCAATCGGCCTTGAGAACTGTTCGCGGAGCGTTTTTAACTCATCCTTCTTGGGATTCGGCGTCAGTTCCACATTTCTCTGGATCTCCTCCACGGCTGACGCCAGCTGATCCTCAACATCCGCATAAACCTTATCACCGAAAAGTTCGCTTGCCGTTCCGATGATTTGTTCTCTCGGAATTTCGACTTCGCCGTTCTCGTTCAGGTTAAGTGCGCCTGCCGTAGTCTCATCCACGGCCGCAGGAGCAAGTGCCTTCGGTTCTTCGATTGCCTGCATATTGTTGATGATGTCGATGATCTCCTTCGGTGCTCCAAAAATGCCGCCGATATTGGCAAACAGGAAGTTCGACATAAAGCCGCGCTCGACGACCTCTCTTGCGTGGATATGGCGCGGGATCGTGAGAACCTTTTCTGCGTCAAGCTCAATCATAGAGCCTTCATCATCTTCACCGTAAACCGGGAAGAAGTTCAAGAGCTCTCTGACGTGCTGCTTGCGGCTGTCAAAGTCGCCCTTGTCGCCGGAGGTCTCCGGAATAAGGTCATTGGCAAACTGCTCAAAAATCGTAAGGGTACGAGCAGGATCAAAATCGAACACATAGGCGTTCTGTTTTCTGTAAGAGTTTCCATCTTTATCATGGAACAAGCACGGATTCTGTGCACGGAAAGCCGCCTGCATATAGAGAGCCGGACTCGCCATATTGGACAGCATAAGAACCGCCGTCCATTCGGGGATCGTTACGCCGGTGGTCAGCTGTCCCACAGACAGAGTGATGGTTTTATCGTGTTCCGAGATCGCCTTTGTCACCTTGTCAAAAGACTTCTCGTTCTCATCGTCATCATCTAATTTTCCGTCGCCTGCCGCAAGGATGATCTCGTAGTCTTTGAATATCGGATGGAGCTTCAGCTTTTTGGCCAGAGCCTTTGCGCCGGCGACTCGATTCAGAATCCAGAAGGTGTGCTTCAGCTCGTCCCGTAGCTCGGGCGTTGAGAACGGAAACTTGTCCTGCCATGTCATAGCGTCAAGGAACTTATCCACATCCGTGTCATGCACAAACTTCCCGGACTCGTTCGTTTTGAAAAACTCGTTCAGATCAAAGGCAAATTCTTCAATATCATCATCCGCAAGCTCGATACCTTTTCTCACTCTGTCGCGGACAATGTCGGACATCTGATAGGTAAAAAGGGACAGTCTGGGCAGCTTGGCATAGGGGTTCTCGATCTCGCTGGAAGCATCCCAGTCGCGCTTCTTTTTCTGCTCATCGGCATACGTCCAGTTGTAGATGGCGCTCTCCGGGAACTTGTCGTTCGCCAGCGCCTTAAACGGTGTACCGGAAAGATGCAGCGTCCACTTGCGGCGGATATGGTTAAAGGCGGTGTCGGTCTTATAGGTGTCCACGCCCTCGTGCGCTTCATCCACGATGAGGACATCCCATGTCAGCCCTTTCTCTGCGCTGAGTTCCGACAGCTTATCAAAGCGTCCGCCGAAATAGATGGAGCCCTTCAAATCCTGCAGGCTGACAAATTCAATGCAGCCCTTTGTGTTCTCATTGAGCTTTGCTATGTATTCCTCTCGGCTGTAAACAAACTTTCTGTCCTTGATTCCGTCCACATTGCTGACAAAGATATAGCCAGACTGCGGGCCGAAAAAGGTCTCATAATCCTGATACCAGGAATTTGCAATCGCCGGACGGTTCGTCACGATGAGGATATTCCGTGCACCGAGCTTCATGCACAGGTCATAGGCGGACAGCGTTTTTCCAAAGCGAGGCTTTGCGTTCCAGAGAAATTCGGCATTTTCACGGCTGCTGAAATAATCCGCCGTTCTCTGTACAGCCTCTGCCTGTTCGTCACGGAGCTTGTAGGGAATCACTGCATCGGCGTCATTCTCCGATATCACACCGTGATTCTGCGTGAAGTCGATAAAATCCTCACGGGCGACGTTCGGCTCGATCCGGAACCACTCCGTCCCGTTTTCGCGGGAAATACCGAGCTTCTTCAGGTAAGCGTGGAAGTCCTTATCCGTAAATGTCCCGTACGGCTCTGTCATATAGGCGGCACGCATTGCCCACCAGGTCTTGTGCGCGACACCCACCGTGTGGGTCTGCTCGTTGATACGGGTCTCCACATCCCGCTCGGTAAAGCCGATTTTCGTCCAGCCGTCATGTACCGGTACTCCGGGAGTGGTATAGGCATAGCACTGCGGAACGACCTTTGAGGCTGTTTTGATCTGAATCGCTGCCATTATGCCATCTCCTTTACATGAGATTCTATAAACTCGATCTCCTTTTCGTCCAAGCCATACTTTCGGTAAAGCTGTAAATCAATCTCGTGAATAGACTTCGACCAGTCAATGTCACTGCCTTCGGTGAAGTCTTGCAGGGGGACATATTTCCATTTCTCGGGTGTAACGTGCTGTGTGATCTTTAGGACACCTAATAAAGCACGTGCAAATTTGGTTTTAACATATTTGAGAAGAGCCTCAGCCTCATACAGTGTTTCAAACGCTCCGATACTGATAAATGTTTCCGTTCCCCCGATTAGGGGTTCCCCGATTAGGGGAGTGGATAAAACTTCACCTAATGCACCCGAACCATTTGCTGCTGGCATCAGAACCTTATATTTCCCCAGGTTTAATGTGTCCTCAAGATACTTTCTTTTGATATATCTGTACAGACGCTTGCTTTTAATCAACCCAATAAATTTACAATACACTTCGCCATCATTGGGCTGTTCTTCAAGGAAGATTTCGGGCAACTTCTCAAATACATTCGATTTCAAATCAAATGCGTGTCCCTTGCTCATCACATCAATAGCATTGGGATGATCTTCATGCATTTTCTTCTTAAACTTATTTGAATATGCTGAAAATACGATGGCGGAAAGAGAAGAAAAATCAGGGCAGTTCTCAACCTTTCTCATAATGGAATTCAATTCTGAAAAAGGTGTAAAAGTTTCAACTGCGCCGAAGTTCTGTGTGTTATCGTGATATGTAATCGCAACGCCGCCCTTAATATCTGTATTGGGGAAAACCTTGCTGCTGTTCTGCTCGTGATATAGCACCTTAAAATGCTCATCACTCAGCATTTTCTGATTCCACGCCTTAGGAGTAGAACCGGCATTAAACAAAAATCTTGCCGGATGAATGAGTTCAACCTTGTCAGCAACATCATAGGCAGCATCCATGAAATCATTATAGACGGGAGCGGCATAACTTTTATTGCCATCTGCCGTAAACTCCTCCTGATAAGGCGGATTCCCAATCACATAATCAAACAGTTTCTTTCCCATCACTCACATCTCCTTCAGTTTTTTGAAAAGTATGGAGTTTTTGCTTCTCCAGTCAAATATCCTGCAGGGCATGGCTTCCGGCTCATCGTCTTTTTCATCGCCCATATCCTCGAACATATCAAAGAGCGTCATCTGACGAAACTCCTCATACGGCTTTCCGAGCGGAACGGTGTCCTTCAGCCCGTCCATCTGCCAGATGTTCCAGGCGATCTTGTTCGCCATCTGCCGCAGGAGCTTGTCGTCCGGCCGTCGTTCCCAGTGTTCCTCGTAGTACTCCGTAAAGGTCAGCAGCAGATTGATCCGCGCAATCAGAACATTGTCGCCCTGATACTCATATCCGTAGCAGGCCTCAAATGCCCGGAGCGTCCATTTCAGCCAGTCGTCATAGTCTTCCGTATTCTCGTTTACGATGCGCAACTTTCGGTCAAGGACTCCGATGCGCCGCATGGGCGGGACGATCAGTTCTCCCGTTGATACATCATACCGGGAAACCAGGTACGGAGCCTCGCCACAGGTGATCTCCAGCCGGCGGGAGTCCACATAGTGCTGCCACTTCTTTTTTTTCGGGAATTCGATCTTCCCCTCTGATATCGTCCAGGTATGGTCGCTGTTTTCCGTGTTAAACACGCCGCTGCGCCCGAACCAGTCCTCATCGCAGTGATTGTTCATCTGATTGCAAAGCCATGCGGGCGTAAACACCTCTGCTTTTTTCCTCGTTCGCTGCGCCTGTGCCTCCTGCGACTTCTGGATGCGGGGGCGGATGAGATCGGTTCGGCGCAGGATGGCGTTCGCGTCCAGCTGCACCTTGTCCGTGAATGCTTCGCCAAACTCCGCATAAGTGTCGGTCGCCCATATGATGTTCTTTTTTGTCGTTTTATCTTGAAGCAGCACATCCAGCACCTGCGCAACAGGATAGCTGCTGATATCAATTAGTTTTTCCACAGGAGAACCCCCTCCTTTTATGCATTCTTCTCTTTATCCTGTTGGAGGGGAATTCGCTCCATAATGTCTTCGATATTGCAATCAAGGGCTTCACAAATCCGGAGCAGGACATCTGTTGTGACATTTTCACAACGACCCATTTTTGCAATCGAAGCAGCGGAAACATCGCTTATTTCTTGCAGCTCTCCTTTTTTCATGTTGCGGTCAATCAGCATTTTCCAAAGTCGGTTATAAGAAAATTCGGACTTAAATTCTTTTTTACGCTTGCTCTGTTTCATCTTGTCTCTCCTTGTTCCATGCCCATCCGAAAAGCTCATTGCCTCCTGGAGATAATTGCAGCACGGCGTTTTCTTCCACTAATTTACGGGTCTCCTCATCATAAGCATCAAGGGTATCATACGCCATAAACACCTGTTTGTTCTGATCCTTTTGATTGTGGTACACCCTAATAATAGCAGAGAATATCGCTCTCTCTATGTTCTTAAGCAGCACAGAATCGTGAACCACAAACGGAACGGGGGCAACGGCCATGTTGGCAAGGTCAAAGGTAATGAGACCGCGGTACTGCGCTCCGGTACCTCCGTCGTTTGGTGTGTTGAATGCGTACTTGTTCAGCTTTTCAAGCCTGAGGACAGGCGGCATATGAGTTGCATCGCCTAAAATCTCCAGGGTTATGCTGCCCATCTCCTGATTAATAGTACTTTCAATAGCGAGAAGTTCGTCAGCTATTATAGTATCTCTTGTTGCAGCGTAATCGGCGGCAACCTGCTTCAAGCGCTGCAATTTATCATAGTTTTCATTTGCCTTTCTTAAGTTGATTAACTCAGCAGTGATCTGCGCATATTCCCGCAGGATCGCCTGCGAGACATTCGGAACATTTTTGATCTCGGTGATCTGCTCCTTAATTGCGGCTATTTCGTTGCCCAGCAACACATAGGTAGTGGCGAGACTTCTCTCTGTTTCTGTGAATTCCTGTGTTAGGATTTTAGTCAACTTCTGGTGAAAACTCTCTATCTCTTCCAATGTGTGAAATTCCTCATTGGGGAAGAAACGCTCCAAATCGGTAAATGTTTTCTTGAAGCTACGTCTTTCGCCAGTCATGTCACGACGCACGGAATTCAGCTGTGCTTGAATCAACGCCCTCTGCCTTCGGTAATTTATCAGGGCTTCATTCAGCTCCGAGAGTCTCTGTGCAGTGATACTATCGAGGTCAAGAAGCCCACGATTATTGTCATCGATCAGAATTCGTTCCTGTTGTTCAAGTTCGGTGATCCTGGCTTCGTTTGCCTCTTTTTCCTTATCATTTTTCGCGGCACGGATATGATTGTATTCCTGCGTAGACTTACGAAATGCTTCTTTTTCATCTTCAGCCACAGCGGCCTGCTTTATCTGTGCCTCGACAGATGAGTATCTGTCAAATAGGCGCATATATCCTTTGATAGCGTCGGCCGTCTTCTCGTCTTTGGAGGAACGCAAAGGGCGCTCTTCATCCAAAGTGTCTCTTTTATAAACTCGAATAAACCTTGCGATTGCTCCACGCCAAGTTATCCCCTCTGCTGACAAGGCATAATGTTCGCAGAGAAATTCTCCATACTGCTGAAGTGATAGCGGATCTTCATCCGGCAATGCTTGATATTCAGCATCACGTTTCACGACATTGTTATAGTCGACCGTATTTCTTGAAAAGTAGTACGTCTGTCCGTGAAAGCTGAAGGCAAAACAAATAGTATGTTCCTTGACATTCTCCTGAACATCAACGCATTTTTTGACATAGTCGGAACCACCAAATACGAAGTCCAGAATCATGAGAAAAGTGGATTTTCCGATGGAGTTTGAGCCGTTGTCATCTCCGAGAACGGCGTTAAGCCCGGCATGAAAACGAATCGGTTCTCTGGTTTTACCGTTGCTGACAAATTTGTCGCACCTTACTTCAACCAACATAATGAAGCACCTCCCCGTCGATTTCTATTTTATGCATGGCATAGAGACAATCTATAATCTCTACAAACTCGTCGATGCTCTGGATCTTATTCTTCCTCACCTTGGAAAACAGCTCTGATGGTGTCATATTCTTCTTTTCGAGAAGTTCAAGAATTACCGGGAATTTTGCGATGCTGCTTTCTTTGTATGGTGTCACCTTATTCGGCATTTTCATTTATGAAACACCTCGCAATTCTGTATAAAAAAGGATACAACGATGTTGCAAGCCAAGAGGCTTTCCGTTCCAAGCCCAGCCTTGTTTCGTATCCACTCTGATAGCTGGCTGATTACATCTTGTTGTGACAAACCGGCTTTTTCCAGTTTCATGGAACTAACTTTAATTTCGGACGCTATCATGTCAAAATCAGCATTTGAATTTGAGAAAACCTTCTCTATGTATCGGTAATAAGTTACCACCTGCATCTGTGTCTCATTTTTTAAGATGAAGTTTTCAGCATCAAACTTCTCATCTATGCGCAAAGCCTCATACTCAAGTTCGGCAAGTTCCGATGCGTTTTTTATGGTGCCCAGGGCACTGAGTATAGTTCGGATATCATCTTCAAGTTGCACATCGTTTACGGACAGTTTCGCCGCATAATTCTTTGTAAGCTGTGTTTTAATTTCATGTAGTTTGCCGTACTCTTCGGCAGTAGGGCTCAGAAGGTATCGCTCTGCACAATCCTCGTCAAGAGCGATGAGATTGTCCAGTGCATCGAGCTTCAACGGAATGGGATAGACGGCAGCAAATTCTGCTGCTGTCTCTTCTTTTAGCCCTGCAGGAAAAACCTGTGTAATCCTATATTTTTTTACTGCTTGCCCCTTTATAGAGTCTACCAACTTTTTGTGGCAAAGCGGACACTCGTAGTTTGCCTCGGCAAGCAAAGGAGCATCCTGATATTCAACAGTATTGCTCTGCTTCTTGTTTGGCCTGTTGAGGGCATATAAAAATACTTCTGCAAGAAATGTAGCATCATCACCAGTCTCATGGAATGCCATGAGGCTTTTCTTTTTGCTTTCAGGTATGGTCATATCTATGCTTATCAGCTTGACCATTTTGTCAATAGTGTCATCCTTCAGATGTGGATTCAGATCCGGCATCACTTCTTTTTTGAAGTACGCAACAGTGGCATCAATAACCGCTTGCTCCATCGATGCTTGCCGGAGTCCATCAGGGACGGGGTCATCCTGACTCACAAGGCGACTAATTTTTTTGGAGCTAAGGTTGCTCGTCCAATACCCATTATTAGAGACATATTCCTGATCGTTGATAGAACTAAGAAGAAATACGCCCGCCGCCTCCTGCTTATCGTGTGCTTTAAATCCCGGCTGCATGATTCGGATATATGAAGATATATTCAATTCATTCATCTTCTTGCTTCCCCTTTCACATACCACGGAAAAACGCTGGCAAAACAGTGGCAAAGCGGTGGCAAATACTTTTGGGTCGTGATCCGTTAAAATTTGATTGTAGTTCAGAGAGAACTCAGCCAAACAAAGCCAGCATTACATTGATGTATTATTATACCATGTTACCACGCAGAAATCAATGCCCTTAGGTGAATATTTGTGCTTTCGCTTAGATTTCTCTCTGAATGCACCGTTAGGCAAAAGCCATTTGATCCGTGGCAATCCAGTGAGTCTGACGAAATATCACGGCCTCCTGCTGGATAGGAGCCGGACATAGGAGGCAAATGATGTCAAATGTAAGTAATGCTGACTACATAGCAAGCATCGAACAGTCCGCTTCTGCAATAGGCGCTAAGCTCGACAGCAGTGTAGTCAAATCTGTGTTTGAAAGATACGGCGCTCATGGCATTGAAGACTTAAACCCGAGCGATCTGCCCGAAGTTTTCAACGAAATATATACCATTGAAGCTGACCTTGGCTAAGGCCAACCGCCCTGAGTAAGGCGATAAACTGCTCACCACCGGATTCTGCATCACTTGATCACTGATGGCTCAACAGCTCACGGCGGACAAGTTAATAATGACGGCTGCCTTTTGAGCGGGTTGCCGCAGACCGAAACGGAGAACATCTCTGTCGGGCTGTGGTTAGTTTTTTGCACCCTTTTTGCAGCCGAACCCGGAGTCCTCCGTTTCGAGAAATCGAAAATCGGAGGACTTTTTTATGTCAAAGAAAGACAAGCAGTACACCATCTACATCCGCTCCACGAAAGAGAGCATCCCTGTCAACAAGGAAGAATTCGATGCCTACTACCACGACATCAATATCTACCGAATCCGTCAGCAGAGGCACGGTCGCTGCGTGTGTCCCGCAAGCAAGCGGCTCACCTGCGATATGGACTGTCTGACTTGCCCCTTCCAGCGCATGGGCGATATGCGTTCCCTTGATTACACCGAAACCGATGACGAGGGGAACGAAACTGCCTGGGTAGATGAAATCCCGGACGATTTACCTTTGCTCGAAGACATCGTCATTGAGGCTTCCGAAATGAAAGCTCTGTACGCTCGGCTTACGGACCTGATGCCGGAGGCAATCAAAATCGGCGAGCTGCGACTTGAGGGCTTAACCGAGGATGCCATCGGCGAACGCATTGGGATCGGCAGAAAGACCTTCTCCTACAGATTAAAAAAGGTCAAAGCCGTCCTCGAAAAAGAATTCCCGGATATTTTTTGAAAAAAGTTTCCCGGATTTTTTCCGAAATGCCCTCCTCATGTTCATG
>ERZ1106963.287-NODE-287-length-78939-cov-19.157294_pt1 | contig 78939 bp, 70 predicted proteins | sample MGYA00403681_ERZ1106963 | MGnify/ENA primary metagenome ERZ1106963 (study PRJEB35170, sample SAMEA104062407) | human gut metagenome | biome: human gut; feature: human-associated habitat; material: faeces | place: Denmark | collected 2012-05-03 ...
TGGTCTTATTTCATCTGTCGGCTTTGTCTATAGAACGATTAAAGATTAGTATAACACCTCAAAAATGCCGCCCCAAAGCATCGCTCCGGAGCGGCATGTCATACTGATCTTTAATTATTCACCGTATTTTTCCTCGTAAAGCCTTACAAGCTCTTCAAGATCATCACTGCAGCCGATCTTGCTTCCTATGCCCGAAAGCAGCTTTTTGATGTCGGAAAGGCTTGCCGTGCCCTTGTAGTCGCTGTCTTTAAGTATAAGCCCGAACTCGGTGACAGCGCAGGCAAACCTCATTCTTGTGCTCATCTTCTCCGCAGGCGAGTACAGGCTGCCCTTTATGGCTGCGGATATCATTCTGGACTTTGTTTCCTCCGGGAGCTTGTAGCGCACCTTTAATGTACACCACTCGTCGGAATTTTTGCCTGTGTTTTGCTGATATTTAAGTCCGCCTGTCTTGCTGCCATCGGCGGGGATTATCTCGTAAAGCACGGTCACGCTGTGACCTGCGCCCACATCTCCTGCGTCCTTGGCATCATTTTCAAAGTCCTCATTGTTAAGTCTGCGGTTGTCATAGCCCACCAGACGATAGCTCTTCACGTTTTGGGGATTGAACTCCACCTGTAGCTTAACGTCCTTGGCAATGGTGTAAAGGGTGCTGTTACGCTCCTCCAAAAGTACCTTTCGTGCTTCCTTTGCGGAGTCAATATAGTGATAGCTTCCGTTGCCGTTGTCAGCCAGAGCTTCCATCTTCTCGTCCTTGAGATTGTCCCCGCCGAAGCCCAGAGTGGTGAGATATATGCCGCTCTCACGCTTTTCCTCAATAAGCTTAACAAGCTCGTCGGTGTCGGTTATGCCCACGTTAAGGTCGCCGTCGGAGGCGAGAATAATGCGGTTGTTGCCACCCTTGATGTAATACTTCTCAGCCAGCTCATATGCAGCCCTTATGCCGCTTTCGCCGTCAGTACAGCCGTTTGCATCAAGCATACCTGTCACAGTTTCCACAGTCTTTGTCTGATTGCCCCTTGCCCCTGCAAGAACAATGCGCTCATTGCCCGAATAGGTTATGACGGAGATCCTGTCATTCTCCGTCATAGTGTCCATAAGAGTGTTTACTGACTCGATTACCAGCGGCAGCTTATCATTGCTGTACATTGAACCGCTGACATCAATAAGGAACACCAGATTTGAATTTGGGGTTTTCTCTTCGGGGATATCCCTGCCCTGAACGCCTATCATCATAAGCTTGCTGCCCTTGTTCCAGGGGCAGTCGGAAAGCTCATAGGTAAGGGAAAAGGGTGACTCGCCCGTGGGCTGAACGTAGTTGTAGTCAAAATAATTGAGCATTTCCTCAATGCGGACAGCATCTTCGGAAATAGTATCTCCGCCCTTTATGAGCCGCCTGAGATTTGCGTATGAAGCTGTATCCACGTCTGCGGAGAATGTGGATACAGGGTCGGTAACGGCATTTTTATAGCCGCTTTCCTTTGCGTCGGAATATTCCTCGGTATTTTCGGCATAGCGTTCACTGTCATAATAATCATCTGTTTCTTCCAATATTTCCGAATCCTCGCTGTCAACGCCCTCTCCCGCATCGATAGAGATTCCTCCGTGAACGGACGGCCGTGGACGTCTAACCTTTACCGTGTTTGAAAAAGCCGTCTCGACCTTTTCGCCCTCATCGGTCACGGCAACTGCGGTTATGCAGTATTCCGCCGATTTTCCCACATAATCTTCGTATTCCGTTCCGAACAGTGATACGTCAAGAGAATATTCCTTTTCTCCATTTTTCTTGACATAAATATTGTAATACAGCGCATTTTTCACAGGCTTCCAGTAAAGCTCCACTCTGTTGCTGTCCTCCTGGAGACCGCCTTTGAGCCTGGGCTTTGACTTTTTGAAAGCCTTCACAGCCGTTTCATCAGATGAAAGGGTGGAAACAGATGCGTGTACAGTGTTTGAAAAATCCGTCTCCACCATCTCATCGTCATAGGTAAAGGTAACGGCTGTGACACGATAGGACGTGAATTCGAAGATATTCTCACTGTAATTCGTGTCAAAAGTTGCTTCGACAAGCTTGTAATCGTAATCTCCGACTTTCTTGTAAACATTGTAATACAGTGCATTTTTCACAGGCTCCCACTCAAGACCTACCTCTGCAAATGCACCCTCCCAGTTCATATAGCCGCTGTCCGGCTTCTCGCAGGTGACAGCAAGCCCGGGCTTTGATCCCTTAAAGCTCTTTACCGCCTTTGCATCGGAAGAAATTGGTGTGGGAAGATCATTCATATCTATCTCAGCCGATGTATTCCCTGCCATGGGTACAGTTCCCGCCGCAATAAGCACTGCAAGTAAAAACGATGCTGCCTTTTTCAAAATACGACACTCCTTTATGACAAATGAAAATCCAAATAACATTTTGTAATTTCATTATACAACATATTACCGATATTTTCAACAATTATTAAATTTTGTAACCGTATTTTGATAAAAAAAAGAGCGGAACAAAATGTCCCGCCCTTTGTATAAATTCTTATTGTAATCAGTTGCCCTTAGCCATTGCAGCAACTTCAGCAGCGAAATCGTCTGCCTTCTTCTCAACGCCTTCGCCACGCTCGTAACGAATGCACTCAACAACTTCGATGGTGCCGCCGAGCTTCTTAGCTGCATCTGCAACATACTTAGCAACAGTGCCTTCGAAAAGGTCGCTTCTTACGAAGGTCTGCTCAAGGAGGCAGTTCTCAGAGTAGTACTTGCCAACCTTGCCTTCAGCGATCTTAGCTCTTACCTGCTCGGGCTTGGAAGCCATCTTAGGATCCTCAGCCATCTGAGCCATGATGATGGTCTTTTCGTTCTCGAGAACTTCAGCAGGAACAGCCTCTCTGTTGAGGTAGGAAGCGTTCATAGCAGCGGACTGCATTGCAACGTTCTTACCAACCTCTGCAACCTGGTCAGCAGAAAGATTGGTTTCCATTCTTACGAGAACGCCGATAGAACCGCCATTGTGGATATAGGAAGCGAGAACGCCCTCTCTTCTCTCGAAACGACGGATAACGATGTTTTCTCTGATCTTCATACCAGCAAGCTCAGTGAGAACTTCGCCAACGGTGGAAGTACCGCCGCTGATGGTCTTGGTCTTGAGGTCCTCAACGTCAGCAGGATTGGTTTCGATGATAGTCTTAGCAACAGCAGCAACGAAGTTCTTGATATCGTCAGTGTTAGCTGCGAAGTCAGTCTCGGTGTTTACCTCGAGAAGAACGCCCACATTGCCGTCAACGATAGCGGTAACGATACCCTCTGCTGCAGCTCTGCCGCTCTTCTTAGCCTGGGTAGCGAGACCCTTTTCACGGAGAAGAGTGATTGCCTTTTCCTTATCGCCGTCAGCCTCTTCGATAGCCTTCTTGCACTCCATCATGCCAACGCCGGTTGCTTTCATAAGTTCCTTGATTTCAGCAGGTGATGCCTTTGCCATAACTTTATCCTCCTAAAATTTTTCGAGTTTTCGTATTTTATCTTACATTCTTAAAATGCCCGAACGCTTTTCGGTCATTCGGGCATTTCGCATTACATTTATTGCTATTGCTTGATTATTCAGCAGCCTCTTCGGACTCAGCCTCAGCAGCTTCTGCAGCCTGCTGCTCGCCCTGTCTGCCTTCGATGATAGCGTCAGCCATTGCGCCTGCAATGAGCTTAACGGCTCTGATAGCATCATCGTTGCCGGGGATCACATAATCAGCGTCATCGGGATCGCAGTTTGTATCTACGATTGCAACAACGGGGATACCGAGCTTCTTAGCTTCGGAAACAGCGATCTTTTCCTTGCGGGGGTCAACGATAAAGAGAGCGCCGGGGAGCTTCTTCATGTCCTTGATACCGCCGAGGTACTTCTCGAGCTTCTCGATCTCAAGCTCAAGCTTAACAACTTCCTTCTTGGGGAGAAGGTTGAAAGTGCCGTCTTCCTGCATGGTGTGGAGCTGCTCAAGTCTTGCGATTCTTCTCTGAATGGTCTTGAAGTTAGTCATCATACCGCCGAGCCATCTTGCGTTTACATAGTAAGCGCCTGCACGGAGAGCCTCTTCCTTAACGGAATCGCCTGCCTGCTTCTTGGTTCCTACGAAAAGAACATTGTCGCCGTTCTCAGCAACGCTCTTGATGAAAGCATAAGCTTCGTCAAGCTTCTTTACAGTCTTCTGGAGATCGATAATGTAGATACCGTTTCTCTCGGTGAAGATGTAGGGAGCCATTTTAGGGTTCCATCTTCTTGTCTGATGACCAAAGTGTACGCCAGCTTCGAGGAGCTGCTTCATTGATACTACGCCCATTTTAATTTCCTCCTGGTTAGTAAAAAAATAAATTTTCCTCCGCCGTGTTTAGCTCGGTTAAAATCCCTCCGTGAGAAGAGACACCATCACCGAAAACGTCGGCGTGCGAATTGCTTTAATATTATACCATATCACCCGTTTGTTTTCAATAGGCTTTTTAACATTATTCAAACAAACTTACGCCTCTGTTTTTAGTGCTTTTATACAATTCATCGTCCTTTGCCGACACCAGCACCGTATCTGTGCCTATTTTTTCGATGTCCGAGCAGGGTATCACTATGTCCTCATCTCTGCCCAGAAGCCCCATCATGCGTGGTCTGCCGCAGATAATGAGCGACTTTATCTTTCCCGACTCCGTGTCTATCTCCATGTCATCGATATAGCCTATCCTTGTGCCGCTGGACGTGCTTATGACCTCTCTGTCCCTCAGTTCGGAAAATGTGCATTTCATTGAAAGCCCTCCATTCATGACAAAACCGTCTCATACATAGGTATGAAACGGTCTGCGATAATATGTCAGCTTTCGTCAAGGGGTTCTTTTTTTATCCTGAAAATTATCCTGAACAGACCTGCCAGAAACTTTGGGCTCTTCACAACTACCATTTTCATAAAAGCACCTCCGAAATGTTTATATCTTATATTATTCGGTTTTATGCTTTTTGACACTCAGTATTCGATAATTACCAGGATTTTTCCCTCATATACCTGTATCTCGCCGTATTCTTCCCTGAAATTGTTGCTTACGCCCAAGGGGAAGTCACGGGTGACGGTCATATCCTCGCCGCCGTATTTCAGCCCACGCATGGCAAGCCGTGAGCTGTCGGTCAGGGAAAACACGGAAATATACCCCGCTCCCCTGCCCTCGTATCGCCTTGTGCCCTCGGTCTGCACGAACATCTTGCAGCTGCTGTCGATGATGCAGCCCTCGCCGCCGTGATCTGCGATATATTCAAGGGAGGATATGGCAGCAAGCGTGTGGTCAAGCCTTTTTCCGCCTGTAACGCCTGTCAGCACAAAATCCCTGTATCCACGCTCAAAGCCTATCTTTATGGCAAGCATAGTGTCCGTATCGTCCTTTTCGCAGGGGGCACGGACTATGGGGATATCCGAAGCATCGGGGACGCTGCCCTTTATGCTGTCCATATCCCCCACCAGCAGGTCGGGGGCGATGTTATTTTCCACGCACCTGTTATATCCGCTGTCCGCAGCGATAACAAAAGCGTCCTTTGTGTCGGGAAAGCGAGCTTCTCCGCCGCCTGCAATAACGCATATCATCTGCCTATCTCCCATTCCTTGATATTCTTTGCTTCCTCAAACATTTCCAGATAGCTTTCGTATCTGCTTTTTGCAATATCTCCGTTTTCTGCGGCAGCAGCCACAGCGCAGCCCTTTTCGCCAATGTGATTGCAGTCCGCAAAGCGGCACTTGCCCTCGTACTCCTCAAACTCACGGAAGCAGTATTTCAGCTCATCTTTCAGAATGACCGCATACTGCATTGTCTCAAAGCTGGAAAAGCCGGGGGTGTCGGCAATATATCCGCCGAAAAGCTTGTAGAGCCTTGAAACTCTTGTTGTGTGTCGCCCTCTGCCAAGCTTTCGGCTTATCTCCGCCGTTTTAAGCTCCAGCTCTGGAGCAATGTGGTTCAGAAGAGTGGATTTTCCCGCACCAGTGTTGCCTGTGAATGCGCATATCTTCCCCTCCACAGCCGCCTTGACAGGTTCAAGGCTCGCAGGGTCGCTGTAGTCGCACACGATCGTCGGAATGCCTATTTTTCCGTAAATGTCGGGGATATTGCCGCACTCTTTAAGATCAATCTTTGTTATGGCGATCATGGGCTGTATGGACTTATACTCGCACACCGCTATGAACTTATCCACCAGCGTCAGGTTGGGCGTCGGCTCGCAGGTGGAGATAACAAACACCATCACGTCCAGATTTGCCAGCGGCGGACGGATAATGCTGTTTTTGCGCTCGTCAATGCTGCTGATAACTCCGCCCTCAACGGTGCATCTGTCGCCTGCACATGGAGAAAGCCCGTCCTTTCTGAATATTCCTCTCGCTTTGAGCTGGACAATGCCGCTTTCGGTCTCCACAGTGTAAAGTCCGCCAAGGGATTCAAGTATAAGCCCTTTTTCCATTCAGTACGTTCCTTTCAAACAAGCGCCTGCAAAAGCCGATGTTTTGCAGGCGCCGCTGTAGTTTTATAAAAAGTTATCAATAAGCGTTGATAATGCTGTTCCACCAGTCATCATATCCGCCGTTTCCGTCAAGGTTCGGGTCATAAGGGTCACTGAAGCTTCCGCCGCCGATGGGCTGGGTTACTGTGGTGGTTTCCCCGGGAACGCCGAACATCTGCCTGAGCAGATCCTTGTCGAATTTAAGCTCGGTAACGGTCTGAGCAGTGAAGTCAATGGTATATTCACCGATGATGTTTGTATCGCCCTTGCTGTCCGCAGCTTCAAGAACTACCTTCTGGGTATCGGTGCCCTCAACGGGAACGGAGATAGTGGAAACATATGCGATGTTATCCACAGATATTGTTCCTGCAATATTGCCGTTGACATAGGCATTGAATATTGCCTTGCCCTTGAGGCTGTCGGGAACTGCAAATGTGATGCTTACCTCTGCAGTGGGAAGCTTTCCTGAGCTGTATGTGAGCACCACTGTCTGGTCGGGGCTTACAACGTTGGACTCGCCGTCCTCGGTAAGAGCGGGAATGCTCTGCGAAATAACGGTATCCTCTTCCTCGGCTGAATCCTCTGCCTGGAGCTGTACTGTAAAGCCCATGCCCTCCAGAGTAGCCACAGCCTCTGCTTTCTTTGTACCCACAACGTTAGGCATTACCACGTCATATATCTCGGGGCCAAGGCTTACGTACATAAGGACTGTAGAGCCTATCTCCGCCTCGGCATTTCTGGGAGGATCGGTCTCGATGACCGTGTTCTTGTCGATATCGCTGTTCTGCATTACGATGCTTACGTTAAGTCCCGCACCCTTCAGCATACTTGTAGCCGTATTCGGCTCCAGCGAGTAAACGTTTGGCACAATTACCATCTGAGGGCCCTTGCTGACAACTGCCTTTACCTGAGTGTTGCCCACGATGATAGGCGTGCCTGCCTTGGGGGTATGTGAAATGATGCAACCCTGAGGTATCTCGGAATCGTACTTTTCCTGATCTACAACCAGGTCAAAATACTGGGCATATGTGCTCTTGCACTCCTGATAGTCATATCCTACCAGATTAACCATTTCCTCGGTATCGGTGCTTCCGCCGAAATTCTTGAGAATAACAATAGTGATGAAAACCACCGCAATGATTATGACTGCCGCTGCAATAGCTGTAAGGGCAACTACGAAATAAGATGACTTGGATACCTCGGTATCCTCCTCGTCCTCATCGTAATCATCGTCCTCGTCATATTCGGGTTCCTGTATCTTCTGTTTCTGTGGCTTTGCGGTCTTCGTTTTTCTCACCTCTTTTTTCTGAGCCTTTTTCTCAGGCTCAGGATCCTTGAATCTGGGACCTGCGGGTATCTCCTCATCCGTAACAGCCTGAACGGCATCGGGCTTGCGGAAATACTGGGTCTTTTCCTCCTCCCCTGCGGGAAGGTTATATTCAAAAACAATGCTGGGATTTCGCTTGAATTCCTCGATATCCTTTATCATTTCCGATGCGGACTGATATCGCTTTGAAGCGTCCTTCTGCATGGCTCTGAGAACTATGGCCTCCAGCCCCTCGGGAATGGTGTCGTTTATCTGTCTGGGAGGTCTGGGAGCGTTCTGCATGTGCATAACAGCCACAGCAACGGGAGTATCCGCATCAAAGGGCTTCACACCTGTGAGCATCTCGTACATCATAACGCCTACGGAGTAGATATCGCTCTTTTCGTCGGTGATATCTCCCCTTGCCTGCTCGGGGCTGATGTAGTGAACGCTGCCTATTGCCTTGTCGGAAATGGTCTTTCCCTCTTCACGGGCAAACCGTGCGATGCCGAAATCCATGACCTTTATGGTGCCGTCGGGGAAAAGCATGATGTTCTGGGGCTTGATGTCTCTGTGAACTATTCCCCTGTCGTGAGCGTGCTGCAATGCCCTCAGTATCTGGATTATGAAGTGAACGGTGTCCTTCCATTTAAGAACGCCCTGCTGCTCCATAAATTCCTTGAGGGTGATGCCGTCGATATATTCCATTACGATGAACTGGATCTTGTCGCTGAATCCAACGTCGTATATCTTAACGATATTGGGGTGGCTGAGCACGGCAATAGCCTTTGACTCGTTCCTGAATCTGCGGACGAAATCGTCGTTGTCGGCAAATTCGCTCTTGAGGATCTTTACTGCCACGACCTTGTTGTCCTCCATAAGGTCAACAGCCTTGTAAACGTCAGCCATTCCGCCGATGCCGATAAGCTCGGTTATCTCGTAACGGCCGTCCAGCTTTTTGCCGATATATTTATCCATCAATCAAATTCACTCCAATTATTTCTGTTATGGGTGTGCGTCACTTCATGAGCACAGCTGTAATATTGTCAGAACCGCCGTTGTCAAGAGCGACCTTAACAAGCGCATGAGGCACTTCCTCGGGGGGAAGATCCTTCACTGTCCTGAAAATAACGCCCTCATCGCAAAAGTTTGACAGTCCGTCCGAACACAGAAGAACAGCAGCTCCCTTGGGAAGCTCGCTTTCAAAATAGTCGGGCTCCACGTCCTGCGCAACACCCACAGCTCTGGTGATGATGTTTTTCTTCGGGTGATTTTTAAGCTGCTCCTTGGTGATATCCCCACGCTCGTAAAGGTTCATTACCATTGAATGATCCTTCGTTATCTGGGATATCTGGTGGGTGATAAGATACCCTCTGGAATCGCCCACATTCACCGTATGCAGCATATCTCCCCTGGCAATGGCGGCAACACAGGTAGTACCCATGCCCCTCCATTCGGGCACAGCCGAAGCAAGGTCATATATGACCGCATTGGCAGTCTTTACAGCCGCAACAAGGAGATTTCGTATCTTGTTGTCATCGTAATCGCTGCGGTAGCTTTTCTGAATCCTTTCGGTAATAACGGAAACAGCACGGCTGCTTGCCTCGCTGCCCGCATTTGAGCCGCCCATACCATCGCACACGACCGCAAACACAGCGCCGTCAAGCACAGCAACACCCGTGCTGTCCTGATTTTCAGAGCGCTTGTGCCCTATATCTGTGTGAGTATAGACCATCATAGCCTACTTCCGTCCTTTCACCGCAAGACCCGTGCCGAAACGCCGTGATCTTTAAATTTCGTATTCCCGTCTGAGCTGACCGCAGGCTGCGTTGATATCAGCACCCAGCGTTCTTCTCACGGTAACGTTCATCCCCAGATCAGTGAGTCTCTTTGCAAACACCGCCACGCACTGCCTGTCGGCGGTATAGCTCCTCTCCTTGATCTTGTTTACGGGAATGAGATTTATATGGCAATTTATCCCACGGAGCAGCGCCGCAAGCCTGCGTGCGTCCTCCGAAGAATCGTTGACTCCGCTTATGACCGCATATTCAAAGGATATGCGCCTGCCCGTATCCCTTATGTAATCCCTGCAGGCACCAAGCAGCTCGGATATCTGCCACGCATTGTTTACGGGCATTATCTCGCTCCTGCTCTTGTCGTCCGCAGCGTGAAGGGAGACCGACAGTGTAAGTCCCGTTCTGAGCTTTGCAAGCTCCCTTATTTTTGGCACGACTCCACAGGTGGAGAGGGAAACGTGCCGCAGGCTCATATTCCTGCCCTTGGGAGATGAAAGCAGCTCCAGGAACTTTATAACATTATCGTAATTATCCAGCGGCTCGCCTATGCCCATGAGCACAAGGCTGTCCACATGCCTGCCGCTGTCCTTTTCCGCCATGTATATCTGCATGAGCATTTCCGACGGAGCAAGGTTCCTTCTGAATCCTGCAATGGTGGAAGCGCAGAACTTGCAGCCCATTTTGCAGCCCACCTGAGTGGATATGCAGATGCTGTTTCCGTGCTTATATTCCATCAGAACTGTCTCGATATGATTGCCGTCGTCCAGCTCATAAAGATATTTTATCGTATTATCCGTACAAGATTCAAGCCTTTTAGCAATATTTAGTCGTTTTATATAAAAATTTTCAGATAACTTTGTGCGAAGCTCCAAAGAAATATTAGTCATTTCTTCAAATTCTGTGACTTTTTTTACATGAAGCCATGAAAAAATTTGTTCGGCACGGAATTTCTTCTCTCCCAGAGCGTCAAGGGCAATGATAAGCTCCTCAAGGCTGAGGGATAAAATATCGGTCTTTTCCATTACTTTTTTCCTTTCCTCATGCGGCAGATGAAAAATCCGTCGCCGCCGAACTGCTTTGAAAAAATGGCTGACATGAATTTTCCCCGGAAGAAATCTCCCATATCCTTGGGGAACTCTTCGCCGTGAAAATCACTGTTTTCCGCAAGGAATTTTTCGATAACACACTCGTTTTCCTCTATATTCACCGTGCAGGTGGAATATACCAGAAGTCCGCCGTCCTTTACATATCGGCAGGCTGTCCGCAGGATATCCAGCTGTATCTCGGGGAGGCGCTGCGCTTCCGAAAGGGGCTTGTACCTTATCTCGGGCTTTCCTCTTATAACTCCGTATCCGCTGCAAGGCACATCGCATAGAACTCTGTCCGCCACGGGCAGCTTTTCGTTATAAACCCTCGCATCGTTGGTGACAGCTTCAATGCAGCTTATGCCAAGCCGCTCTGCTCCCTTTACTATAAGTCCCGTCCGCTTCTCGTGAAGCTCGCAGGCGAATATCCTACCCTCATCGCCCATCATCTCCGCCATGGTGAAGGTCTTTCCTCCCGGAGCAGCGCAGATGTCGATGACCGTTTCTCCCTTTCGGGGAGAGACCGCCTTGCAGCAAAGCTGAGAGGAATAGTCCTGAACGTGATAATTTCCCGCAATAAAGTCAGGGTCACGCTCCACGTCCCGCAGGTCGTCACAGATGACCGCATTTTCCTCAAATTCGCTTGCCTGTGCGGATATCCCTCTGCTTTTAAGAGAAGCTATAAGCTCCTCAGATGAGGTTTTCAGCACATTTGTCCTGAGAACCGTCACCGAGGGAAGCAATGATGCTTCCAATAAAGATACTGTGTTTTCCTCGCCGTAGCCCTTGCATATCCGCCTGATAAGCTCGGCGGGGCAGGAGTATTCCACAGCCATTTTATCGTATTTATCGCCCTTAACAGGCGGTATTTTCTTACCGTCACGGATAATACTTCTCAGCACCGCATTGACCATTCCCGAAGCCGATGCCTTGCCAAGCTTTTTGACCAGGCTCACCGACTCGTTGACCGCAGCGCTGTCGGGCACATTATCCATGTACATTATCTGATAAACGCCCATCATAAGCGTTATGCGCACCTGCCTGTCAAGCTTTTGCAGGGGCTTTGAAACATATGCGCCTATGATGTGCTCCAGCGTAAGCTTCCGCTCGGTAACACCGTAAAACAGCCTTGCCGCAAACGCCTTATCCCTGTCGGAAAGGGAGTCTGATTTTGAGAACATACCGCCCAGAGCGATATTGGAGTATCCTCCCGTTTCGACTTTTTCGATAAGCTTGTATGCAGCATACCTTGCGGACATTTTATCACACCTTTACATTAAAAATCATTTGTTGTTTGCGCCTGTCATCATGCGCACCAGTGACGCAAGAAGCGATGCAAGCGCCGCAGCGTAAACAAGAGAGGCAGTCCTTATGACCTTCTGCGCACCTTCAAGCTCGCTGTCATCAAGGATATTTTCCTGACGAAGAGAGGCAATGGCACGCTTTCCCGCATCTGCCTCCGAAATGAACATCACAGCCTGAAATACTGCCATTACGATAAACAGCACAGTTCCCAGCCTGATAAGCGGTTCTATAGAAAACAGTGAACCGAGAAAAAGCACGACAACAAGGAACTGCGAACATATCGCCGATACATTTCCCGCAACGCCTGTCAGACTGTTAAGGCTGTAGCCGTCAGCCCGCTGCATCACATGACCCGCCTGATAAGCAGCCATGCCTACCGCCGCCACACTGTCACTGTCAAAGGTGCTTTCGGAAAGCTCCACTCTCATGAGCGTGCTGCTGTCTGAAAGATCCGACCTGATACGCTCCACAGAAACATACGAAAGTCCCCTGCCGTCAAGAACAGCCCTTGCCGCCTCAGCGCCGGATATCTTTTTGGCTGTTGCGATATCATCATATTTCAAAAAAGTAAGCTTTATCATCAGACGTGTGCCTATGCTCACCGCATAGGAAAGAATGATGATAAAAAGCGTCATTCCCCAGTTCAATCCGTTCACTCCTTCGCAAATATAAGCTGTCCCAAAAAATGTTATCTTCTGCTATTGTTCCTGTTCCTTATGAGCAGCAGTCTTGCAAGGGAAGCAAGAGCCGAGAACATTGCCGCCACATATGTGAGCGCCGCCGCTGTAAGAACGCTTTTTGCGCCCTTCATCTCATCATCGTCAAGGAAATGCTCTTCTCTGAGAACTTTAAGGGCACGTCCGCTGGCATTGAACTCCACAGGCAAGGTTATCGCCTGAAAAAGCACCACCGTGCAGAAAAGCAGGATACCTGCTGTAATAAGCACGTTGCTTGAAAATATTATGCCAAATATTACCAGGGGCGTTGAAAGATTGGAGCCGAACTGGGTTATGGGGATAATGGCGCTCCTTACCTTTATGGGACCGTAGCCCTCCGCATACTGTACCGCATGGCCTGCCTCATGAGCCGCAACGCCCACAGCCGCCACGCTGTCATTGTTATAAACGCTGTCCGACAGGCGGATAACGTTGGCACTCGGATCGTAGTGGTCGGTAAGCTCGCCGTTTATATGCTCGATGCGGATATAGGAAAGTCCGTTCCTGTCCAGAATGGCTCTGGCAGCGTCCGCTCCAGTGTATCCTCTGCTGTTCCTCACTCCGCTGTATTTTGAAAAAGCGCCCTTTACCATCAGCTGTGCAATAAGGCTGAATATCAAGGCAGGAATGAGGATTATAATTGTCTGATCCCAGTACATGAAGCATTCTCCTTTAAATCAATAAATCAAAGCTTGTTTCCCCTGAGATAATCCGCTGTTTTCATGCGCTTTCCGCCATCTGCCTGCACCTCGGTGAAGGTGATGCCGAAGCCGTCGCCGCATACAACGGTGAACTTGTCTTTGTCGCAAATATCCCCCGCAGCATAGCCCTCGTGACGCTTTCCGTCAAGCTCGCTGTGATATACCTTTAAGCGTCTTCCCGCTATCTGTGCCACAGCGCAGGGCCATGAGGAAAGACCTCTTATCTGATCGTGTATCTCTTTTGCCGTCTTGCTGAAGTCAATGGGGCAAAGCTCCTTGGTGAGCATTGGCGCATAGCATGACATCTCATCGTCCTGCGGCTGGGGGTGGATATCCCCTGTCTTTATAGCCTTTACCGTTTCAAGCAGCACGTCCGCACCAATTACGGCAAGCCTGTCATGAAGCTCGTCGGCAGTTTCGTTTACGCCGATCTCGGTGGCAGCCTTGATGAGCATATCGCCTGTGTCAAGACCCTCGCCCATTATCATAGAGGTAACACCGGTCTCGCTCTCGCCCTTGAGTATGCACCACTGAATGGGGCCGGCACCTCTGTATTTTGGCAGCAGCGAAGCGTGGATATTTATACAATATGTCTTAGGCAGGTCCAATATACGCTTGGGAAGTATCTTTCCGTAAGCCACAACCACAATAAGGTCGGGAGCAAGCTTTTTCAGCGTTTCATATGCTTCCTCAGCGTCATCGCCCTTTTTAAGGCTTGCAGGCTGATATACGGGTATATTCTGCGAGACCGCATATTCCTTTACAGGCGGCGGAGTGAGCTTGTAGCCTCTTCCCTTGGGCTTATCGGGCTGAGAAAATACCGCCGTAACGTTTTCGCCGCTTTCCACCAGAGCTTTAAGGCAGGGAACGGCAAAATCGGGAGTTCCCATAAATACAATGTTCATCGTGGCACCGCCTTTCAAAAAACTTATTCTGCGCTCTTTACCTTAACTTTGAGCTTCTTTCTTGTTTTGCGCTCCTCCTGCATATCCTCGGGGCGCACAAATTCCTCAACTATATCAACGAAAAGCTGACCGTCCAGATGAGCGTTCTCGTGGCATACGCACTGAGCGCCCAGATCCTCGAACTCTCTTTCATACCAGTTTCCGTTTCTGTCCTGCGCTCTGAGCACAGCCTTTTTGGGGCGTGTTACATATCCCCACTTGTCGGGGCAGGAAAGGCAGCCTTCAACAACGTGCTGAGATCCGCTGGTTTTGAGTATCTCGGGGTTGATAGCCTCCACCTTGTCATCATCTCCAAGGTGCATGATGAATATGCGCCTGCACATTCCCACCTGAGGAGCGGCAAGTCCTACGCCCTCTGCCTTGTCAAGGGTCTCGTGCATATCGTCGAGGAGCGTTGCCAGCTTCTCGTCAAACTTTTCCACAGGGCGGCAGACCTTTCTGAGAATAGGGTCGCCCTCAACATAGATATTGCGAAGTGCCATATTAACTTTCCTTTCAGTTACAGCGATATATCGCCGTTCATATCAATAAAAACGGAAATCTTTCTCATCTGCCCCGCTGTTTCATTCCTGATACCGCTTATAAAGCTGCGGAATGCGGAATTGTTGCGGCATTTGATGATTATCCTGTAGCGGAATTTTCCGTTGATCTTTTCAAAAGTGCATTTTGACGGTCCAAGCACACGTATTGGCATCTTTTCCGCCATCTTCTCCACGCCCTCGGCAATTTTCGCAGCAAAAAGCTCTGCCGCAGCCGAGACCTCCTTTTCATCAGCGCCCGAGAAGCCTATCACGCATATGTCGCAGAAAGGCGGATAGATAAGCGCCCGCCTCATGGCTATCTCCTGGCTGTAAAAGGCCGTGTAATTCTGCTGTGCCGCAAGATTGATGACGTAGTGGTCTGGAACATAGGTCTGTATTATCGCCCGTCCCCCTGCCTTTGCTCTGCCGCTTCGTCCCACTACCTGAGTAATGAGAGAGAACGTCCGCTCATAGCTGCGAAAATCCCCCGAAAAGAGAGCCTTATCCGCATTTAGCACGCCAGCAAGGGTAACGTTGGGGAAATCCAGTCCCTTTGCTATCATCTGGGTGCCCACCATAATGTCATACTCCCCGTTGCCGAAAGCGGTGAACCGCTTGTCATATGCGTAGCGGGAATATGTGGTGTCAGCGTCCATTCGCAGGATACGGGCATTGGGAAAGAACTCCGCCAGCTCGTCCTCAAGCCGCTGAGTGCCCATTCCGCTGGCTTTCAGGTGAGTGCTGCCGCACTTGGGGCACTTCTGCACATAGTCCTCGGAATATCCGCAGTAGTGGCATATCAGGCGGTTGTTCACCTTATGATAGGTCATTGGAACGCTGCAGTTAGGGCAGGAAACAGGCTCTTTGCAGTCACAGCAGGAAATATAGGTGTGGTATCCTCTGCGGTTAAGGAGCAGTATGGACTGCTCCCCCCTTTCAAGATTGCCGTTGACAGCCTCAATAAGCTCGGTGCTGAACACCCGTCCCGTTCCCGTCATATCGACTATCTCGGCACGGGGCATCTCAGGCTTTCTGTAAGGGTCGGCGCAGTAGCGCTCGGGCATAACAAACAGCTTTGATTTTCCTCTAAGCGCATTGTAATAGCTTTCTATGGACGGCGTTGCCGACGCACACAGAAGCACGCTCTTATGATAAAGGCACCGCCTTGCGGCAGCGTCCTTTGCGTTGTATCTGGGGCTGGACTCGGATTTGTAGGTGCGTTCGCCCTCCTCGTCCACGATTATAAGCCCTATGTTGTCAAGGGGAGCAAAAACGGCGCTTCTTGTCCCAACGACTATCCTGCACTGACCTGACTTAACCCTCTTGTACTCGTTTGAGCGCATGGAAAGGGAAAGTCCGCTGTGCATAACAGCCACAGTCTCTCCGAAAAGCCCCCTGAAACGGTTGAGCGTCTGGGGAGTGAGAGATATTTCGGGAATGAGCATTATAACGTTTCTGCCCATGTTCAGCGTGTATTCTATCAGCTTTGCGAATACGGGAGTTTTTCCGCTGCCCGTAACGCCGAAAAGCAAAGCCGCAGCAGGCTTTTTCTCGGCTATCATCTGGGATATGCCCTCAAAAGCCGCCTGCTGGTAATGGTTCAGGGTTATTTTTGAGATATCGTCACGCTGCACCGCCTCGGGCATTTTCAGCACCTCATAGTCGAAAAGCTCCGCAGCGCCGCACTTGACCATATTCTTTACCACCTGAGCCGTACAGCCGCACATATAGCAAAGCTCCTTGACAGAAGCACAGCCCTCACGCTCAAGTATCTGAGCGGCGGCAGTCTGCTTTGGGGTGAGCTTTATACTGCCCTGTGCATATGCGTCGGTAAGGCGCACCATGCTTACGGTGTCGTCCTTCACCCTCTGCTTTGCAATGTCGGTTTCCTCAACAAAGCCGCCGGAAACAAGCTCGTTTGCAAGGGTAAGGTCGGAGGAAAGGATCATATCCAGCTCATCGCCGTCCTCCGCCTCGGCTGCGGACATATAAAGCCCCAGCGCCTTATCGGAGACCTGATCTTTCTTCGGCTTTTTTGCACCCAGGCGGTACTTGCTCACAAAGTTCACGCCAAGTCCAGGCGGGATAAGGGCACGGAACGCCTCAAAATAGGTGCAGAACACCGTATCTTTGAGCCACATGAGCAGCTCCAGCTGTTCTTCACCGATAACAGGCTCGCTGTCGATAACGGAGCTTATCTCCTTGCAGCCCTTGCCGTCGGAGACCTCCATACCCACCACGATGCCCGTCCTGCGGCGGTTTCCTCTGCCGAAAGGGACTATGACCCTTTTTCCAACAGAGACTTTGCCCTCAAGCTCAGGCGGAACGATGTAGCTGTAGGCAATGTCGAAAGCGTCATTTGTGCCGCTGACGCCCACCAGTGCAGTAATGCAGTCCACTTGGCTCAGACTGTGCCCTCTGTGGATTTGCCGGGTCTTACAGCAGGATCCTCAACGATAGAGAACTTGTGAGCCGCAAACTCGTCAACAGCAGTCTTAACAGGCTTTTCTTCAAGTATCTGATTGTTCTCGCTAAGCTCGTCAGCGATCTCTCTTGCACGCTTTGCAACGCCGATAACTACAGAATAGCAGCTTTCACCGTGAGTAGCGATCTGATTCATAGCAGGTCTTAACATAATAAATTACCTCCAAAATTATTTGTTTAATATTTCATCTATTGTTTCGGAAGAACGCTTTACGGTCATTTTCTCAGCCTTTACGACTGCAAGAAAATCAGCCACAGCGTCATCCAGATCGTCGTTGACTATGATATAATCATAATTGTGAGCCTTTTCTATCTCGCCCGCAGCCTCGCCCACACGCTTGTCTATGACCTCGGGAGTTTCGGTGCCACGCTTTTCAAGGCGGTGGCGGAGGGTTCCCAACGATGGAGGGAGAATGAACACGAACACAGCATCGGGGCATTTTTCCTTGATCTTCATAGCGCCCTGCACTTCAATTTCAAGTATAACGTCCTTGCCCTCTTCAAGCTTGTCGAAAACAGCCTTGCGGGGAGTGCCGTAGTAGTTGCCGCAGTAGCAGGCGTGCTCAAGCATACCGTCTTCAGCAATGAGCTTCTCGAAGCCCTCCTTGGTGAGAAAATGGTAGTTCACGCCGTCAACCTCGCCCTCTCTTGGGGAACGGGTGGTAGCGGATACGGAATAGTAGAAATTATCATTTTTGAGCACCTGTGCAAGAATAGTGCCCTTTCCGCAGCCTGACGGTGCGGAAACAACAATTAAAAGTCCTTTTGACATTTTAATGTTCCTTTCGGTGTGTATTTTAAGAGAATATGTTACTCCTCTTCCTCATCTTCCTCCGTGTCCTCGGCACGGCCGGAAATGGACGCAGGCGATGAAGCGGAGAGGATAACATGGTCGCTGTCCATAACAAGAACGGACTTGGTCTTTCTGCCGTAGGTGGCGTCAATGAGCATTCCTCTGTCACGGGCGTCCTGGATTATGCGCTTTATGGGCGCTGATTCGGGACTTACCACTGCCACAAGGCGTGAAGCCGAAACGGCATTTCCGTAGCCGATGGGGATAAGCTGCATATCTGTTCCTCCGTCCGTTATTCTATGTTCTGAATCTGCTCTCTTATCTTTTCGATCTCGGATTTAAGATCGACCACAAGCTTAGTAATGGCGATATCCTGTGCCTTGGAGCCGATAGTGTTTGCCTCACGGTTGAACTCCTGGATAAGGAAATCAAGCTTCCTGCCCACAGGCTCGCTGAGACTGAGCATATCGTTCAGCTGCTTCAGATGGCTCTTCAGGCGGACAGTCTCCTCTGCAACGGCAGTCTTATCTGCAAAAATGGCAGCCTCGGTAACTATCCTCTGTTCATCAATATTCTTGTCGGCAAGCACCTCGCATAAACGTGCGTAGAGCTTGTTTCTGTAGCTTTCTGCGGAAATGGGGGAAAGTCTTTCTATCTCGAACACCATTTCTTCAATAGCGTCCGCTCTTTCAAGGACGTCCTCCTTCATCTTCTCGCCCTCGGTCTCACGCATCTTGATGAAGCAGTCGGAAGCCTTGTCGGCAACGGTCTTTACATCATTCCAGATGACCTCTTCATCCTCGGCAGTTTTTCTGACGGAGAAGATATCGGGCAGGCGGATAAGCTTTGAAAGAGTCAGGTCATCGGTAAGACCAAGCTCTTCGTTGGCGCTTCTGAGAGCATCAACATAGCCCTTGGCAACGCTCTTGTTGACCTCGATAAGCGCATCGCTTGTCTCCACAGCGGTGACAGTAACGCTCACCTCCACCTTTCCACGGGATATCTTTCCGCTTATGTAGCTCTTGAGTTTTTCCTCAAGGTAGCCGTAAGCTCTGGGAACACGGGCGGAAAATTCAAAATAGCGGTGATTTACGGAGCGGATCTCAACAATAATGTCTCTGCCGCTGATAATTTCCTCGGCTCTGCCGAAGCCTGTCATGCTCTTTATCATTGTAAATACTCCCTGAATCATTTATTTTTACGAACAGGTGCGAACCTATAGGCACGCACACGTACATTATGCCATAACTTATTTTATTATAGCACACTTTACGGCGTAAATCAAGCGAATACGAAAAAATATAATGGTTTTCGGTAAGTAAACAAATTGTGAACGCAGAAAATTCATTTCACTCTACATACAAAAACGGCTGCATCAAGCGATACAGCCGTATATATCAGGATATTGTCCTGCCCTTGGATTTTTTCTTTTTGCCCTCGATGGGAGCTTCCTCGCCGCCCTTGTCAAGGAACACAGCGTCCTCGGCATCAAGGGGCTTGAGATAGTCATACTCAGGATTATCCTGACCCTTTTCCGCATAGAACGGATCTATAACGTACTTCTGGATAAGAGGATAGCTGTTGAAGATGACCACAAATCCCATAAAGCTCAGCGCCCACACGGGCACAAGGATAAGCGTCAGAGGATTTACCACCGTTCCGACAACGATTATCGCTGTGATAAGGAACAGGATAAGCAGTGTGATTATATTCTTTTTAAGCCCGAGACAGGTAAGGAAAAAGGAATTTTTGATGATATTCTTGAATGAAAGCTCTGTGGCAACTATCATGGGGAATGCGTAAAAATTCATCATAAGTACCGTCAGCGCAAAGCTTACGGATATCACGCACAGAACATAGTAGATGGTTCCGCTGCCGCCCGACTGCGCCGCTGCCTTAGCCATGGCAGGATACACGTTCAGTGCGCATATGAGCGACACTCCGAACGTCACGTCGATAAGTCCAGCAGGGAGAGATTTCTTCCAGTTCTGAGAGAAGCCCTTCCAGAACTCGTGCCAGATGAACGTATCCTTATCCAGCTGATAGCACCGCAGCACCTTTGTCATGCCCGCTATGGCAGGACCAATGGTAACAACGGGGATACAGAACACAAAGGTCAGGAGACTCAGCTTGATAAGCTTCCAGAATCTTCCGAAATACATTTCCCAGAACAGGAAAAACGGTTTCTTTTTTGGGGCATTTTTGGATATGCCCGAGCCTGCTTTTTCATAGTCGGCTCCGAAGCCTAAGAATGACAATGACTACACTTCCTTAAATATTTTATTCCCCGTTTGATACTAAGCGCCAATTAAAAGCCGGTTTTGTTGGTGCTTGGGTTAAAGCACTGCTGCCATAAGTCCACGCATCGCAGCTGCGGCGATGCCGGTAAGCAATATCAGCGCAAATTTTGCAAGATAAAGCCGCAGGCTGCCCTCGTCGGAGGCTTCGCCCGAAGCTCCGAATGACCTGCCCGAAATGTAGGAGGACATTCTTATATTTTCCCTAGCCCCAAGAATGACCGTTACCATGCTCACAGCCTCAAAGGGAAGAATGTTCAGAGCAGCGCAGACATCTCCGCTTTTCATTGCGCAGGCAGCATATGCAGCCAGATACCCTGTGCCAAGCCCTTTAAAAAAGCACAGTATATATCCCATAGGCTGACCCGCAGCGGAAAGTCCGCCGAAAAAGAACAGCAGAACGTATATCCCCACAGAGCAAAGGCTTGTCACAAAGGCGGACACAAAGCCGCCCTCGGCATTTATCTCCCCGCCGCTGTAGGAATATGCTCCCGCAAACACCCCTGCCGCCGCAATAACTGTCAGCAGCATATAAAGCCGTCTGCCGGGGGACATCTCCCTTTCGGTAGGCAGTTCACGGGTCATGCGGCGCACTCTGTACCGCCGTCTTTTCTGAACATTTACGGTCATATTATCAATCGTCCTTTGTTTTGTATTTGCAGTATTGCTTATACAAAGCTTATGCGGACGACCGCAATAAAATTACTTTATTTTGAAAGCTCGTATGCTCTCTTTGTGCATCTCTCGCAGCAGTCCTTGACAACATCGGTAAGCTTGCCCTGATACAGTCCGTCAAGACCTGCAAGGGTGGTTCCTCCGGGAGAGGATACCATTTTGATAAGCTCGTCAATGGTCTTGCCCGACTCGGTCATCATCTTTGCGGAGCCGATAAGGGACTTTGCAAACAGCCTGAGAGCAGCGTCGCCGTCAATGCCGTTTTCCTTTGCGTAATCGATAAAGCCCTTGGCATACAGATAGATGAACGCAGGAGAGCTGCCGTTGATTGCGATGATCTCCTTCATCTTGTCCATGGGAACTACCTCAGCGATACCGCCTGTGGAGAAGATGCTCTTTACCACCTCAAATTCCTCGTCGGTGGTGTAGGTTCCCTTTGCAAGAGCGGTTGCGCCCTCGCCCAGCAGGAAAGGAGTATTGGGCATTACGATAACGGTATGCACCTTGTCCTTTGTGGTCTTCATGATGTACTCTTCCGTGATGCCTGCTGCGATGGATACGATGACTGTATCCTCCTTAACGTGATCGGCAAGCTTGGGGAGAACGGAATCAAACACCTGAGGTTTTATTGCAAGGAACACATATTTGCACTTGTCGCATATCTCGCCCTCGGAGGAAACAGCCTTTACGCCCTGCTTTTCAAGCTCGGCAAGCTTTGCAGCGTCAAGGTCGTATGCGTATATTTCCGCTTCTGACTTGTATGCTGCGGCAATTCCTCTGATAATGGCGCCGCCCATATTTCCAGTGCCGAGAAAACCAACTTTTATCATAAGTCAAGCTCCTTTTTATTTTGCCTGCCCGTACTGCGACCGCACTCTGCAATACGCTGCCTGAGCCGCAGGCACCGTCATAGACAGAAGCGCCACGTCAATGGGGAACTGTCCCAGATTTTTCACAACTCTCGGGAGTATCCAAACAAAGAATCCGTTCATCATGGTCTCGTTTGCTCCAAGAAGAGTAAAATCGGGATTTACGTAGAGTGTGTATAAAAAGTACGAATTAAGGCATATGTTGCAGATGAGTATTACCGAAAATCTTGCCAGTGCAACTCTGAGAATATCGCTCCACTGGGGCTTAATGGTCTGCTTGTAAAGGAATATGCCGTAGATAATGCCCGAAAGAATGACCACCAGTGCCAGCTCTATGCTGTAGCCTCTTGCCGACTTGTTGTCGATAAGGAAGCCGATAAGGTCAAGGGCAAATGTGGACATTCCGCACACCACGGGGCCGTAAAGCAGTCCGATAAGGCTTATGGGTATGCAGGTGAACACTATTCTGAGATCCGGTGTTACCTGTATCGCCAGCGAGCGGATAGCTATCGCCATTGCAAGCAGCATACCTGTTGTGGCGATAGTCCTCAGATTTTTCAGCGATTTTGCCGACTCGGCAAATAAATTAAAAAAGCTTTTCATTATAGAACCTCCTTAAAATAATGCGCAGCTCTCTTGCCTTGTGCATTATATCTGAGGAGAATGAAAAGCTCCTTTTGTATAATGCATTCAGCGGGATGCGATGACTGTACCGCATTTCCGCTTTTCAGCGGAAAATTTCGTCCCCGACACAACTCCCCGTTGTCGGGACACTGCGGTGCCTGTATTCAGGCTCCAAACGCACAGTCATCTACTCTGTAATGCGTGATTTTTTTAGAATGTGATCTCGTTGCAGACTCTGTAAAGCTCAGTATCAAAGGGCTTCTTCATAGCAAGAGCTTCCTGGATATCAACGTCGATGATCTTGTTATCCTTCATGCCTACGACTCTGTTTGTAGCGCCGCTGTCGATAAGCTCAACAGCACGGTAGCCCATCTGGCTTGCAGCAACTCTGTCTCTCAGGGTAGGCATACCGCCTCTCTGAACGTGACCGAGAACTGTAAGTCTGGTCTCAATGCCTGTAAGCTCCTGGATTCCCTTGGTGATGCCCTCAGAGTTGTTAACGCCCTCGGCAACAACAACGATGAAGTGCTCCTTCTGAGCCTCATGTGCCTTCTTGATCTTTTCTGCGATAGCATTCATATCATAAGGCATCTCGGGAGTGATGCAGGCAATAGCACCTGAAGCGATGGCAACGTTAAGAGCGATCCAGCCTGCATTTCTGCCCATTACCTCAACAACAGAGCATCTGTCGTGGGACTGGCTGGTGTCTCTCAGCTTGTCGATCATTTCCATAGCGGTGTTCATTGCAGTATCGTAGCCAATAGTGTACTCAGTACACTGGATATCGTTATCAATGGTTCCGGGGAGACCTATGCAACGGATATTGCCCAGACGGGAAAGATCTGCAGCGCCTCTGAATGAACCGTCGCCGCCGATTACAACAAGACCTTCCATATTAAGGCTCTTGCACTTTTCAGCAGCCTTGAGAATATATTCCTCCTGCTTGAATTCGAGACATCTTGCGGTGTAAAGGATAGTGCCGCCTCTCTGAATGATATCTGAAACGTCACGGCAGCTGAGTTCAACGCATTCGCCATGAAGCAGACCGTTGTAACCTCTCTGGATACCGATAACTCTGTATCCCTTGTTGATAGCAGCTCTTGTTACGGCTCTTACAGCCGCATTCATTCCGGGAGCGTCGCCTCCGCTTGTTAATACGCCAATAGCCTTCTGCATAATTCTTTCCTCCGATTTTTTATAATCAGCGGCAATATGCTTTAACAAAGCCCTGCCGCCTTTCATACAAAAATATAGAAAACGTTTTACGTTCCTCTACTATTTTACACATATCGCCCCTCTTTGTCAAGGGGGGAATGCTTATTTTCTGTAAACTTTCACAACATTAAAGCGCTGACGCACACCCAGATGTGCTAAATCACAACCGAAAGCGCCGTATTTTCCGTTCCCGCAGCCTCAGACAGCTCCTCTATCAGCTCCGCCGATATGCCGCAGGTCTTTATCTCCCTGTGGGCAATGGTTCGGCTGATGTCGGAAAACCTGAACAGCACGGGCGAGCTGCCTTGGTGCTTTCGCAGGATATCGGTGCAGGCGGAGATTATATCCCCGTCGGTGCTTTTGCACCTGATAAACAGCTTGCCGCCGCATACCTTCTTTGTAAACTCCTCCTCCGAAAGTATTCTGTCCGCCAGAATGTTCATTCCGCCGTCCCTTGAGGGCGAAAGCCTGCCCTCGATGTAAACACGCCTGCCGCTTTCAAGCAATGGCTTTGCGGTCACATATACCGACGGGAACACTACGCACTCACATTCGCCGCTCATATCCTCCACGGAAAGGAAAGCCATCTCTCCGCTTTTGGCAGCGTGCTTTTTTACCCCCGTAAGAGTGCATACGAAAGCGGTCTTTGCGCCCTCTTTAAGCTTCATCGCCGATGCGATATCGGGCAGGCGCATTGCCTGAGCCAGTGTGCGCATATTTTTAAGAGGGTGCCCCGAAATGTAAATGCCCAGTATCTCCTTTTCCATTTCCAGCAGCTCGGAGGAACTGAACTCATCACTTTTGGGGAGGGTGCTTTCGATATCCGCCGCAGAGCTTCCGCTGTCGGACATTCCGAAAAAGTCCAGCTGACCCTCTATAGTGCCCCTTGAATAATCGGCGCAGGCATTTGCGATAAGGTCATAGTTTTCAAGCATCTGCCGCCTGTTGAGGGCAAAGCCGTCCAGCGCCCCGCATTTTATAAGGCTCTCGGCACATCTGCGGCTGAAATCATGACCGTTCATTCGTTTTACAAGGTCGGTGAGGCTCACGTATCTGCCGTTTTTCTCACGCTCTTCTATTATCTCGCTTATCATTCCCCTGCCGAGATTTTTCGCCGCCAGCAGTGAAAAGCGAATGCCGTCCTCTGCGGCGGTAAAGCCCATATCGCTTTCGTTGATGTCTGGGCGGAGTATCTTCACCCCATGCCTGCCGCACTCGGAGATATATTCCATGAGCTTGCCCGTATTTTCCGTAAAGGCGGACATAAGCGCCGCCATATATTCCTTATAGAAGTGGCATTTTAGGTACGCCGTTCGGTATGCCACCACCGAATAAGCCGCCGCATGGGACTTGTTGAAGGCATAGGAAGCAAAGCCCGCCATCTCGCCGAAAACGTCCTGAGCCACCTTTTCGGGCACGTTGTTCTTCACCGCTCCCGCAATGAAGATATCCCTCTCCTTTTCCATAACATCGTGCTTTTTCTTTGCCATGGCACGGCGCACAAGGTCGGCTCTGCCATAGGAATAGCCCGCCATTTTGCGGCAAATCTCCATTACCTGCTCCTGATAAACTATGCAGCCGCAGGTAACGTCCAGGATATCCTTTAAAATAGGGTGAGCATAGGTTATCTTTTCGGGGTGACGGCGGTTTTCAAGGTACTTTGGAATGCTGTCCATAGGTCCGGGACGGTAAAGCGACAATGCCGCAGTCAGATCCTCTATCGAACGGGGTCTGAGCTTCATCAGAAGGCTTGTCATGCCGCCGCTTTCAAACTGGAACACGCCAGATGTATCCCCTGCGGAAAGCATCGCAAAGGTCTCGGTATCATCATCGGGGACTTTTCTTATATCAAAGTCGGGGATATGCTTCCTTACCGCCTTTTCGCAGTCATGGATAATGGTAAGGTTGCGAAGCCCCAGAAAGTCCATTTTGAGCAGTCCCACGCTTTCAAGGGCTGTCATGGTGTATTGTGTGGCAACCACGCCGTCACGGCACACCAGCGGAACATAATCGCTGACGGGAGCATCGCATATAACAACTCCCGCCGCATGGGTGGAGGTGTTTCGTGGCATTCCCTCAATGGAGCGTGCCGTGTCTATAAGCTCATGCACCTTCATATCGGTCTCGTAAAGGCTTTTAAGCTCCGCAGAACCATCAAGCGCCTTGTCAAGAGTCATATGCAGCGACTGTGGGATAAGCTTTGAAACTGTGTCTCCCACGCTGTAAGGCAGGTCGGACACACGGGCAATATCACGTATGGCAGCCTTTGCCGCCATGGTTCCGAAAGTAACTATCTGTGCCACCCTGTCGCTGCCGTACCGCCTGATAACATAGTCAATGACCTCCTGCCGCCTTTCATAACAGAAGTCGATATCAAAGTCGGGCATGGAAACTCTTTCGGGGTTGAGGAAACGCTCAAACAGCAGATTGTATCTGATAGGGTCAATGTCAGTGATGCCAATGCAGTACGCCGCAAGGGAGCCTGCTCCCGAACCACGTCCCGGGCCTACGGGGATATCCTTGCTTTTGGCGTATGCGATAAAATCCCACACAATAAGATAGTAGTCGGTGTAGCCCATCCTGACCACCACGTCCAGCTCATATTCCAGCCGTTCTTTTATCTCGGGGGTGATGTTATCATAGCGCTTTTTAAGCCCCATATGGCACATATTCCTGAAAAAAGTCTCATTGTCTGCGCCTATCTGCTTCTGTTTTTCGGAAAGGTCAAAGCGTGGGAGCTTCAGCTTGCCGAACTCCATTTCAAAGGAGCACATCTCCGCAATTTTTGCGGTGTTCGCCACAGCATCTGGTCTTCCTCGGAAAAGGGGAAGCATCTCTCCCTCGCTTTTAAGGTAAAATTCATCGTTGGGAAAGGCGATGTTCAGCCTGTCCGCCAGAGTGGTATTGGTCTGGATAGCAAGCAGCACTCTCTGCACCCTTGCATCTTCCCTGCGCACATAATGAGCGTCATTTGTGGCGGCAAGGGGGATATTTGTCTGCATCGAAAGCCTGTAAAGGGCAGGGAGAATTTTTGCGTCCTCGGGAGTGGAATGGTTCTGCACCTCGATATAATAGTTGCCTGCGCCGAAAATATCATTGTATAAAAGAGCTGTCTGCTTTGCCTTTTCAAAGTCGCCCTCGGCAATATGCCTTGGCACTTCTCCCGCAATACAGCCCGAAAGACAGACAAGCCCCTCGGAATGTTCCCTGAGAAGCTCCAGGTCAACTCTCGGCTTGCTGTAAAAGCCTTCGGTATAGCTCAGCGACACCATTTTTATAAGATTTTTGTAGCCCTTTTCATTTTTGCACAGCAGTATAAGATGATACGGGTGGGAATCCAGCCCGAAATCCTTGTCAAACCTCGTCCTGCGGGCAACATACACCTCGCAGCCGATGATAGGCTTTATCCCCTGAGCTTTGCACTCGTTGTAGAAATCCACAGCCGCAAACATATTTCCGTGATCGGTCACGGCAAGGGCAGTCTGCCCCATTTCCTTTGCACGGCTCACCATATCCTTTATGCGGCAGGCGCCGTCAAGCAGGCTGTATTCGCTGTGAACATGAAGATTTACAAACATATGACGGCTCCTTTCCCGTAATTATCCCATATAATTGCCGCATAAAATCAGTGACCCATAATATTATCCCCGAAAGGCGCAGGGCATATTATATCGGCGATATAATATCCGTCCTCACGGGGTATATCCATTTCTTCAAAAGGGTCAAACATATAAAACCTCTGCCACGCCTCGGAAGAGGGATAAACATCTGCGCTGCCGATATCGCCAAGCTCCTTTTGGATATCCATAGGCACGTTTGTGCGCACAACGAAAAGCAGCTGATTTTCCGTATGATTGCCCGTTCCGCTTGTGTTGCCCGTGTAAACAAAGCTGCCGCAAATCTCTCCTCCCATATCGCTTATAAGCTTTTCCGCCCTGTCCGCACGGATATGCCCGTCCGCAATGTTCACAGCTGCGCCGACAATGGGCAGTGCGCATATTATCAGAAAAACACACCCTAAAACAATCCCCGTTATCCGTGCTGCCTTTTTCATGTCATTACTCCCGAAATTATTCTTTTCCTGCCTTGCTCCTGTCCTCACGTATCTGCTCGGCTATTTCCATAAGCTTTTTCAGCCTGTGATTTGCCCCCGAACGTCCCACGGGCTTGTCAAGCATCTCGCCCAGCTCTTTCAGCGAAACATCGGGATTTTCCAGCCGCAGCTCCGCCATATTCCGAAGCTCGGGGGTAAGGCTCTCCAGTCCCTCGGTGTTCATTATGTACTCAATGTCCTCTATCTGCTTTTCGGAGGCTTTGAGGGTTCGCTCGATATTTGCCGCATCACAGTTTGCTATGCGGTTTGCCTTGTTGCGCACGTCTTTGAGAATTTTCACGTTCATCAGCTCGATGGAGGATTTTGTGGCACCCATGAGGGTAAGCATATCCTCAATATCCTCGCTGCCCTTGAAATACAGCACGTAAAGCCCCTTGCGCTCCACGTATTTTGACATTATGCCCAGCCGTTCCAGCAGTTTTTTCAGATCGGTGCAAAGCTCCTCAAAGGGCACCGCAAATTCCAGATGATACTCCTTTATCGGCTCGGTAACGCTTCCGCATGAAATGAACGCCCCTGCAAGGAACGCAAAGACATTGTTATTGTCTATGATATCCTCCTGAATGCGGTGTATGAGCTTGCTGGAGGATATCCTGAAACGGAATATCAGCTCTTCCCTGTCAGGCTCGGCTGGAACTGTAAGGCTGTAGAGCGATGAGCCGTTTTTCTTTTTGGTCTCGTTTATGGCAACAGTGCCGCTCCTGCCGATTATCTTGTCGGAAAGCCTTGAAAACATATCTGCCGCCAGGCGGTTCTCTGTCTGGAACTGTATCTCCTCCGCACCAAAACGGCGGCAGAAGAGCAGCATTCCGTAAAGGCAGGCATATTCCTTGTCACGGTCGGTTATAACAGAGCAAAGCTCCTCTTTTACGCTTTGTGAAAATGACATCTTATCCCTCTTTCATTGCTTCCAAATTACAGCTTTCCGACCTCGATATCCCTGTGGCACACTCTTGATTTAACGCCCTTGTCATCAAGATAATGATAGATATTTTCCGCAAAGGTAACGCTTCTGTGCTTTCCGCCGGTGCAGCCGAATGCGATGACAAGAGAGGTCTTTCCCTCGTGGCGGTACAAGGGGAGAAGGAAGTCGATAAGGTCTTTGAGCTTTTTGTCAAGCTCCTTGGAGCTGTCAAAGCTCATAACATAGTCCCTTACGCAGCTTTCAAGCCCTGTGTGCTTTTTAAGCTCGGGGATATAAAAGGGGTTTGGCAGGCATCTTACATCGAAAACAAGGTCAGCCTCACGGCAGTTTCCGTACTTGAAGCCGAAGGACATTACCTTGACGGACATTCTGTCGTCGGGATTATCCATAAAGAGGTCAAAAATAGTCTCTCTCAGCTGGGCAAGGGTCATGTCGGAGGTGTCTATGGTGTAGTCGGAAGCCTCTCTGATGTGAGAAAGTATGCCTCTTTCCATGGTTATAGCCTTTTGCAGGCTGCCGTGGGACTGTTCGTCCAGCGGGTGACGGCGGCGTGTCTCCTTATAGCGCTTGATAAGTACCTCGTCCGATGCGTCAAGGAAAAGCACCTTTACTTCAAGTCCCGATTTTCTGAGATAATCAAGGCTGCTGTCCAGCTCATAGAAAAGCTCACCGCCACGGATATCGGTAACTATGGCCACCTTGCTCATATGTCCGTGGGATTTTACGCAGATATCCGCAAATTTCGGTATAAGCTGGGGAGGGATATTATCTATGCAGTAGTAGCCGATATCCTCAAGAGCGTTCACCGCACCCGATTTGCCTGAGCCTGAAAGACCCGTAACTATCAAAAAATTCATAATATCCTCCATTCCGCCTGTTTATGCAAGGCATATGTTTATGCCGGACATAAACGACATAACTATATCATTATATAAGATTACCACAAATCGGCTAAGAAATCAACAGGACAGGGCAAGTTATTTTTGAACATTAAAAATAACGTTTTCACCTGAGTTTCACCGTATTAACGTATCACCCTCATAAATTTTATAACAAATCAGCGTAATATTCACAAAAAATAATAATTTGATATCCTATATTAAATGAATATTGAAAAGAAAAGGTATATAATTTTTTTATATAGTCTTTTTTTGATGAATTTTGTAATTTTTGTTATTTTTACGGGAGAAAATGAGATGGAGATTTTAAAGCAGCGAATTTTAAAGGACGGCGTTGTAAAAGAGGGAAACGTCCTTAAAGTGGATAAGTTCCTCAATCACCAGATGGACGTTAAGCTTTTTAACGACATCGGCGAGGAATTTGCAAGGCGTTTTGCGGGTCTGGGCGTAAACAAGATACTTACCATCGAGGCTTCGGGTATCGGCATCGCCTGCATCGCAGCCCAGCATTTTAACAACTGTCCCATTATCTTTGCCAAAAAGACCCTCAGCCAGAACCTTGACGGTCAGATGTACATCACTCAGGTAAAGTCCTACACAAAGGGCGTTACTTATGATGTAATGGTCTCAAAGAAATACCTCGGCAAGGGCGATAAGGTCCTTATCATTGATGATTTCCTTGCAAACGGCTGCGCTCTTATGGGTCTTATACATATCGTCAAGCAGTCAGGCGCCGATCTGGTAGGCGCAGGCATCGTTATTGAAAAGGGCTTCCAGGTGGGCGGACAGACTATCCGTGACATGGGAATAAAGCTGGAATCCCTTGCAATAATAGATTCCATGGACGACGGCAAGATCGTGTTCAGAGATTAACGCAAAAGGCGTTAATATAGCTGTTATAACTGACAGCGTACAGGAAAAAAGTTTTATGGAGGAAGAAAAATGAAGAAAAACCGCTTTCTGGCACTTGCTCTCTCAGCGCTCATGTCTGCATTCGCATTCACTGCCTGCACAACAGCCGCTGACGATACAGCAAATGCAGGCACAGACGCAGCAGGCTCCGACGGAGCTGACACAGCTGCTGTTCAGACACTCACCTATGACGATGTAAAGATCGGCGTTATCCACATCGGCAACCCTGCTGACGGCTCCGGATATACATACGCTCACGATCAGGGTATCGTAGGTATGCAGCAGGAGCTTGGTCTCAGATATGACCAGATCGTAAGGAAGAACAACGTAAGCGACAGCGACCCTGCCGCAACCGAAACAGCTATCCGTGAGTGCATCGAGGAAGGCTGCAACATCATCTTCGGCACAAGTTGGGGCTACATGGACAAGATGGAGTCTCTGGCAGCTGAGTTCCCCGACGTTTACTTCTGCCACGGCACAGGTTACAAGAACAACGGCACTAACCTCAACAACTACTTCGGCAGAATCTACCAGGCAAGATATCTTTCCGGTATCGTTGCAGGTATGAAGACCGAGTCCAACCTCATCGGCTACGTTTCCGCAATGGGCGTTGAGAACTCCGAGTGCACAGGCGGCATTGACGCTTTTGCAATGGGCGTTTATTCCGTAAATCCCGACGCTAAGGTTTATGTAAAGGTAACAAACAGCTGGTACTCCCCCACAGAGGAGACAAACGCTGCCAAGGCTCTTCTTTCCGAGGGCTGCGACGTTATCGCTCAGCACTGCGATACCCCCAACCCCCAGCTCGAAGCTGAGAGCGCAGGCAAGTGGGGCGTAGGCTACAACACCGATATGTCCAAGGACGCTCCCAAGGCTACCCTTACTTCCACTATCTGGCACTGGGACGCTTACTACACCTATCAGGTAAAGCAGATCGTTGACGGCGGCTGGACCTGCGAGAACTACTACGGCGGCATGGCTGACGGTCTCGTTGATATCTCTCCCCTCAACATGGACATCTGCACCGATGAGATGCAGGCAGCTGTTGACGCAGCAAAAGCAAAGATCATGGATGGTTCCTTCAACGTATTTGACGGCGTTATCGAAACAAACGACGGTCAGACCGTAGGCGAGGAAGGCTCCACTCTCGACGATGCAACCATCACAGGCGGCATCAACTGGTACTTCAAGACTGTTGAAGTAAAGTAATCGCTAATAAAACCAAACAGAGCGGCAGGATTTATATTATATTGATTCTGCCGCCCTATTTTTATGGTATCCATGAGAAAACGGCAGCTGATACCGCCGCTTTCTGATGAATATCAAACTGAAAAGGAAAGGAAGATCATATGAGCGGGAATGAGATCGCCGTAAAATGCAGCGGGATAACAAAGGCCTTCGGCGGCGTTGTGGCAAACGACGATATAAATCTCGAAGTAAAATACGGCGAGATACTGGCTCTTCTGGGCGAGAACGGCTCGGGCAAAACAACTCTTATGAATATGCTCTCGGGAATCTATCACCCCGACAAGGGCACCATAGCCATTTCGGGCAAAACTGTTGCCATAAATTCACCCAAGGACTCCATTGCACTGGGAATAGGCATGATACATCAGCACTTCAAGCTGGTGGAGGTGTTCACCGCAGCGGACAACATCGTTGCAGGCACAAAGGGCAGCCTTAAAGGCAAGGGAGCTGTAAGGGACGAGATAAACAAGATATCCGAACAGCTGGGGCTGGAAGTTGACCCCGACAAAAAGGTATATAATATGTCCGTCAGCGAAAAGCAGACGGTGGAGATACTTAAAGTCCTTTACAGAGGCGCAAAAATACTTATCCTTGACGAGCCTACCGCCGTGCTTACCCCTCAGGAAACGGAAAAGCTCTTCGCTATCCTTAAAAAGATGAAAGCTCAGGGCTGCGCAATAATAATCATCACCCACAAGCTGGACGAGGTAATGGAGATATCCGACAGAGTTACCATTCTCCGCAAGGGAAAGAGCGTTGAAACGGTGCAGACCGCCGAAAGCAGTGAGAAAAAGCTCACCGAGCTTATGGTGGGCAAGCCGGTTGACCTTTCCATCGAGCGCCCCGAGCCTGAGAATGTCACACCCATACTCAATGTAGTTGACCTGACGGTAAAGAACTCCGAGGGAAGCATCGCCCTCAACGACGTAAGCTTTGTCATAAACAGGGGCGAGATACTGGGCGTTGCAGGCATCGCAGGCAGCGGTCAGAAGGAGCTTTGCGAGACTATCGCAGGTCTCCGGAAGATAGAAAAGGGCGCTGTGCTTTATAACAAGGAAAACATCATCGGAAAAACTCCCAAGCAGATAATTGAGCTTGGCATAAGCATGAGCTTTATCCCCGAGGACCGTCTGGGAATGGGTCTGGTGGCTTCCGCAGGAATGACGGACAATATGCTTCTGAAAACCTATAAAAAAGGAAAGTTCTGCTTTGTGGACAGAAAGCCTGCAAGAGCGCTCTCCAAGGAGCTTATCGACAGCCTTGAGATAAAGACAGCCTCCACCGAGCAGCCCGTAAGAATGCTTTCGGGCGGAAATGTTCAGAAAGTTCTGCTGGGACGTGAGATACACAGCCAGCCCGACCTGCTCATAACCGCATATCCCGTAAGAGGTCTGGACATCAACTCCTCTTACATGATATACTCCCTGCTCAACGAGCAGAAAAAGAAAAACACTGCCGTGCTGTTCATCGGCGAGAGCCTTGACGTTCTGCTGGAGCTGTGCGACAGGATAATGGTGCTGTGCCACGGAAAGATAACGGGCATATGCGACGCAAAGAAGCTTACAAAGGAAAAGATAGGCCTTATGATGACAGGCTCAACTATGGAGGAGGTAATGGGCGATGAGTGAGGCTAAAGCCATAAAAAAAGAACCCCTTATCAGAATTGCCAAAAGAGCCGAGCGCTCCAACAGGGAAAAGCTGGTTTTAAGGCTTCTCTCCGTGCTTCTTGCCATATGCGCAGGCGGAATTTTCATTCTGATACTGGGTAAAAATCCGTTTCTTTACTACAGCAAGATGGCTGCGGGAGCATTCATAGGCAAGAACCCAAAAAATCCCATGATGCCTTTCCGTGAGACCATAAAGATAATGATACCCCTGCTCATATCCTCTCTGGGCATAACGCTGGCGTTCAAGATGAAATTCTGGAACATTGGCGCAGAGGGTCAGATAATCATGGGCGGCATATTCGCTTCATACTTTGCACTTTTCCACTATGACCTGCCCCATTATCTGCTGTTCATACTCATGTTTATAGCGGCAATGATAGGCGGCGGACTTTACGGAATGATACCCGCATTCTTTAAGGCAAAGTTTGATACAAACGAAACTCTGCTGACGCTGATGCTAAACTACATCGCCCTGTACATTATCGACTGGCTGACAAAGGGCGCTTGGCAGGATCCCGAATCAAAGGGCTACCCCAAGATAGCGACCTTTGACAAAAACGCTTGGCTTGACTCGCTGGGCGGCATTCAGATCGGCTGGGTAATAGGTCTTGTGCTGGCGGCAGTTATATTCGTATATCTCCGATACACCAAGCAGGGCTATGAGATAATGGTAGTTTCCGACAGCCACGCCACTGCAAGATACGCCGGCATGAACCCCGGAAAGATAACCATTAGAACAATGTTCCTCAGCGGCGCTGTCTGCGGAATCGCAGGCATGGTGCAGGCGTGCGGAACAGAACATACCCTTTCCAGATCGGTAGCAGGCGGCGTGGGCTTTACAGCAATCATCGTTGCATGGCTTGCAAATCTCAGCCCAGTGGGCATCGTGATAGTTTCCTTCCTCTTTGCAGTGCTCCAGAAGGGAAGCACGGTAGTTTCCTCCGAATTTAATCTGTCACCCTACTGCTCACCCGTATTGCAGGGAATAATCCTGTTCTTCGTGCTGGGCTGCGAGTTCTTTATCAGATATAAATTCATCTTCCGTCATAAGGAGGAAAAGTGATATGGAAAGACTTATTGCATTTCTTGCTCATGCGGTATATATGGGCACTCCCCTGCTTTTCGGCACTGTGGGTGAGATACAGAACGAGAAGTCGGGCCACCTTAACCTGGGCGTTGAGGGCATTATGGCTATGGGAGCCTGCGCAGGCTTTATGACCGCCTACAAAACGGGCAGCCTTGTGCTGGCGCTGATAATGGCTTTTATTGTCGGAATGGCAGTTTCGCTAATCTACGCATTCCTTACCATCACCATGATGGCAAACCAGAACGTTACGGGTCTTACCCTTACCATTTTCGGCACAGGTCTTTCAAACTTCATCGGCGAGCAGATGATAACCGCTTCGGAAACAGGAAACCTGAAGCTGCCCGAAAATGTATCGGCAGCGCTGAAAAACATTAAGATTCCTCTGCTTGGCGATATCCCCGTGCTGGGCGGTGTGCTTTTCAACCAGAACATATTCACATATATCAGCATCGTAATTGCGATAATCATGTTCATCTACCTGAACAAGACAAAAACAGGTCTTAACCTGAGGACTATCGGCGAAAGTCCCGCAGTTGCGGACGCTGTGGGAATAAACGTTGTGAAGTACAAGTACATCAACGTGCTTATCGGCGGCGGAATATGCGGCATCGGCGGAGCGTTCTGCTCAATGGTAATAAACGGCGGCGTTTGGATGGCAAACAGCGTAAACGGACTGGGCTGGATAGCCGTTGCGCTGGTAATATTCGCAGTATGGAACCCCGCAAAGGCAATATACGGCGCATACATCTTCGGCGCATTCATGGTGCTGAAATATTACTTCCCCAAAGACCTGGGATTTACCGTTCCCGAATCATTCTTTGATATGCTCCCATACCTTGTAACGGCGCTGGTGCTTGTCATCACCTCCGTAAAGAAGTCCAAGGAGCGTTCACAGCCAGCTTCCTGCGGCGTGAACTATTTCCGTGAGGAAAGATAAATATAAACAGCAAACCGCCGTATCGGATCTTTCCGATACGGCGGCATTTTTATTTATCCAAGCCCTTTTGCACATAAGGCGTTTTAAGAAATCTATGGTAAAAGATAAATCCGACTGTGGTTGTGATGATCTCCGTAACAGGGAATGTGAGCCAGAACCTTTCCAGTCCGAACCGTGAGAAGATATATCCCAGCGGAACGAACAGTATGACCGTTCTTATAACTGTCAGCAATGAGCTTTTCACGCTGCTTCCCACCGCCTGAAAGAACACGGGGAAAATAAGCGACGTAACCATGGGGATAAAGCTTATGCCGATTATCCTGAGCCCGAATGTTCCTATCGCCACCACCTGCTCGTCAGAACTGAACACCCTCAGCATCTGCTCGGGGATAACTGCAAAACATAATGTTCCCAGCGACATAAGCGCTATGCCGAATATGACCGAGGCGGACAATGTCTTTTTGCAGCGCTCGATATTGTGCGCCGCATAGTTGAAGCTTATGACAGGCACTATGCAGGTCTGCATTGCTCCCAGGGGGATAAAGAAGAAGGTCTGCCACTTGTAGTAAAGTCCCAGCGCTGTGACTGCCTGATCCGAAAAGCCTGAAAGTATAAGGTTAAGTCCAAGGATATAGAACGTGTATGCGGACTGCATAAGGATATTCGGCGTGCCAAGAGCGAATATGCGCTTTATGTATGCAGGGTATTTTCTCCTGTCGGGAGACCTGCGGAAGCCTTTTTTCATAACAACCAGCGCCGCAGCTATCTGACCCGCAACTGTGGCGGCAGCCGCTCCCGATATGCCCATTTGGGGAAGCCCGAACATTCCGAAAATAAGCAGAGGGTCAAGGATAATGTTGGTGATCGCACCTATTATCTGCGCCGCCATAGGCGTTTTCATATCGCCGTGAGCCTGCAGGATCTTTGTCCACACGCTTTCAAGGAAAAGCCCGAAGCTGAACACGCACACTATCCTGCCGTATGCGATAACATCGGCAATGACCACAGGCGAGTCGGTGGACATTTTTGCATATGCGGGCATTATTGCATAGCACACAGCGGCAAACAGCAGCCACATCACCACAGCCAGCGGAGTTCCCACTCCTGCATACTCGTCGGCTTCCTTTGTTCCGCCCGTGCCAAGCTTTGCTGCCATGGCGGTGTTTATTCCCACGCCCGTTCCCACGGCAAAGGCTATCATCAGCAGCTGTATGGGATAAATTATTGAAAGGGCGGTAAGTCCCGAATCGGAAGCCCTGCCAACGAAAAAGCTGTCAACTATGTTATAAAGCGCCTGAATAAGCTGCGCCAGCATTACAGGCGGAGCAAGCTTCAGCAGAACTTTGCTTATCTTCTCCTTGCCAAACAGTTCGTTTGTATCCATTTTATGACCATTCCTTTCGGAAATAATATGCAGCTTTAATATAATATCACATCAGCATAAACATTTCAAGCTGTGCCGACGCTGCTTGATGTGAACTTTATTCAATTAAAATTCCTGCAAATTATTGACATCAATGTTACAATAGTGTTATAATCATTAAAAGACATTTTTGGGGGTAATTATGGCTATCATAGGAATTGATCTGGGAACTACAAACAGCCTTGCCGTATGCTACAGGAACGAAAAGGCTGAGATTATAAAAAACAGTCTGGGAGATAACTATCTTCCCTCTGTTGTCAGCATTGACGACAATGGCGAGATACTTGTGGGCAGGGTGGCAAAGGAGCGGCTTATATCCCACCCCAGCGCCACAGCGGCAGAGTTCAAGCGGATAATGGGTCTGCGCCAGACCGTAACTCTCAGCGGACGGAGCTTCTCTCCCGAGGAGCTGTCCTCCCTTGTGCTGCGCAGGATAAAGGAAGATGCGGAAGCCTATCTGGGCGAGCCTGTGACCGAGGCTGTCATCAGCGTGCCCGCATATTTTGACGATAACTGCCGAACCGCCACCAAGCTTGCCGCAAAGCTTTCCGGCATTTATGTTGAAAGGCTGGTAAATGAGCCATCCGCCGCAGCACTTGCCTATCAGGCACGCCACGGCTTCGGGGACGGCACATATATGATAGTGGATTTCGGCGGAGGCACCCTTGATATCTCCATAGTCGATTCCTTTGACAGCGTTATGGAGATACTTGCCGTTGCAGGCGACAATCATCTGGGCGGTAAGGACTTTAACGAAGCCATTGCCTACTACTTCTGCAAGGAAAACGGCATTGACATGAACACCCTCTCCCCCGATGACAAGGCGATAGTATATAGGCTGGCAGAGGAATGCAAAATATCCCTTACCACCCAGCCAATGGCAATGATGATAGCAAACATCGGCGGCAAGCAGCTTTCGCTGACCCTTGACAACAACAAGCTCATAGAGGTCTGCTCCGCAGTGTTTGAAAGAGTGGCATCGCCTGTAAGAAAAGCGCTCCACGACAGCCGTCTCAGTATTGATGATATCGACGATATAATACTTGTGGGCGGCTCATGCAAAATGCCCACAGTCAGGGCGTTCATCGAAAAGATAACAGGCAAGCGCCCCTGTACAGATATCGACCCGGATACTGCCATTGCTCAGGGAGCAGGCATTTTTGCAGGCATAAAGGACAGAAACGACAAGCTGAAAGACATTATCCTCACCGATATCTGCCCCTTTTCCCTGGGAACGGACGTTCTTGACATACAGAGCCGTGAATCGGTAATGGACTTCATCATCGACCGCAACTCTCCCCTGCCCACCAGCCGTGAGCATATCTACAGCGCCGTGAACGACGGTCAGACCGTGTCAAAGTTCAAGTTCTATCAGGGCGAGAGCCGTGTGCCCTCACGCAACCTGTACATAGGCGAGCTTTGTGTAAAGCACCCGCCTGCACGAAAGCATCAGCCCACCTGCACCGCCCGCATGACCTATGACATCAACGGGATACTTGTGGTCGATGTCACCACTTTAGCGGATAATAAGCACTACAGCCACGTAATGCTCAGCAGTTCAAACAACATGAGCGATGAGGAGATAAACGCCGCCCTCAAAAAAATGGAAACTCTTAAAATAAGCCCTGCGGACAAGGAAGAGAACCGTCTGCTCATTGCCCGTGCCGAGCGCATTTATGAGGAAGCTCTGCCCGAGGAGCGCTATATGATAGACAATGCTCTGAGCAGCTTCAAGGCAGCACTTAATATGCAGAACAACCGCCGCATTCACGAAGCTGCGGAGGATCTGACCGCTCTTCTGGACAATCTGGAATACTGATATGTGGAATATACTTGGAATTGAGCCTACAAAGGACATAAGGGAGATAAAGCGTGCCTATGCCCGCCTTGCAAAGCAGTACAATCCCGAGGAACACCCCGAAGAGTTCAAGAGGATTTTTGACGCTTACAAGTCCGCCTCTGCCCTGGCAAGATCGGTAAATGAGCGCCGCAGCGATCCGATCGTTACGATCACAGCAGCTGCTACCGAAGCGAAAGAACAACAAGAACCGTTACAGCATGAACAGCATGAGCAGTCAGAACAGACTGAGTTCAACTTCACCTCCGTGGATATTTTCCCCGACTTTGAGATAACTCCACAGCTGGCTCAGGAGAAATTTTTGCAGAACATGGCTCTCATACTTTCCGACAAAAACAAGCGTGATGATATCTCCTGCTGGAAATGGCTGCTGGGAAAGCCCACATTTCTGTCCGTATGCGATGACAAGGGCTTCAGAAAAAAGGCTCAGAAGCTGCTTGACAAGGAGCTTCTTGCACCGAATGTATCATCATACATTGCAAGCAGATTCAGCCGTGGCTCACGGGCTTTGCCGCTGAAAAAGGGCGACAAATGGGCGGTTTACATCTCCCACAGCGGCAAAAAGCCCCCGGAAAGCTACAAGGTGCCAAGCTATATGGGCGGCCCAAGCCTGCTTCATCGCACCGCTCCGCAGCTTATGACCATGGTTATCATATCTTTGATATTCTTTGCTCTTGTACTGGCAGGCAGCCTGTTACAGCAGTATTTTTCATAAGCCAAAACTAACGAAAGGCATTTACATATAAATGTGGAATATACTTGGAATTGAACCTACAAAGGACATAAAAACCATAAAAGCGGCTTACGCAAAGCTTGCAAAGCAGTACAATCCCGAAGAACACCCCGAGGAGTTCAAGCGGATATTTGACGCTTACAAGTCCGCCTGCGCATATGCACGTTCGAAGAACACGCCAGAGCCGCAGAAGCCCGACACCACCCAAGAGGGTCTGAACCTTTCCTTTGCACCAAAACAGGAGCAGTCTCAGTCGCAGGAAAACGGGCAGGAAAATGCCTTTGATTTCTCCAATGTAAATGATAGCGCAAAGCCTCAGCCGCAAAGGGAAGATAAAAAAGAGGATAATGCCCTTGACTTTTCCTCTGTAGATGAAGCACCAAAGCCTGACACCGATGATGAAGAAATCGGCGACTTTGATTTCAGCTCCCTTGACCCCGAAAAGCTCAATCAGACAGATGAAGAGCGCATGGAAGCTATGCGGAAGTTCTATCTTGAAAAGATACGCCGCATGGTAATGAAAAAATCCACTGCCGACAATTATCAGCTGTGGTACGAGCTGCTGAACAGCCACGACTTTTCTCGTCTGGCAGCAGATGAGGACTTCCGCCTGGAAGCCACCTCGCTGCTTTACCGCACCACATACACCAAGGAAGTGGCAAACCTTATCGCCTACTGCTTCGGTCACGGCGCTTCATACATCTGCGTCAACTCCATTTCCAACGAGTGGCAGGTTCGGCTGATAACACCTAAGGCATCACGCCGCCGCACACGCTTTATATCCGAAAGCCCCTCAAATATGCCCAAATGGGTGGGCGTTGCAGCCGTCATCATAGCTATCATGCTGTTTATCGTCTGGCCCATGTCTATACTCGCCTCGGACAACAGCTACAGAATGCCTGAATACACTCCGCAGGAGCAGGCGCATGACCCTGACGAATATCTTATCGACGCATTTGTAGATGCCGCCAACGACCATTCCTATGACCTTGAAACCCTTTACCCTATGTGCGTGGGCAAGTGGGAAAATGAGCAGGGATATATCATCATTGACGAAAGCTACGGATATGCGCTGTGTTTCAACGGCGACACTGCCGCAGGCTCCGTTTCCGCAGTTCCCGCCGAAAAGGGCACAACGGTTTATGCCAGCCTTACATCGGATAATCCAAAATATGACGGCACCCTGCTCGGCATAGTTTTAATTTCAAAGGACGGCAAAAGTCTTTCCGTCATATTCCCCGACAAAACCACCACCGTTATGTATAAGGCTGATGAAGCGGAAACGGAAGTGACCGCCGCACAGACCGAAGAGACGCAGACGGAAACCTCACAGACGGAAGACGAGGGAATATCCGAAAGCTATGATATCGACGGCTTTTCCGTAACAGTCACTGCCTACAAGGATAAGCCCTACACCGATATCGACATGACAAACACAAGCGATAACCCATGTCTCAGCGCTCCAAAGGTGCTTTATGAAAATCGCTTCTTTGAGGGCTGCACCGAAGCAATGCTCTACTACCCCAGCGGAATGTGCGAAAGGGTGCCGATAAACGACGGCATACCCGACACCCAGAGCAACGAGGTCTATCTCCCCGTGCTGTGGGAGGACACTGACAAGTACAGGCAGGACGACATAATCAGTCTCAGGCGGGTCGAGCCGGGCGAAACCATGAGCGCCCGCTGCATTTTTGAGAAATAATATCAAACAGGGCTGCTGCGGATATACCGTAACAGCCCTGTTTCTTGCATTATTACTTTTTTCAATGAGATACTTTTGATGATCTTATACTAATCACCAATAAAACTATAGACAAAAAATCATCGCATAATCCATATACGCAAGATTATGCTCAATTTTTTGTATAGTTTTTAATTGGTGCTTAGTATCAGCAGGTTGTCTTTCAGTAAGTCCATAGCTATTCCTCCAAAAAATAAAGCCAGATAAGAATAACATCTTATCTGGCTCATGATGATCATGTCCATCTGGGAATCTCACTTAAAAAGTGAAATACCTTGCAAGGTGCTTGTATGCACCGTCCGATTTTGCTGATTATAGCAAATGATATATGCAATGTCAATATTTATATCCACGACTTATTTTTTGACTGTTAGAACCTGTCTTCATAAGAAATGTGTGCGGATTTTCGAGCATAATTTTGTTGCAGAGTAGGCAAAAATCCGCAGGCGGGCTTTCGCCCGGCAAGGATTTTTAACGCAGTCTGCGGCAAAATTTGCCGAAAAGACGTGCGCATATGCTTGTGAAGACGGGTTCTTAGTGTGTTTTTGTGCAAAATCACGGCGACGAACCGCCTATTTACCCGAACATCATCTCGCCAAACTTTATGGCATATTCGTTCCAGAAAGCCATATCATGACCGCCCTTGCTTTCAAGATATATGTGCTTTGCGCCTATGCTGTCAAGGAACAAGTGGAACTGCCTGTTTTCAGCCAGAAGAAAGTCCTCCGTTCCGCAGGCCATGAATATCTCGGGAAGCCTGCCGCTTTTGTGAAGTCTTTCCGCCAGCACCTCGGGATTGTTGTCGCTTTGTTCCACGGTATCAAGGTCGCCGAAGCAGCTGCGGTAATAGTCATAATTGGCAACGCCGTTGTTCTCCCCCTCTTTCATGTGTGCGATCCGGTGCACTATCAGCGCAGAGGAAAGAGCTGTGACCTTGCCGAAATTATCAGGGTACGCAAATGCCGTGTGAAGTGCGCCGAAGCCGCCCATGGAAAGCCCCATTATATATGTCTCATCGGCGCTCATTGCCAGACCGAAGGTCTTTCGCACATATCTTACCAGCTCATCACCCACATAGGTGCAGAACTTCCGCCCTGTGGCAGCTCCGTTCAGCCAGAAGGAATTCTCGCCGCTGGGCATGACCACGGCAAAATTATACTTCTCCGCCACCCATGTCGGCATCCAGTTGAAAGCCTTATCCGTGTAGCCATGGAGCAGAAAAAGAGTTTTCATTTTCCGCTTTGAATACTCCGTTTCCTCCCGTGGGATATCCGCACGAAAATCATTCGGGATAAACATTTTAAAAGTAACGCTGCGCATCAGCGAATTTGAAAAGAAGTCTATTGAAATATCAGCCATAAAAAAGCCCCCTTTTCAAATATTATACGTTATTATAATACCTTTGTAAAGAACATTAAAGAAAAAATCCCCTTATTTGCCTTATAATAAATAGAAAATTATTATATAAGGAGTTATGTAAAATGAAGGATCTGTCGATCTACACAAATGATTTTATAAACTATTGCAGGCTGCACAAGGGTCTGAGTGCCAAAACACTGCGGGCATATTCCATTGACCTGAATCAGCTTTGGGAACGTACCCACGGCGACCTGAGCAAAGCATCTATCTGCCGGTACATATCCCATCTTCACAAAAGCTACAAGCCCCGAACCTGCCGCCGAAAGATCGCCGTTATCAAGGCTTTTGTACATTTTCTGCTTATAGATGACATTATAGACAGCAACCCCTTTGACAAAATAGACGCATCATTCCGTGAACCGTCGCTGCTGCCGAGGACGATACCGCTGAGCATCATAAACGGCATTCTCAAAGCGGCGTACAACGAACGCAAGCTTGCCAAAAACGCCTATTCGGACAAAATGTGCCTGCGTGACATCGCCATTCTGGAAATGCTCTTTGCCACAGGCGCAAGGGTGTCGGAAATGTGCTCCCTTACTCCCGATGACATTGATCTGGAGTACCATTCCGTCAGGATATTCGGCAAAGGCTCAAGGGAGCGCATAGTGCAGATAGAAAATACAGACGTGCTGGAGATCCTCAGGGAATACAGCAGCGCATTCAGCTCGGATATCATATTCTCGGGATATTTCTTTGTAAACAGGCTCCACAGGCGGCTTTCCGAGCAGTCCGTGCGGGAGATAATAAACAAATACGCCCTTTTGTGCCGTGAGGACATACACATCACGCCCCATATGTTCAGGCATTCCTTTGCCACGCTTCTGCTGGAGGAGGACGTGGATATCCGCTACATACAGCGGCTTCTTGGGCATAGCTCCATCACCACCACCCAGATATACACCCACGTTGCCATGTCAAAACAGCGTGAGATACTTTCCGCCAAGCACCCGAGGAATAAGATAGATATTTGACCCGATCTGCTCCCCCATACAGTGCCAAACCCTGATTTTTTTATTGCTATTTCAGCCCCTATATGTTATAATAATAAATAATGTCATTTTATAAATATACTTCTCAGAAAGGAACGATAATATATTATGAACGACGGATTTGTAAGATGCGGCAGTGCTGTGCCCGATATCAAGGTGGCAGACTGCGCCTTCAATGCCGAAAAGATAATCGAAAAGGTTCGTGAAGCTGCCGAAAACGGCTGTTCGGTGCTGGTTTTCCCCGAGCTTTGCATCACAGGCTACACCTGCGGAGACCTTTTTCTCTCCGAAACACTGAAAAACGGCGCTGCTGCTGCGCTCAAAAACATACTTGCCGCCACAGCCGAGCTTGATATACTTTTCATTGTCGGACTTCCCGTCCCCCACCTCAACAGGCTCTATAACTGCGCCGCAGTGTGCTGCAAGGGCAGGCTGCTGGGTCTTGTCCCCAAGCGCAATATCCCCAACTATTCCGAATTTTACGAGGCAAGGCATTTTTCCCGCTGGGAAATGGGCTGGGACGAAAATGACTGTGTTAATATTGATATGGGTCTGGGCTATACCGTTCCCATGGGCGAACTTATCTTCTCGTGCCAAAACTTCCCACAGCTTATGATAGCTGCTGAGATATGCGAGGACCTGTGGGTACCCGATCCCCCCTCGGTAACGCTGTCAGAGGGCGGCGCTGTTATCATCTGCAATCCCTCCGCTTCCGATGAGGTCATAGGCAAAAAGGAATACCGCCGTGACCTGGTAAGAATGCAGAGTGCAAGGCTTGTGGGCGGATATATCTACACCGACTGCGGCTTCGGTGAGTCAACCCAGGACATGGTCTTTTCGGGTCACTGCCTTATCTGCGAGAACGGCTCCGTTCTTTCTGAGAAAAGGACATTCAGCGGCAGCGGCATCATTTACGCCGACCTTGACCTTGAACGTCTGGCAAGCGAGCGCAGAAAGATGACCACCTACGGAAATTCCGCAGAATATAAGCTCCCCCTTATCACTTTCAGCATGGATATCCCCGAAAATAAGGAGATAAAGCGTTTTTACGCACCAATGCCCTTTGTCCCCGCAGACAAGGCAGACCTTTCCGCACGCTGCGAGGAGATCCTCACCATGCAGGCAACAGGACTTGCCACACGCCTTAGGCACATCGGCTGCAAGACCTGCGTTATCGGTCTATCGGGCGGACTGGACTCCACTCTTGCTCTTATCGTCACTGTTCACGCCTTTGATATGCTCTCCCTTGACCGCAAGGGCATAATCGCCGTGACCATGCCATGCTTCGGCACCACAAAGCGCACCAAGAGCAATGCGCTTATCCTGGCGGAAGCCTATGGCGCTTCTATCCGTGAGATAGATATTACAAAGTCCGTAAGGCAGCATTTTGAGGATATCGGTCAGGAGGAAAGCGTTCACGACGTTACCTACGAAAACTGCCAGGCAAGAGAGCGCACTCAGGTGATAATGGATATCGCCAACAAATCAGGCGGCATAGTTATCGGCACCGGAGACCTTTCCGAGCTGGCGCTGGGCTGGGCTACCTACAACGGCGACCATATGTCCATGTACGGCGTTAACTGCTCTATCCCCAAGACCCTTGTTCGCCATCTGGTGGCATATGAGGCGCAGATGTCGGAGGGTCAGCTTTCCGAGGTGCTTCGTGATATCCTTGACACCCCCGTTTCCCCCGAGCTGCTCCCCCCCTCCGAGGACGGCACGATTTCACAGAAAACAGAGGATATCGTAGGCCCCTACGAGCTGCACGATTTCTTTCTTTACTACACCGTCCGCATGGGCTTTACCCCCAAGAAAATATTCCGCATTGCAAAATGCGCCTTTGCAGGCAGATATGACGATGCTACTATCCTCAAATGGCTCAGGACATTCACATGGAGATTTTTCTCCCAGCAGTTCAAGCGCTCCTGTCTCCCCGACGGCCCCAAAGTGGGAAGCGTTACGCTTTCACCCCGTGGTGACTGGCGTATGCCCTCCGACGCATCGGCTGCCCTCTGGCTCGCCCAGCTGGACGAGCTGAAATCAAAGATAAACTGAAAGGCGGTGCTATGATGAAGCTCAATGAAATAGTTCTGCGATACCTTAAAGGTCAGAAAAAGCATACGGTGCTGACTGTCCTTGCCATAATCGTTTCAGTTGCGTTCATGACCATAATCCTGTCCGCAGTTTCGGTTTACCGTGCGGCTTCGCTGAATATCTCCCGTGAGACCAACGGCACATATCATATAGTATTCAACGGTCTGGACAAGCAGCAGCTCATTGATATCCGCAGCATGGATATTTTTGAAAAAACTGAGATATACAGCATTTCCTCCTATTCGAGCAGCGTTGATATGGACTTCGTTAAAATGGCGGAGGACAACGCAAAGGTGGAATATCTGCTGGTGAACGGTCTGCCTGTTGATGATAACTTTCTAAGGCTCAACGCCGATGACTGCGACCTGCTGCCCCCCTCCATGCGCACCGTTACCGGCGGACGGCTTCCCGAAAAGGACGGCGAGCTTGTTATCAACAGTGCCAACGCCGAGCAGTGGGGATACCCCGAAATAGGCAGCACCGTCAATGCGGAGCTGTTTGTCTGCGGCGTTAAAACGGGAGCTGAAACTCCTGCGGGCACGCCTATGATACTGGCTGAGAATTTTGATATCACAGAGATAAGGGAAATTTCCTTTACCGTTGTAGGCTACAGCGACACTATAAATATGGTAAGCTACAACGATACTCAGCTCAAATCCTACAACTATCTTTCGGACAATCTTGTTGCCCGCTTCTCCGACAGCGCCAATGACTTTTACTGGGATATGGACAGGTCATTTTCCGCTCTGGGCTATGAGATAGATGACTTTGACTACGGCATGAATCAGGAGCTGCTTAACATGGAGGGCAGAGGCGTTACCGCCCGCTTCTCCCAGGCGCTTTCCTTTGCTGTGGAATATCTGGTAGTACTGTTCTTCATGTTCTGCATAAGAATGGTAATAGACAACTCATTTGAGCTGGCTTCAAAGGAGCGCATAAAGCAGTTCGGTCTGCTCAAAGCCGTGGGTGCTTCCAAAAAGCAGGTGTTCTCCCTGGTAATGTGGGAGGCATTTTATCTGGCAGTCCCCGGCGTTATCCTTGGTATCCTTGCAGGTCTGAGCAGCTCGGCAGCTATATTCTCCGCAGTAAAGAACCTGCCCTATCTCCACGATGTTTCCCTTGATTACGACCTGACTTCCATGCTGGAATTTGATATCAAGCCTTATGTTTATATCTCCTCGGCTATTATCGGCTTCCTGTGGGTGTTCGTTTCGGCAATATCCACGGGTATGCGCTCCATCAAGGCTTCCCCTGTAGATGCAATGAGAGCCGCTGCCAAGAAAGAGAAGATAAAGCCCTCACGCCACGGCTCGGGAATCGAGCAGGGTCACGGCTTTATCAGCGCATACTCCGCACTCAGCGCAAAGCGCAACAAAAAGCGCTATATCATCACGCTGGTATCAATGGTAATGAGTATCGTGCTTTTCACCGTGTTCTCCTACGGAATTGAGATCGCAACGGGCAATCTGCAGAATGAGTTCGATGTTAAGCGTATGCCCTACGACTACACCGCAAACCTCAGCGTCACCGACCCTCAGACCGTTTATGAAAGAGCGGAGCTGATGAAGCAGTCGGGATATTTCTCCGATGTTCAGTATGACACTCACCTGTCGCTGTTCGGCATGACATCTTCCGCAGGCGTTGACAACGGAACGGAGCTTTCAAAGAGCGAGACTGTTTTCATCGACATTCACCCCGTAAACCGTGAGACATATGAAAAATACATTCAGTCCGATGTAAGCTACGACGACCTTTCAAACGGTCAGCTCATGCTTTGCAGCGGAATGTACTCCAAAGCAGGAAAGCTGCTTTATACCGTTTACAGCAGCGTCCCCGAAAGCATTTCCGCCGCTCCCTTTGTGGATTACAAAGTAGATCTCCTTGACGAGCGCAGCTTTGATACGGCAGGCATCTACACCACCGACAACAGGGTATATCGCTCTACAGACGGCCGTATTTCCGCTGTTATGGCAGAGGAAAGCTACAATGAGCTTTTTGCTCAGTGCGGTGCAGACTCCGGCACATCATCAATAGCCGTTTCCGACGGCAGCGAGATAATAGTTTACAGCAGAACTATCTCGGCAAATGCAGCAGTCGGCATGGAAGAGCAGGCAGAGGTTTATATGAACAACCACTTCTACAATTCCTACAGCAACAACCTTTCCGATATGAACCTTTCCTACGCACTGCTCAGCATGATAAAAACAGCAGGCTATGCGGTGATAGTGCTTATCGCCCTCATTGCCCTTATCAACGTGGTGAATATCATCTCCTCCAACGTTACGGGCAGAACTTCCGAGCTTGCAATGCTCCGTGCCTGCGGAATGTCCAAAAAGCAGCTGAACAAGCTTATGCTCACCGAAAGCCTTTTCTATGCGGTAATGGCAGGCATCGCCTCACTTCTGATTACCGAGCTTGCGATTTTGGTGATACAGATACCCTTTATGACCCATTTCCACGACCTGGATATGGCCGATCTGGGCTTTGCATTCTCCTATCTTGCCCCCATAAAGTACATCGTTATCGCAACGGCTGTGTCCTATCTGGCGGCAGCTGTATCCTCCGTTATCCCAGGCTCGCACATAGCAAAAGCACCTATCGTTGAAAGCATTGAAAGCGCAGAAATATAAGGAGCGGCAATGAACGAATTTGATAACATTTATCACACCGATGAATACCGCTGCTTCACGGCACAAAAAGAGGAAAACATATCAGACCTGTGCCGTGAAGAGCGGACTATCCCCCTTGACCTCGGCTACAGCCTGTGGTGCGGAGAATATGCCCACCGAACCGACAACGGCCGCTCATACAGATGCAGGCTGTTTTCCCCCGAGGGAAAGCTTCTTTTCGGATACACATTATATCACAATATCTTTGAAAACGACGCTGTAAAGCTATTATTTGCCCCCGATGGGCTGTATTTCTTCTACCTTGAGGGGCTTTACGGCTACAGCATTCTGCGGCTTTCGGATATGGCAGAAATGCACTATGTTCCCCGTGACAGCTCATTTGCCATAACCGACATGCACTATTGCAGCGAAAACAGGATAGCGGCAGTCAGCGGATTTCATAACAAGACTGCCGATGTGGCGCTTATCGACCTTTCCGACCCGATAAAAGAGCCTGAAAAGATAACTCCCCTCTTCCCCATAATAAATCCCGAGAATGGCTATGGCAGGTTTGAGGATTTGAACTTTGTGCGCTGGGAAAAGGGCGGCAGGCTCATTGTCCGCACCGATACGGGCGAAGAATTTGCCTTTAATACTAACGACCTGAGAAAATTTATGGATTAAAATAGGATTAAAATGCTAAAAAATCATTGCTATTTTGTGTAACTTATGATATCATAATAATTGTTAAGAAAAACAAACGCCCCGTTATTATCTGACGGAGCATCATGACGAAAGGATTATGTTTTATGTGGACAGTTTCAATGCTTAAAGAGAACGCAAAAGCGGCACTGAAAAACTTTTACTGGCCTGCTTTTCTCGTTTCTCTCATCTTTATCCTGCTGACAGGCACAGGTTCAAGCAGCTCGGGAGGCGGCTCCTCAGATGAGTTCATAAACGAGTATTACAATAACTACAGCAATTCCTCCGACAGCAGCTACGACTACGGCGATTACAGCAGCGACGATGATTATGATTACAGCTACGACTACGATGATGATTACAGCTACGACTACGATGATGATATTGACAGCTCATTCTCTCAGGACGATTATGAGCAGATATTCAACGATATGTTCTCGGGCTTCGGCGATATGCTGGGCGATACCAGTGTCTCGGCAATAATATCTGTAGCTATCGCAGTGGTAATCATTGTAATGATAGTTACGCTGGCTTACAACATCTTCTTTGCAAATCCCCTTACAGTCGGCTACAACAATTTCTTCCTCAACGCACGCACGGGAAATGCTGGCGTGGGCGAGCTCTTCTCCCAGTTTAAGCATGGTCATTACATGGCAACCGTAAAGAATATGTTCTTCCTCAAGCTTAGACTTTTCCTCTGGTCGCTGCTGGTTCTTATCCCTATCGGCATCGGAGTTCTGATTTTTGCAAAATCCGACAGCAGAGATATAATGGGATCGCTTGTTCTTTCAATTCTTATAGTTATTCCCCTGTATTTTGTAGCACTTATCCCTCAGATAATAAAGAAGTACGAGTACTTCCTTGTTCCCTACATAACCGCAGAAAACCCCAACATCACCCCCAACCGTGCCCTTGAGATAAGCTCTAAGACAATGAAGGGCGAGAAAATGCACTGCTTCGGTCTCCAGATGTCCTTTATCGGCTGGCTTATCCTCGGCGGACTGGCAGGAAGCATCTTTACTGCGTTCCTCGGCGTTCTGCTTGGCAGCGCTGCCACCGCAGCGGGAATGGCTCTCATTTACCCCTATCTTTACGCAACACTTGCAGAGTTCTACTGCTGCATGAAGGAAAAAGCTATTGCAACAGGCATTTCTTCCAGAGATGAGCTTGACGGACTGTACGGCCGTGCCGCAAACGCACAGCCTTTCGGTCAGCCCATGGGCTACTCCGATCATCAGGGCTACGAGCCATATCAACCCACTGCTCCCTCTCAGCCTGCTGACAACAGACTTTTCGGTGAGTCAAAAAGAGACGATAATGATGACAACTACAACGGACCTGAGATAAAGTAACACCTGAATAAGATACAATGGCTGCTGCGGTAATGCGGCAGCTTTTGTTTTTTTCATTATCCTTTTTACGTTAAGCGAGAATTTATAAAATAGAAGCTTTAATTTGTCCGTACCTGCGCCTTGCGGCGGAAACAAATGCAGCGGTGCTGACTACGCCCGCATCATAAGCGAATTTGACTGCAAGTCCTACAAAATATCCGATTTTGAAGTCATCGCTCAAAGTGATGATATTGTTCAAGTTCACTACATCATTGAAACGGCAGCTGAAAAGCCTGAAAATCAGGATCTTGCAGGCAGGTTCCACATCACCTCCACATGGAAAAAGGGGGACAAATGGAAGCTTATTTTCAACATGGATTCAAGGATATATGAATAAATGCAAAAAACGCACGGTTGAAGTTAAAAGTTCAACCGTGCGTTTTTTTATCAATATCTTTTGCCTTTGAGCTTACAATATTCCTCGAACACTTTCAGGCAATCTTCCCTCTGCTCACATTCCAGCGGGATAATTTTCATGCCGTTTTTCAGTGCGGTGTAGAAGTCCTCGTCCCTGAAGCCTATTTCTGCGGTGTCGTGAGCGGTGCAGCCGTAAACTATGCGGCTTATATTTGCCCACATTGCTGCGCTCAGGCACATGGGGCAGGGGTAAGCGGTGGTATAAAGCGTACAACCGCTCAGGTCGTGGCTGCCGATATTTTTGCAGGCATCTCTTATTGCCGCAACCTCGCCGTGCATTGTTGGGTCATGGTCGGCAAGCACTCGGTTGTGACCTTTTCCGATCATCTCGCCGTCCCTTACGATAACGGCACCGAACGGACCGCCCTCGCCGTTTCTGATACCCTTGTAAGCCTCATCGGCTGCTATATCCATATACATCATTTATGCAGCTTCTTCTCCTCTGCGTTTATCATGCCCATAAGCTCGCTTATTGCCTGATCTGTATTTCTGCGCTTTTGAGGTGCTGCGGGCTGAGGTGCCTTGACCTCCTTAACAGCTTCCCTGACGGGCTGTTTTACTTCCGGAATTACAGTGTGCTGCGCTTCATTGTGTGAAACCGCTTCCTGAACGGGAGCTGTCGGTGCAGCTTCAACAGCTGCAGGAGCTTCCTTAGATATATTCTCACTTGCTGTCTCGGGCTTCTTATCCTTATGAAGCTCGTGACCAATAGTGAAAAATCCTGCAGACTTTCTGTCGTTTGCCTGCTCTTCCTCGTCCTCAACTATCTCCTGACGCTTTATTCTGCCGCCGTAAAGCTGGTCATCAGCCTTATCGGAAAGGTAGGAATAGAAGCTGTCGGTATTGGGTGTCTTGGGCTTGGGGATAACGTGCTTGGGCTTTTCATTTTTCTTCTCTGCCTCGGGCTTTTCAAAGGTGAAGATAGGACCGTCCTTATCTATCTCGGCAGCCTTGCCGCTGTCATCAACGGTGAGAACGCCTGCCGCCTCATCTGCCTTCTTGGCAATGGGTCTGAGCTTCGGCTCTTCATCGGCGGGGATATCGTCGCTGAACATATCCTCAAATCTGTTGTCGGAATCCTTCATTATCTCGTCCAGATCGTCAAGAGAGGAAGCGTCCTCTTCCTTGCGCTTTACGTTGATTATCCTTATCACCTGGAACACTATTATAATAAAGCTGGGGATAATGATTATCAGCATTATTCCGAAAGTAGAAGTTACAAAGCCCAGCATTGAGCCAAGGCCTGCGCTCTGGTAGATAGCCTTTGCAATAACATTATCCCCGGGTATCTTGAACGTATCCGCAGCGGGAGCTGTGTCAAACTTTACCACGTAGGAAAGCTGACCGTTCTCGTTCACTATCTGCACAACTCTGGTAAGCACCGTGGTCTCATCGACCTTGCAAAGCACCACGCTGCCCTCCTTGATATTGTCTATCTCGGAAGCCTTTGCGATTATCGCCGTGCCTGCGGGGATATCGGTCTCCATATTCACCGCCATTGTGCGGTAGAAGGTGTATCCGAAGAACTTGGGTGTGGCGCCTGTTTTGCTGAACGCAAAATAAACCACCAGCATAAAGATTATAAGCACGATAAGAACTGTTATCACTATACCCTCAATAATATTGACGGGTGAGCGCTTTTTATCAGCAGAAAATTTTTTAGCCATAATTACCTCCGAAAGCTATAATTTTTTGTCTCTTCATAATTCGATACCTTTTATCATTATAGCATATCTGTCGGCAAATTTCAAACATTTTTTCATTATTTTTGTAATTGATCTGAAAACAGGAAAATGCGCCCCTTCGGTATTACCCTATCGGAGCGCATTTCCTTGCATTGTTATTTTCAGGGATGGAGATAGCTTTTAGTCCTCTTCGTTATCCTGGAGAGCGTCGTATCCGACTTCACCGGTTCTTACACGAACAACGTCCTCAACATTGTAAACGAAGATCTTACCGTCACCGATGTGGCCGGAGTAAAGTGCCTTTCTTGCGGTTGTGATAACTGTTTCAACAGGAACCTTGCAAACCACAACATCGACCTTTACCTTAGGAAGCAGTGAGGGTTCAACAGGAGTACCTCTGTAGTACTCGGCAGCACCTCTCTGAGTACCGCAGCCAAGTACCTGTGTAACTGTGATACCTGTTACGCCGATATCTGCAAGAGATCTCTTGAGAGTCTCGAACTTGTTCTGCTTGCACACAATGGAGATCTGAGTGTATTTGAGTCCGCCTTCGGGAATTGCTGCATCAGAAGCCTTGGAAGGCTTGTAGGTCTCAACGGGAACAGCTGCATTTACGGGAACAGGCTCGCCTGCTTCAGCATATGCCTCTGTATCAACTGCCATAACAAATCCGGAGTAAGAGCTTTCGATACCGTGCTCTTCGATATCCAGACCAACAACCTCTTCGTGAGCGGAAACTCTCAGACCGATAGTTGCCTTGATGATAAGGAATGTAATTGTGATAGTGATAGCTGCCCAAGCGCCTACTGTAAGAACGCCGAGAGCCTGACGGCCGAGAAGCTGGAAGCCGCCGCCGTAGAAAAGACCGTTAAGTGCTGTGAACTCATCTGCACTTGCATTTACGGGGATAGAATAGCCGGGAGCCTTAGATGTTGCGAAAAGACCAACTGCAAGAGTTCCCCAGATACCGTTAAGGCAGTGTACTGCGACCGCACCAACGGGGTCATCAATGTGGAGCTTGTAATCAAGGAACCATACACCGAAGGGAACCAGAAGTCCTGAAACGATGCCGACCATGATAGCGCCGAAGCAATCCATAACATCGCAGCCTGCGGTGATACCAACAAGACCTGCAAGGGAAGCGTTAAGGCACATTGAAACATCGGGCTTGCCGTACTTGAGCCATGTGAAGATCATGCAGACAACTGTTGCAACTGCGGGAGCAACTGTTGTGGTAAGGAATATAGATCCGAGCTGAGGGCCGCTTGTTGCAGCAGCACCGTTGAAGCCGTACCAACCGAACCAGAGAATGAAGCAGCCGAGAGCACCGATCGTCAGAGAGTGACCGGGGATAGCCTTTACCTTTACGATCTTGCCGTCCTTGTCCTTAACGAACTTGCCGATACGGGGACCAAGGAGCTTTGCGCCGATGAGAGCGGAGATACCGCCGACCATGTGGATAGCGCAGGAACCTGCAAAATCGTGGAAGCCCATCTGAGCCAGCCAGCCGCCGCCCCAGATCCAGTGAGCCTCAATGGGATAGATAAGAGCGGAGATAACGCCCGAGTAGATGCAGTAAGAAAGGAACTTTGTTCTTTCTGCCATAGCTCCCGAAACGATGGTAGCTGCTGTTGCGCAGAACACAAGGTTGAATACGAAGCCTGAGAAGTTGAAGTTATCATATGCTGTGAAAAGATCAAAGCCTGGCTTGCCGATAAATCCCGCAACGTCCTCACCGAGAAGGAATCCGAAACCGATAAGAATGAACATTACTGTACCGATACAGAAGTCCATCAGGTTTTTCATGATGATGTTGCCGGCGTTCTTGGCTCTTGTAAAGCCCGTCTCAACCATTGCGAAGCCTGCCTGCATAAAGAACACCAGTGCAGCTCCTATGAGGAACCATATACCGAAGGCCTCGGCATTGACTGCCTCACTTATTGTTGATAAGATATTTGCTTCAGTCATTTTTAATCACCCTCCATTAAAACACACAACGGCACCGTAAAAATGAGTATTCCCTGACAGATACACATTTTTTCAGCGCCGTTGCTGTTTTTTTCTTTATGTCTGTATTATACTCCTTAATTCCGCCCATGTCAAGGGGTTTTTGAAAATTTATGCAATTAAATATATTTTAACTTGCATTTTAAGACTATATTATCCGTTTTATACAGTTACTTCCACAAAATTATGACATTTTATTATATTTATCATTCATTTTTGTGTATAGCCTATTTGCATATGGGCATAAAAAAAGCACCGCAGTGATGCGATGCCCTCATATTCATATAAGATGTGTGTTGACTCAGATGAGCTGTGCGTTCTTGTGTACACCTGTGATGGAAAATACCACCCATTCCGCAATATTTGTGGCATGGTCAGCGATACGCTCCATATATTTTGCTATCATAAGCAGGTCAAGGGCGCTGTTTGCCTTGCTGCTGTCCTTGACTATCATATCGGTAAGCTCGGTCTTTACACGCAGGAAAAGATCATCTACTATGTCGTCGGACTCGATAACGCTCTTTGCAAGGGCTTCATCGTTATACACATATGCGTTTATTGCCCCTGTGAGCATCTTGACAGCTTCATCAGCCATTTTGGGTATATCCGCCAGATCGGGCTTGTCGGGGCCTTCGTCCAGAAACAAAGCTATCTCGGAGATATCCACCGCATGGTCGCCTATGCGCTCCATATCGGTTATCATTTTAAGCGCTGCGGAAACACGTCTCAGGTCGGAAGCCACAGGCTGCTGCTGGAGGATTATTCTCAGGCAGCGGCTCTCTATCTGCTTTTCCATCTCGTCAATGTTGCAGTCAGCCTCTATCGCCTTTTTGTTAAGCTCATCATCACGGCGCACCAGTCCGTTGACAGCGGCAGTTATGGCGTTTTCAACCATTCCGCCCATGCGCACCATTTCAAGATTAAGCTCCTTGAGCTGTTCGTCAAATTGCCTTCTCAATGCCATCTTCCTTTCATTAACCGAATCTGCCTGTGATGTAGTCCTCTGTTCTCTTGTCTGTAGGCATGGAGAACAGCTTTTCGGTCTCACCGAATTCCACTATCTCGCCGTGAAGGAAAAATGCAGTCTTGTCGGAAATACGGGTGGCCTGCTGCATATTATGTGTAACTATTACGATGGTATAATCTTTTTTCAGGTCAAAGCAAAGCTCCTCTATCTTCATGGTGGAGATAGGGTCTAGGGCAGATGTAGGTTCGTCCATGAGTATTACCTCAGGCTTTACTGCCAGCGCTCTTGCAATACAAAGTCTCTGCTGCTGACCGCCTGACATTCCAAGGGCGGACTTTTTCAGTCTGTCCTTTACCTCGTCCCAGATAGATGCCTGCCTGAGGCTCTTTTCGATTATCTCATCAAGGTCAGCCTTTCTGCGGATACCGTGGGTGCGAGGGCCGTAGGCGATATTGTCATAAATGCTCATAGGGAAAGGATTGGGCTTCTGGAAAACCATGCCCACACGTCTTCTAAGCTCTGTTATCTCAATGTCCTTGTATATGTTCTGACCGTCAAGGAGAAATTCACCCGTGATCTTGCAGCCCTCAACAAGGTCGTTCATGCGGTTGATGGATTTGAGCAGTGTGGATTTGCCGCAGCCTGAGGGGCCAATGAATGCCGTTACTTCGTTGGGTGCGATGTTAAGGCTCACATTTTTCAGGGCGTGGAAATCCCCGTAATAAAGGTCGCAGCCCGATATGCTGAGTTTATAGTCGGAAGGCTTTACAATATTTTCATTATCCATAAAATAGCTCCTAATAATTTTATCATGCTCCCTGACGGGCGGCAAATCTTCGTGCGATCATCTCTGCAATGGTGTTAAGGAGAAGAACTGTAACCAGCAGGATAACAGCCGTTGCGGAAGCCTCACCCATGTGAAGTCCCTCTCTTGAAAGGGAGTACATATGAATGGACATGGTTCTTGCGGAGTCGAGAACGGATTCGGGTATCTTTGCCACAGTACCTGCTGTGTAGATAAGGGCAGCTGTTTCGCCCACGATACGGCCTATGGAAAGGATTATTCCCGAAAGGATACCGCTTGCAGCGGAGGGGAGAACTATTACGAACACAGTTCTCAGCTTGCCTGCTCCAAGACCGAAGCTTCCCTCACGGTAGCTGTCATCAACAGCGAGGAGAGCCTCCTCGGTGGAGCGGATTATGGTGGGAAGCACCATTATAGCCAGCGTAAAGGAGCCTGCCAGAATGGAATATCCCCACTTTACAGCTGTTACGAAGAAGAGCATTCCGAAAAGTCCGTAGATGATAGAGGGAATGCCCGAAAGCGTCTCGGTGGCAAGTCTGATGATCTTTACCAGCTTGTTGCCTCTCTTTGCATATTCGCAGAGATATATTGCGCAGAACACGCCCAGAGGCACTGCGATAAGCAGCGTGATGCCTACCATCTCAACGGTGGTGATGATAGAGGGAAGCATTGATACATTTTCCGTGGTATAGTTCAGAGCGAAAAGGCTGGGTTTAAGGTAAGGTATTCCCTTTACGCACACATATCCTACCAGCGCAATGAACAGGAATATCGTAACTGCGCAGGCAAGTGTTACAAGTATCATCATTATCAGCGAAAAGGGGTGGGTCTTGTATGTTCTCAGCTTTTCCCTGAGCTTTGTTTTAAAAAGTCCGGCTTTTTCTGCCTTTGTCATAATGAGCCTCCTCAGTTCTTCTGCTTGTTGAGCAGTGAGAAGCAGATATTGAGAATGAGTATGAATACGAACAGCACAACGCCTGTTCCGATAAGTGCATCATAGTGAAGATCTGCTGCATAGCCCATTTCGGTAACGATGTTTGCGGTAAGGGTCCTTACGCCCGTGAGTATTCCCTTGGGCATTCTTGCCTGGTTGCCCGCAACCATGATAACTGCCATGGTCTCGCCGATAGCACGTCCTATGCCGAGAATAACAGAGGACATTATGCCCGATCTTGCGGCAGGGAAAATAACCGTTGCAACAGCTCTTTCGTGAGTTGCTCCCAGAGCAAGCGCACCCTCATAATAGCTGGAGGGCACTGCGTTCATGCTGCTCTCGGAAAGTCCCACAACGGTGGGAAGTATCATTATACCCAGCAGCACGGAAGCTGTGAGAATGCTGTTTCCGTCTCCGCCGATATGCTGTCTTACCAGGGGAACGATAACGATCATTCCGAAAAAGCCGTAAACGATGGAGGGAATGCCTGCCAGCAGGTTTATCATGGGCTTGAACACGCCGTACAGCTTCTTTGGGCAGAAGTGTGACATGAATATTGCTGTGAGAAGTCCTATGGGCACGCCCACCAGAACCGCTCCTGCGGTGATGTAGATACTGCCCAGTATCATGGGGAGTATGCCATAGCTTGCAGGTGTGTCGTTGGGCTTCCACTTTTCGCCCAGCAGGAAGTCAAAAACGCCTATTTTTGAAATAGCGGGAACGCCGTTTACGAAAATAAACAGGCAGATAAGTACAACTGCAAGTATGGAAACACACGCCGCAAGTAAAAATACGACGTGCATTACAATCTCAAGTATTTTATGTGATGATCTTGTTTTAGTTTCCATGCTCTTCTCTGCGGCAGTTGTCATTGCCGCCTCACTCACTGAACGTCTCCCCAGGAAGTGATCTCGCCTGTGAAGATACCCTTGATCTGATCCATAGTAATGTTATCAAGGCCGTTCTGGTTGTTTACGATGATTGCGATACCGTCCATTGCGATAGCGGTAGGAGTAAGACCAGCTTCAAGCTCGCTGTCCTTAAGGTCACGGGAAGCCATTCCGATATCGCAGGTGCCCTCGATAGCTGCCTTCATACCGGAGGTGGAGTCGGACTGCTGAACTTCGATGGTAACATCGGGGTTAAGTGCCTTGTATGCTTCTGCAAGCTTTTCCATAACAGGTGTTACGGAGGAGGAGCCTGCTACAACGATCTTTCCGGAAGCGCCGCTTGCGGTGTAGCTCTGGGTATCGTCGGAAGGAATGTACTTGTTTTCCTCAATTACCTTCTGACCCTCGGTGCTCATGATGAAGTCGATGAAATCCTGGGACTGTGCGCTGAGGCCTTCCTTGACTGCAATGTTGAAAGGTCTTGCTACGGAGTAGGTGCCTGCCTTGATGTTTTCAACGGAAGCCTCTGTGCCGTCAACGCTGAGAGCCTTTACGGTGTTGTTGAGGGAGCCGAGGGAGATGTATCCGATAGCGGACTCATTGCCTGCAACCTGTGTCATAACAACATCGGTGCTGTTTGTGATGATAGCGTCTTCTGTGGTGCGGTCAACCTTGTTGCCGTCAGCGTCCTTTTCCTCAACGCCTGTAAGCTCAATGAAAGCGCCTCTTGTGCCTGAACCGTCCTCACGGGAAACAACGGTGATGTCTGTAGTGAGCTTTGCTGCAGCAGCTGTTTCTGCATTTGCTGCGCTGTCTGTTGCTGCGGAATCGGCAGCAGCGGAGGTTGTTGCAGCAGAACCGCTGTCAGTGCTTCCGCAGGCAGTTGCAGATACAGCCATGGTCATAGCCGCTGCAATATATGCGATCTTTTTTACAATAGAAGTTTTCATAATTTTCTTTCCTTTCGGGCAGCTCTTGCTGCCTATTTTATTTGTCCTTTCAGGTACAGTTAATATGATACTCCCCTATTGTAAAATCCAAAACCACAGAAAAGTGAAAACAGGGTGATTTGTATTTCACTTTGATTTTACAAATATAAACAAGTCTGAACAAAAAATACCTGTCACCGCAATGATAACAGGTATTTTGGTATGATGTTATTCCTTTACATATTTCATTATGTCATCGTAAATGGCTCTGTAGCCCTCTTCCTTGATGTGCATTCCCTCGATGGTGTATTCCGCTTTCAGCCTGCCCCGGTCATCTTTCAGGTTGCGGCTGATGTCGATATAGCGCTGACCGTGCCTCTCGGCCAGCTTCTTCACCTCGGCATTGGCAGCAGCTATCTTCTCATTGGTGCGTATTTTCAGGCACTCTTTCATTTCGGGAGCGGCAGCCTCGTAATTTACGGGATAATATGCCATGAGGTATATCTTCACATCGGGGACTTTTTCTATCTCGCCAAGTATCTTGCTGTAGTTGTCAATGACCTGACTTATGGGGATAGATGACCGGCTAAGGTCATTTGTGCCGATATTGATGAACACCTTTGAGGGCATAAGGTCAACAGCACACACATCTATCACTTTGAGCAGCTCGTCGGTGATAAATCCGCCAACGGCTCTGTTGTAGATAACCGTGCTGTCGTGATGCTCCTCCAGCAGCTTGTTTATGGGGAACATCTCCATAAGCGAAGAGCCTGTGAAAACTACCTGTCCTTTAAGTGCGGTCTTGTTAAGATCTCTGTAGCGTTCTACTTTCATTTCCTTGTCTGTCATAATAATTCTCCTTGGTCTATATTATTAGAACCCGTCTTCACAAGCATATGCGCACGTCTTTTCGGCAAATTTTGCCGCAGACTGCGTTAAAAATCCTTGCCGGGCGAAAGCCCGCCTGCGGATTTTTGCCTACTCTGCAACAAAATTATGCTCGAAAATCCGCACACATTTCTTATGAAGACAGGTTCTTATACTTACAACTTAACACTAAACATCTTAACAAATCAGAATTATACTACGTCCGCAGAGAATTTGCAGCCAAAACAGCTTACCCGTTTGTGAACAGTATCAGAACAGATCAAGCATACTGTCAAGATAGATCTTTTCCCTCACCCGCAGCTGATACTCGGGCTTTGTCATATAATAAAGCAGAAATTCCAGTATCAGTGCACTGCCCAGTCCCCTGCCCTCTATCTTGAAGTTGGAAAAGCCCATTGGCAGATAGATGTTCAGGATATCGTCCGTGCCGATAAATGCAGGGTTTTCCATTGCCTTTGAAAACAGATATCCGTCGGCGGAATTCGGAGCAGTGCAGATGTGGTCGGGGCAGCTTTCCCCAAGGTTCTTGCGGCACACGTTCTCGTAGCAGACTTTTCTGTCCCTGCAGCCGATATAGCAGCACTCGTTGCACAGAAATTCCGTCTTGTCCTTTTGCGCACGGGTCATATTTCTTAGCCTGTCAAATGCTTTGTTTAAGCGAAAATCGGGCACAACGTACATAAAATCATCACGCTTGGTCTCATCTTCAAACCGTGAAAAATCCGTCAGCACTTTTGTGGTGGAGGATACAAAATAAAAGCTCGGGTAACGCTTTTTAAGATATTCCATCAGCATATCCGAGCAGATGATAACTCCGCTTGCAGGCTCGCTTTCGGCAAACAATTCGCACAGAGCGTTGCATTTTCTGTCCGCAAGATGCTCTTCTCTAAGAAGCGAATTGCTGAACGTAAGCCGTGGAGAGATATGATATTCCCTCATCAGCGCCAGCACATCACGGGGGTCATGGGCGCCGAACCCCACACGTCCGCCGCCCCAGATACAGTCCGAGGGAGCGCCGTATATGGAGCCGATGTCGCACCAATCATAGAAATACTCCCCATGCTCACGATACAGCGGCAGAAATGCGCTGTACAGCTCATAAAACTCAAACAGCCCCGGCAGGTGGTAATGTGCTGTGTTTTTTTGCGGGATATTCATATTGATTCACCTCGAATGTGTTGGTTTTGAAATTTGCTGTTCATACAAACTAACGTTGCCGAGCCGCAAATATGTCTCAGCGAGACGGCAGCGGCGACACGCCGCCAAGTAAGCATTTTCCGCAAAACATATCCGTATTTCCGATTATACCACACCGCCGCACATTTTTCAAGCTCAGCCGTTTTCATCATGGGTCAGCAGCTTTTTATATGCAGAGTCAATGCCGATAGCACCGAGCGGGGCGGTTATGAGTATGGCAAGCACCGCAACGGAAAGCACTATCTTGCCGCAGGGAAGCCCCATTGCCAGCGGAACGGAGCCTATAGCCGCCTGAACGGTCGCCTTGGGCAGATATGCGATGATGCAGAAAAGCCGCTCCTTAAAGCTGAGGGACGTTTTTACCAGGCAAAGCGAAACGCCTATGCCACGGAAGATGAGCGCCGCAAATATCATCGCCACCGCTGCAATGCCCGCTTCAAGGGTGTAGCGGATATCCACAGCTGCGCCTACCAGCACAAAGAGTATGACCTCCGCCGCAAGCCACAGCTTTCCGAACTTCTCCGAAAGCCTTGCCGTCACCTGCGGAACGCAGCGTATCCTTATAACGCACGCCATGCTTACAACAGCCAGCAGTCCCGAAACGGAAACTATGCCCTTGAGCCATGTCTCCACCGCCATCAGCAGGAATGACACGCCCAGAACTATTATCACCTTGACGCTGTTTCTTACGCAGTGCCTGTGGGCATATGATGTCTCAAAAAATACGCTCAGCACAAAGCCTGCGGCAGCTCCCAGAGCTATGCCCAGAACTATTGATACGGGGATATTCACAAAGCCCATGACATTTGCATGGCCGCCCTGTGCCATTCCCGAAAATGTGGAAAAAAGCACTATTACAAAGATATCATCGCAGGAAGCTCCTGCAAGAATAAGCTGAGGTATGCTTTTTTTCGTGCCGTATTTTTCGTCCATGAGCCGCACCATTCTGGGCACCACTACCGCAGGCGATACCGCAGCCAGCACCGCTCCCATGACTGCCGCCTCGATGCGTGTTACCCCCAGCAGAGAGGGTGCCAGCAGGAAAAACGCCAGTATCTCGCAGCTTGCGGGAACACATGACATCATTATCGCAGGTCTGCCCACCTTTTTCAGGTCGGACAGATCAAGCGACAGCCCCGCTTTGAGCAGGATAATGATAAGCGCCATCTGCCGCAGGTCCGAGGATACCGAAAGTATCGACGGGTCAAGCAGGTCAAGCACATACGGCCCCAGCACAATTCCCGTTATAAGCATACCGATTATCCCGGGCAGCTTCAGCCGCTTGCACACAGCCGCCATAAGCAGCCCCGCAAGGAAAATAAAAGCCAGTGATGTTAACATATTACTCCTCCTTAAAAACAAAAAAGCCGACAGCTTCTGCGTAATATCGCAGAAGTCATCAGCTAATAAGCGGTTTTGGTTTCCCAAGGGAGCACTTCATTCCCTTTGTTAAGTTGTATCTTGATTATACACCCGTTTTTCGGATTTGTAAAGGGAAAATTTTATCCGTTAAGCGCCTCGGAAAGAGTTCTCCAGCCAAGCATAGCGCACTTTACTCTTGCGGGCATATGGGAAATGTCCCTGAGAGCGGAGGCTTCTTCAAGGCTTTCTATCTCCTCTTCCGTTGCCTCGCCCCTTATCATTCTCATGAAGATGTCGCTCTTTTTGAGGGCATCTTCCTTCTTACATCCTATTACCATTCCAAGCATGATATCAGCAGATGCCTGAGAAATGGCGCAGCCGTCGCCCACAAATGCGCCGTCGGTGATGATGTCGCCGTCGGTTTTCAGCTTAAGCTGTATCTCATCGCCGCAGCTGGGGTTTACTCCGTCAAGCACAATGTCCGCATCCGGAATGTCATGCTTGAAGTCGGGGTGCATATTGTGTTCGGTCAGTATCTCATTATAAAAGCTTCTGTTTTCCATATCCCATACGCTCCCTGACAGTCGAAAGACTGTTTATAAATTTATCTGCATCATCAAAGGTGTTGTAGAATGCAAAGCTTGCACGGACTGTTGAACGGCAGCCAAGGAAGCTGAGCAGCGGCTGTGCGCAGTGATGTCCCGCACGCACCGCAACGCCGTCGGCAGCCATTATCTCGCTTACGTCGTGAGGGTGAACATCGTCCACGGTAAAGGTGATTATCTCGCTGTGATCCTCCGCCCTGTCCGAGCCGATGATATTTATGCCCTCCATCTGCTGCATCTTCTTGAAGGTGTAAGCGGTAACGCTGCTTTCAAGCTCATGTATCTTATCAAATCCAATGCTGTTTATATACCCAATGGCAGCTTTAAGTCCTGCCGCACCAGCTGCGTTTACGGTTCCCGCCTCGAACTTGTGGGGAAGCTCCGCATAGACCGCAGATGTTCTTGTAACGGATTCTATCATCTCGCCGCCTGTAAGGAACGGAGGCATTTTATCCAGCAGCTCTTTTTTGCCGTAAAGCACGCCTATTCCCATAGGGGCATAAAGCTTGTGACCCGAGAATGCAAAGAAATCTGCTCCCAGCTCCCTTACGTTAACAGGGATATGGGGAGTGCTCTGTGCGCCGTCCACCAGCATGACAGCTCCCTTGCGGTGAGCGATCTCAGCCACCTGACGAATGGGATTTTCTCTGCCCAGCACGTTTGAAAGCTGGGTCATGGCAACTATTTTGGTCTTATCGGTGATGATATCCTCCACCTTGTTAAGGTCAACGCTGCCGTCCTTTTCGCACTCGATGAATTTCAGCACCGCACCTGTCTGACGGCATACCATCTGCCAGGGAAGCAGATTGCTGTGATGCTCCATTATGGAAACAACCACCTCGTCCCCCGCATGAACTGCGGAAAGGCCGTAGCTGTACGCCACAAGATTTATGCTCTCGGTGGTGTTGCGGGTGAAGATTATCTCCTGAGAGGACTGTGCGCCGATAAAATCACGCACAGCATCCCTTGCGCTTTCGTATGCCTCGGTAGCCGCCACACTGAGGTCATAAATGCCTCTCAGCGGATTGGCGTTGTGCTTTTCGTAAAACTCACGCTCAGCGTCAAGAACGCACCCGGGGCGCTGAGTTGTGGCAGCGTTGTCAATATATATGGTGGGGTCCTGCATAAGCAGGGGGAAATCCGCCTTGTAATCCTTCACTGTTATCATTTTTTATTCCTCATCGGTATCTATTATTCCAAGGGCATTCTGTGCCTGCTCCGCAAATTTCTTATCGTCCGACAGACGGATAAGGCGCTTGAGAGCGGCATATGCCATTATGCGCTCAGCCTCTTCCCTGCCTATTCCACGGCTCTCGAAATAGAAGAGCGTGTCATCGTCCAGCTCGCCGATAGTTGCGCCGTGGGAGCCTTCAACGTTCTCCTCCGAGCAGAGGATAAGGGGAACGGTCTTGTTTACCACATTGTCGCCCAGCATGATGACTGTCTCGTTCTCGCTGCCCTTTGAATCGGAAGAGCCTGTCTTGAAGTCGATAGTTCCTCTGAACACCTTTTTTGCGCTGTCCATAAGCGCACCTGCGGCATTTATCCCGCTGTGAGTGTCCTTGCCCCAGTGGTTTACGGCGATATTATAATCAATAGTCTGGGAATTTTTGCCCAGATATGCAACTTCAACATTTATGGAGCTGCTGTCGCCCTCAAGCTCGGTGCGGTTATCCGAATAAATGTTGCCGTCACCTGTCATAATGGTCATTATCTGAAATTTGCCGCCCTTGGAGCAGTTTGCAAATGTCTCGTGGCGAAGCTTTTCTGTGGGATTTAAAAGCTGTACAAGCTTTACGGAAGCATTCTTTCCGATATCAAAGCTCAGCTTCACGGCGCTGTTGCTTCTGTGCAGCTCATATACCGTAATGCTGCTGTTCTCCTCTGCGGTAAAGGAGACCTCACTGTCGCCCGCTTCCGAAAAATCCAGCCTGAAAGGCTCGTGAGCTTCGCCGCTTTTTACTGTGATGCTCTGCTTTGCGGGAGCGTTCTCTTCCCACTCCACCTCAGCGTAATTTACGCCCAGCCTGTTCCATGTGTTCACAGGCAGCTTGTTTATCTGTATCTTTTCTGACATATCAAACACCCTTTATCAGCCGATGCTGCCTTTCATTTCAAGACGGATAAGATTGTTCATCTCTACCGCATATTCCAGCGGCAGCTCCTTGGAAACATTGTCCGCAAAGCCGCTTACGATAAGCGCACGGGCATCTTCCTCGGTCATTCCTCGGCTCATAAGATAGAATATCGCATCTCCGCTTATGCTGCCGATCTTTGCCTCGTGTCCCACAGCAGCGTCCTTTGTGCGGATATCCATTGCGGGGATAGTATCCGAGCGTGACTCGGAATCCAGCATCAGCGACTGGCAGGATACGGAGGACTTTGCTTTTTTGGCGCTCTTTTCCACCACAACGCTGCTGCGGAATGTGCTTATGCCGCCGCTCTTGCTGATGGAACGAGTATTCATAAAGGAGCTTGTGTTCTTTCCGATGTGTACTACCTTTGCGCCTGTGTCAAGGTTCTGACCTGCGCCTGCAAAGGTAACGCCTGTGAACTCCATTTTGGAGTTATCGCCCTTGAGAATGCTCATGGGATAAAGGCAGCCCACATGAGAACCGAATGAGCCTGATACCCATTCAATAGTGCCGCCCTCTTCAACAAGTGCACGCTTGGTATTTAGGTTGTACATATTCTTTGACCAGTTCTCGATAGTGGAGTAGCGGAGCTTTGCGCCCTTTTTAACAAACAGCTCAACGCAGCCTGCGTGGAGGTTTGCCACATTGTACTTGGGTGCGGAGCAGCCCTCGATGAAGTGGAGGCTTGCGCCCTCGTCAACGATTATAAGGGTATGCTCGAACTGACCTGCGCCCTTTGCATTCAGTCTGAAATAGGACTGGAGGGGGATAGAAAGCTGAACGCCCTTGGGCACATACACAAATGAGCCGCCCGACCACACAGCACCGTGGAGAGCTGCAAACTTGTGGTCACGGGGAGTTACCAGCTTCATGAAATATTTCTTCACCATATCGGCATATTCGCCCTTCATGGCGCTTTCGATATCCATATAAACAACGCCCTCGGCAGCGACCTCCGCCCTTACGTTGTGATAAACAAGCTCGGAGTCATACTGAGCGCCCACGCCTGCAAGGGACTTTCTTTCCGCCTGAGGTATTCCCAGACGGTCAAAGGTGTCCTTGATATCCTTGGGCACGTTTTCCCAGTTGTTCTGCATCTTTGTGTTGGGACGGACGTATGTGGCAATGTTGTCAATGTCCAGTCCTTCAAGTGAGGGCCCCCAGTTGGGAACGGGAGTTTCGTTGTATATCTGCAAGGACTGTAATCTGAACTGCTGCATCCAGACAGGGTCGTTCTTTTCCTTGGAGAGCTTTTCGATTATTTCGGGAGTAAGGCCGCTCTGCATACGGTATGCGTCGTTTTCCTCGTCCCGTATATCATATATGCTGCGGTCAATATCCGCAACCTGACTTTTTTCTTTCATGTGAGGTCATTCCTTTCCGTGGGATCAAACGCCGGCAAAGCCATTGCTGTTTATCTCTTCAACCAGCTCTGCACCGCCGCTGCGGACAATAACGCCGTTTTCCATAACATGGGTCTCGTCAACGGTAAGTGCTTCAAGTATCCTTGTGCTGTGGGTGATGATGAGCAGTGAGCCGTGAACTCTCTCACGGAATATCTTTACGCCGTTGGAAACTGTACGTACAGCGTCAACGTCAAGGCCTGAGTCGGTCTCGTCAAGGATAGCAAGCTGAGGTTCAAGCATAAGCATCTGGAGAATTTCAGCCTTTTTCTTTTCGCCGCCCGAGAAGCCGACGTTAAGGTCACGCTCGGCATAGGACTCGTCCATATTAAGGAGTTTCATTGTCTCTGCAAGCTTCTTCTTGAAGTCCCACAGGCGCATACGGCTGCCTGTTTTCTGCTCAAGAGCGCTGCGGATAAAGGAGCTGAGTGTAACTCCGGGAACTTCCAGAGGATTCTGGAAAGAAAGGAAAATGCCCTTCTTTGCTCTTTCGTTAACGGGCATATCGGTGATGTTCTCACCGTTGAAGATTATTTCGCCCTGAGTAACGTCGTAAGCGGGATTTCCCGTTATGGCATATCCGAGAGTGGATTTGCCCGTACCGTTGGGGCCCATGAGAACGTGGGTCTCGTCATGATCTATTTCAAGGTCAACGCCGTGGAGTATCTCCTTTTCGCCGATATTTGCATCGCCTACGCTTACGTGGAGATCATGTATTTCAAGCAGTTTCTTTTTCATAAGTCTGTTTCCTTTCAATTATTGGTTATCGGTATGAAAATCACCGCAGCAGCAGTGAGTTTTTTTCTTGTCGTCCAGCAGGTCTTTCAGCGTGTAGCTGTCAACATAAGCGTTGATCTGCTCTGCAAGCCCGTTCCAGAACGGAAATGTGTAGCAGGTACAGTTTCCCGTACACTTTTTGCCGTCCTTTGCAAGGCAGGCAACGGGGATAAGGTCGCCCTCGACGGCTTTGAGTATCTCCCCCACGGTGTATTCCGATGGAGAACGCACGAGCCTGTAGCCCCCCACCTTGCCGATGGAGCTTTGCACCAGCTCTTTCTTGCAAAGCTCGGTCATAATGCTTTCCAGATACTTTCTGGAAATATCCTGCCGCTGTGCAATATCCTTGAGCCTGATATTTTCATCGCCCTGCTGCTCTGCCATATCAAGCATCACACGCAGCGCATACCGCCCCTTAGACGATATCATCATAGGCACCGCTCCTTTCACAGCAAAGTTTATCATATCTTACCGATAGACTTTATATAGCCGCAATAAACCGCATTCCGAGTGCATTTTATCATAACAAGGCTGTAAATTCATACCTTTTCAATAAGTATTATACCACAAATTCCTACAAAGTCAATAGGAGTTTATAATAAGTCGTTGTATCAAAGCTGAAAATTTTATGAACAGGGCAGAATAATACTGATCACCAATAAAACTATAGACAAAAATCATCACATGATCCATATACGCAAGATCATGCTCGATTTTTTGTATAGTTTTTAATTGGTGTTTAGTATAAAAGCATTTTCAATTACAGATATTTATTTCAGTCAGAAATTTTTTATCTCACAGCCGGGCAGGAATATTGACACCCGAGCGTTTATGTTATATAATTAACCATATATGTTTGCAACGGTTTAAAGCAAAAAAAGCATAATACTAATTATAAACGAGGTGCCGGAATTGACCGCAGAAGAATTCATCGCCAATAATCTTGCCCCTATAATGGGTCTGCTTTTCCTGCTGATAACTATAGTAAAAAATGATACCATGGATCTGCCCGACAGGAAGCTGTTTTTGCATATCTGGATATTTGAGCTGCTGGAGCTTACAGCATATAACCTTGAGCTTGTTACCGCATCATACGACCACCCCACCAATATGCGGATATTTCTTTCCGCCCTGGGCTATTCACTGCGGCCGCTGATACCGTACATACTTATCAAGCTGATAAATCGTGTGGAAGACAAGAAAATATACGAGGTACTGCTGATATTGCCGTGGGTACTGGCTGTGATACTGTCGTTCTCCGCATTCTTTACGGATATCGCCTACAGCTATGATGCACAGAACGTGTTCCACAGAGGTCCGCTGGGCTACTTCTGCCAGGTGATAACCGTATTGTATATGTTCATACTGATGATACGTGCTATCCGCTCCCATATCTTTGAAAAAAGGATAGAATCAAAGGTAATGCTGCTGGTGATGGCATATATCACTGTTGCCATGGTGCTGGAAGCAGCTTTCGGCATAAGGAGCATAGGCAGGACTTCCATGGTGTATAGCACCGTTTTCTTCATGTTCGCCCTGCAGACAAACAAGCTGAGGAAGATGATACCCGCCGTCAGCGAGAACGAAGCGCTGAAAAACGCTCTTGCCGATGTTGAGCGTGCAAAGCAGGAGGCAGAAAGAGCAAACGCCGCAAAATCACGTTTTCTTTCAAGAATGTCCCATGATATCAGAACACCCCTTAACGGAATAATCGGTATCCTTGAAATAAACAGCAAGTGCCATGATGAACAGATCGAGCAGGAAAACCGTGATAAGGCAATGGTAGCCGCAAATCACCTGCTGAGCCTTATAAACGACGTTCTGGAAATGAGCAAGCTGGAGGACGAGAACACCAAGCTTGAACACACGGCTTTTGATCTTAAGGCTCTCACCGAGGACGTGCTTGTTATCACGGGAATGCGTGCCGCCGAAGAGGGCATCACCCTTGTTCACAGCGACTGCTCCTCTCAGTTCCAATATCCGTATGTTTACGGCAGTCCTCTTCACGTCCGCCAGATTTTCCTGAACATTTTCAGCAATGCCATAAAGTACAACAAGCCCTCCGGTCAGATATCCTGCAAGGTCATGCTTGAAGGCAATGACGATAAGACCGTTCATTACAGGTGTATCATCGCCGACACGGGCATAGGAATGAGCAAGGATTACCTTGAACACATTTTCGAGCCGTTCTCCCAGGAAGAAAACGACACCCGCACAAGCTACCGTGGAACAGGTCTGGGCATGGCAATAGTCAAGACCCTTATCGACAAAATGGGCGGAACTATCGACATACAGAGCGAGCCTGATGTGGGAACGACCTTCACCGTGTCCCTCCCCTTTGAGATAGCAAGCGTGGAAGATGTACACACCCTTACCGATGACGGGACCAAGGCGGATATCTCGGGAATGAAGCTGCTTATCGTTGAGGATAACGAGCTTAACCTTGAAATAGCAAAATATCTCCTTGAAGACGCAGGCGCAGTTACCGACTCCGCCGCTGACGGTGAGCAGGCTGTGAAGAAGTTCACCCAATCGCCCGAGGGCACATATGACGCTATCCTTATGGATATAATGATGCCCGTTATGGACGGATATGCCGCCACAAAGGCGATAAGAGAGTATGACAGACCCGACGCCAAAACTATCCCCATAATCGCCATGACCGCCAACGCCTTTGCGGAGGACGTTCTGAAGTGCAAAAGCGCAGGCATGAACGACCATCTGGCAAAGCCACTGGTGCTTGACACTGTTATGAAAACACTTGCAAAGTACAAAGCCCCCGCTAAAGCGCAATAATTAGTATAACATATCGGCTGCTGCAGCTTTGCTGTAACAGCCGATTTTTTGTCTCCTGTTCTTTAAACGGCTATCCTTACATATAAATTACCAACCAAGGATAATCATACAGCCAAAGGAGACGCAGATATGTCACAAAGCATATTGGAACGGGAATATGAAGTCCGCCCGAAAAAGCAGGGCGGCGGAATGGGACTTACCTCGGAAGAGGCGGCGGCACTGTTAAAGGAATACGGCGAGAACACTCTGCTATCGGACAAGAAAGCAAAGCCTCTCAGGATATTCTTAGGGCAGTTCAGGGACGTTATGGTCATGATACTCCTTATTGCCGCAGGAATATCCGCATTCATCGGCGAAACCGCGGATGCTGTGACCATTATAATCATAGTGATGCTCAACGCCATACTGGGCTTTATCCAGGAGTACCGCACGGAAAAAACTTTGCTGGCGCTTAAAAGTATGTCCGCCCCCAGCGCAAAGGTCTGCCGTGACGGTCATATGACAGTTATCCCCGCTTCCCAGCTTGTTCCGGGAGACATCATCTCGGTGGAGGCAGGCGACAAGGTGGCAGCGGACGCAGTTCTGCTCACCGCCAAGGGACTTATGGCGGAGGAAAGCATTCTAACAGGGGAAAGCGAGCCTGTTGCCAAGCGCTGCGGCAACACATCGGACAAGGATAACTCCGCAGGCAAGGAGAACATCATCTACAGCGGCACCATGATAACCAAAGGCACAGCCCGTGCAAAGGTCATAGCCACAGGCGTTAATGCCCAGATGGGCAAAATATCCGATATGCTCACCGACATCGAGGACGAGGAAACTCCCCTGCAAAAGCGCCTCGGAGAGCTGGGAAAGATCGTTGCAATCATCTGCATAGCCGTCTGCTTCATTGTGGCAGGGGCAGGCATTTTAAAGGGCGAGCCTGTTTTCGATATGCTCATGACAGGCATAACGATCGCCATAGCGGCTATCCCCGAGGGGCTTCCCGCCACAGTCACCATTGCGCTTGCGCTGGCTGTCAGCCGAATGCTCAGCAAAAATGCCCTTGTTCACAAGCTCCACTCCGTGGAAACTCTGGGCTGCACATCGGTCATCTGCACCGACAAGACAGGAACTATCACCGAAAACAAAATGACCGTCCGCAAGGCGTGGACAGATGAGGGCGAATACGATTTTTCGGGTCAGGGCTACCGCCGTGGGGGAAATATCCGCTGCGGAGAAGATATCGTCACAAAAATGTCCTCCAAGCCCCTGTGCGAAATGCTCCGCTGCGGAGTGCTCTGCAACAATGGCGATATTGCCACCCAAGATAGTATTGCAAGCGATACATCTGACATCGGCGAATGGTCAGCCGCAGGCGACCCCACCGAAACAGCTCTCCTTATTGCCGCAGCCAAGGGCGGAATGAGCCACAGCGCCGAAAGGACAGCTTTCAGGCGCCTGGACGAGATACCCTTTGACAGCGACACAAGGCGAATGACCGTGACCGTCCGCACTCCCTCGGGGGACACATCATCATACACCAAGGGCGCTGCGGATATTATCCTCAGCCGCTGCACGGAGATACTTACCTCAGGCGGCGTAAAGCCTCTGGGCTACAGCACACGCAAAAGGATAGAAGATGCCTGCGCCGAAATGTCCTCAGCAGCACTGCGGGTATTGGCATTTGCATACAAGCCCAAGGGGGATAACAGCCCCGACTCGGGAATGGTATTTCTCGGACTTATGGGAATGTCCGACCCTCCCCGTGAAGAGGCAAAAAAAGCCGTCCGACTCTGCCGTGAAGCAGGTATCAGGACGGTAATGATAACAGGCGACCACAGGAACACCGCTGCCGCCGTAGCAAGGCAGGCAGGCATTTTAAGGGAAAACTCCCCCGAAAGCGCAGTCATCACGGGAGCGGAGCTGGAAAATATGTCCGACAGCGAGCTTGAAAAGGCAGCCGCAGGCGCAAACGTGTTTGCACGGGTCTCCCCTGCCGACAAGCTGAGGATAGTCAGGGCCTACAAGCGTCTGGGGCACATAGTCACCATGACAGGCGACGGCGTGAACGACGCTCCTGCCGTAAAGGAGGCGGACATCGGCGTTGCCATGGGCATCACAGGCACGGACGTTACCCGTCAGGCGGCGGATATGGTGCTGCTGGACGATAACTTTGCCACCCTTGTAAGCGCCGTGGAGCAGGGCCGTGGCATATATGCAAATATCCGCAAATTTGTCCGCTACCTGCTTTCCTGCAACATAGGCGAGGTGCTGACCATGTTTCTCGGCATAATCTCGGGAATGCCCATGGTGCTTATGCCCTCACAGATACTGCTGGTAAATCTGGTAACCGACGGTCTGCCTGCCGTGGCGCTGGGCGTAGAGCCTTGCGGCGAGGAGAATATGAGAAAGCCCCCACGCCACAAGGACGAAAGCTTTTTCTCAGGCGGACTTATGTTCCGCATAGTTTTCAGGGGCATACTCATCGGCATATGCACCCTTGCATGCTTCACGGTAATGCTCCGCACAGGCGCAGGTCTGGGAGCCGCCCGCACGGGAGCGCTGCTGACGCTGGTAATGTCACAGCTTTTCCACGTTTTCGAGTGCAAATCCGAGACAAAGAACATCTTCACCGTTCCCTACTTCAACAACCCCAAGCTTATACTTGCGGTGCTGTGCTCGGCAGCGGCAATATTCGGCGCAATCTATTTTCCGCCCCTCCAGACCGTGTTCAGAACAGTTCCTCTGAACGGTGAGCAGGTGCTCATCTCTCTGGCTCTTGCCTTTGCCGCTCCCCTCTTGCAGTGCTTTGCAAAGCACAGGGAATGATAAAAATATAGACAAAACACGCCCCGCAGGCTTACTGTGGGGCGTGTTGTCATATTCCTGTTTTTTCTCTCATACTAAGAACCAATTAAAAACTATACAAAAAATCGAGCATAATCTTGCGTATATGGATTATGCGATGATTTTTTGTCTATAGTTTTATTGGTGATTAGTATCAGGCGGTCTCTGAGATACTCATATCTCAGCCGCTTTTCTTCCTTGGCAAAATGCACTTCTCTGAGCTGTTCGGGGTTATTTTCGTAGCACAGCTTTTCATCGCCGAACTGCTCGCTGGTAAGGTCAAAAACGCAGTCGCCTATAACATTGTAGCAGTGATAATTGCCGCCGCTGCGAAGTATGCCGTAAACCTTTCCGCCGAAAATATCCTGAGCAAGGAATGCGGTTATTGAGCACTGACCCAGAGTTTTATTATCCTCCGACCACCTATCCCTGAGCCTTGGGGCGCAGGTGTCTGCGCACCATATGCCGCACAGCATATCATAAAGCATTCTCGGGTCTTTTATCGCCTTGTATTCGTCATTTGCGGGAGGAACATCTGCCCTTTCCCAGCCGTAAAATTTATATTCCATATTATCCTTTCATAAGCAAGGCTTCAAGCGCTTTTTCAAACATCTCGTCCTGCTGCGGCGTGCGCTTGGGGCAGCCTTTAAGCCTGCCGCCGCTTCTGCGCACCTTTTTGCCTATGGCACGAAATTCCAGCAGACCCGAGATGTTCTCGTCCGAATACTGCTTTCCGTCCTGATTTATCACCAGCGCCGACCTGCCAAGGCACATTGCCGCCAGACCGTAATCCTGAGTGACGGCGATATCCCCTGCCGAAAGCATATTCACCAGCCTGAAATCAACGCTGTCAGCGCCCTTTTCCACCACGATAGTTTCCGCTCCCTCACGCTCTATCCTGTGGCAGGTGTCGCAGAGGATAACGCAGCCAACGTGATATTTTTTCGCCAGCCTTACCGTGATATCCACCACAGGGCAGCCGTCTGCGTCAATATAAATTTTCATATCAAACGCTCATTTCGTTGAGCAGGTCATTTTTCTTGTCCCACAGCTTCTTTGAAAGGTCAACGTAATACTCGTGGGGATTTTCAAATCTTGTTACCTCGCTCCAGAGCGTGCCTATCTGCTCACGGCAGAAATCACGTATCTCCGTTGCGGATGGAGACTCATATACACACTCGCCCTTGTCAAATATCTGCACCAGGAGCTTCTTTGCGGTAAAGTCGGTGACGGTCTTTTTCTTGTAAGGGTGCTCAGGGTCAAAAATGGTGTAGGGCTTGGTGTCATCTACCTCTTCGCCATAGCAGGTGATAAGGTCGGCAATAGCCTTGCCGGTGGTCTTGTCGTAAAATCTCCAAAGCTCCTTGAAATCGGGAGTGGTTATCTTGGTAACATTTTCCGAAAGCTTTATCTTGGGGATTATTTGCCCGTCCTTTTCAACGGCTGTGAGCTTGTAAACTCCGCCGAAAACAGGCTCGCTCCTTGATGTGATAAGGCGCTCGCCTACACCGAAGCTGTCGATGCACGCACCCTGACGGAGAATATCCTCGATGATATATTCGTCAAGGGAGTTGGAAATGCAGATCTTTGCATTGGGGAAGCCCGCATCGTCCAGCATCTTTCTTGCTTTTCTTGAAAGGTATGTGATATCGCCGCTGTCAATGCGTATGCCCGCAGGCTCATGGCCCTCTGCCCTAAGTTCGTTGAACACCTTGATAGCGTTGGGTATGCCCGATTTAAGCACATTGTAGGTATCCACCAGAAGCAGGCAGGCATCGGGATAGCACTTGGCATATGCCCTGAAAGCATCAAGCTCGGAATCGAACATCTGCACCCAGCTGTGAGCCATGGTTCCCAGAGCGGGAGTGCCCATTTCCTTGTCGGAGATTGTGCAGGCAGTTCCCGCACAGCCGCCGATATATGCAGCTCTTGCGCCGTAGATAGCGCCGTCGCTTCCCTGAGCACGCCTTGAGCCGAACTCCATAACAGCTCTGCCGTCAGCAGCCTTTACAATACGTGCAGCCTTTGTGGCGATAAGGCACTGGTGATTTATGCAGAGCAGCAGCATGGTCTCCATAAGCTGAGCCTGGATCGCAGGGCCTTTTACAATGACCAGCGGCTCATTTGGGAAAACGGGAGTTCCCTCGGGGATAGCCCACACGTCGCAGGAGAACTTGAAGTTTCTCAGATAATCAAGAAACTTTTCGGAAAATATCTTCTTGTCCCTGAGATATGCAATGTCCTCGTCTGTAAAGGACAGCTTCTTGATATAGTTTATAGCCTGCTCCAGTCCGCACATAACCGCAAAGCCGCCGTTATCGGGAACTTTTCTGAAATAAAGGTCAAAGCAGCACACGGTATCGGCAAGCCCGTTTTCAAGATAGCCGTTGCCCATGGTCAGCTCGTAGAAATCTGTGAGAAGTGTAAGATTACGGTCGTTCATCACGCACATATCCTTTCATATTATTTTTTATATTTTTACTCTGTAACAGCACTTACAAACCTGATGCCGCTGTCCTTCATAAGCTTGTAGGCGGCAAGATTTGTGAAATCGCTGCTGTGATAGGGAGCGTCATAGGTCTCGACGCAGTTCACGGGAATGATTATGGACACCGCCTCGTTTTTCTGGGTAAAATATGTTTTAAGGCTCAGGCAGAACTGAATAACGCAGATATCGGTGCAGTCGCCTGTGACGATAAATGTATCTATCTCGGGGTGGCACTCCAGCAGGTCTCTGAACTTTTTCTCGTGAAAGCCGTTGGTGGAGTTTTTGGGGATAAGGATATAGTCCCCCGCAGCTTTAAGCTCATCGACCACTTCCGACTCGGAGGTATTTTCGATGCAGTGGGGAGGGAACGAAAGAAACTCAGCCGCATTTTCCTTGTGGCAGTCCGCAAAAGCAGCGGTAAGGATACCCGCATGAGAGCAGGCACTGAGCAGCCTTGCATTCGGCTTGATTATATCCTCTATCCGTGCGGAAGCCATAGCGCCCTCACGGATAAATCCGTTGACGATATCCATAAACACCGCCATGGCTGATTTCTTTGACACAGCTGACAGCTTCATTTCGGGGAGAGAGGCAATTTCATTAAGAAGCGACTGAGCCTCAGCTGCAATGCGGGAGGTACTGTTTTCGGTAAATTTCATATTATCGGCTTCCTTTCCGTATGAATGTTATATAAACATTATACCACGGCGTGCCAGAATTGTAAATAGCAAATTGGCAGGCAAAGAAGCTGCAGAGGTCAGGCAAATTATATTCACAGTTTATTTACCCATTGCTACCAATGTGAAAATCTTACGTTGATTGACTTATCTGCCCGAAAGTTGTATAATAGACCTAATAATAGCTTCCGCATAGGCGGAGGCAATACTGCAATGTTATTATGGGAGATAATACGCAATGAGCAAATTCAGGAAACAGCATATGTCCATCGACTGGCATGAGATCGTAGGAGAAGAAAACTACGAGCCTGCGGTGAACGCCACTCTTAAGGAAAAAGCCTCGCTGGTCGAGCGTGTGGGAATGATGATGCTTTCGGTGGGAACGGGAGCATGGAGAGTACGTGCTTCGATGAACAAAATAGCCCGTGCGCTGGGCATTGTGTGCAATGCGGATATCGGCCTGCTGACAATCGAATGTACCTGCATAGAAAACGGCGATACATATACAAATGAGATAACCCTCAGCACCACAGGCGTAAACACCGACAAGCTCAACGAGCTTGAGCATTTTGCGGATGGCTTTGCGGAAAGGGTCACAAAATACTCGGTACTGCAGTTTCATCGGATACTTGACAAAATTTCCGAGATACCGCCTAATTACAAGGCATGGAATTTGGGCCTGGCATCGGGTCTTGCCTGCTGCGGATTTACATTTCTTCTGGGCGGCGGGCCTGTTGAAATGATCCTTGCATTCTTCGGCGCAGGCGTGGGAATGTATGTCAGAAAAAAGCTGCTGGAGCGCCACATCACTCTGCTCGCAAACGTGGCTGCGGGTGTTGCCGCCGCCTGCTGTACATACCTGCTGCTTTTCAAGCTTTTTGAGGTGATTTTCAACGTCTCCAGTGTTCATCAGTCGGGATACATCTGCTCCATGCTGTTCGTGATACCCGGCTTCCCGCTGATAACCGGCGGCATCGACCTTGCAAAGCTGGATCTAAGATCGGGTCTGGAGCGCATCACATACGCTCTGCTGATAATACTGATGGCAACAATAACGGGCTGGGTGGTCGCACTGCTGCTCCACTTCTCGCCCGCAGATTTCCCCGAGCTGGAGATGGCTCCGCTGCTTAAAATGGTCATAAGGATCATCACAAGCTTCTGCGGAGTATATGGCTTCTCACTCATGTTCAACAGTAAGCGCAAAATGGCAGCCTGCGCAGGACTTATAGGAATGATAGCCAACACAACACGTCTGGAGCTTATTGATTTCACCCCCATACCCGCAGGCGTTGCTGCATTCATCGGAGCTATGATAGCAGGACTTCTTGCATCGGCGATGAAATCAAAGGCAGGCTATCCCAGAATAACCCTTACAGTTCCGTCAATAGTTATCATGGTCCCCGGAATGTTCCTGTACAAAGGCATCTATTATCTTGGCTCATATGATATCTCAACGGGCGGAATGTGGCTCACAAAGGCTTTCCTGATAATCATATCGCTTCCCTTGGGTCTGATTTTCGCAAGAATATTCACGGACAATAATTTCAGACAAAGCAGCTGATATTCTGAAAAACCTCCGTTCTCTTTACTGATGTTGTAAAGAAGGCGGAGGTTTTGCTGTTACCTCTATTTTCAATACAAAAGACATTAACCGAATCCTTAATTTATACTAATCCTCAATCAACCTATAGACAAATCCTCGGCTGAAATAAGCCCATTCTTCGTCAAGCTCCCTTGCCGGGCGACAAGCCCGCCTGCAGTCGCTTTCCTAGACTGGTCTTATTTCATCTGTCGGCTTTGTCTATAGAACGATTAAAGATTAGTATTATTGTGATTTATTCAGGCAAAACAATTCATTCAAAACAATTCATTACCACATTTAATCGTGAGTTCAAACCAAGCTTTTTTCTGAAATGAGCTATAAAATAAAAGAAGTCCGTAGATGACGTATCTACGGACTTCTTTTGGCAATATCTGCCAAGATATTGCAGGGGCAGAGAGCGCAAGTGCGAACAAGCTGTTTGCGGTATATTCAGAATGGTGTGAGCAATACTGCGAGTATCGTATGAGCAGCACGAAGTTTGGTATGGAGATGTCAAAGAGGTTTCCCTGCATTTGCCGACCGTTTATGATCTGCCGGATGCTCCTATGGTAGAGGATGCCATCAATCAGATCACCGAGGAGAAGTACGGAATCCATCTGAATCTGACCTACATCACCACTGGTAACTGGCTGCAGCAGTCCAACCTTCTGTTTACCGGTGATGAGGCAGATGTGATCGCAGTCTTCATGACTCCGCTCAGTACTTATGTAAAGAACGGTCAGCTCGTAGATCTGACGGATTACTATGCAAATGCTTCTGATGAGTTTAAGAGTGTATGGTCCGAGGATGAAATGAAAGGAACCACTGTGGACGGAAAAATTTATGCGGTTCCGAACTTAAGAAACTTCGGTAACATCATTGGTCTGAATATTGATGAGGATATTGCGGCAACCAGAAGAAGCTGTGAGGGGTGCGGCGGATGCCAGCAGAAATAAGAGAACTGGAAGAACAT